>Ga0190269_10000719_pt1 | contig 16588 bp, 15 predicted proteins | sample Popmic249IS_FD_133749 | JGI IMG/M metagenome (GOLD analysis project Ga0190269, IMG submission 133749) | Populus adjacent soil microbial communities from riparian zone of Blue River, Arizona, USA - 249 IS | ecosystem: Environmental > Terrestrial > Soil > Riparian zone | place: USA: Arizona...
ATGCCGGCTCTGCGAGCGCGGCGGTCGCGCCAGCCACAACAGTGGCAGGCCCTTTCGCGCTCGACCCAGCGCCTGCCGGCTGGCTTGCCGCTGACGGCTGCAACGCTGGAGCTACAACACCCTGCGCGCTGGTCGCGGGTGACGCGCTCGTCTGCAGCGGGGCCGCGCGTCTGCGCGGCGTCCACATCAACACGCAAGCGCCAACCACGAGCAACGCCACGAGCGCGCAGGTGAGCAGCGGTCGCAGCGTGCGCGGGGCGCTCGGCACGGTCTCGGGATTCGCATGCGTCCGCGGCCTACCCGCGGCGGCCCTGCCAGCGGTGCTCGGCTCAGCTCGAGGCGCAAGCGGCGTCCCGTGCGGATCGGTCTGCTCGGACTCGAAGCCATGTTTGGTCGCAAACGGCTCGAGCTCGCGGATGAGGGCATCGATGCTCGCGATGCGCTCGCTTCGCTCGCGCTCGAGCGCCCACAGGATGACGCGACTGAGCGTACCCGGTAGCTCGGGCCTCAGCTGCTTCGGTGGAACTGGCGTCTGGAGCGAGAAACGCACCATGAGCTCCGGGAACGATGCCGCGTCATGCGGAAGCCGGCCGGTCACCACCTCGTAGAGGATGACGCCGAACGCGTAGACGTCGGCCCGGCCATCGATCGGATGCTCACCGCTCAACTGCTCGAAGGACATGTAGCTGGGCGTGCCCATCGCCATCCCAGAGCGCGTCAACGCCCGCAGCTCACCCGTGTGCGCCTCGAGCTTGGAGATGCCGAAGTCCAACACCTTCGCGACGGGTCGAGGCACGTCCGCGACCCTGGCCAGAAAGATGTTGTCGGGCTTGATGTCGCGATGGATGACGCCGCACTTGTGCGCGGCGGCCACGCCACGCATCGCGTCCGTGAGGAGACCGATCATCGTGTACACGGGAAGGTCGGCCCGCTCGATCGCGTCCGACAGCACCTCGCCTTCGAGGAACTCCATGACGAGATAGATCATCGTACCGTCGCGGCCCACGTCGTAGAGGTCCACGACGTTTGGATGCCGGACGCGCGCAGTCGCACGTGCCTCTCGGAGCAGTCGCTCCGCGCTCTCCGGGTCCGTCGCATGGCTCGGGTGTAGGCATTTGATCGCGACCCGCTTGTGCGTGTCGCGCTGCCGGGCCTCGAAAACGCTACCCATGCCCCCGTGACCCAGAAGCCGCGCGATCTTGTACTTGCCGCCGTCCAGCTCGGTGCCCGGTTCGATCGGTCTGGTCACGCTCATCACCTCGCGTTGCCGAGGACGGCAGCTCCCACCGACCCGTCAGAAAAAAAGCGCTGGGCCTTGCCTCGGCCGACGCTTTGCCGAATATTCACCCTTGAGGTTGAATGATTCGCGCCGCCGCTCCGCTCGATGAGACCCTACTCGGCCTGGCCGATCCCACGCGTCGCGCCATCCTGGAGCGGTTGTCACAGGGCGAGGCGCGGGTCACGGATCTGGCGCAGCCGTTTGCGCTCTCGCTGAATGCGGTGTCGAAGCACATCCGCATGCTGGAGCGCGCAGGGCTCGTGCGCCGCGAGGTGCGCGGGCGCGAGCACATTTTGTCCATCGACCCGCAGCCACTCGAGCAGGTGGCGCAGTGGATCGAGGGACAGCGCGCGCTGTGGAAGCAGCGCATGCGCACGTTGGACGCACTGCTGCAGGAAGAAGACCAAACACGCAAACCCACACGGAGAAAGCCCCGATGACTGCACCCGAAGACAAGGTGCTGGTGCGCGTATCACACCGCTTCAGCGCCTCCGCAGAGCGCGTGTACGACGCGTTTCTGGACCCCAGTAAAGCGGCCAAGTTTCTGTTCGCGACGGCGACCGGCCAGGTCGTGCGCTGCGAGATTGATGCGCGCATCGGCGGGCGCTTCACCATCGTCGATCGGCGCGACGGTGAAGACGTGGCGCACACCGGCGAGTACCAGGCGCTCGAGCGGCCGAAGCGCATCGTGTTCAGCCTAGCCGTGCCCAAATACGGCGCGGATCACAGCACGGTGCGCATCGAGATCGCGCCGCGCGGCCGCGGCTGCGAGCTGACCCTGACCCACGAGATCGACCGGAAGTACGCCGAGCAGCAAGGTCGCACGCGTTCGGGTTGGGCGAACATCCTGGAGATCGCAGCGGAGCTGCTGGCCGAAGGCCCGGAGACATGTGGCGCGGGCATCGCGCAGCACGCGACCATTCCGGCGAGCATCGGCCGCGTGTTCGCCGCGATGGCAGATACGTTCGAGCTGCATCGCAAGCTGCTCCAACCGGCAGACGAACTCTCACGGCAGGAAGACGCCGTGTACCGCGAGCTGGCTACCAGCTGGCGCGACATCGCCGAGCGCGTGCGAGCAGTTTCGGAGCGCATGCTGGCGCAGCGCGAGCTGCCGATGGCTGCGCATGACGAGTCCGCATGGGGACCTGACAACCTGGCCGCGTTCGAGCGCTTCGTGAGCGCCCAGGCGAGCTTACTCATGCGCCTGCGCATCGCCGCGGAGCGCGACGGCAAGATGTTGGCCTCCATGCAGTCGGGCTAAACGACCGCGCTGAAAAACCCGTTTGCCACCCAGCTCTGAAACCAGGTCATGACGCTGCGCTCCGCTTCCGCGACCGCAGCGGGATCGGATGCGTCCACGTAGATGCAGCCGAGCGCCTCCGCGAGGCTCGCGTCGCCGAGGAGCGCTCGCAGCACGCGCGTCATGGCCGGGGTCAGATCCATGCGCCACAGCTCCACGCCTCGCCGGTACACGGCCGTCGCGCTGGGGCTCGCAGCTGGTAGTGGCAAGACTTCACCGTGCGCGCGACAGGCCTGGTAGTGCGCGTTCACCGGATGCTCGAATCGCAGCACGCGCAGTGCAGCGCTGCCGGTCAGGCGCGCCCGCCCCCAGGCGTCAGGCGGCACGCGCTGCAGATCTTGCAGGCTGAGCGGCGCGGGCCCGGCGGCGTGCGTGACCTCGACCAGCGCCCACTCCAGGCTGGCCAGCTCCGCGTAGAACGCAGCCGCTGACTGCAGCTCGCGCGTGCTGCGACACAGCTCGGGCATGTGCCGGCCGAATGCATTGAGGCTCGGGCCACGCGAAGGATGGCGCGCCACATACTCCTGACACAACCGTGCAAAGCGCGCGTCACCGAGCGTCTGGGCCAAGACCGGATAGTCGTCGCGCAGACATTCCTGCAAGCGTGCGCTGTACGCATGACGATAGATGTCCAGGCGTTCGGCGCCCGACAGGCGCGGGCCGTCCTTCACCACGCCCGCGGTCGCAGCGGGCTCGGGCCCGCAGATCGCCTCGACGAGCCACGTCTGCAGCGCGTGCAGACCTGCGGGACGCGGCAGGTGTGCGTCGCGCGGGTGCGCTGCGCGCGGAGCCTGCGTCCAAACATGCGCCGGGGTGGCGCTGGCACGCTCGGCGGCGTACGCCGGCCCGTCTGCAGCCATCGGCTGCGGCAAGCGGTCGCTCACGAGCGCGCTCCCATGTAGGCGCGTGCGCGCAGCGCCTCGGCGTGCGTGGCCTCGAAGTCGGGGATCTCGGCGTCCCATTCGAGCAGCACGCTCGCGCCGGACAGTCGCTGCGCCTGACCGAGCAGCTGCCACACCGGGTCGATCACCGGCCCGATGTGCGTGTCCACGAGGTGCGTGCCGCAGTGCGTGTGCCCCGAGACGTGCAGCTGCACGATGCGGTCTTTAGGCAGGCCTGCGAGGTACGTCTGCGCATCGAAGCCGTGATTGAACGCGGAGACGTACACGTTGTTCACGTCCAAGAGGAGGCCGCAGTCCGCTTCGCGCGCGACCGCGCTCAAGAACTCCCACTCCGGCATTATCGAGTCCTCGAGCTCGAGGTACGTCGAGGGGTTCTCGAGCAACAGTGGCGCGTCCATGAACGCTTGCACCTCGCGTACGCGCTGCACGACGTGCCAGAGCGCCTCCTCCGTGTAAGGCAACGGCAAGAGGTCGTGTGTGTTCTGGGCAGCGATCCCGGTCCAGCACAGATGATCGGAAAGCCACGGCGCGCGCACCCGATCGTGCAGCGCCTTCAGCTCGCGCAGATAGTCACCGTCGAGCGGCGCGCTCGAGCCGATCGAGAGGCCGACACCGTGCATGACGATCGGATAACGCTCGGCCACACGGTCCAGGTAATACAGGGGTCGACCCTGCGTCTGCAGATAGTTCTCGCTGATGATCTCGAACCAGTCGACCGCGGGCTCGCGCTCGAGGATGTGCTGATAGTGACGCGTGCGCAGGCCCACGCCGATGCCGAGGTGCGGCAGCGAAAAGCGATTCATGTGCATTTCCTTTAGCGACGACGCGCGACGACGCAGCACGCCGGGGCGGGCGCGTGCTGCGCCGCCCCGGCCGCGTGGCTCGGCTCAGCTCGTCTTACAGCCGCCCTGGCCCTTGCACTCGTTCTGGCCCTTGCAAGCGTGTTGATCCGTCTTGCACTCGCCCTGTCCCTTACAGGCGTTCTGGCCCTTACAGTGGTGGGCCTCGCCGCCCGAAGCGGCAGCCGTGTGGGCAGCCGGCGACTCGGAGCTGGGCGCGTCGGACTTGCTCGCGCAGCCCGTGACACCCAGCAACATTCCTGTGACAGCAGCCGCAAGCAAACCAGATTGAGGATTCATGTCGTCGTCTCCTTGAGAGAGAAAGCGTCCGGGCACCGCGCGTCAGCCGGCGCGGTGGCGCGGACCTGCGTGAGTACGCGCGTCATGCTCGATCAGTTTCGCTCGGCAGGGGAAAAAACGTCAGGCGCACGCGCGGGCGCCTGACGTCGAGTGTCAGGAAGCTCCCGACATCACTCTGCCACTCCGCGCGGCTCCGGCGCGGCATGACCGTTGCGGCCCTGCAGGAGCGTATCGGCGAGCGCAGCCACGCCCTGACCTACGCTGCGCAGGGCCTCCTCGGTCCTGGGCTCCGCGCTCGCAGTGAAGCCGTTCAGCGCGCTGACCGCACTCTGACCCGCGAGGAACGATTGCAAGATCTTCTGCACGTCGTCCGGAGTGCCGTACAGGTTCGCGCTCATCCGCGTGAACAAGCTCGCCTGCGCCTGCGCCACGGCGACGCGCACCTCGCGCTCGGCCTCGATGCGCAGCTTCGAGAGCTCGAAGTCCTGCGCCACACGACCGTGTTGCTCGCGTGCCTCCAGCTCGCGCTTGATGACGTTCTCGACGCGCTCGCGCTCGAGGTCGAGCTCCGCGCGCTTGACGTCGACCGGGACCATGGCGAGGGCGCGTTGACCGAGCGCGCGCTGATGCTCGGCCTCTGCCGCCGCCTGAGCGCGCTTGCGCACGGCCTCGGACTCGGCGTCCGCCGCCAACCGCTGCGCCTCGGCCTGCTTCTGCTTCGCGTACGCGTCGGAGTCGGCCTGGCGCTGCTCGCTCACGAAGCGCATCTCGGCGTCGGCTTGCGCCGCGAGCACCTTCTGCGTCTTGTCGCGCTCGGCCTCACCCGTGACGCGCACGCCTTGCAGCGCTTGTCGCGCGCGCTCGCGCTCCGCCTCGGCCTCGACCAGAGCGCGCTCGGCGAGCGTCCGCTTTTGCTCGGCCTCCACGATGCGCTCCTGCTTCTCACGCTCCGCGATCTCGGCCGCTTGCTGCGCCAGGCGCGAGGCCACCTCCAGCTGGCGCTGCTTGTCGATCGCGGCCAGCTCCACCTCGCGACGCGTCTCGAGCGCCTTCACCTCGGCGTCGCGCTGCGCTTCGGATTCGCTCTTCTGCACCTCGGCACGCTGGCGCACCAGGGTCTCGTTTTCGCGGCGCTCGAGCTCGAGCAGCGCTTGCCGCGCGGCCACGTCCTGCTGCTTGCGCAGCTGCTCGCCCTCGCGCACCAGACGGTTGCGCTCACTCAGGTTGAGCTGCGTGATCTCGGCGATCTTGCGCTTGCCCTGAGCGTCGAAGATGTTCTCCGCCTTCAGGAAGCGGTCGTCGGTCTGGTCCAGCTTGCTGATGGTCACGGTCTCGAGCACGAAGCCGTTGCTGCGCAGGTCCTCTCCGACACCGCGCATCACGTCCGCGAGGAACGCATCGCGCTCCGAGTTGAGCTCCTCGAGCGTGCGGCTGGCAGCGGCGGTGCGCAGCGCGGATACGAGCTTGTCCTCCACGAGCGCGCGCACGTCCGCGGCGTCTCGCATCTTGTCGCCCAGCGAGCGCGACGCCTGGAGAATGCTCTCCGCGTCCGGCTGAACGCGCACGAAGAACTCAGCGCGGATGTCCGCGCGCAGCTTGTCCCGGGTGATCAGCGCGACCTCGTTCTCACGCTGCACCTCCAGCTTGATGGTCTGGAGCGAGACGCGCACCAGCTCGTGCACGAACGGGATCACGAGCGCGCCGCCATCGCGGATCACCCGCACGCCCCCGAAGCCGGTGCGCACGAATGCTTCGCTCGCCTTCGTCTTCTGGTACAGGCGGCGCACGGTGGACAGCGCGCCGACGGCGAGCAGCACGAGCACGCCGTTCACGAGCAGCACGGCGGTCACGAGCCCGCCGAGCGGCCGGCCGACGGCCGCAGCCAGAAGCGGCATGAGCAACGAGATACCACCGAACACGGGCCATACGAGATGCGTCACGACAGTTTCCTCTCTGCGCGTTCAACGCGCGATTTGTGAGACCTTGCGCGCGAGGTAGATGTGTCCCTCGCGCGCGCTGAGCTCCACGGCTTCGCCCACGGCCACCGGGCTCGCGGGCACGCGACAGTGCAGGCGCAGCTCGGCACCGCCGGCGTCCAACAGGCGCACGATGCACTCGTCGCCTTGCAGCTTGATCACCACCACGGCACACGCGCCGAGCAGGTCGCGCTGCAGCGGCGCGTACGTCTCGGTCTGCGGCCACACATACGCGAGCGCACGCGTCACGAGCGCCGTGCCACACGTCGCCGCGCTCGCGGCGATGGGGAGCGCGATCCACAGCGCTACGCCCTCACCGAGCAGGCGCGCGAGCGGCTCACACACGGCGAGCCCCACCGCGCCGAAGATCAGACACAGGAGCAGCAGCACGATGATCGCGGGCACGCGACCCACGCCCAGCCACGCCAGCAACGCGTGGGGGCTGCCGCCATCAGCTTCGTCGGCAGTGTCGAGCTCCGCGGCGCCGAGCGCGCTACACGACACCAGCAGCGTGCCGAGTACCAACGGCACACCGAATAACCAGATGTGAGGCTCCATGAAGTGATCCCCGTGCGCTGCCGAGCGCGGCGCGCGTTTGCGTGTCTGGCGCGGCATAATGCGAACGGCGTGCCGGGGGCGCCGAGCGCGGAAACGCCGGTGTTTCTCACGGCCGCCCGCGTGAGATGTCGCAACTAGCTACGATATTTTGCGGCGTATGCTGTATTATGCATCATGCCCTCGTCCCCTCCCGAACGGCTGATCACGCAGCTGCTCGATAACCCCTTCGCCCTGCCCGCGCGTGAGCTCGACGCCGCGGCGGGCGAGCTCGCCCAGTACACGCCGGCGGCTGCGGAGGCCGCGGCAGCGCGCCGCACTGGCTTCGACGTCCAGCGCGCGGTGTTGGCCGTGTTACACGCCCGCGCGCACGTCGCCGCGCTCGGCGCGGGCCAGCAGCCCGAGACGCAGCTGCGAGCGGCGGGCAAGGCGTACGGCGCCGAGGTGCGAGTGGCGTGCGCGTCGGCGCGCTGCATCGCGCAGCTGCGCACGTTGGTCGGCGATAGCGCAGACATGCGCCGCGTGCGGAGCGAAGTGTGGGCCGCATGCTTTGGACGCACGCTCGCGCACGGCCTCGGCCTGACGCGCCTGGTGCGCCGGCACGACGTGTTGATCGCGGGTGAGACAGGCGTGGGCAAGGAGGGCGTGGCGCATGCCATCGCCGAAGGCACGGTCGGGCTCGCGACCCTGGGACGGGCTCCGTTCGCGGAGTTGAACGCCGCGGCCGTGCCGGAGACCCTGGTGGAGAGCGAGCTGTTCGGGCACGTGAAAGGCGCGTTCACGGGCGCGCACTCCACGCGCAAGGGCCTCGTGCGCAGCGCGGACGGGGGTTGCCTGTTCCTCGACGAGGTGGGCGACTTGCCGCTGCTCGCGCAGGCGAAGCTGCTGCGCGTGATCGAGACCGACCGCGTGCAGCCCCTCGGCACGGAGCAGGTGCACGAGGTGGACGTGCGCTTCGTGGCCGCGACCCATCACGACCTGGCCCAGCGCATCGCGCAGGGTGCGTTTCGCGCGGACTTGTACCAGCGTCTCGCGGCCGTGGTGATCCGCGTGCCGGCGCTGCGTGAGCGCCCAGAGGACATCGCCACCATCGGCGTGCGCTTTCTTCACGCGGCGACGCGCGATGCAGGCGCGGCGATCGGTACGGAGGGCATCGAGCGCTGGCTGAACGGCGCGGAGGCGCGGGCGTACGCGTGGCCTGGCAACGCGCGCGAGCTACGCAACGTGGTCGGGAACCTGCTGCTCGGCTTGCCGACAGGCCTCGGTGCAGCGCCGCGGCGGGAGCTCGAGGGCGCAGCGCTACCGCCGGGCATCGCCGCGGGGGAGGCGTCGCTCGAGAGCGTCGAGCGCTGGTACATGCAGCGCGTGCTGCAGCGCACGGAGGGCAACGTGGCGCGAGCTGCGCGCGTGCTCCAGCTCGACCGTACGACGGTGATACGCAAGCTCAAGCAGCAGGCGCACGCTTGACGCGCATGGGCGCTGGCGTTAGGCCCGATGCGTGTTAGTCACTGAGCTGCCCATCCTCGATGACATCCTGCATGCGCACGCCGCCGCGCTCGGCGCCGACCACCTTGCGTATCGCAATCATTGTTACCGCGTGACGAACGTGTGTTTCGCGCTGTGCACGGAAGATCGAGCCCAGCTCGACAAGATCGCGCTCGCGGCCGCGTTTCACGATCTCGGGATCTGGACCGACGGCACGCTCGATTACCTCGAGCCGTCGGCCCAGCTCGCCCGCGAGCGACTCGCCGGGACACAGCACGCGCACTGGACACCCGAGGTGTTGGAGATGATCGTGCAGCATCACAAGCTGTCGCGTTACAGCGCGCACGCCGAGTGGCTGGTGGAGCCGTTTCGGCGCGCAGACTTGATCGACGTATCGCGCGGGCTCGTGCGCTTCGGTTTGCCGCGCGAGCTGGTGCGAGACGTGTACGCGCAGTGGCCGAGCGCGGGCTTCCACAAGCGTCTGCTCACGCTGGGCGCGGAGCGGTTGCGCACGCATCCGCTTTCTCCGCTGCCCATGCTCCGCCTGTAAGGCCCCTCAAAAGTGGAAGCGGCGTATGCTGACGTTCATCAGCAGGCCGATCCCGGCCATCATCGTGAGCACGCTCGAGCCGCCGTAGGAGAACAACGGCAAGGTGATGCCGACCACGGGCAGGAGACCGCAGACCATGCCCAGGTTGATCACCGTGTGCCAGAAGATCAGCGCCGAGACGCCGAGCGCCACCACCGCGCCGAAGCGATCCTTGGCTTCCGACGCGATCTTGATGCCGAGCAGCACGAGCACCATGTACAGCGAGATCAAGAGCACAGAGCCGATGAAGCCGTGCTCCTCCGCCCACACCGGGAACGGGAAGTCGCTGTGTTGATCGGGCAGGAACTTGTGCTGGTTCTGCGTGCCCTGCAGGAAGCCCTTGCCGGTCAGACCACCGCTGCCGATCGCCACCTTGGCCTGATAAGCGTGCCAGCCGGTGTCCAGGATGTCCTTCTCCGGCGCGAGAAATGAGGTCACCCGCTCGCGCTGATAGGGCTTGAGCAGATAGCTCCATGCGAGCGGTGCGCTCACACCCATCGTGACCACCAATGTCACGAGCGAGCGCAGCTTCAGATGAGTCAGGAACATGATGCTGACGAAGATGAACACCAGGATCAGCGCGGTGCCGAGATCGGGCTGCTTCAAGATCAGCACGAGCGGTAGGCTCAAGATCGCGCCCGGAACGATGAGGTCTTTGAGCGTGCGGCCTTCGGTACGTGGATCGTTGTGTAAGTGTTTGGCCAGCGCCACGATGAGAAACAGCTTCATCAGCTCACTGGGTTGCAAGGAGAACGATCCGATCGGGATCCAGCGCTGTGAGCCTCGTATCTCGCGCGCGAGCAGGAACACCAGGATCAACAGGCTCACGCCGATGCCGTAGCCGATCCAGCCGTAGCGCTCGTAGTGTCTGTAGTCCACGGCCGCGATCAGAACCGCAGTGCCCGCCCCCAGGGTGAGCCAGTACACCTGTTGAATGTAAATGTCGCGCAGCGCGGGCACCGCGGCGCTCGTCGCGCTGTACAGGTTGACGACGCCCACCACGGCGATCGCAGCCACGGTCACGAACAACGGCCAATCGAAATTGTCTCGTAAGCCCCTACGCAGCGCCATGACGACCTCTCACGGTTTCTTCGATACCAGCACGGGCTTCTTCGTCGCGCTCGGATCGCCGAGTGCGTCCTGCAACACTTGAATCGCGATCGGCGCGGCGTACTTGCCGCCGTAGCCACCGTGCTCGACCAGCACCACGATCGCGAGCTGCGGGTTGTCGGACGGCGCAAACGCGGCGAACCACGAGTGCGAGCGCCGGTCGTACCAGGCGCGACGCGGATCTTCCTTCGGGCTGATCTTGCTCTTGTTGACCTCGGCGGTACCCGTCTTGCCGGAAACCGGCACGCCGCCCTCGATGCGCGCCTCGAAGGCCGTGCCCTTGCGGTTGTTCACCGCGCCGTACAGACCTTCCTTCACGTACTCGAGGTACGCGGGGTCCACGTTGATCTGCCGGCGAATGCGGGGCGGGAACTCGTGCACCACGCTGCCGTCGGCCTGCTCCACCTTCTCCACCAGCTGCGGCACGTAGAGCGTGCCGCCGTTGGCGAGCGCCGCGTACATCATCGCGAGCTGAATCAAGGTCACGCGCGTGTCGCCCTGACCGATCGCGGTGTTGAGCGAAAAGCCGACCTGGAACTTGTCGTTGTGATTCTTGACGTACCACTCGCGCGTGGGCACGAAGCCGCTGGCTTCCGTGTTGATGCCGATGCCGGTCTTCTCACCGAGGCCGAACTCGCGCGCGTAGCTCGCGATGCGATCGATGCCGACCTGCTCCGCGAGCCTATAAAAGTAAGTATTGCACGACTGGACCAGCGCCATGTGCATGTCCGTGTCGTTGTGCACGTGGCTGCAGCGGAAGCGGCGTCGACCGAGCATGTAGTAGCCCGGGCAGTCGTAGTGGGTGGAGCCCGGGATGATGTTGTCTTGCAGCGCAGCGAGCGCGGAGATCGGCTTGAACGTGGAGCCCGGGAAGTAGCTCTCGTACGTCGTCTTGTCGATCAGCGGCCGGAACGGGTTCTCGAGCATCTCGCGCACGCGCTCCTGAGACAGGCCGCTCGTGAGCTCGTTCAAATCGTACCCGGGCTTCGAGTACAGCGCTCGCACACGACCCGTGTGCACGTCGACCACGACCACGCCGCCCGAGGGATGACCACGGAAGTGCCGCTCTGCCGAGCGCATCATGTCCATGTCCAACGTCAGCCGCAGATCGAGCCCCGGCACGGGTTCCTTGCGCACGGGCTTCTCGGGCTGCGCAGACGAGTCCAGCTCGCGGCCGCGCACGTCGACCATCACGCGCAGCTCGCCATCGCGGCCGCGCAGATAGCTCTCCCACGCGCGCTCGAGGCCGCTGCGGCCCATGGCGTCACCCGGACCGTAGCCCAGGCCATTCATGTCTTTCAGATCCTCTGCGCTCACCTGATTCAAGAAGCCGATGGTGTGCGCACCGAGCTGCTTGAATGGATACGAGCGCAGGGGCGCGACGATCAGGTTCACGCCGGGCAGCTCGCGACGGTGCGTCTCGATCGCCGCGTATTGGTCGCGCGAGATGTCATTGAACGCCTGCACGAAGTGCGAGCGCCGCCGCTCGGGGACGCGGCCGAGCAGGTTGCGAAAACGCTGCTTGCCTGCCTCGTCGAGGGACAACAGGCCCGCGATCGATTCGATCTGCGGCTCGCCCATGAGCCGCGGCGTGACGAGCACGTTGTAAGACGGGCGATTGTCGGCGATCACGCGGCCGCGATAGTCGCGGATAAGCCCGCGCGTGGCCGGCAGGCGCACGACCTTCGTGATGTTGCGATCGGCCTCGCCGGCCCAGCGATCGTGCTGCACCAGCTGCAGCATGAACAGCCGGCCCACGATGCTGAGCATCGTGACCAGCACGAACAGCACCATCCACTTGTAGCGCTTCCTGAACTCGCCGACTTCGCGCCGTGGAGAGAGCATGATCATGGGAGAACGGACCTACACAAGGCTTCTGCGCTCGTCGGTCTTCTGCGGCGAGCGCGTCTCGATGCGATGCACGCCAGCGAACACCGCGGGTGCCAGGAGCGCGGTCGCCAGCGCTGACTGCAGCACCATGAGCAGGGTACCACGGATGTCGTAGGTGAGGATTTCGCTCTTTTTCTCGAACAGTGCACGCAGCGCCAGCACGGAAAAGCCACTGACCACGCTCATGAGCAGCGCAAACATGGCGATGAACATCGCACCGTGGGGCAGAAGTCTTACGGATGCTCCGCGGGCCAACATGTAGGTCGCGACCAGCACGAACGTCTGTAAGCCCAGAGGATTGCCGCAGAAGGCATCGAACAGATAGCCGAGCACGAAGCACACCACCGCACCGCGCACGAGGTTCACTTCGGGCGCAGTCCCAAGCGCTAGCGCGATGGATAGCATCAGGTTGGGTGCAAAGCCGTGCAGCGGCAGGAGGCTAGCGAGCGCCGCCTGCAGCAGCAGGAGCACGAAGCCATAGCCGATCAGGAGCAGGCTGCGCACGCCTCAACGCTCCGCCTGCAAGCTCGCCTCCGCGATGCCCGAGGCGCGCGATCCGGCCGTGAGCACCAGCACCTCCTCGAGACGCGAGAACTGCACGGCCGGCACGACTGTGGCTTCCTGGTAGAGGCCGAACTCGCGCTTCACGACCTCTTTCACGTGGCCCACCAGGATGGAGGCCGGAAAGCGTTGACCCAGACCCGAGGTGACCACCACATCGCCCGGCTTCACATCGTCATCGCGCGAGAGCTGCTCAAGGGTGCAGATGTAGCTGTCCTCGGCACCCGTGCCCTTGAGCATGCCGCGCGCGCCGTTGCGCTGGATGACCACGTCGATGGCGCTGGTCTTGTCAGCCGTCAGGAGCACATCGGCATACTGACTAAATGCCCTGCGGATCTGTCCCACGAGCCCGTCCGCGCTCAGCACCGGCATGCCGGGCCGCACGTGGGCACGCTCGCCCCGGTCCAGGCGCACGCGCGTCACACGGAAGTAAGGTGACACTTCCTTGCCGATGACCTGGGCCGAGAGCAGATTGCCGCGCAGCTCGTCCCGCAGCTGCAAGAGGCGGCGCAAGCGGCGATTCTCCGTGGCGGCGCTGGCGAGGCGGTGATTGTCCTCCAGCAGGCGCTGGTTCTCGCTGCGCAGCCGATCGTTGTCGCGCTTGACCTCCACCAGGTACACGTACTCCTGCAAGATCGCGGAGATACCCTGCGCCAGCTGCGAGGTGCCGTACTGGATCGGCGCGCTGAGCTCGAGGATGGTGCGGTCCACCGCGTTCACGCGGGAGGGATCGGTCAGGTTCGCGCGCAGCACGAAGAACGGCAGCGCCAGCAATACGATGCAGACGGCCGCGTCTCGGAATCGGCGATACAGGTGCACGCTAACTGTTTCTCGCGGTATGGAGCGGAGGTCGGGAGCCGCGGAGCTTGCGGAGCGGGTCCCGCGACCGCCGCTGAGATGAAAGACGGTGCGACGCGCCGCCCGCCCGTTCAGGAGATCGTCACTTCGCGCAGCAGATCCATGTGGTCGAGCGCTTTGCCGGAGCCCAGCACCACGGCCGAGATCGGGTCGTCCGCGACCATCACCGGCAGGCCTGTCTCCTCACGCAAACGTACATCCAGGCTCTTGAGCAGCGCACCCCCACCGGTGAGCACGATGCCCTTGTCGACGATGTCCGCAGCGAGCTCGGGCGGGGTGCGCTCGAGCGCGAGCAGCACGGCATCCACGATGGAGTTGATGGGCTCCATCAGCGCCTCTCGGATCTCGTCGCCCGTCACCACCACGGTCTTTGGCACGCCCGCCACGAGGTCGCGGCCCTTCACTTCCATGGTGCGGACCTCGTTGTCCGCGTAGGCGTTGCCGATGGTGCACTTCACGCGCTCGGCGGTCTGCTCGCCGACGAGCAGGTTATATTTGCGCTTCATGTAGGCGATGATGGCGTCGTCCATCTTGTCGCCACCCACGCGCACCGACTGCGAGTACACGATGCCGGCGAGCGAGATGATCGCGACCTCCGTCGTGCCTCCGCCGATGTCGATCACCATGTTGCCGCTCGGCTCAGTGATCGGCAGGCCCGCGCCGATGGCCGCAGCCATGGGCTCTTCGATCAGGTACACCTCGCGCGCGCCGGCGCTCTCCGCGCTCTCCCGCACTGCGCGCTTTTCCACCTCGGTGATGCCGAAGGGCACACAGATGATGATGCGTGGGCGCCGCACCCAGCGGCGGTTGGTCGCACGGTTGATGAAGTAGCGCAGCAGCGCTTCGGTGATCTCGAAATCCGCGATCACTCCGTCGCGCAGCGGGCGCACGGCTTCGATGTTGCCGGGCGTGCGGCCCAGCATCTCTTTGCCCTCCGTGCCCACTGCGAGTACGCGCTTGCCACCGCGGCCGTCCTTCTGGACGGCCACGACAGAAGGCTCGTAGGCGACGATGCCACGTCCTTTTACGTAGACGAGCGTCGTTGCGGTGCCGAGGTCGATTGCGAGGTCGTGTGCGTTGAACCAGCCGAAGGCCATAGACCTAGAGGCGGTGCCGAAAACCGCTGCGGCGCTCGTACGTTCGGCCGTGTTCCCGAAAGCTCAAGCTTTCTGGTACGATGCGTACTGCACGAACATCGATGGGTACCAGAGATCATGCTGCGAAGCAAGATAGGCGGCGGCTCGGATCATCGGGAAATCCCGTGGCATTCGGGCTAAGCTCCTGTCACACCTAAGCCCAGAACGGCGCACGATCTGAGCGTTCACTGGTTCCTACCTACAGAAGTCAAATGGCTTACGAACGTCCCGCGATCCAACGCATGCACGGCTACACGCCGGGCAAGCAACCGGCCAACACCGAGACCATCAAGCTCAACACCAACGAGAACCCGTACCCGCCCTCGCCCGCGGTGTTCGAGGTGCTGAAGCACGTCCCGGCCGACGCGCTGCGCCGCTATCCGGAGCCGCTCGCGCTCGAGTTCCGGGGCGTGGCCGCAGAGCTCCACGGCGTGCGCCCGGAGCAGATCGTGGCAGCCAACGGCGGCGATGAGCTGTTGCGCATGGCGATCACCACGTTCGTGGACCCGGGCCGGCCGATCGGTGTTCTGTCCCCCAGCTATTCGCTCTACCCGGTGCTCGCCGCGATCCAGGACAGCCCGGTCGTCAGCGTTCCGGCGACGGACGACTTCGGCGTGCCACGTGGCTTCGCTGCACGCATGAACGATGAAGGTGTGAACCTCACGTTTTTGGTGAACCCGCACGCACCGTCCGGTCGGCTCATTCCGCGCGACGAGATCGTGGCCATCGCACGCGAGCTGAAAGGCGTGTTGTTCGTCGATGAGGCCTACATCGATTTCGTCGAGCCCTCACTCCGACACGACTTGTTGCCGCTGGTCGACGAGCTCGACAACATCCTGTTCCTGCGCACCTTGAGCAAAGGCTACAGCCTGGCAGGCCTACGCTACGGCTATGGCATCGGCAGCGCGGGCCTGATCGAGCCGCTGCTCACCAAGACGCGCGACAGCTACAACGTGGACGCGATCGCCCAACGCGTGGCGACCGCAGCCCTGCGCGACCAAGCGCACGCGCGTGACACCTGGAAGCGCGTGCGTGAGGAACGTCCGCGCCTGCAGTCGGGACTGAAGCAACTCGGCTTCCAGGTCCCTGACAGTCAGAGCAACTTCCTACTGGCCACGGTGCCAGAGCACGCCATCGCCCAGGACCTGCAGAAGCAGCTCGAAGCCCGCGGCTTGCTGGTCCGCTACTTCGCCGAACAGCGCCTCGATGACTGCCTGCGCATCACCATCGGCACGCCGGAGCAGAACACGCGATTGCTCGACGAGCTCGCCAGGCTGATTCGCTCGTAGCCTCGCGCCGCGCGCTCAATCCCGGTAGCGCTTTTTGCGATCGATCTCCGCCTGCGTCTCCGCGAACGAGACCGGACGCTCCGGAGCAGGCGCCGGCTGCAGAACGTGTATCCGGGTCCAGTCGCTGCGACCCGGCACCGGAGACACCTCCACGAGCACCGGCGCAGCGCCAGGCTCGCCGACGGGGCGGGCCTGCGCGAACCGGGTCAGCATCCCGGTGGGGTGCTCGATGGTGGCGCTGAGGCGCTGCAGGAAGTACTGCTCGGTCTTGTTGAACGGCAGCTCACCGTCGTACGTCCACTCGCGGTCGTACACGAACTTCGGGTGGAACCCGCGCGGCAAGGTAATGCCGGCCAACTTGTCCTTCGACTCCAGCAGATTGCCGGCCTCGTCCGACAGCCGCTGTGCAGCCAGGGTCGCGTCGCGCTGCTGTGCCAGATTGTCCGCGCGCAGCAGCTGCCGGCGAACCTCTGCCTTGCGGTCCTCCTCGCGGGACGAGGAGCAAGCGCCGGCTGCCAA
>Ga0190269_10000720_pt1 | contig 16550 bp, 13 predicted proteins | sample Popmic249IS_FD_133749 | JGI IMG/M metagenome (GOLD analysis project Ga0190269, IMG submission 133749) | Populus adjacent soil microbial communities from riparian zone of Blue River, Arizona, USA - 249 IS | ecosystem: Environmental > Terrestrial > Soil > Riparian zone | place: USA: Arizona...
AAAACCCGGCGGTATTACCAACTACTTGTGCGAGCTTAGCTCAGTTGCCCTCTTCGTACTCCGCGTCGATCACGTCGTCCTGAGGCTTCTTCGCTCCGCCCTTTGCTCCCGGCTCCGCGCCGCCAGCGGCTGCAGGACCACCTGCGCCCGGGGCACCCGGTGCACCCGGCTGCTGACCCGCTGCCTGGTAAGCAGCTTGTGCGATCTCGTGCATGAGCTTCTCCAGCTCTTCCGTGCCGCTCTTGATCGCAGCCGCATCTTGCTTGTCGATGGCGCTACGAACCTTCGCGACCTGGTCACGAATCGCCGTGGTCTTCTCTGCGGGCAGCTTGTCCTTGGTCTCGTCGAGCGTCTTTTCGACCTGGTAGCAGAGCTGATCGGCACGGTTACGCGTCTCGACTTCCTCGCGACGCGCCTTGTCTTCAGCTTCGTGCTTCTTGGCCTCTTCGACCATCTTCTCGATCTCGTTGTCCGACAGACCGCTGTTCGCAGTGATCGTGATCTTCTGATCTTTGCCTGTCGCTTCGTCGCGCGCAGTCACGCTCAGAATGCCGTTGGCGTCGATGTCGAAGGTCACCTTGATCTTGGGCACGCCACGCGGCGCGGCCATGATGCCTTCGAGGTGGAAGCGACCGAGCGTACGGTTGAGACGCGCTTCCGCACGCTCACCCTGAAGCACGTGGATCTCCACCTTGTTCTGGTTGTCCTCGGCGGTCGAGAACACTTCCTCGCGACGCGTCGGGATGGTCGTGTTGCGCTCGATCAGCGTGGTCATCACGCCGCCCAAGGTCTCGACGCCCAGCGAGAGCGGGGTGACGTCGAGCAGGACCATGTCCTTCACTTCGCCCGAGAGCACGCCAGCTTGCACGCCAGCGCCGATCGCGACGACCTCGTCCGGGTTCACACCCTTGTGAGGCTCTTTGCCGAAGAACTTCTTGACCGCTTCCTGAACCATCGGGATGCGGGTCGAGCCACCGACGAGCACCACTTCGTGGATCTCGCTGGCGTTCTTACCTGCGTCTGAGAGCGCCTTTTTGCAGGGCTCGAGCGTGCGCTGCACGAGGTCATCGATCAGCGCCTCGAACTTCGCGCGCGACAGGCGGATGTTCATGTGCTTCGGACCCGAAGCGTCGGCGGTCAAGAACGGCAGGTTGATCGTGGTCTCCAGCTTGCTGGAGAGCTCGATCTTCGCCTTTTCCGCGGCGTCCTTCAGACGCTGCATCACCATCTTGTCGTGGCTGACGTCGATGCCCTGGTCCTTCTTGAACTCCGCGACCAAGTAGTCGATCACGCGGTTGTCGACGTCGTCACCGCCGAGCTGCGTGTCGCCGTTGGTGCTGATGACCTGCACGACGTTGTCGCTCACCTCGAGGATCGAGATGTCGAATGTACCACCGCCGAAGTCGTAGACCGCGATGACCTCATCGCCCTTCTTGTCGAGACCGTACGCGAGCGCAGCCGCGGTAGGCTCGTTCACGATGCGCTTGACCTCGAGGCCTGCGATCTTTCCCGCATCCTTGGTGGCCTGACGCTGACTGTCGTTGAAGTACGCCGGAACCGTGATCACCGCTTCCGTGACCTCTTCACCGAGGTAGTTCTCGGCAGCGCGCTTCAGCTTTCGAAGCACGTGCGCGCTCACCTCGGGCGGCGCCATCTCTTTGCCGCGCGCGGTCAATCCCACGTCGCCGTTGCTGCGACGCACGATCTTGAACGGTACGCGCTTCTTGTCGTTCTCGTGCAGCTCGTCGTAGCGACGACCGATGAAGCGCTTGGACGAGAAGATCGTGCCTTCGGGATTGGTGATCGCCTGACGTTTGGCGATCTGGCCGACGAGAATCTCGCCTTGCTCATCCCACGCGACAACCGAGGGCGTGATGCGGTCGCCCTCTTCGTTCACGATGACTTTGGGCTCCTTGCCCTCCATGATCGCCACGACTGAGTTGGTCGTGCCGAGGTCGATGCCGATAATCTTACCCATGGTTTGGTTGTCCTCCTGGTACGAGCCGCCACCTGGAATGGCGGCTACGCTGTGGCTTGTTGGGCCCTCTGAATCTTCAACCGGCCCCGTGTCTAGCCGGTCGCCGGTCACCCTCGGGAGGGCTCTACGCCCACCGCTTGCTGTGTCTGGGGGCCAACTTAACCAGTGAAGGTGACGCGTCAAGACCGCTGCTCGCACTCTGATCGAGCCTCTGCAAACCTCGCTAACTAGCGGTAGCTGCAGGGAAATACCCGGCGGCTGGAGTCGGGCCGCGCGAATCGTGGCGGAAGCCTCTGTTCAGCGTTCGCAGCTCGCTTCGACGTGCTCGGCGGCGCGAGCACTTGACCCTGGCGGTTACGACGGGCACGAACGCGGCAGTGAACGAAGCCGCGAATTCGCTGCAGGCCGCGCAGCCAACAGGACACACGGAGACCGCACGACGCGCCGGCCGCGGCGTGCTGCTGATCAGCGGCAGCAAGATCTACTTCCTGATCGCCGGCTATGCCGGTCAGCTGCTGCTCCCGCGCTTGTTCGGAAAGCCGGAGGTCTTCGGCTTGTTCTCGACCGCGATGAGCTCGGTGTCGATCGTGAACAACATCATCGTCGGCGCCACCGTGCAGGTGGTGAGTAAGCGCGTGAGCGAAGCGGTGGATCGCTCGGAGCTCACCTTGCGCCAGGCGCTCGCGGTGCAGCTTTGGCTCGGCCTCGGGCTCGCCACGCTGCTATTCACGAGCGCCGGCTTCATCGCGCACAGCTTGCTGCGCGATCCATTGTTGACGCCGCTGTTTCAACTGTCGTCCGCGGTCGTGCTCGCGTATTCGCTCTACACCGCGTTCGTCGGCACACTGAACGGTCGCCAAAACTTCCGCACGCAGGCCGGCTTCGACATCGGCTACACCACCTTGCGCACGGGCAGCATGCTCACCGCGGCAGCGCTCGGCTACGGCGCCGTCGGCGCGTTCGCGGGCTTTGCGACAGCATCCAGCTTGATCGTGGTGGCGTCTGCGCTCGTGCTCGGCTTGGGTAAGCGCGGGGAGCCGGTGAGCTACCGTGCGTGGATCAGCTTCATGGCCCCGCTCTGGCTGTACCAGAGCTGCGTGCAAGTGATCATGCAGGCGGACCTCGCGCTCCTGAAGCGCAGCGTCGCCGTGATCTTGCAAGCCGATGGCGCGACAGTCACCGCGGCCGCAGAGACCGCATCGCGCTACGTCGCATTCTATCGTGCAGCGCAGACGTTCGCGTTCGTGCCCTACCAGCTGCTCTTGCCTGTGCCGCTCGTGATGTTCCCGATGATCTCGCAAGCGATCAGCCAGGGCGATGAAGCGGGCGCGGCGCGCTACGTGCGCACGGCCATGCGATTTTCGCTCCTGCTCTTGCTGCTCGTAGCGGCACCCGTCGCCGGCGCGGCGCGCGGCGTAATGGGATTGGTTTTTCCCGCGGCGTACACCGATGGCGCGCCCGCGCTCGCAGTGCTCGTGTTTGCGATGGTGGGCTTCGCGCTATTCGTAGGCGCGGCGACGATCATGACCGGCGCAGGACGACCAGGCTTGGCAGCGAGCATCGGCAGCGTCGCAGTGGCGTTCCTCGTCGCAGGCAACCTTGGCTTCGTTCACTACGTCGGCGTCGGTGACAAGACGCTCATGGCTGCAGCGCTCGGCACGAGCCTTGGCATCGCGGTCGCGCTGATCGCGATGGCCTACGCCGTGTACTCACGCTTCGGCACCTTCATCGCACCGCTCAGCGTCGCCCGCGCGCTACTCGCTGCGCTCGCAGCATATTTCGTAGCGCACACGTTCGGCCAAAGCGGCAAGCTCCAAACCCTCCTCGCAGGCATCCTCGGCGCGCTCACGTACATCATCGTGCTGATCGGCACCCGCGAAGTCACCCGCGCAGACCTCACCGCCCTACTCAGCATCGCCCGCCGCAAGCGCAAGTGATCACGACCCTGAGAGGGCGGCCATGGCTGAGGTACTGAGCGCCTGGAGCGGCAGCACCTGGCCTGCGCCCCCGAGCCGGACGGCTTCGCGTGGCATGCCGTAGACCACGCAGGTGGCTTCGTCCTGCGCGAACGTGCGCGCGCCTGCATCGCGCAAAGCCTTGAGGCCTCGGGCGCCGTCGTCCCCCATGCCCGTCATGATCACGCCCGCGACGTGGCTCGCGCAGCTCTCAGCGGCGGAGAAGAACAGCACATCGACCGAGGGCCGATGCCTATTCACTGGCGGGGTGTCGAGCAACTCGACGTAATGTTTCTTGCCGCTGCAGCGCAGCGCCACATGGCGATCGCCAGGTGCGATCAGCACTTGGCCGATCAACACGGGATCGCCGTGTGCAGCCTCTTTGACGCGGATGTCCAGGATTTGATCCAGCCTGCGCGCGAGGCCGGCCGTAAAGCCAGCCGGCATGTGCTGCACGATCACCATGCCCGGGCTGCTCGCGTCACAGCGCTCCAGAAACACGCGGATCGCTTCGGTGCCGCCCGTGGACGCGCCGACTACGATCACGCGCTCTGCCGCTCTATGCGGCAGCTGGCTCGGCGTGGGCCCGGGCCGCTGGCTGCGCTTCGGGCTAGGGTCCGAGCGCAGCACCGGAGACTGGCTGCGCGTGGCGCGCGCTGCCAGCACGCGCGCAGATGCCGCGGCGCGCACCGACTCGTGCAGGCGCTCGGCCGCTTCGTCGAAGAAGTCTCGGGTGGCCAAGCTCGGCTTGTGGATGATCTCGACCGCACCCGCTTCGAGCGCGGCGATCGCGTTCGCGGAGCCGCGCTCTGCCACCGCGGAGCAAATGATGGTCGGGATCGGGTGCTGCTTCATCAGTTGGCGCAAGAAGGCGAGACCATCGAGCTTGGGCATCTCGATGTCGAGCAAGATCACATCGGGCACCGCCGCTCGCAGCTTCTGTGCGGCGTGAAACGCATCGCGCGCGACGGCCATGACCTCGATGTCTGCGAAGCGCTCGAGCACGCTCTTCAGCGCAGCGCGCACGAGCGCAGAGTCGTCGATGATCATCACGCGGATCGGCTTTTTCACCGGCTGGCCTCGCGTCGGTGGATGCCCAGCTCTAGGTGCTCGAAGCCCCGCCCGCGTCCGTGCAGCGACTCGGCGAGACCGACGCACAGGAGGCCGCCTACTTTGATGTGCTTGGCAACCTTCGCCACGACCGACGCCTGGGTCGGGGCATCGAAGTAGATGAGCACATTGCGCAGCAACACGAGGTCGAAGTCGCGCGGCGCGTCGAGCGCTTCGTCCATGAGGTTTTGCTTCGCGAACTGCGCGGTCTGCCGCAGCTCGGGCACGACGCGCGCGAGCCGCGCAGAGCGATCGCGGCTGTGCATGAAGTAGCGCTTGCGCCACGCCGCGGGCACCGGCGCGAGCTCGGCCTCCGGGTAGATCGCCGCCACCGCCTCTTCGAGCACACGCGAAGACACATCCGTGCCGAGCAGACGAAACGGCGGCGCGCCGGGCAGCTCTGCGAGCATCATCGCGAGCGTCCACACCTCGTGTCCGCGCGAGCAGGCCGCACTCCACACGCGCAGCTCACGCTTGGCATTGGCCTTTGCCCAAGCGATCAGCTGATCCTGCACCCGCTCGAGCTGCTGCGGCTCGCGAAAGAATGACGTGACGTTGGTGGTGACGACGTCGAGGAAGTGCGTCAGCTCGTTGCTGTTTTCCGGGTCGCGGAGGATGCGCTCACAATACGCGTGCAGCGACGGCAGGTGCAGCGCGCGCGCCCGGCGCACCAAGCGGCCCTGCAGGAGCACCCGCTTCGCAGGTGGCATGCGAAAGCCCAAGCGATCTTCGATCAGCGCGCGCAGCGCGGTGTACTGCGCGTCGGTTAGCGAGTCGTCCCACGGCTTTGGCGCCGCGCGCAGCGAACGTTTGGGCCGACGCGACGCCCGTAGGCTCGGCTTGCGCGAGTGCGCTGTCATGCGCCAAACGCCATCACTTCGAGGCCCGGCACATCGACGATCAAGCCGACGCGCCCATCTCCGAGCACGGTAGCGCCGCTCACACCCGCGGGCTTTTCGAAGCTGTGATCCGCTGCAGACATGAACGCGTAGCTGCGCTCGAGCGGCTTGATCACCGCACGTGCCAGCCCGATGACTCCGTCGACCACCACGCCGAAGCGCCTGCGCTCGCTCTGCACGACGACGATCATGTCGGCGCCCCCTTCAGGCAGCTCGAGCACGCGCGCGAGCCTGACGATCGGCAAGATCTCGCCGCGCACATCAACAAACTCGTGGCTGCCTTCGAGCTTGCCGATCGGTGTGGTGCGCGCGTCGAGCAGCTCCACGACCGAGGGCAGGGGGAAGGTCAGCGTGTCGCCGCCCACACGCACGTGCATCCCGTCGACGATCGCGAGCGTCACCGGAAGTCGGATTCGAAACAACGTGCCAGCGCCCAGCTCGGACACGATCTCGATCGTCCCGCGCAGCGCGTCCACGCTGCGTTTCAGCACATCGAGGCCCACGCCGCGACCGGCGACCTCGTCGACGCGCGCCGCCGTGGAAAAGCCCGGCAGAAACAGCAGATCGTAGACCTGTCGCTCGGACAGCTGCGCGCCCGCCGCGATCAAGCCGCGCTCGACCGCTTTGGCCATGACGCGCTCGCGGTCGATGCCCGCGCCATCGTCCCGCACCTCGATGACGGCAGCTCCGTTCTCTTGTGACGCCGACAGCTGCAAGCGGCCGACGCTCGGCTTGCCGCGCTCGCGGCGCACGGCTGGCGCTTCGATGCCGTGTGCGATGCAGTTGCGGATCACGTGCTTGAGTGGGTCGGCGAGGTAGTCGAGCAGCTTGCGGTCCAGCTCCGTGTCGAGCCCGCTCATCTCGAGCTCGACTTCTTTGTTCAGGTCACGCGCCAGGTCACGCACCGGCCGGGTGAAGCGCGAGAACGTCTCGCGGACTGCGACCATGCGCAACGACATCGTGCGTTCTTGAACCTCGCGCACCAACGTGGCCAGCGCCTCCATCGCATCCGCGCGCGTGCGCGGCTCGACGTTCGGGTCGCGCTGGACTTGCTCGGCACGCGCTGCCGCGATCACCATTTCGCAGGTCAGATCCACGAGCGCATCCAAGCGCTCGGCATCGACCTTCACGTTCGCACGCGCGCGCACAGCGTTCTGGTTCGCCGGCGCGGCCTCCGCCTTCTGCTGCTTCTGCTGCTGACTCGCAGCCGATGGCGGCAGCTGGGCCGAATCCGCCGAGTCTCCCGTCGCAAGCGCAGCGCCACGGCCAGCAGCGGCTGCCAGCGTGACGCTCGCAGCTATTGGCGGCGTGGCCTGCGACTGCGGCGAAGATGCGCCCATTGTGCCTGTCGCAGCAGCGGCGAGCTCTCGCACGACCACTTTGGCGTCCGCGAAGAGCGCGATCGCTTCGATGTCCACCCGGCGCGCATCGCTGAACAGGATCATCTGGTATTCGAGCTGTCCCGCCCGAAGAGCCGGCGTGAGCTCGCGCAGCTCGCCCAAGTCTGCGATGTCCTTGAGCAGCGCCTGCCCACGCGTAACGGCGTCCTCGGGCGCGCACTCCAAAGTGACTCCCACCCACAAGTCGCGCGGCTCGTCGTGCAGCGGCTCCGCGCTCGGCGGCGGCACATCATCCCCCAGCAGCGCCTCGAGCACGCTGAGCTGTTCGCCCGGCGCTCGAACTGCCCCGCCGCCACCAGCGGCCTGCACCATCGCGCGCAGCACGTCGACCGCAGGCAAGAGCGCGTCGACGAGCCCAGTGTTGATCTCCAGCGCCCCGTCGCGCACGCGGCCGAGCACATTTTCGAGCACGTGCGTGAAGCGCACGAACTCGCTCAGCCCGACCATGCCTGCGTTGCCCTTCAGCGTGTGCGCTGCGCGAAAGAGCGCGTGCACGATCTCGAGCGAGCGCGACTCCTCCAGCTCGACCAGCCCCGCCTCCAGCTCGTCGATCAGCTCGTCACTCTCCCTCAGGAAGGTTTCGAGCAGCTCCATCATTGCCTCTCGAACTGCGAGTCGAGCTCATCGGGCTTTGGCAGCTGCAGCGCGATTCCACCCGAGCCGTTGGCTGCCCCCTCTTGCGCCGCCGCTTCGAGCTTCGCGCGCCGCGGCCGCCCGCCCGCTCTGCGCGCGGGCCGCGCTCGAGTAGGCGCCTCAGGGAGCTCCTGCGAGTTGGCCGCGCGATCCGTGCGGAAGAACGCGATCAGCGTCTGCAAGCGCTGCGCTTGAGACGCGAACTCGGTCGAGGTGGCGGACAGCTCCTCCGCCGCGCTCGCGTTCTGCTGCACCACCGTATCGAGCTGCTGCACCGAGCGCGTCACTTCGCGCGCCGCCGTACTTTGCTGCGCGCTGGCGGCGCTGATCTCTTGGACCAAGGTCGCCGTCTTGCTGATGCCATCCACCGTCTTGCTGAGCAGCTGCGAAGCTTGCTCTGTCGCAGCGACGCTCACCGTCGACAGCTGCGTGATCTCGCCCGCCGAAACCTCACTGCGCTCGGCCAGCTTACGCACCTCTGCGGCCACCACAGCAAACCCCCGTCCATGGTCGCCTGCACGCGCCGCCTCGATCGCCGCGTTGAGCGCGAGCAAGTTGGTCTGGCGCGCGATCTCTTCCACGATCGTGATGCGTTGCGTGATCTCGCGCACCGCCTTGACGCTCTTGTCCATGGCGCGGCCGCACTCGTCTGCGTCGCGCGACGCCGAGTTGGCGATGCTCTCGGTCTGCTGCGCATTGCTGGCGTTTTGCCCGATGCTGCCGCTCATCTCTTCTGCGGACGACGAGACTTGCTCTGTCGTGGAAGCCTGCTCGCTCGCGCCGCTCGCCATCTGCTCAGCCGAGGCCGACATCTGCTCGCTGCCCGCCGCGACGTGCTCAGAGACCGACTGGATGTCGAGCACGATCGAACGCAAGCGCTCGACCATCTGCCCTTGCGCGCGTACCAGGTCGCCAACCTCGTCTTTCCCCGTGTCTTCATTGTGCGCTTGCAGGTTGCCAGCAGCGATCTCGTTCGCCATCGTGAGCGCACGCGACAGTCTGAGCGAGAGCCGACGCGCAAGCCAGTTGCCTAGCACGAGCGCGAGCACCACGATCGAGATCGTCGTGAGCAACAAGGCGCTCAGCACGCGCTCCTTGTTGGTGCGCGCGCTCGACACGATCTGTTCCACAGCGATGCGCCGTGCATCGACCAAGGCATTCAGCGACTTACGCGCAGCGGTGTCATGGATGCGCGCGACCGTCAGCACCTTGGAGGCTTCCACACCGTCGGTCAGCCGGATCGCTTGCTTACGCGCTTCGAAGATCAGCTTCGACTCCGCGATGAACTCGTTGAGATACGCGCGCTCCGCTGTCGGCAACGGATCTTTTTCGAGCTGTGCGACGATCGCGTTGAGCTTTGTGAGCTCTTCGTCGAGCTCGTTGATCATCTGCTTTTGATCTGCCGTGCCCGGGTCAGCGACGAAGCGCCACACATCACCGCGCGTCTTGTTATACAGATAGCGCACACCGGCGGCGCGACTCATCGGATCGACGCCTTGCGAGAGCGTCGCCTCCAAGTCCATCGAGAGCGACTCGATCGCGTTGCGCCCAACGTAGCCGACAGCTGCAGCGCACAACGCAAGCAGCGTGAAAGCACCGACCAGCTTCGTCTTCAGCTTGAAGTTATCCATGCGCGGCCTCCTTGGGCTGGTCGCTGCCGTTCAGCGCGACGTCTTGGTCCGTGAACACTTTGTCGGCGATCAAGATGAAGAAGATGTACTGGTTGCGACGACCGACCCCGCGCAAATAGCTGCGAGAGAAGCGCGCGCCAAACTTCGGAGGCGGCTCGATCTCCTGGTCGCCGTACTCGAAGACTTCTAGTGCGCTGTCCACCAACACGCCGACTTGCAGCGTGTCCTGTCCTTGCGCGAGCTCCACAACGACGACGGAAGCACGCTTGCCGAGCGCGCTGTCACCCATGCCGAAGCGTCTTCGCAGATCGATCACCGGTAACACGCTGCCACGCAAGTTCACGACGCCGCGGATCCAAGCCGGCGCTTTCGGCATGGGCGTGAGCGCACTCACCTCGATCACCTCACGCGCGTGCGCGACGTCGATGGCATAGACCTCTTGGTCGATACGAAACGTCAGGTACTGGCTAGCAGACATGGCCTGCGCCGAGTTCGGCCGAAGCAGCCTGATCCTTGAGAGCATCGCGGTGCGCGCACGCGGGCCCACCCGCACGCCGACCTCGACGGATCAACCTCGAACGCAACACTCACCACATCATCGCATGCGTCGCGCGGACCTGCGCAACGCACATGTCAGAGCCGGCCGATGAGCGCGCGCGGAGAATCCTCGACCCAGAGCGCGCCGGCTTGCAGGAGTTGCGCGTCTGCCGCGCCACCGCAGCGCACGCCGACGAACTGAACGCCGCTGCGCTTGGCTGCTTCGGCGTCCCACGCCGCGTCGCCGATCATGGTGAGCTGCGCGGGCTCGAGCCGGAGCGCTTCTGCCGCTCGGAGCAGCGGATCTGCGTGCGGTTTGCTGCCCGCTTTCGGGGCGACCGGCAGCTCGCGACCGAGCGCTTCGAACAGTGCTTCGCGCGTCGTGTCACCGGCAGACGTGACAGCGAAATAAGGCACTTTGCGCTGGTCGAGGTCTGTCAGAAGCTCGAGCGCGCCGTCGGTGGGCGTGAGCGTGGACGCTTCTTCCAGGAACAACTTGTCGTGATGCTCGATCAGCGCTTGTTCGTCGTCGACCCCATGTCCGATCAACCAGCGCAAGAGCCGCGATGAAGGTAACCCGATGCCTTTGTGCACTTGATGATGCGCGACGTGGTACCCGTGCTCGCGCAGCACGTCATGCCAGATCCGAACGTGTTGGTAGACCGAGTCGACGAGCGTGCCATCGAGGTCGAACAAGATGCCGTGTTGATTGTCTGACATGTGTTACGTCCACTCGAGCGTCGTCTTGATGTCGCCAGGCTTCTTCTCGAACGCTTCGGCGAAGCGCTCCACCGGAAGACGTCGCGTCAGCATGGACTCGAGGAAACCCTTCGGCGCACGCTGCAAGGCCTCGAGCCCTGCTTGATAGTGCCTTCGGTTCGCGTTGACCGTTCCGAATACGATATCGTTCTCCAAGACGAGATCGTTGTTGAAGCTCGCCGCGGAGAACTTCGCGGAGCCGTGCCCACCCGCGATGCCTGTTAGGCAGACGATGCCATTGCGGCTGGAGGCGCGACACACATCGATCACCACCTGCGCGGCACCCGTGCACTCCACCACGATCTCCGGCGCTCCAGACATCTGCTGCATCGCCAAGAGGTAGTGTCCGCCGAGCTCTTGCACCAAGCGCAGCTTGTTGTCGTTGCGCGCGTGGTCGAGCACGCTGACGTCGTAGTGGCGCTGCACACCCATGAGCGCAGCGAGCAAACCGATCGGTCCAGCACCCGTTACGAGCGCACGGCGCGGTCTATACGGCATGTGCGAGACGATGCGGTCGATCTGTTCCCACGCTTTCGCGACGATGCTCGCGGGCTCTAGCAACACGCCCGTCTCGCGCAGCTCCTTCGGAACAGCCACCGCGAAGCGCTCGCGCAGCGTGAAGCGCTCGCTCGCGAAGCCATGGGCGCCCTTGATGCCGCGCTCCGTGAACTCGCCGTTCTGACACATGTCCCACTCACCCGCCGCGCAGCTCTGGCAGGGCAATGGATCCGGCCTTCGCACGATGCCGGCGACCAAGTCGCCCGGCTTGAAGCTCGAGCCCGAGGGCGCCTTGAGCACCTCGCCGAGCGATTCGTGACCGAGCACCAGGTTGCGATCGCCCGCCGGAGGACTGCCGTGACCACCTTCGATGATCTCGCGATCCGTGCCGCACAACCCGATCGCGAGCGTCTTCACGAGCAGCGCGTCAGGATGCTCAGACTTGGGATCAGCGACGTCAGTGATCGCCAGCGTCTCTTTTTTGCCGGGTTCGACAGTCAAAGCACGCATGATCTGGCCTCGTTACATGTAGGCCCGTGCGAGCACGATCAGGCCGATCGAGAGCGCCACGATCGCAGCCCAGAACCAAATCAGGCCGCTGTTCGGGTGACGCGGCTGATGCGGTGTTTGGCCGAGCGATTCGATCGACTCGGTGTCGAGGTCTCGGTTCTCACCGACCAGGATTTGCTCTTCCTGGGTGTGGGCCCCTACGTGCCCACCATCGTCCGGTGGAGCGGCATACTCTCTCATTTGCGTCGCCATACCCCGTTGCTTCGCGAGAGTCGTGCCAGGTCCTCCCCCGTCAGGAGCCGACCGAAACAGTGCAGCTGAGGCAAGCCTGCCACGATTGTGGACCAGCAACGCGCACGCGCTCCTGCACACAACCGGCGCATCGCACGCAGAGGGTCGTCGTCCGGTTCCTGCTCACTCGGCTGCGCCGCGACGCCAGCTGCCGGTCTTGCCACCGTGCTTTTCGTACAGCGCGACGCGCTCGATCGTCATGCCGCGATCGATCGCCTTGAGCATGTCGTAGATCGTGAGCGCCGCGATCGACGCTGCCGTGAGCGCTTCCATCTCGGCACCCGTCCGGTCGAGGGCGCTGACCCGCGCTTCGACGATCAGCAGGTTCTTCGAGAACTGAAACGCGATCTCGCTCTTGGTTAGCGCGATCGCATGGCACAAAGGGATCAGCTCGGGCGTGCGCTTCGCCGCTTGGATCCCCGCGACGCGGGCGACCGCGAGCACGTCACCCTTCGCCGCGCGACCCGAGCGCAGCACGCGCATCGTCGCGGGCAACATACGTAGCGCTGCCCGCGCAACAGCAGTGCGCGCGCTGATCGCCTTTTCGGCGATCTCGACCATGCGCGCCTGACCGCGCTCATCCAGATGCGAGAGCGCAGCATGACCTGCGCTTACGCCTCGCCTCGTGTTTGCGGAAGCTTCCTTGCTCCCAGCGCGCAAACGCACGCGCTCACGAGACTTCGGCGCTGCCGTCCTGCGAGCTTTGGATGGGGACATAGAGGGCGCTCACCGCTCGGTGGCGCCGCCTCTTTTCGGCACGCACGCGTTCAGCGAAGGTCACCGGGTGTAACACAAAACGGTGACTGACGAACGCGTGCGTGCAGGTACTGCGTGGGTACTTCAGACAGTGGCGACAGGTGTCGCGAACTCGTCTTCACCGAGTGCCGCGTCCTCGCTCATGCTGTCGAACTCGTCGTCCTGCTCATCCTCGAGGTCGCTCTGAACCTCGCCATCGAGGTACGAGCGAGCGCTGCCCACTGTGCCCATCATGCGGGCGACCAGCTCGACGCGCGAGTGCACGCCCAGCTTGGAGTAGATGCGCTTCAGATACGTGTGGACGGTCGCAACTGTGAGCTTGGTCTGCTCTGCGATAGCGCGAGTCGACGCGCCCGATACGAGCAGCGAGACGACCTCCTTCTCACGCTTGGTGAGCGGGGTGCGCTCGAGGCGCGCCTGCAGCTCCAAGCTCTTCTTGCGGACGTCCGGCGCCACGCGGTTCATGCGGCTGGCGTAGGAGAGGCCGCGAGCGAGCGCACGAGCACCCCAGCGCGCGAGGCGCAGGTCGGTGGTATCAATGCGCTCGTTGCCCTCAGGCAGGTACAGGTGGATCGTTCCGAGCACCTGACGCCCATGGCGGAGCGGCAACGACACCGGGCGACCCTCGAGCGGGGGCGGCGGTGTACTGTCCAGTTTTTTCTGATCACCGAGCTCAAGCTCAACTCGATACGCAGTTGCGTTCGCGAGATCAGCTACGAGCTTGGCTGCCCGAACGGGATACGTCCGGATGGGATCGAGATGATTGAGACCTTCGGCAATCTGTAGGAACTCTGACGGTACCACGACATCACCCTCTTGCTGAGATCCCGCTCCTACCGACGGCGCGGCATCTGGTTTCCAGAAGTTATGCGCAGAAAGCGTACACCGAATGTTGGTAGCCTGGATGGTAATCGTGGGTATGTCAATGACCCCGTTGGCCAAGGCTTGCGCACATGAGCCAATATATCGGGATTACCTGGATTACGCGGAACAAAATTGAACACCTGGGTACGTTCGGCTGAGCCAAAAGGGTCTGTTCCCTTCCATGGCTCCCCTTAGGTGTACGAGAACTCACAGCGACGTGCCAGCCGGCGACGCCTTGCGACCCTAAAGGGCACTTTCGGTGTCGATTGCGCGCCTTACGTTGATAGGTGATCGTCCGCGCGCCTCATTACGGGCACGCAACGCACAACGCGCGACTGAATAGAGACCCAGTCGTAGGATCGAGAGAGCAACATGCACAAAGTCGTCATCATCGGGTCAGGCCCTGCGGGCCACACTGCAGCGATCTACGCGGCCCGAGCCAATCTGAAACCTGTGATGATCGAAGGTTTGGTACGCGGCGGAGTCGCCGGTGGCCAGCTGATGATCACGACTGAGGTCGAGAACTATCCTGGGTTCCCCGACGGCATCAAAGGCCCAGAGATGATGGAGATGTTCAAGAAGCAGTCGCTGCGCTTCGGAACAGAGATCATCAGCGCGGACGTGGAGAAGATCGAGCTCGATAAGCGTCCGTTCCGCATTCACGTCGAGGACTCGGTGATCGAGGCTGAGAGCGTGATCATCTCGACGGGCGCGCGTGCGCGCTGGCTAGAGCTCCCGAGCGAGCAAGCCCTCCAGAACCGCGGCGTGAGCGCGTGTGCGACGTGCGACGGCTACTTCTTCCGTAATCAACACGTCGCAGTGGTCGGCGGCGGCGACACAGCGATGGAAGAAGCCAACTACTTGAGTGGCCTGTGCGCGAGCGTCACCGTGATCCACCGCCGCCATGAGCTGCGTGCGTCGAAGATCATGGCAGACCGCGCGCTGCGTAATCCGAAGATCAAGTTCATCTGGGACTCGGCTGTCACCGAGGTGCACGATGTCAAAGAAGGCAAGGTCACCGCGTTGACGGTGAAGAACTTGAAGACCGGCGCGGAGAGCAAGCTGCCGTTCGACGGCTTGTTCGTCGCGATCGGGCACCAGCCGAACACAGACATCTTCAAAGGTCAGCTAGAGCTCGACGAGAACGAGTACATCATCACCAAGCCCGGCACGACGCAGACCAACATTCCCGGCGTGTTCGCCGCGGGCGACGTGCAAGATCACGTGTACCGGCAGGCCGTGACCGCCGCAGGGACCGGCTGCATGGCGGCGATCGAAGCCGAGCGTTGGTTGGCCGCGAACGAATAGCGCCTGACGACAAGCGCGTGCCCGTACGAGATCTCCACATCCCGGTGTAACTGCCCGGGATGGCTCGCGTACGGGCACGGTTGTTTCGCCCGCAACACTTCATGCGTTAGTGCTGTCCTGGAACGCTTAGCTCGCGCGTCACTACAAAATCCTGAACCGGGTGTTGAGGCTCCGGGGCTCTGAGAGTATGCCTGATTGTGCACGCTCGCGAGCCTGAGGTTCGCCTGACCATGGTTAACCCGCCCCGGACAGCGTTGATGACCCGACAGCGCATCTTGCGCGGGTACGGCCTCGCGCTAGTCGTCCTGAGCGCTTGCAGCGCGAGCAAAGGCCCGGACATGGGGCGTGCCGCTCAGAGCGGCAGCAACGCGCCGAGCCTGACAGTCGACCGCAGTAAGCCCGTCGGCAGCATCGGGGGAAGCCCCAGCGGCAGTGTGGTCATCCCCGGCAACAACAGCATGGCGGGGGGCGCGGGCATGGCGAGCACCGAAGCTCCGCGCTTGTCGGAGGCAGATTCCTGCGTGACTTCACGCGTGGACGCGGAGCGCGTTCCTGTCGACATGTACATCATGTTCGACCGCTCCGGCTCGATGTTGGCCGAGACCGGCGCAGGACCAACCAAGTGGGACGCCACGCGCGAAGCGCTCGACAACTTCATCCAAGACCCTCGCTCGGAAGGTTTGGGTGTGGGCCTGCAGTACTTCCCGATCGGCAAAGCGGGCGTGCCCGCCACCTGTCGCTCCGACGCGGAGTGCGGCAGCGCAGAAAATGGTCCGTGCATCAACCGGCTGTGCCAACCAGCACGCTTCGGTCCCTCAATCCCGGTGACTTTCTGCATCAGCGACGCCGATTGCCCGCTGCTGTCGGCTGGTTGCGCCGCCGCGGGCTCGTGCGCGTCGGATTCCACGCTGGCCTGTTTCTCGCTCGGCGCTGATGGCTGCGGGACGGGCGACGACTGCCAGCCGCTCGCGGGCGAGTGCTACGGGTACGCGACCTGCGAGCCGGGCCCGTACGCGCAGCCCGAGGTGCCGATCGCCACCCTGCCCGGCAACACTGCGGCGCTCACTGCGTCGCTAGCAACGGCAACGCCGCTCGGGCTCACGCCCACCTATGCCGCTCTCAGCGGCGCTCTGGAGCAGGCGCGAACCCACGCCACGGCGAACCCTTCCCATCGCGTGGTCGCCGTCCTGGCGACGGATGGTACGCCTGCTGGCTGCGAGCGAGACGATCCGCTCAACGTCGAGATGCTGGCGACTCAAGGCGTGACATCGAGCCCGAGTATCTCGACCTACGTGGTTGGTGTGTTCGGTCCGGACGAGACCGAGGCCCGCGCTACCTTGGATGCGTGGGCCGACGCCGGCGGCACCAGCACAGCCTTCGTCGTGGATCCGCAGCAGGACGTGTCGGCCCAGTTCCTCGAG
>Ga0190269_10000721_pt1 | contig 16543 bp, 12 predicted proteins | sample Popmic249IS_FD_133749 | JGI IMG/M metagenome (GOLD analysis project Ga0190269, IMG submission 133749) | Populus adjacent soil microbial communities from riparian zone of Blue River, Arizona, USA - 249 IS | ecosystem: Environmental > Terrestrial > Soil > Riparian zone | place: USA: Arizona...
CCACGCAGTAAATGCCCACGAAGTAAATTCCGTTCCTGGCGCACCGCTCCGTGTGGCGAGAAGGTTTCCAGCCGTCCCGGGCGGGCCAGACCTTAGCATGCGAAAGGCGAAGACCACACGTTCCTGTAACTCTTTGCGAACAGTTCCGCCCAGCCCCGTCCGCTCACTCACACGCCGTAACGTCCGCGCCGAGCACCCTGGCACGTCTCACACGCAGCTCGGAGCGGCACAGTGCGTCAAGAGGCGCCCGCGCCCCCGGCTTCCCGACTTGTACGTACCCCGCGCGCATCGCCTGCGCGCAGCAGGCTGCCCGCGATCACACGCGACAACCTCAGCACGCGGGCGAGATCGGGCTGCTCCGGCCCGGGCGCGAGCAAAAGCACCCCCAGCGCCAGCTCCTGCCCGTCCGTGCTGCCCTCGAGCAGGCTCATGCGCTCGCCCTCCTGCGCCCGCGCGAGCGCAGCCCGTGCGTCCTCCTCGGCGAACGCTTGCGTGGTCATGGCGTCGGCGCTCAGCTCACGCTCGAAGTACGCGAGCACGCGCGCCGCGCTGTCGGGCCCGAAGTCGTGCTGCCCGGCGCTGGCCACCTGGAGCAGGCCCTCATCGCGCAGCAGATGAAGCTGCCCGCCCGGAGCAGCGTACAGCTCGCAGAGCAGCGCCAGCGCGCGCCCGCAGCGCTCCTCGGGGCCGCTCGCTGCCGCGAGCTCGCGCTCGAGGGTGCTGCTGCGCGGATCCACGCTGCGCAGGTGCACGGTGGACGCGAACTCGGTGCTGCCCACCTGGGCTTCCCCTGGCGCGCGCGGCTCCACCATCAGCGCGGCGTAGCGCGCGGACAGCGCGGAGCCGTGGCCCTGCGCGTACTCCGCCGCGCTCAGCTGCGCGTAGCGGGTGAACGCCAGCCGATCGTGCATGAAGACGGCGACGCGGGCACGCGCGTCGTAGCTCGCCGCGAGCTGCAGGCCCTTGATGCCGAGCGCACACTGCTCCTCGATGAGACTGTCGAGCCGCGCCACGGCCTGCGACAGCGCGCTGCCGTCTGCGGCCCGAGAGCCGCTGCCGCTCCTGGCTTCAGCCACGGCCAGGCTGCGCACGATCGGATACGCCGCGACGTCGATGCCGCGCACCTGACAGCTCTCGAGCGCGCGCAGGCCGCACGCGATGGCCTCGTCCGTGCGCTCCAGGTCGACGAGCGTCTCGATGTAGCCTGCCGTCGCGGCGGGCCATGCGACGAGGGAGTGCGCGCCGAAGTCGCGCTCCAGATCGTCCAGCTCGAGGCAACGCTCGAACGCCTCGAGCGCCAGCTCCGGCTTTCCGATGAGGCGCTGAAACAGCCCGTCCGCCAGCGCGGCCGTGGAGCGCCAACCGCTGTAGCGCTCCGCGAGCGGCGCGATGCGCTCGCGCAGCTCCTTCACGCCCTGCACGTCGCGCGCCATGGCGTGGGCGAGCAGCTCGAGCAAGAGCGAGCTCGAGAACATCTGCTCCGCGGCCGAGCGCACCTGCAGCAGCTCGGCTTGCTTGCGGTAAGACTCCGCTCCGTCCAGGTCGCCTTGCTGCAGACAGATCAGCTTGCGCAGGTACATCGCGCTCACCTCTTGCAGCACGTCCCGATCGAGCTCTGCCACCCAGTCGCTTGCCGACGCCAGGCCGAGCCTGGCCTCGAGCAGGCCGAGCCCGTAGGCGATCGCGCGCCGGATGTACATGACGTAGTAGAGCTCGCCCGTGCCCTCGGTCGGCAGCCGCGTGAGCACGCCCTTCCAGCGCTCGCGCGCGTGCTGGTACTTGAGCTCCAGCACCGACTCGCACACCGCGATGCTGTTCTGCCACACGGCATCGATGAGCGGCGACAGCGGCGCGAACGGCTCGAGCAGCCCCGGCAGCGAGCGGACGAGCGGCCCGTCGTTCGTCTTGGTGCCGGCGGCGATCGAGAGCGCCACGTAGCGCACGAGCAGCTTGATGGCCTCGTCGACGCGGAAGCAGCGCTCGGCCTCCGGCAGCGCGTCGTGGCGCTGGCTCGCGCGCGTAAGCGCCCCCATGAGCCGCGCCCCGTGGTCCAGCGAGGGGTCTGCAGCGAGCGCGCGATAGTCGTCGAGCCCGGAGCACTGCTCGAGTGTGCGCCGGAAGTCGGCCGCGACGAGGTGGTAGTAGTCGGTGTCGACGGCCACCGAGAACATCAACATCCAGTGGCGCAGCTCGCACAGCTCGCGCGCCGGCCGGCGCAGCTCTTGCGCGAGCGACAGGGCGCGCGCGAGGACGGCTGCGATCTCGTTCGGGCGCTCCTCACCTGCAGCCCGCAGCGGCTCGATGTCGGTCGCGCCGTGCAGGAACGCGAGCAGCTCGGCCAGCACCGTCTCGCGCTCGCCCGCCGCCAGCGCGTGCTTGGCCACCATGAACTGCCGCTCACCGCGGCGACGATACAGCGCGGCCAGCCGTGCGTGTGCCGCTCCGAGCTGCGAGGCGCTCGCCACGGCTTCGGCGTAACTGCCGGCTGCGCGGTGCGCGAGCGCGTAGCTGTTGCCGTCGCTCTGCACGAGCTGCAGCGCGAGCAGCTCGTACAATGCGCCGTCGAGCTCGCGGTGTGCGCTCTCATCCGCCTCCCCCAGCACGCTTCCGAGCTCCGCGCGCGACGGCAGCGCGTGCGGCGCAAGGGCCAGCAGCAGCAGGAGCTGCCGGCACGGCGCGGGCAGCTTCTGGATGCGTGCCAGCAGCATGGCCGCGGCGTCGCGAGGCAGCTGCTGTTCGGGTAGCGCGCCGGGCAAGGTCCAGGCGCCGCGCGCGTAGCGGATGAGCTTCTCGTCGACGAGGTACTGCAGGAAATCGAGCAGCGCACGCGGGTTGCCGCCCGTATGCTCGTACCCGCGCGTGCTCGCCAGCGCGAGGTTCGGCACGTCGCCGAACATCGAGGCGAGGAGCTCCGCGGTCTGCTCGAGCGTGAGCGGCGCGAGCGCGATCGGCGACGCAATGCGCTGCAGCATCTCGCGCGCGGCGCCCGCGTGCGCCGGCAGCGGCGTCTGCTCCGTGGCGATGATCAGCAAGCGCTGCTTGCCCTGCGCACCGTGCGCGAGGCCGGCGAGCAGGCCACAGGACGCGTCGTCCAGGCGGCCGAGGTCGTCCGCCGCGATGACCACGGGTTGCTCGGCGGTCACCTGAACCAGCAGCTCGCTGATCGCGAGCTGCATGCCGGAGCGCGCGCGGCGCACGGCCTCGTTGCTCGGGGCGCGCTCGCTGTCCGTGCCGTCCGCTGCTGCCGCCGCCGGCCGCACTCCGAAGCGCGGCCACAGCGGCGCGAGCGCGGGCTGCGCCTGGATCAGCTGCGGCGCTCGCTCCGGAAACGACTCGACCAGTTGTTCCAGCAGCACGTGTGCCGCTCCAAGCGGCGTGCGGCGATCGTCGGCCAGACGCAGCACGAGCGCGCCCATCGTCTTCGCCAGCGTGACGGCGGCGTCGAGCATGCGCGAGCGCCCCACGCCGGCCGAACCGGTGATCAGGACCGCGCCGCCGTCAGCGGCGAGCGCCTGCGCCAGCTTCTCGCGCAGCGTCGCGAGCTCGGCGTCACGGCCGATCAGCACGGGCGTGGCGAGGTACGCCTGCGCGACCTCCAGCTGCTCGGGCTGTGCGAGGCCCGCGATCGCAGCCAGGCGCTGCATCACCTCGAACGGGCTGCGCGGGCGCTGCGATGGCTCCAGCTCGAGCAGCGAGAGCACGAGCTCGTCCAGCGCAGGCGGCACCGCGCGCGCGTAGTGGGAGGGCGGAAGCGGCTGGCGCTGCCAGGCGCGCGCCAGGCTGTGAAAGTCGCTCACGGAGTACGGCAGCTGACCCGACAGCGCGTAGTAAAGCGTCGCGCCGAGCGAATACAGGTCGGTGCGCGCGTCGGAGGTCAGGCGCGAAACGACCTCGGGAGCGACGAACGCCGGCGTGCCCACGATCTTGTCGCAGCGGCCCATCGGCATCAGCGCGCCGAAGTCGATGAGCTTGGCATGACCGTCGCGCGTGCAACGCACGTTGCGCGGGCTCACGTCGCCGTGCGTCAGGCGCCGCGAGTGCACGAGCGCGAGCGCGGAGCACACTTCACTGGCGAGCGCACACGCAGTACGCCAGTCGCACGGGCTCTTCTCCTTGAGGTCGCCGCCGTCGAGCAGCTCCATGGTGTAGAACGGGCCGAGCGCATCCAGGCCGTAGTCGTAGACGGCGACCACGCCGGGATGCGAGAGCGCGACGAGCGTGTGGTACTCGCGCTCGAACAGCGCCGACGCCTCGCTGAAACCTTTGTCGCCGCGGCGCAGGCTGAGGCGTTTCACCGCAAGCTCGCGGCCAGTGGCCGTGTCGGTCACGTGGTAGACGCTCGCCATGCCGCCGCTGCCGATCTCGGCCTGGACGCGGTAACGGCCACCGATCAGCGCCAGGGCCGCGGCCTGCATGTCGCTGTCAGCGGCAACGACCTCGCTCGTTCCGGCAAGTTTCGGCGAGTCGGCGGACACTGGCGCGATTATAGATCAAAGCGCGCGCGCCGTCGCCGCGCACCAGCTCCGTTCAGGACGCGAGCGCGTGGTGGTCCGACTCGATCGCTTGCAGCGCACCGCTGAGCTGCGCAGCGTCGACCGAAACGCCCGTGCGCGCCGCGTGCTTCTCGGGCAGCCACTTGACCACTTCGGAGATGTCGCCATGCAGACGCATGTCGAACTCACCGCGCGCGAGCACGCGCAAGCCCGTGACGAGGCTGCGCGCCGCGCTGGCCCAAAAACCCGTTCCGCCCACTATCACGGCCACGCACGCGAGCGCGTTGTTGCTGGACTTCATGAGCCGCACGAACGCTTCGCGCGTGGGCATGTCCGGCAAGACGATTCCACCCTTCACCAGATGGATGACGGAGATGCCGTTCGGGTACTGCTTGCGCCTGCGCTCGGTCGTCTGCCGCAAGCGATCGACGGCGCGCTCGGTGGGCTGCGCGTGCCACACGATCAGCGTGATGTTCTCGAGCGCGAACAGAGACACGACGCCCGGCTCGCGATCGAGCAGGGACGGCCCTTTGACCGGCGTTGGAGGCTCGCCCGCGCGTTCGCCCGGATCCACGCTTGTAAGCTAGCGCATCGCAGCCAGCGACGAAAGCGCGCGTGATTCCGAGGAGGTAGGCACACCTGCTGCGCACGGGCTCGACGCGCACAGCCGAGCATGCTGTGTGCAGCTGACAGCCGCAACGTCCCGGCTCAGTAGCGCGCCTCGAGGCTGACCGTGCCGCCGGTAGAGGCCGGAATCGTGATGACCTCCGCGGCGCGATCCACATCCGACCACGGCTGACCATTCAGCAGCACCGAGCGCAGCGGCGCGCGGCCCGGCGCGCGCAGGCGCAGCTTGATGGGTGCCGGGATGCCAGCAGCTGGTAGCTGCAGCTCGGCGCGCACGCGACCGCGCGCGAGCTGCGAGGCGACGCTGTAGCTGACGCGTCCCCAGCGCGTGGGTGCCGCGCGCACGCGCACGCTCTTGCCGTCCTCGAGCCAGGCGCGCGGCGCGCCGCGGCCGAGCCAGAGCAGCTCCGCTTGCGGATCCTCGAACACGAGCAGCCAGCGCAGCATGAGCGGCGCGAGCAGCTGCGCCGGCGTGCAATAGGGCGCGGCGTCCCACAGGTCGAACATCAGCCGCGTCTCGGGCGCGACCCATACGCCGCGCGTGTACTGGTGCGCCATCATGGCGTACAGGAACAGCAGCGCTTCGCGGATCAGGTCGGCGTGCACGAGGCCGTAGCCGTACGCTGGCGCGAGGAAGCCTGCGAGCTCCGGCTTGCTGTACGCCGTCGGCATGCCGAGCAAGATGTCATGATGCTGCGTGCGGTAGTCCACGATGCCGCGGAGCTGCTCGGGCGACAGCCCACCCGAGCCCATCATCTCGTTGTACGCACGGTACGCGCGGAACTGCGGGTCGCTGACGTCGCGCTGCACGGCGCGATCGTGCGGCTCGCGCACGCCGGCGATCACGGGCAACACGCGCGCGCCGTCCACCTGCAGATAGGAGCGATCGATGGATTGCTGAAGGTCGCGAGCGAGCGCGGCGCCCTCGCGCTGCAGGCGCTCGCCCCAGGCGCGCAGCTCGGCGTCGCCGCGCTCGGTGGCGATGCGCGTCCAGACGCGGCCGAGATCATTGAAGCCGCGCGCCGCGAGCAGACTGTTCGAGAAGTAGGGCTGCACGTAGCGCGCCGGCTCGCGCTCGAGCACGGAGTCGGCCTCGCTGTAGCCGGCGATCATGCCGAAGGCGGGATCGGCAGCCGGCAGCTGCAGCGCCGTCCGGCGCAGCTCGAGCAAGCTCTGCGTCAGCGCGTCGATGCGGGCGCGCTGGCGCACGAGCACATCGGGCGCGCCCTCGTGCTCCACGTATTCGGCGAGCACCGACAGCATGCGTCCGAGCTGGCCGACCTCCGCGCCTCGGTACAACACGGAGCCGTCGTCGCGCACGAAGCGTCCGAAGTAGTTGTCGATGTAGCGGCCGGCGCGCGTGGGCAGGCCCCACTGCAGCATGGCCGTGGTCTCGACGTTGAATGTGTCCTGGAAGCCGTCGTGCTCCGCGCCGCCGTAATCGCGCTCGAACACCCCGTACTTCGGGAAGTCGCCGACGCGCGTCATGATCGCACGGATCAAGCTGTGCCGAGCCAGATTCTGGAGCCGCGCATCGGGCAGCTCGACTTGCATGGCCGAGGCCAGGGTCGCGTCCCATGCCGCTTGCAGATGCAAGAGGTCCGCGTAGAACGCCGCCGGCTCCGGGGCAGCCCGCGGCGGCGACACCTGGTAGGTGTCCACGTAGCGGCAGAAGCGCAGCTTGCTCTCTTCCACTCGGCACACTCGGTACCAGACCGGCTGGTGATGCGGATTGCCGTTGACGATGCGGCGCGGCGCGAAGGCGGCCAGCTCCGTGTAGCTTCGCTCGCTGTCCGGGTAGACGAACCGCAGCACCGGCAAGGATCCGCCGACGAGCCCGTGGCGCACGCGGCCCTCCTTGCGGATGCTCTCGATCGCCGGCCAGACCAGCGCGGGATCGAAGCTCGGGCTCTTGCCACCGTACGTGAAGCCCGGCTTCTCCGAGGTCTCCGGCGCCCCCACGAACGCGTGTACGTCTGAGCGGAGCCGCTTGATCGGGCTGAAGACGCCCGCGACCTGAGCGTATTCGGGATCGTCCGCGGCGCGCTGCTCGAGGAGCTGCGCGCCGAGCAGATCGCGCGGGCTCGCCATGATGGCCGCGGGCGTGTGTCCGAGGTGCAAGCTCTCGGGCGGCGCGGAGCTCGGTTCCGAGGTCTTGCCGAGCTCGAGGCGCACGCCGCGCGCATCGACGATCCGCAGGGAGCCGTCCATGTGCTCGAAGTCTTCGAACACCGCAAAGCTTGCCGTGCCGGTCATGAACGTCCAGCGACCGATGCGCTGGCCGGGCGCGACCCGCTGCGGTGCCGCGCGCCCGGACACGATCACGTCGACATGCGCGCCCGTATAGGCGGCGAGGCGCTCGGGGGTCGGCTCCCGCCGCGCCGCGGGCGCTTGCGCCGTGGCACGCGGCCCCACGAGCAGCGAGGCCAAGACGCACGCCAGCACCCACACGCGCGCGAGCACGCGCGTCCGAGGCGACAGACCATCCGCTTCACCCATGCAGCGCGCATGGTCCCATCCCGGCCCCAGCGTGCGCAAATTGTCGCGGAGCGATGGGCGGGGCCGGGCATCGGGCGCGATGGGAAAAGCGAGCGAGAGACAAACTTGATCGATTCGCGCGCGAGCGTTCACCCGCCGTCGGTAGCTGCAGCCACTGAGCAGTTACGTGGCAAGACTGCTGCTATGGGCGGCAGTCGCACGCGACGCTGACACACGTTCGGATTCCAGCAGCCAATGAGCACCACCCAGTCCCCGGACACAAGCCTTGCTGACTCTGACGGCTTTTCCGCGCCTTCCACGTTGACGCGGTCATTTCAGGCTCATGTCAAAGGTCTTGCTCGCGCCACAAGAGCCAGTGAAACCGCCGTGCGCAGTGGCTGGGAACGAGGTAGCCAATACACAGGACTGACAATTGCTGTGAATCGGACCACTCTTCTGGCATCTGACTTGCTGCTAGGTCCAGCATATCGTTGCCTGATGCATGCAAGAGAATTGGAACACGTCTCGGCTACACAAGCACCTGCTTGCGCAGCCGAGCAGGCCTTTCTGACCCCGGCGCGGGTTCGATGACCACAACCGCAGGCAACTCTTGTAAATAGCTGATGCTGTCTCGGGCTTCAGCTGGCGCTGCCTGAATCGACGCTCACGAATACACCATGTTCGATGATTTCCGACCCAACACGTCGCAGACGGCGCGCAAGCGCATGGGCGGCTCCGCGGTCGTGGCGACTGCTCTCTACGCGGGGCTGATCGCCCTCGTGGTGGGAGGCACCACGGCCGCCAAGACGACCGTCGTGGAGTACATGACGCAAGTCGAGTTTGCGCCGCCACCGCCACCACCTCCGCCACCGCCTCCACCCGAAATCGCTCCCACGAACGCGCAGCCGGTACAGAACGCGCGGCCCAAGGTCAAACGCAAGGAGCTGAAGCCGCCGGACGAGATTCCCAAGGAGAAGCCGAAGGAGTCGGACGCGGATCTCGCACCTTCGGAAGAGAAAGGTCCGGTCGACGGCTTCTTGAATGGCGTCGAAGGGGGCACTGGCACCGCGGCCGTCGACAAGCCTTCCGTGATCGCGCCACCGCCGCCGCCGCCCAAGCCGTTGCCGCTGATCCAGCCCGTCGCGTCGAAGAGCAACGCGCAGCCGCCCTACTCTGCGAGCGCCAAGCGCAAAGAGATCGAGGGCGTGGTGGTGGTCTCGTTCGAGGTCCTGGAGAACGGCACGGTGTGCAGCCCGCAGATTGTGAGCGGGCCCGAGGAGCTGCGTGAGAGCGTGCTCAAGACTGTGGTCACGTGGCGCTTCACGCCCGCGAAGCGCGGCGATCAGCCGATCCGCATGCGGCTGCAACGCGCGATTCGCTTCCAGCTGACCGATACCTGACGCGAACTTGAATGCCGAGAGGCGAGAGGATCCAGGAACGACGATGGAGATCAACCTTGTAGAACTGTGGCAACACATGGGCACGGCCGTGAGGGTCGTCGTCATCGTGTTGAGCCTGCAAGCGCTCGCTTGCGTGACGGTCGTGATCGATCGTTTGATCGTGCTGTTCTCGTCCGCTGCCAAGGCACGCGGTTTCGCGGCCAAGGTTCAGCCGGCGCTCGAGACCGGCCGATACGACCAGGCGATCGCCATCGCGAACGACGTCAAGGGCAGCCACCTCGCCGCGTACCTTTCGCTCGGCTTGAAGACTTTCGTGAACCGTATGCGCGCCGGAGACGACAAGCAGCGTGCGGCTGAGCTCACGCGGCGCGCGCTGGAACGCAAGGGTGACGCCATCAGCCGCGAGCTCAACCGCGGCATGAACGTGCTCGCATCCACGGGCTCCACGGCGCCGTTCGTCGGTCTGCTCGGCACGGTGCTCGGCATCCTCAGCGCGTTCAAGCTCATCGCAGCCAGCGGCTCCGGCGGCATCGGCACGATCGGTGGCGCGATCAGCGAGGCGCTGGTGGTCACGGGCTACGGTCTCATCGTCGCCATCCCCTCGGTGTTGGTGTTCAACTGGCTGTCGGGTCGCATCGCGAACTACGAGAGCGGTCTGCTCAATGCGGGCAGCGAGCTCATCGACCGGCTGGAGACCGATGGTCACGGCCCGAGCGGCGATCAGGACTTCGAGCACAGCAGCGGCAGCTCGGCCCCGGCACACAAGGCACGGTCCGCCTCGGCCCTGGGTTGATCGACGATGCGCTCCCTGGCTCGCAACGCAAACCGTCCGCAGCCCTTGATGAACGTCACGCCCCTCGTGGACGTGGTGCTCGTACTCCTGATCATCTTCATGGTCGTGATCCCGGCGATGGAGAAGTCCGCGCAGATCGAGCTGCCGGGCATCTTCAACGTGGACGAAGATCCCAAGGGCAAGACTGACCCCTGGACCTTGGCGCTCACGACCGACGGGCGCATGTTCTTCGAGCAAGAGGAGCTGGATCAGGACAACTTCCGGACCAAGCTGAATGACGCGCTGGTGCGCGAGCCCGCGCGGCGCTTGATCTTGCGGGCCGATCGCAACGCGCACTACGGCAAGGTGCGCAAGCTGTTTGCGATCTGCCAGGAGATCGGCTTTCCAGGCATCTCGCTGCGCGTCAACGAGCTCAAAGACGGCAAGAAGCAGTAAGGGGATCACGCCATGGGCATGGACTTTGGAAGTTCCGGTGGAAAACCGGGGCGCGCGCAGCCGAGCATGAACGTCACGCCGCTGGTAGACGTGGTGCTCGTGCTGCTGATCATCTTCATGGTGGTCACGCCGCTCCTCGCGAAGCAGTTCTGGATCCACTTGCCGAACAAGGTCGAGAAGGAAGAGCCGCCGCCGAGCCCGGACGACGACACGGCAGTGGTCGTGTCGGTCACGAAGGAAGGCGACATCCTGATCAACCGCGAGAAAGTTGCGGACGCGGAGTTCAGCGCCAAGCTGAAGCGCGTGCTCGCGGCCAAGCGCCAGCGCACCGTGTTCTTCGATGCCGATGAAGAGGCGGAGTTCGGGAACGCGGTGAAGGCGATGGATCTGGCGCGGGGCGGTGGTGCGGACACCATCGCGGTGGTGACGCAGCCTCTGCCTCGCTGACCGGCCGGGCACTTGGCCGCAACCGACTCTGTTGTGCGTGTGAGACGCAGAGTCGGTTCCGGTCAGCGTGCGCTCACAGCCAGGGCGTAAGCTCGCGGTTTCCGCCGGCGTTCACATATATTTCGTGTTGCGGCAGCGCCCCCGTTATTTCCGAATCGCTGCTAGGGCTTGCGTCGCGCTTCGCGACGTGCACTAGCTTGAGCGTGCGCCAACGGCGCGACACCACGGGAAATTAGGCATGGCAGTCTCTTCCTCGCATGCCGAAGACCTCTGGGTATTCGGCTATGGTTCGTTGATCTTTCGTCCCGACTTTCCGTTCATCGCCAAGCGCGAAGGCTTCATCTGCGGCTGGGTGCGGCGCTTCTGGCAAGCGTCGCTCGACCATCGCGGGACGCCCGCTTGTCCGGGACGCGTGGCCACCATCGTGTCCAGCGCCGGCGCACGTTGTTGGGGCGTGGCTTATCAAGTCGCACCCGAACAGCAGCAAGCGGTCCTGCGCTATCTCGACGAGCGCGAGTGCGGCGGCTACGAGCGGCGGCTCCTGCCGTTTCACACGCCGTGCGGCTCCATGATGTGCAACGTGCTCGTGTACATCGCAGACCACGAGAACCCGCACTTCGTGGGGCCCGAGGACACGCAGGCCATCGCGAGCTGCGTGCGCGCGGCATGTGGTCTGACCGGACCGAACCGCGACTACGTGCTGAAGCTCGCAGCGGCGCTCGAGCTGATGGGCGCGGACGACCCGCACGTCTTCGAGCTCGCGCGCGCGCTCGAAGAAGCGTCCGTCGCCGCGGAGTGAGCGCGTCTCAGAGCACGCCCGCGCGCTGCGCGGCGAGCACGTCGGGGTCGTCCTGCCCGAGCAGCTCGTGCAGGACCTCCTGCGTGTGGCCGCCGAGCGCGGGCGGCGGCCTGCGATAGCTCACGGGCGTCTCCGAGAGCTGGATTGGATTGCCGAGCAGATCCACCTGACCGTCGCGCAGGTGCGGCGCGGGCATGGAGATGCGCATGCCACGCGCCGCGGTCTGCGGGTCGGCGAAGACTTGGTCGAGCGTGCGCACGGGCCCGCAGGGCACACCCGCCTCGCGCAGCGCCGCGAGCCAGGCCTCACTCGTGCGCGTCTGGAAGCGCTCCGCGAGCGCGCGCGTGAGCTCGGCGCGCGAGGCCACACGCGCGGTGTTGTCTGCATAGCGCGGATCGCTCGCCCACTCGGGCACGCCGAGCACCTGAGCCAGACGCGCGAACTGCACGTCGTTTCCCACGGAGAGCTGAATGTGCCCGTCCGAGGTGGCGAACACGTCGTACGGAACGATCTGCGCGTGCGCGTTGCCGTGACGCGCGGGGGGCCGGCCGGTCACGAAGTAATCGAGCGCGGCGTTCGCGAGCCAGGCGAGCTGCGTGTCGTAGAGCGCCAGGTCGATGAGCTGCCCCTGCCCCGTCGCGTCGCGATGGCGCAGTGCGGCGAGGATGGCCACGCACGCGTACATGCCGCACATCAGGTCGGCGATGCCGACGCCCACTTTCATGGGCGCGCCGTCGGCCTCGCCCGTCAGGCTCATGATCCCGCCCTGCGCCTGAACCATGGCATCGTAGCCGCGCTCGGCGGCGCGCGGACCCGTCTGCCCGAAGCCGGTGATCGAGCAGTACACGAGGCGCGGCTGGAGCGCGGACAGCGCGTCGTAGCCGAGGTCCTTGCGCTGCAGAGTGCCGAGGCTGAAGTTCTCGATCAGCACGTCGCAGCTCGCCACCAGGCGCTTCACGAGCTGCGCGCCCTCGGGCCGCGCGAAGTCGATGGTCACGGAGCGCTTGTTGCGATTGGCCGCGAGGTAATACGCGCTCTGCGGAGCTTCATCAGCCGCCGCCGCTGCGAACGGCGGCCCCCAGCTCCGCGTGTCATCACCCGCCCCGGGCCGCTCGACCTTGATCACGTCGGCGCCGAGATCGCCGAGCAGCTGCGTGCAGCTGGGCCCCGCCAAAATGCGCGACAAGTCGAGCACGCGAACGCCATGCAGTGGACCGAGAGCAGCAGTCATGGCCGGGCTCCTATCACCAAACGCCTGCGCACGCTCGATGTTTCAGAGCTGCAAACATCACGACTGCGGCGTATCCACGAGCAGCTCGGCAGAGCGCAACGGATAGTAGAGCCGCTGCCGAGTCATACTCCCGGGATGCACGACGAACAACGGTCCCCACGCGGGGTTCTTGTCGTGCATCGCCTTCAGCACCGCGAGCATGCGCGCAAACACCTGCGGCAGCTGCGATCCATCGGCGGCCCCTTCCACCACCGCCGCAGCCACCGCGTGCGCTGCGTACGTCTCGATCAGCAACTCGGCCGGAGGTTGCGCCCCGGTTCGCAGCGCCGTGCGAAGCGCTCGCACCTTGCGCTCGTCCTTGTCGCGCCAGTTCTGGATGTCGCCCAGTGCGTGCTCTTCCAGGTTGCGCGCCTTGTAGCTCACGAGCGTCTCCGCCACGAGCCGCGTCGACTGTCGGGCGACGTCGAGCGGGAGCTCGCGGCGATCGATCGAGATGCGCCCGAGGTCGTGCGCCGTCTCGTCTTGCAACAGCTTCGACCACTTGGTGTGGCCCGTGAACTGCAGGAGGTTCACCACCTCGGCACCGAGGAAGCCGCGCAGGACGTCCACGGGATGTGGGTCGTCCTCCGCGCCTTCGCACCGCAGCCGGGCGTCGCCGCTGAAGGCTGCATTGAGCGCACGGAAGTAGCCGATCAAGCCCAGCGCCGCGGCGGGGCCCATGTTCAAGATCCCCATCACGTCGGACGCGGTCTCGTCGATGCGATCCGCCCAGTAGTCCGCGAGCCCGTGTCCGAGCGACGTCAGGCGCCGGCGCAGCTCGTCGGCCAGCTCCAGCTGCAAGCCGTCGTCCGCGTGCAGGATGTCGTGGCCGGCCGTCTCGTGACCCAGCGCAGACCAGGCGAGGAGGCCCGCGCGCGCATTGGCGGGCGGCAAGCTCACGATGCCAGCGGCGGCGCCGAACGAGAACGTGGCGTCGACCGGCCAGGTGTACGGACCGAAGTCCGGGTTGCCCCACTTGACGAGCGGCGGCACCACGCCGCGATCGGGCGGCTTCACGCCGCGCCGATCCGCCGCGCTCAGAAAGCCGTCGTACAGGTCGCTCACCACTTCCTGGAACGCATCCGTCGCGACCTCGAGGTAGTCCTCGCCCTGCTGCAAGAGCGCCTGCGCGATGTCGAGCAGGAGCCCCGCGCTGCTCTCGTGGTACGGGTCCTGCGCCAGGATGCTCTTGAATTTGCGCTCCCCGAGCCGCGTGAGGGTCTCCGTGAACGGCTGCGCCATCGCCTTCTGGTAGAGCGGTGGGAAGCGTTCGCCGACAGCCTCGAGACGCGCCAGGAGCGGCTTGTACTCGAGCGGGATCTCGAGCCCGGGATCGCTGTCGAGCGCGGCGCTGCGCGCGTCGTCGATGCACTCCGGCAGCCCTGCCGCGCTCGGCGGATTGATGGTCGCGATCCTCGAGACAGATCGGTCACTAGCCATGTCTTACCCCTCGTGTGACGTGCTCGAGGTACGTAACAGACGCCGCGCCGCGAGGGTTGTGATTGATCTCACACTCGGATGGATCATCGTCGCGCTCAGCCCAACACCGGGCATTCCAGCTTGTAGCCCAAGCCCGTGATGGTGCGGATCGCCGGCGTACGCGCCCAGTTTTTTACGCTTGCACGCACACGCCCGCGATCATGGCGCCGGCGTTCAGACCACGGGCGACAGCCCGAGCTCCACTTGGCCGGTGAACGACAGCTGCTGCCGCTCGGGCAACGGGTGGAAGCGTGCGCCCTGCGCGTCGCGCACGAGGCGCTCGAGCAGACCGCGTCGGAAGAGGCCACGCCCGCCCACCAGCTCGAGCGCGCGGTTCGCGGTCGCGAGGATCGCGTTGGTCGCGATCGTCTTGCGCACGAGCATGCGACTACAGCGCGGCAGCGCCGGCTCGAAGTCGTAGCCGTTCGTTAGCTCGACCATCTCGCGAAACGCCATCTGTGCGGTGGTCAGCGAGTTCTCGAGCTCGCCGAGCGCGGTCCACAGCCCCGGCTCCGACGGCGCGCGCCGCGCGTGCTCGCGCGCCAGCTCGGCCGCGCGCTCGACCACGCCGAGGTACGGCGCGAGGTAGATGGGCGGTGCCACCGTGATGATCACGCTCCAGGACGGGTGCCACTGGCCGCGCACGCGCTGCAGCGAGATCGACTCCTGCGGTACGAACACGTCCTTGAGCTCCACGCTGTGCGAGCCGCTGCCGCGCATGCCGAGCACGTCCCAGTCCTCGAGGCGCGTGACGCCGGGCGCCCGCATCGGGACCGCGAAGTGAATGACTTGCGCACCATCTTTTGCATCGTCGTAGGGTGCGCTCGTCACGAGCAGGTCGCCTGCAGGCGAGCCGCTGCTGAAACGTTTCACGGCGTTCACCTTGAAGCCACCTTCGACGCGCACGGCTTCACCCACGCTGTTGAGCCAATCGCCGGCGCCGGTGCTCACGAGCACGAGCTGTCCGGCAGCCACCTTCCGCAGCAGCGCCTCGGCCGGCATGCCGTGACGGTGGCGCCAGACCTGTGCAGCCACCAGATGCGTGTGCATGGACAGCGCGAGCGCGGTCGAGCCACAGTACTTGCCCAGCTCGCGCAACGCCTCACACAGCTCGCGATGCGACGCGCCACCGCCGCCCAGCTCGGCCGGCACGCCGGCGGAGAACACCTTGTGTTCCTTGAGCTCTCGGTAGTTTTCACCGACGAAGCTGCCCTCGAGGTCGTGGCGCGCTGCGCGCTCCGCGAACGCCGGTCCGAGCGCCTGAACCACTTCACTGATAGTTGTTTGCTGGTCGTTAGTTGACATCGGGGTCCTCCCATTCCGGTTCAGCACCGGCCTCAGGCTCAGGTGTAGGGGAGTGGCCCGGCCCGCTCCAGTTCGGAAATCGAACCGGCTTGCCAGGCCGCCATGAGATCGACAATCCTCGCGGCATGCTCGGCTACGGTCAGTTCTGTCCGGTTGCGAAGGCGCTCGAGGTCGTGGGCGAGCGCTGGTCGCTGCTCGTGATCCGAGAGCTGCTGTGCGGCGACTATCGTTTCGGCGAGATCATGAACGGCGTGCCGCTCATCTCGCGCAGCGTGCTCGCGCAACGCCTGAAAAGTCTGGAAGAAGCCGGGCTGATCGAGCGCCTGCCGCGCTCCGAGGCCAGCTCCGGGCCGGTGTACCGGCTGACCCGTGCCGGGCGTGAGCTCGAGCCCGTCGTGATGGGCCTGGGTGCCTGGGGCCAGCGCTGGACGCGAGGCAAGGTGGAGGCGGACGAGCTCGATCCCGTGCTGCTCATGTGGGACATGCGTCGCGGCCTGGACCTCGAGCGCGTCCCGGAGCGGACGGTCGTGATGTTCTGGTATCGCGACGTGCCGGCCAAGAAGAGCCGCTATTGGCTGCGGATCGAGCGGCCGCAGATCGATCTGTGCCTGACGAACCCCGGCTTCCCGGTGGAGCTCACCGTCGAGACGACCATCCGCACCATGGTGGACGTGTGGATGGGCCAGCGCGACTTGCGCGAGGCGCTGCGCGCGGGCGCGATCGAGCTGCAGGGGCCGTCGCCCCTCGTGAAGGAGTTCCCGACCTGGTTGCGGCTGAACGTGTTCGCGAGCGTGACGCCGCCATGAGCGGCAAGCGCGCTAACGGTGGATGAAGCGGCTGAGCGTCGCGACGACGGCCACGAGCTCCGCGGGCTCCACCGGCTTTGCGAGGTGGATCGAAAAGCCGGCGTTGAGCATGCGCCGCCGGTCTTCGGGGCGCGCGTACGCCGTGAGCGCTGCGGCGGGGATGTCCCCTCCCGAATCGCGCGGTAGCGCGCGGACCAGCCGGATCAAGTCG
>Ga0190269_10000722_pt1 | contig 16537 bp, 15 predicted proteins | sample Popmic249IS_FD_133749 | JGI IMG/M metagenome (GOLD analysis project Ga0190269, IMG submission 133749) | Populus adjacent soil microbial communities from riparian zone of Blue River, Arizona, USA - 249 IS | ecosystem: Environmental > Terrestrial > Soil > Riparian zone | place: USA: Arizona...
ACCTAAGCTTATCGATCAGATGCAGCACGCCGTAGCGCGCATGGATCTGAAGCGCGCGCAGGTCGAGGCGCGTGAGCTAGAAGTAATTCCAACACTCGAATCGAAGGTGATCTGAACATGTCGACGAATGCCACTCACAACCAAGCCCCCACGTCGAGCGCACTGTCTGCGCTCGGCGAAGCGCTCGATGCTGCCTCAGTTTCGGTCAGCCATGCCCGCGCAGATGCCACAGAGTCCGCGAAGCTAGCGGCTGCCAAAGTGCAGTCGGGTGTCAGCGTAGGCGCTTACTACACCGCGTACGGTGTCTCCTATGGCCTCGTGTTCACGGGCGTATTCATCAAAGAGCTGTTGCCGCTCAATAACCCCATCCGTCGCGGCTTCGAGGACGGCGCTGTGGCTGCGATCGACGCTGCCGAGAGCCGCCGCGCGGCCTTGACGAGCGGTGACGGCTCCGCGCTCGAAGAGCCGCCCGTCCCATCAGGGAAGCTGGCGTGAGCCGCTCCGCCGCGATTGCAAAGGTGCTGCTCGGTCCGCTGCGCGCTCTCGGTGCGCGCAGCGCTGCAGCTATTGGCGACAGCTACGCCCGCGCGGCACAGACGCTGCTCACGCAGTACGAGCGGCTCGAGGATGAAGCTGCCGAACGGCGGTATCAGCGTCGCGCGCGTCCCCTCGAGGCCCAAAGCGGCACGAGCGTTGCTAAGTCGATGCAGTCCTAGTCGATCCACCCCCCCACTCATTGTAGAGAGCGCATTTCCATGTCCAGTGCTGACCCATCCGCCGCTCGTACCAGCCACCGTCCAAGCTCGCGTGCGGCGCAAACGCGCAAGGGTGCAGTGGGTGACGTAGTCTCGACCTTCAAGAGACCCGCGGCGATCACACAGAAGGCCGCGACAACGTTGCCTGTCACGGGTCGGGGCGTTGCGAATCCCACCAGCACGGCTGGGCTCAGCATTGCGTTTACGGGGCCGCGAACTGTCGAGCTTACGAGCGAGACGTTGTTTCGTGACAGCGACGGGCCGCTCGCGCGCGAGCTCTACACACGGGCGTTTCGCGCGTCGGGTGTGGTGCAAGTCGCGATCGACCCGCGCCAACACAAAGCGGAGATCGTGCTGGACTCGCCCCTGCAGCCACGCGACGCGCGCTTGGCTCAGGTGGCTAAGCTGCTCTCCTCGAACCAAGCGCCGAGCGCGGGTGAGGCGCTGGAGTTGCCCGAATATCTCGCGGAATCCCCAGACAAGCCGGTGCGCCTGCAGCGCTACGGTCGCTTCCTCTCCACGTGGACTGTCCGGCACGAGCTGCCTGGTCGCGTGCGCTTCCACAACGCGGCTTTGTTCCGGCGCCATGAGCTGAGTCAAGCGATCGAGCGCGAGCTGCTCAATGCGTTCGGCATCGATCGCTACAAGACGGACGAGTTCACGGGGACGCTGCTCGTCCAATACGATCCGAAGCAGATCAAGAAGTATCAGATCGTCGAGCTGCTCGATGTCGCGCTCGCAAAAGCTGGCCGCAGCCCGATCACGCCGGTGGAGCTGGACTTGCCGATCTGCACCGCGTCGGTGCTGCTCGCGATCACGAGCACGTACTTCATTCCTGCGCTCGCGCCGGTCAGCGCCGCGGTGTTCCTGTATTCGGTGATCCCGAGCTTCAAGAACGCGTATCAGGTGTTGTTCAAGGAGAAGCGTCTCGGTGTCGATGTGCTCGACGCGCTGGTCGTGCTGGCATGTTTTGCGACCAACCGCGTGCTTCCGGGTACGGTGCTCGGCTTCACCTTGGGCGTCGCACGCAAGCTGGTGCAGCGCACCGAAGACAACAGCAAGAAGATCCTCGCCAGTGTGTTCGGTAAGCAGCCGCGCTTCGTGTGGCTGTTGCCCGCCGGCAAGCCCGATGGGCAAGAGGTCGAGACGCCGCTCGAGAAGCTCAAGGTCGGCGACGTGATCGTGGTTCACACGGGCGAGACCGTGCCGGTCGACGGTGAGGTCGTGTCAGGCATGGCGATGGTCGATCAACACACGCTGACAGGTGAGTCGGCGCCCGTCGAGAAGATCAAAGGCGACAAAGTGCTGGCTTCGACCACGCTGATCGCTGGCAAGGTGAACGTCGCAGTGACGAGCGCCGGCGAGGACACGACGTCAGCTAAGCTCGCACGCATTCTGAACGACACGGCGGGCTACAAGCTGCGCTCGCAGTCGAAGGGTGAGGAGCTCGCCGACAAAGCGGTGGTGCCCACACTCGCGCTCGGTGCGCTCGGGCTCGTGACGACCGGTGTGCCCGGTGCGACCGCGGTCATTAACTGCGATCTCGGCACAGGCATCCGCATGGCTGCGCCGATCGCGATGCTCAGCTCGCTCACGCTGAGCGCGGAGCACGGCGTGCTCGTGAAAGATGGGCGCGCGCTCGAGCTGCTGCGCGACGTCGACACATTCTTGTTCGACAAGACCGGTACGCTCACGCGCGAGGTTCCGGAGGTCGGGCGCGTGCTCACGTACGACCGTCACACTGACAAGCAGATCCTTCGTTGGGCAGCGGCTGCGGAGCACAAGTTCAGCCACCCGATCGCCAAGGCGATCGTGGAGCACGCGCGCACGCACAAGCTCGACTTGCCCGCGCTCGACGATTCTCAGTATTCCGTGGGCTACGGGATCAAGGTCAAGGTCGACGGGCACATCGTGCGCGTCGGCAGCGCGCGGTACATGTCGCACGAAGGGCTCACCATTCCGCCGTTGCTTGCGCATGAGCTCGAGCTGGCACACGCCGACGGCAACTCGCTGGTGATGGTAGGTGTCGATGCCGCTGTTGGCGGCGCGATCGAGCTGCGCGCCGCGGCTCGCCCCGAAGCAGCTGCGGTGATCGCGGGCCTGCGCGCTCGCGGCGCGAAACACTTGGCGATCATCTCGGGCGACCACGAGCAGCCGACGCGCAAGCTCGCGGAGCGTCTGGGCATGGATCGCTACTTCGCCGAGGTGCTGCCCGAAGACAAAGCCAAGTACGTCGAGCTGCTGCAGAAGGAAGGCCGCAAAGTCTGCTTCATCGGCGACGGTGTGAACGACTCGATCGCGCTCAAGAAAGCGAACGTGTCGATCTCACTGCGCGGCGCTTCGAGTGTGGCCACGGACACGGCGCAAGTCGTGTTCATGGAAGACAATCTCACCAAGCTCTTGCAGCTCCACGATGTCTCGGGCGCGCTGCGTAAGAACATCCGCACGAGCTGGGGTTTGATCGTGGTTCCGAACCTGATCTGCATCGCGGGCGCGTTCTTCGCCGGCTTCGGTGTAATGCACTCGATGATCTTCAATCAGATCGGCGGCATGCTGGCGGTCGGCAACGGGCTCCTGCCGCTGCGAAAAGCCTCGCAGCTGCGAGCGGCGAAGGAACACCGTCTGCTCCACCAAGGTGCTTGAACACAGCCGCCGTCAGCTGCTTAGCTCGCTCTCCATGCGCTCTCCCGGGCGCCTGGGGAGCGCAATCGTTTAATGCACAGGAAAACCGTTAGATCCGGCTCGTCACGGAATTTCTGACCAAGTGTTAGAAAATCCGTTTCCAATGACGGGCGCGGTCAGATGCCTTGCTCTCGGGCCGGCAGGGCAGTCGTAGCGCCGACCCACCTGTGGCCTGGATGTTGCTGTTGCTGCCCGGCAGACACACCTCTCTTTCCAAGGACAGCGTGGACCACATTTTCAGCGCTCTCGGAACCACTCCCGTCCTGGCCTGGATCGACGGGAAATAGAACGATCATGAGCATCTTCTCCGCATCGCGCAGGGGCAACGTGCTGCCGGGCTTCGGTCCCGCGCTCGGGTTCACGCTGACCTATTTATCTCTGTTGGTCCTGATCCCGCTCTCGGCCACGTTCCTCAAGACTTTCACGCTGAGCTGGGATCAGTTCTGGGCAGCAGTCGGATCTCAGCGGGTGGTCGCCGCTTACAAGCTCTCATTTGGTGCGGCGCTCGGGGCGGCCACCATCAACGCCGTCTTCGGCTTCATCGTGGCGTGGGTCCTGGTGCGCTACGAGTTCCCCGGCCGCAAGCTGATCGACGCGCTCGTCGACCTGCCCTTTGCACTGCCGACCTCGGTTGCAGGCATCGCGCTAACGGCCATTTACGCACCGCAGGGCTTGATCGGCTCGCTCGTCGAGCCGCTCGGCTTCAAGGTCGCCTTTACCCGCGTCGGCGTGGTGATCGCGCTGGTGTTCATCGGCTTGCCGTTCGTCGTGCGCACAGTGCAGCCGGTCCTGGAGGAGCTCGAGGTCGAACGTGAAGAGGCGGCGGCCACGCTCGGCGCAGGTCGTTGGGCGACATTCAGGCACGTATTGTTCCCCACCGTTCGGCCCGCACTGATGACGGGTTTCGCGCTGGCCTTTGCCCGAGCCGTGGGCGAATACGGGTCGGTCATCTTCATCGCTGGCAACATCCCGCTCGTTTCGGAGATCACGCCGCTCATCATCATCACGAAGCTCGAGCAGTACGACTACGCAGGCGCGACCGCAGTGGCCGTCGTCATGCTGCTGATCTCGTTCGCGCTCCTGCTCCTCATCAACTACTTGCAGTGGAAGCTCACGCGCTTCCGTCAGGCGGTGACCTGATGTCCAGCATAGCCGCAGCCCCGAATCACTCGATCGCTCCGCCTTCCGCGATTCGCAGCAACGTGCGCTCGGAGCCAGCGTGGATTCGCTGGCTCCTGATCGGGATCGCGCTCGCGTTCCTCACGCTGTTTTTGTTCATTCCGCTCGGCACGGTCTTCTACGAAGGCTTGAAGAAGGGCGTATCGGCTTACTTTGCGGCGGTGACGCACGAAGATGCCATCGATGCGATCAAGCTCACCTTGCTTGCGACCGCGATCGCGGTGCCGCTGAACGCGGCATTCGGTCTCGCAGCAGCCTGGGCGATCACCAAGTTCGAGTTCCGCGGTAAGCAGCTCCTGATCACCTTGATCGATCTGCCATTCTCGGTGTCGCCGGTCATCTCTGGCCTTGTCTACATGTTGATGTTCGGTGCACAGGGCTGGTTTGGCCCATGGTTGATCGAGCACGACCTCAAGGTGGTGTTCGCGCTGCCAGGCATCGTGCTCGCGACCATCTTCGTGACCGTACCGTTCATCGCGCGCGAGCTCATCCCGCTGATGGAAGCGCAGGGCAAGTCTCAGGAAGAAGCTGCGGCCACGCTCGGCGCGGGCGGCTTCCAGACGTTCTGGCTCATCACACTGCCGCGCGTGAAGTGGGGCCTCTTGTACGGCGTCGTGTTGTGCACGGCGCGTGCGATGGGTGAGTTCGGCGCAGTCTCGGTTGTGTCAGGTCACATCCGTGGTGCGACCAACACCATGACGCTGCACGTCGAGATCCTCTACAACGAATACCAGTTCTCGGCCGCGTTCGCGGTCGCATCGCTCTTGGCTTCGCTCGCGCTACTGACCCTCGCAGCGAAGTCTTATATCGAGTGGAAACACGCCCGGGAGATCGCGTAATGAGCATTCAAGTCGACCACGTCACACGCCGTTTCGGAAGCTTCCTCGCCCTCGACGACGTGAACCTGGATGTCGAGTCGGGTGAGCTCGTAGCGCTCCTGGGCCCTTCGGGCTCGGGTAAGACGACGCTGCTGCGCATCATCGCCGGTCTCGAAGCACAAGACAGCGGGCGCGTGCTCTTCCACGGCGAAGACACTTCGTTCACCGACGTGCGCAAGCGCAACGTGGGCTTCGTGTTCCAGCACTACGCGCTGTTCGATCACATGACCATCCTCGACAACGTCGCGTTTGGGCTGCGCGTCAAGCCGCGCGCGCAGCGCTTGCCCGATGCAGAGATCAAGAAGCGGGCGAACGAGCTGCTCGAGTTGGTTCAGCTCGGCCGCTTCACGTCGCGTTATCCGAATCAGCTCTCTGGCGGTCAGCGTCAGCGTGTCGCGCTGGCGCGCGCACTCGCGGTGGAGCCGAAGGTGCTGCTGCTCGACGAGCCGTTCGGCGCGCTCGACGCGAAGGTGCGCAAGGAGCTCCGCCGCTGGCTGCGGCGCTTGCACGACGAGGTCCACGTCACGAGCGTGTTCGTGACGCACGACCAAGAAGAAGCCATGGAGATCGCCGATCGCGTAGTGGTGATGCGCAACGGCAAGATCGAGCAAGTGGGCACGCCGGACGAGGTGTACCACTCGCCCGCGACGCCGTTTGTCTACGAGTTCCTGGGCGATGTGAACCGCTTCGAGGGCGATCAGCTCGCGTACGCACGCCCGCACGAGATCGAGATCTTGCTGGAAGCGGACGGTGACAAGACCATCCCCGCGACAGTCGAGCACCTCGCGACGCGCGGCTCGTTCGTGCGCGTGGAGCTCGCCGCCACCGAGAGCACGCACGTGATCGAGGCGGACTTGAGCCGCGAAAAGATCCGCGAGCTCGAGCTGTCGAAGGGGCAGGGCGTGTTCATCCGTCCGACCGCGCTGCGCACCTTCAACTCGCCGGAAGCTGCAGCCGAGTGAGCTGACGCCGCTCTTGGCTGCAGAGCGGCCCGCGTCTTGCTACCTTCCTCGGCAAAGCCAAGCTGCGGCACAGCTTGGCACGCCGGGTGGGTGGGACGATGCGGCAGGCGCGCTGGATGACCTTGCTTGCGTGGGTGGCGATCGGATGCGTCGCGGAGGCACCGGCAGAGCCCGCTCACGATTCGCAGCTGGCGCGAGAAGCCGCGCTCTGGGAGCGAGTCCGCAACTGGGGCAACTGGGCAGAGTACGAGCCGACGCTGTCCGAGCTCGTCGACTCCGCGGACGCTGCGGTCGTTGCGCGCTTGGTCTCGGTAGCGCCTTGGCGCGAGGTGGCCGGCGACGCGTCCGATGACGTGTACACGGAGCTGCTCGTGGAGGCTGAAGTCAGCGAAGTGCTGCGAGACAGCACGGGAGATGCGAGTGTTTCCTTTTCGCTGTCGCTCCTGGGTGCTTCCTCACTCGACGAGCGTGACGAGACCTTGGCCGTCGCGCGGTCCGCGTTGCCGATCGAGCGCGTCTTGCTTGTTCTGCGGCAGCGCAGCGATGCCGGCTCGTACAGGGTCGTCAACGGTTATGGGATCTGGGCGTCGACCGAACGCAGCGTCATCGACGCACCGCTGGAGCCAGAGGCGCCACTCGCTCGCGGAGAGGCTTTCCCATACGCGCACGAGCTCCGAGGGATCGAGAGCCTGGAGCAGCTGATCGACAGCCTGCGCTGACCGACACTCACCCGTCCGGGTGCTGGCGGCTCACGATATCTCCATAGAAAGAGGCCACTTTGGCTTCTTCTTCGGGGGTACGCGTCGGGATCTTCGCGACCTCGTTAGTCCACGGCAGCTGGCTTTCCAGCCCGACCTGGACGACCGGGGTGACGTCGGCCGGTTGGTCGAGCGTCAGGATCGCGATCTCGGGAGGAAAGCCGTCCGCCTCGTAGGTCATGGGCGTTCCGCACTCGGAGCAGAAGCTGCGTGTGGCCTTGTTCGAGCTGCGAAAGCGCTTGGGCTCGCCCTGCAGCCAGCGCAGGCCCTTGGCTGTGACGAGCGGCGCGAACGCGTTACCAAACGCCTTCTGACACATCCGGCAGTGACAGATCGAGGCGCGACCCAGCGGCTGGTCGATGACGTAGCGCAGAGCGCCGCACTGACAGCCGCCCGTTCGAGTGGTGTTGGGCATGCGCCCAGTGTGACACGACTTACTTGCGCAGGGCTTCGATCGCGCGCTGCCGCGCTTCCTTGCTCAGGATGCGCAAGCGCGCGGGGGGCATCGAGTGCACGTTGTTGCGCGGCAGCAACAAGCGCTGGATGGCCACGTCCTTCTCTTCGCGAGTCATGCCTTCGAGGTCCGCGCGGAAGCGCGCGCGCGACTGGTCTTGGTTGAGCCGCTCGTTGTGACACTGCGAACAGGCTTGGATCAGGACTTCTTCACCGGACAGGCCAGGCTGCGTACTGATGCCCATCTCTGCGAGCTTCGCGTGATCGTCCGGGAACACGTCACGCAGATCTGGCAGATCCTCCATCGCGAGCTCGCCGCGCTTGAAGGCCTGATAGGCCTCTGTCGCACGCGCGAGCTTGTCGGGGTCTGTGACCTTGACGTTGTGGTACGGCGAGGGGATGAACTCGCCGCGCTTCGCTGCGTCATAGGCGAGCTGCCACGTCGGGCTCGTGCCAGGGATGCGGTTGTCCATCGGCTGGTTGCCGCCTTGCATCGCCGCGCTCTCCATGATCTCTCTTTCGATCGGCTCCGAGTGGAACTGGTTGGGCTGATAGTGATCGCGACCACCCACGATGGTCTCGAGCCCACCGGGCGAGACGCCGCCGATGTCCTCGCGCGGCAAGCCGGCGACACTCTCGTCGCCCTTGGCTGCGGTGTAGTCGTCGACCAGCGCGCGACCACCGACAGTCGAGTTGAAAAACCAGTGAGTCCAGGGATCGTCGAACTCCTGCATGCGGAGGATCCGACGCGTATCGGGCCCGTCCGGCTGATGGCAGGTGGCGCAATCGAGGATGGTGTTCTCTAGCGCTTTTTCGTCGTAGAGCGTGATGTTGCGCCAGTCGTGCTCGATCGCGTCGGTGAGCAGCTCGCCCGGAAAACAGCCTTCGGGTCGCTCGTTGCATGCTTGCTGGAACTTCACCACATAGAAGTGGTACTCGCGCTCGGCGTTCATGATCGCGAGCTCGGCGAATTGATCGCCACGGTTGAACGCGAGCGTCGTGAACTCGACCGGACCGCGGCCTTCGTCCAGCAAGTCGACCACCATGCGGAACATGATCACGCGCGGATTGATCGCGGAGATCGAGCGCTTCGAAAGCGATGTGGAGTGGCCGGTGAGAGCCGAGCCGCTGAAGCCGCCGAGAGCGGCAGGGTCCAGGCCTAACGCAACCTGCAGGTCGTGCAGATTCTTGATCTCAGGGCGATCGTCTCCGCAGAAGATGCGATGGACGCTGTCGTCCTCGCCCGAATCACACACACGCTGGGTCTGCTCTTCGCCATCGAGCAGGCTCTCGAACGGGTCGCCCCAGTCCGCGTAGGCAAACTCATGATCGTCGAACTTTTCGACTGCGGTTCGTGGATCTGCTGCAGCGTCCGCAGTGGGATCCGTGCCGCTGTCGCGCGGCCGTTCAGTCTCGTCGGCCGACTCGCATGCGCCCAAACTCAAGGACCATGTCGCTAGGAGCGCGAGCGCAGCCGACTGCACAGCCCGCCGCCGTGAGCGACATGGTTTTCCATCATTCACTAGAGCGCCCACCGCGTCCCCGTCCGTTGCGTTCATCATTCCTGGCCCGATGCTCCGAATGTAGCTGCAACATCGCGCAGCGCAGCTCTTTATCGCCGACAGCGAGCGAGCGCGTTCAGACACGCTTGCGCAGTTTGAAGCACCGCTTCAGGAGCCATAAGTTTCCCTAACGCAGTGGCGGCAGCCACTCATACCAGCTCCATCTAACGAACGAACCCGAGCATCGCATGTGGCGAATACTCGGGACTCGTGGGAATGCTGTGAACGTTCGGCGACTTACTGCCATTGTGCGCGAACGCTGGGTCGCGCTTTACAATCTTCGACCCAGGCGTTGAGCGCAGGGTAACTGCTGGTTTGCAGTCCACAGACGTTGGCCCAGAGCACTACTGAGCCGACGATGATGTCGAGCACCGAGAAACTGTCGCCGAGCATGTACTTCTGCTTCGACAATCGTGCGTCGAGCATGCCGTAGTAACGATCGATCTCCTCTTTGGCGCGCGCTGCAATGGGCGCGAAGTGCAGCTCGGTCGGCGACATCGGGCTGCTCGCGATCAGGTAGCGCGACAATGAGCTACCGAATGACACGTAGGTCCAAGCGGACCACGAAGCGGCGTCGAGGCGCGCCGGATCATCGACCGCAGGCCACAGCTTCTTCTCGACGCCGAAGCGCTCGCCGAGCCACTGCATGATCGCCACCGCTTCGAACATCGGGCGACCATCGACGACCAGCGTCGGCACCATGCCGTTGGGGTTGAGCGCGAGAAACGCGGGTTTCTTATGCTCGTCCTTCTTGAGGTCGAACATGACGGTTTCGTGTGGAACCTGGAGCTCGTGGAGCACGCTCGCGACCGGGATAGCGCTGGACATAGGGGCGCAATAGAACACGATATTCATTGTGATCTCCTGTAGTTGGCGGTCGCTCTCGAGGGCGCCGCGATGTCAGACCAAGCTAAAGTACCTTGCGGACAGCTTCTGTCCGCGATATCCGCGAGCATCTCGGCATCGGTGAAGCCATGCTCGAAACGTCTGCTCGCTTACTTCGTCTGTTGTCGCTCTTGCAATCACGCCGCTTCTGGTCAGGTGCGGAACTCGCTGCTGAGCTCGAGGTGACCGAGCGCAGCGTACGGCGCGATGTCGATCGCTTACGCAGCTTGGGTTATCCGGTGCAAGGCACTGCGGGTGTCGCGGGTGGCTACGCGCTCGGTGCAGGTGGTCGTATGCCGCCGCTCTTGCTCGAGGAAGACGAAGCGACTGCCGTCGCGGTCGGCTTGCGCATCGCAGCTGCAGGCCCGGTGAGCGGCATGGAAGAAGTCGCGCTGCGCGCACTGGCGAAGCTCGAGCAGCTCTTGCCCACGCGCATAAGAAAGCGCGTCTCGACGCTGCACAGCGCCGTTGTCAGCGTGCCGAGCAGCGCACCGCGCGTGGATGCGGAGGTGCTCACGCTGATCGCCACGGCCAGCCGCGACCAGCAGCAGCTGCAGTTCAGCTACGGCGATCGCAAGCTGCGTGCGAGCACGCGCCAGGTGGAGCCGCACGGCGTAGTGCACGTGGGCTCCCGCTGGTATCTCGTCGCGTTCGACATCGAGCGTGAGGACTTTCGGACGTTTCGCATCGACCGTGTGACGAGCAAGCCGCGGCTCGGCAAGCGCTTCACGGCGCGTGCGATCCCGCATGGAGATCTCGCCTCGTATGTGTCGCAGTCGATCGGTGTCGATGCGCACTCGCAAAAGGCGCGTGTGCTGTTCCATGGGCCGATCGAGATGTTGTCGCAGCGCATCCCGGCCTCGGCGGGGCGGCTGACGGCTGTGAACGAAACGCAGTGTGAATTCGAGACGGGCGGCAGTGACTTGGAGTGGCTCGCGTTGCATCTCGCTTGGGCGGGTGTCGACTTCGAAGTGATCGAGCCGCGCGAGCTGATCGATGTGCTCGACTCGCTGGCGGTGCGCTTGCAGTCCGCGCATCTAACCTCAGCGTCGCGCGCCGGTCGGCCCAAAGCTACGCGCGGTTAAAGAGAAAGCGGGCGCAGACCTCTTCGGCCGCGCCCGCTTCGGCTGTCGTTGCTGCAGCTCAGAGCGTCACTTCAGCGGCGCTGACGCGCGGCTGCGGCTTCTTCGCGATCAGCTCTTCCAGCCAAGTCTCCCCGCGGAAGTGCTTGTACTGCTCGGCGCGCAGCTTGTCCGCGAGCCGACCCACTGGCAGCTCGACATCGGCGTAAGTGAGCGGCTGGTCCTTCGGGATGTCGCGCTTCAGCTTGCAGCCTTCCACGAGACCTTCCGGCAAGTACTGCATGCTGCTCATCTCTTCGACGTTCACAGCTTCGCCGTAGGTCATGTAGCAGCCGTATTCGTCGAGCACTTCGCCGGCCTTGAGATCACGCTTGGCGACGGCGCAGACCTCGACCACTGGACCTGCAAGCGGCGGCGCGAGCTCGTCGTTGAACAAGACCACGCGCGCGATCGAGCTCGGCGTCTCGAAGTGCACGAGGTGGTAGGGCGTCCAGAACGAATACAGCGGACCCGGGCCCATCTTGTACAATTCCAAGTAGTGACGCTGCTTCGGATCTGGATGCTCCGCGAGCACGAATACTTTGACGTTCGCGGGCCCGACTGTGTAGTCGACGACGCCGCCGAGCGCACAGATCTCGTCGTAGTTCCAGAGCTTGCTGATCTCGAGAATGTTGCCGTCGAACTTCTTCTCGCCGCGGGACATGCCGCGCGAGAGCACCTTGAAGCCGGTGGCGTTCGCGACGATCGCCTGCTCGAAGCTGATCTTCGAGCCATCCGCGAACGACGTGACCATGGCAGGGTTCTGACCCCAGCGCTCGGCCCAACCTTGTTGCGTGGTCGGGTTGCGATACGGATCTTGCAGGCCTTTGACGTTGCCGATCAACCGAGGCGTGAGGCCAAGGCCCTTCACCCAACGGACCAAGTCCATCTGCACGCCCGGCTCATCGCCGTTGCACGCGGAGAGGATCACGCCGTGCTTCTTCGCGTAGGTACGCAGGATCGGGCCGATGGTCGCATCGACCTCGGCGTTCATCAGCACGACGTGCTTCTTGTTCTCGAAGGCTTCGAGGATCACGTGCGCGCCGAACTCGACCGAGCCCGTGACATCGACGATCACGTCGATCTCCGGCGAGCGCGCCAAGAGCATCGGATCTTCGGCGACGACCGGCTTGCCCTTGCGGATCGCTTCGTCCACCGCGGCTTGCGTGCCGTAGCTCTTTACATCCTTGAGCCCCGAATATTCGTAGACCTGGAACGCGCGCTCGGGCTTACGGTTGTAGATGCCCGACATCCGCATGCCCGGGACGCTGTTGACGATTTGATTCGTCAGTCCCTGACCCATGAACCCAGCGCCGACCATGCCGATGCGAATGGGTTTCCCTTGCTCTTCGCGAGCCTTCAGTGCCGTGTCGACGATGATCATGCTAGCCCCTTGTCATCAAAACAAAATCAAGTTGACGGTTGATCGAGCTGTCAGACTGACATCTTGCGTTTGACTTCAGGCTCGATCTCTTCGAGCAACTTCCACGCCCGATCCTTGTCGGAGATCTCAGTGGTCGGCAGCGGCCACTTCAAGCCGAGCCGAGGATCAGTCGGCGACAGTCCGCCTTCCACACCGGGCGTGTAGAACTCGCCGACCATGTAGCTGGTCTCGGTGGCATCCTCGAGCGCCTGGTAGCCGTGCGCAAAGCGCTCCGGCACATACAGCGCGCGTCCGTTGTCTGCGCTCAGCTCGACTGAGATGTGCTGCAGGTAAGTCGGGCTCTCCGGACGCAGGTCGACGATGATGTCGAGGATCGCACCGCGCGTCGCCCTGACGAGCTTGGTCTCCGCGGACGGGGGAAACTGGAAGTGCATGCCGCGCAGCGTACCTTTGCGCTTGTTGAAGGCCACGTTGGCCTGCGCGATGAATGGCTTGAGCCCGTGCTGCTCGAACTCTTTCTGACAGAAGGCGCGCGCAAAGAAACCGCGATTGTCCTCGCGGCGCTCGAGGTCGAGAATGAAGGCGCCTTTCAGCTTAGTTTCGGTAAAGATCATGAATGTGTACGCTCCTCAGCAGGCTTCGATGTCATCTACCTGATGGCTGCGGGACCGTCCAGGGAAACGGTCTCCTAGTCTCAATAGGCTGACAACGGTGCGCGGAACCGGTGTCTGTTTGAGCGAGCGAAGTGCAGAAATTGTCGAGGCGCATACACAGCTGCGGCGTGACGGCCGCTGTCAGCTGCATGAGGCAAGTGTGCATTCCGGCTTGCCTCGCAGTTGTTAGAACCCTGAGAGCTGACTCGCTTAAATCGCTGCATGGCTAGCCGAGCGGGGCTCCCAGCCTGGGATAACGCCGTTACTTGGCGCCGCGCTGACACTCGGTGTCTACTCAGCGCTTATGGCGCAACAAGCTTCGGCGACTTTCACGCGCGTACTCGCTTGTTTAGGTGTGTTGGTGATCGCGCGCGGCGCGCACGCAGAAGGCATCGAGACGACGGTGTCCGGGACGGTGGGGTTGGGCCGCGCGGCCACCGTGCTGCGAGTCAACGACTTCATGGCGACCTGGCAAAACCCAGCGAACTTGGCGGTCGTGCCGTCCACCGATCTTGGCGGCGAGCTGCGTGTACCGCTCCTCAGCGCGTGCTTCGACCGCGCGCGCGATCCGGAGGCGGAGTACCGCACAGACGATCCGGACCTCGGCTACGCCGGCTCCGAGCATTTCAGGTCTGTGTGCAACAAGGGGAGCGTGATGCCTGCTGGCAACCTCGGTTGGGCGCAAGCCTTCGAGAGCGGCTGGGGCTATGGCGTGGGCTTCTTCACGCCCGCTGCGGTGCCGAACCTGGAGTACGGCGATGACACGGTGGTGTCGCAGCAGCTCACGAGAGACTCGGAGATGTTGCCGTTCACCACGAGCGGCGAAGAATCGCCGAACCGTTTTTTGCTGCTAAAACGCCAACAGCTCGGCGGCTTCTTGCAAGTAGGTGCAGGCGTGCGCTTGTCGCCCATGGTTCGCGTCGGTGCGAGCTTGGGATGGGGCTTCGCCACCCTGCACAACCGCAGCATCGCGTCAGCGATCGGTGGAACCTTCCGTGACCAGGAGGTGCTGAACGATGTGAACGTCAGCGACTGGTTCATTCCGAGGGCCATGGCGAGCGTGGTTGTAACGCCGCTGCCTTCGTTGGAGCTCGCGCTAACGTTGCTCTACCAAGGCGACGTGGACGGTGTGGGCACGGTCGACATCACAGGCAACGGCATCCGCAACGCGCCCCGCGGCAACTGTCGATCGGACGATCCCGGACCTTACTGTCGGGTCGAGGACGCGCAGCTGACCGCGCCGTTTCCGCGCTTCAGCGCGACGCTGGGTGTGCGCTATGCCTCGCTGCGCGCTGGCCGCGACCGCGCGCTCGATCCGATGAAAGACGAGCGCTGGGACATCGAGCTGAACGGCAGCTGGTCGGAGACGAGCCACGTCGATCAGTACAGTGTCACGCTGTTCGAGGGCGATCCGCAGGCGCGGATCGCGCTCTCGACCGCACCGCGGTCCAACTTGCAGCCGCTGCCTGCCAACCTGACGATTCCTTACAAGTGGAAGGACACGTTCGGTCTGCGTTTGGGTGGCGACTACAATGTCTTGCCAGACCTGTTGGCGGTGCGTGCCGGCCTCTCGTACGAGAGCAACGCGACGCCGACAGCGTACATGAACATCGACGCTTGGGCGGTGAATCGGTTCGGGTTGCACCTGGGTGGCACCGTGAAGCTGGGAAGGCTGAAGCTCTCGATCGCCTATGCGCACATCTTCTTCGGCAAAGTCTCGGTGCCCGTCGGTGAGGGCAGGGTGCTAGAGGCCGTGTCGGCGAATCCGATGGACGCGCAGGCGGCGAACGAAGGCGACTACACTGCGTCGCTCCACGTGATCTCTGGCCAGGTCAACTACGCGTTCTAAACGTGTGGAGGAAGGACTGGCCAATGTCTGGCCAGTCCCTCGCGCGGATCACTCGAACGGCGATGGCAGTTGGCCGCAGCTGAACACCTGGGGATCGCAGTTGTTCATGATGCGGCAGCTGTCGCAGCCTTCGCTGTCACCGCTCAAGCACTGCTGGATGCAGTTATCGGCCGCGCATGCAGCGACATCGATGATGCAGTTGAGGCAGTCTTCCGGCACATTCTCTTTGATCACTTCGTCCTCGTAGGCACAGTCTCGGACGAGCGGCCTAAGCTCGTCGTTGGACGCGCTCAGGTTCTCGAACTTCTTCTCGCGCGCGCACTCGCCGACCTTGGTCGTGACAGTGCCTTTGCAAAGAAGCCCGACGTCACCACCGCACCTGGCCTTCGGATTTACCACTGCTGCGAGCTCAGCCTCCGTGACGCCGCAATACCAGCCCTGGCATTTGTCGCCTTCGATCTCAGTGTAAGAGTGGCACTCAGCGCCGGTGCCTTTCAGCGCGTCGCTCGGCGTGCCTGCGTCTTCGTCAGACGTGCCGCCTCCGCCTGAGCCGCCCTTGCCACCGGCGCCGCCTTTGCCACCCGTGCCGCCTTTGCCCCCGGCGCCAGCCTTGCCCCCGGTGCCTGCGGTCGTGTTGTCGTTGTCAGTGCTCTCGTCATCGCCGCAGCCGATGGCGCTTCCGAGAGCCAGGACTGTTGCGATAGCCCAAGTACAGCGCCGTCCCCAAATATGCTGAAGCATGCGAACCTCCCGTTTGTTGGAACGCTACTGCCGATCATGCAGCGAAGGCTATTTCCTGGCTACTGGTGGTTGCAGGTCGAGCCCTGACGGAAGCTATGGCTCGGAAAGGCCTGCCGCTCACGGCTGCGGGTGAGGCGAACGTGTGTGACGCGTTTGCGTGCGGCGGGTGAATGCAGCTGATGGCGGCGAGAAATGTGCATGTTGGTGAAAACTGGATGTTTGATCCGTGATGCACGCAAGTCGCCTTAGGGGACAGTCTCATAGCCTGACTTACGCTGTTCCGTGTTCCTGTGAGAGACAGCTTTCATCCTCGCTGCAGCCACCGGGGCAACTCGCACAACGACGGAAGACCGCCTCGTTTAGCGCAGAAGCGCAATACACCGCTCGACGGCGCCGATTTCGCGGGCATCACGACAGCGGAAGCGCGGCTCAACAGTTTTGCGGCGCGGCTTGCAAGGTCACTTCGATCTGCGTGCGACGCGCGCACGCTGGGCTTACGTCGAGTACGTGCTCGCACAAGGATCGTGGGCAGAAGGGGGAGCAGTCCTTGCAGCAGTGAACTGGCGCCTGCGGCCATGCATGATCATCAACATCTCTGATGATGCGCATGAGGGCTCATAGGGGCCGATCTCGCAGGCGCGAGCGCCGCCGCGCGTGTATCGGCGCGACGGGGTA
>Ga0190269_10000723_pt1 | contig 16529 bp, 15 predicted proteins | sample Popmic249IS_FD_133749 | JGI IMG/M metagenome (GOLD analysis project Ga0190269, IMG submission 133749) | Populus adjacent soil microbial communities from riparian zone of Blue River, Arizona, USA - 249 IS | ecosystem: Environmental > Terrestrial > Soil > Riparian zone | place: USA: Arizona...
CACACGGCGACAGGCTCGGATCGATCAGGCCGGAAAGCACCTTCGCGAGAGCTCCGAGCACGATATCGTCGAGGGGAGACGCACGGTACAACGTGCGCAGCTTGCCGGACACCTTCACCTGGCGCGCGACGACCGGGCCGAAAGCGTAGTACTGCGTGGACACCTCGCGCGCCAGCCGCGTCAGGAGCTCGCTGCCGTCCCGCCCGAGCTCGAGCAGGGTTGGACCTGCCGCCGTGAGCGGCGTGTGGTCGGCGCGCCGTAGCTGACGCCTGCGCACACGATCGTACGCGGCACGATAGATCTCGGGATCGGAGAGCTGCGCGAGCATGCCTTGGAAATGTGCCGCGGCGAGCCGGGAGCTTTGGTTCTCCCCTAAGAGTGCCCTACGCGCTGAGCAGAAGACCGCAGTCTCTGCGCTCAGCGATCGAGTGGCGCATGCGCGCCACTCCAAACAGCTGCGCACGAGGCGCGAGCCGGCCCGGCCGCGGCAGCCGCATTGTTGCGTGGCTGCACGCGCGTTGTCACGGAAAGAGTGCGCGGTCCGGCAGCAAGATGCCATTCGACACGCACGGCGTCGCGATGCACTTGGGCATGAAGTTGCGAAGGCTGAGGCCGGGATCGAAGCGATAGCTATTCGAGGGCACGCGCACCTTGCCGCCCAAATAACCGCCCTTCTTGCCGCGCGCCTCCAGCAGCTGCCGCCACAAAAACTTGTTCGCCTTGGGCCAGCCGATCTTGTCCGCGACGGTATCGGACGACTCGTGGATGAACACCGGTGTGCCGTTCGAGGAGGCCCCCATGCACACCCCGGCTCCGGAGCGATTCAGCACCACCGCATCGCAGTAGTCGTGCTTCACCGCGTTGAGTGGCAGGTGGAACGTGAGCCGCGCGGCGCTGCAGCCGCCGCCCCGCGTCGACTTGTAGGTGCGCGTGATCAGCAAGTACTTGTTCTCGGGATCGAGCACGAAGCGCTTGCGCAGCGACCACATGTCCACCGTCTGTTGCGTGCCGTCTTGATAGTAGTTGAGCGCGGTGATCTTGTTCGCGTTCGGCAGGTCGTAGGTGACGTGGACGAACGGGCCGGCCAGAGACGTATCCGCCTTGTCGGCGGGTTTGAACTGTTTGCTGTCGGCGAGCCGCGTCTTCGCCACGTCGAACCAGCGCTGGTCAGTCACCGAGCTCTTACAGTGCTCTGCCTTGTACAGGCTGTGATGGATGTAGTAGCGGAAGGAGAACACTTCGCTGTGCCCGCCGTTCGGAAAGCGCCAGCGCACGTCGGTTACCCAGGCACCGTCGTTGCTCGCGTTCGCCGCCGCGCTATCCGAGTGCGGCTTCACGACCTCCGGCTGACCCGAGTCCACGGGACAAGCCGTGAACGCGGGCGCCGTCAGCTGCGAGAGGCGGCGCGTGCTGCACTCGAGCGCGGCGTTCGCGATCACCTCCGGTGTGAAGCTCAGGCTGACCTCGTTGCCTGACGTGGGCTGCCCGGCCGGAGGGTACAGCGCGGTCGGGATCGCGATGTCCGTCGTGCCGTTGCAGTCGTTGTCCTTGCCGTCGTTCGGTGCGGCGCTCTCTTCTCCGCTGGGCTCGCAGCACGTACCGCTGCTGTTGCACTTGGGATCCTGGCAATCCGTGCGCTGGTTGCAGTCGTTGTCGAGGCCATCGTTACAGCCCACGGCGCCGCTCTCGTCCCCGGTGGCGACGCAGCAGCTGGCGCTGCTCATGCACCCGTCGACGTCCATGCAGTCGACCAGGCCATCGCAGTCGTTGTCCTTGCTGTCCTTGCACGCCGCATCGCCGCTCTCGCTGCCGCTCGCCACGCAGCAGCCGAGCGTGCCCTCACACTCGGAGTCCATGCAGTCGAGCTGACCGTCGCAGTCGTCGTCGATGCCATCGCTGCAGGCGACGTCGCCGACCTCGGGGCCGCTCTTGATGCAACACGCGAGCGACTTGGCACAGTCATCGTCCCAACAGTCGCGATCCTTGTCGCAATCGTCGTCGCGCAGATCATCGCAGCTGGCCTCGGTCTGCGCCGTGGGGCTGCACTGCTGGCACACGGGGCGCGACTCGCAATCGCTGTCTCGACAGTCCGCGACGCCGTCACAGTCGTTGTCTTTGGCATCGGCGCACGTTTGTTCGCTGGGCTCGAGCGCGGTGCAGCACGTGCTCACGGAGGCGCAGTCCGGATCGCGGCAGTCCTTCTTTCCGTCGCAGTCGTTGTCGAGGCCATCCCCGCACGCGGTGACGTCGTTCTCCTCGACGCTCTCGGCGCAGCAGTTGGCCTGCGACGCGCACACCGTCTCGTCGCAGTCCCGCACGCCGTCGCAGTCATTGTCCATGTCATCCGCGCAGGCCAGCGGCCCGACCTCCGGACCGCTCGACGTGCAGCACGCTTTGGAGGCGGCGCAGTCCGGATCGTCACAATCCACCTGCCCGTCGCAGTCATTGTCCACTCCACCGGAACATGACACTTCCGGGATCTCGTTCGGCTTGCAGCAATGACTGTCATTGGCACAGTCGGGATCGTCACAATCAGTGTGCTCGTCGCAGTCGTCGTCACGACGGTCGTCGCACACGTTCTCGACCGTCTCCATACAACCGGAATAGCCGCCGTCCGCCGCAGCGTCCGCGCCGGGACCAGCGTCGCTTCCGAACTTGAACTCGCCAAAGCTCGACACGACCGTGCAGCCTGCCGAGGAGAGCAGGCTCAGGGCGAGCCACAGGGCGATACGGGTGCGCTGGGTACTGCATCTTCCGCCCTCGGAAGACCGCGCGTCAGCCATCTGCATCCGCACGGGACAATTCCTAACACAGCTGAGCAGTTGCACGTCAGCCAGTCATGCAAACGCACGCTGTTAGGTGTGACACTCGTGGGCGCAACTCGGCGCAGCGTATACATCTACGAGTGCTTCATACCCGCAAGTCAGCCGAGCCCCAGACGGTCGAGCTGGTCTTCGTCCAGGTTGAAGAAGTGACCCACCTCGTGCAGCACGGTCACCTCGATCTGCTCGCTCAGCTCCGGCTCCGCGGGGAATTCCGCGAGCAGGTTCGCGGCGTACAGGACGATGCGCGTCGGCAGCGGGACGTCGCTGATGCCCTCGGTCGGCCCCTCGAACAGCCCGAACGCGCGCGGATCGAAGCCGTCCTCGACCAGCGCGCGGCTGGGCCGACGCTCGAGGATCACCGGTACGTGCGCGAGGCGCTCCGCAAACATTGCGGGCAAACGCTCCAGGACTTCTCGCGCGACCTGCTCGATGTGCTGCAGCTCCTGTTCGCTGCCGATGCCGAGCTCGCGATCCGAGCGCGCGTCGAGGCGCCGCACCGCGAGAAAACAGCGCACCATCTCGGCCCGGTCCTCCAGCTCCTCGGCGAGGCAGCCTAGATCGTAGAGGGTGTCTGCGTCCTCCGGGTCGAGCTCCGCCAGGCTCCGAAACAGCGGGTACGCAGCCTCGGAGCCCTCCGCGAGCCAAGTGTAGCGCGCCTGGGCGTGCTGCACGGTCAGGTGGTCCACGCCAGCACAGGCGCGCAGCTCCTCGAGCGCGCGCTGAGCACCCGCCTCGTCTTCGAGCGCGAGACAGGCTTCGAACTGCTGCATCACGGCTTCGAGCTTGGCGTCGGACATGGATCTACCTTCGGGCACGCGAGTGGGAGTGCAGCGAAGAGCGGCAGGCCTCTCCGGGCCTGTCGGTTCATGTCCCGCGGCGACTGACGCGTCAACACCGGGTGTCAGCAAACTGCTGCGAGCCAACGACTGGCAGCCAGCCAGCGTGCTGAATTTGGGCAATACTGCACGAGATCAGCTTGGCGGAAGATCAGCCCATGCCTCACTCACGAGGGACACCCGTTCGAAACCAGCAGTCCGCGCTCGAACAGGAGCAAAGCCGGGTCCTTTACATCGAGAGTGACGAGAGTCTGCGTAACTCGTTCACGCGCAGCTTGGGGCGGCGCGGTCTGCTCGTGGATGTCGCCGGCTCACGCAGCGAAGCGCTGACGCTCAGCGAGCGCCAGAGCTATCCCGTCATCGTGACCGACCTGGTGTTGCCGGAGACCGACGGCGTGAGCCTCGTGCACGAGCTGCGCAGCCGTCAGCCGGACGCGAGCTTCATCATCACGAGCGGCCTGGACGCGGAGTGCCGCGCCGAGGGTGGCCTCGAAGACTCGGTCGCATGTTACCTGCGCAAGCCCTGGAGCGAGCTGCAGCTGACGAACGCGCTAGAAAACGCGCGCGAGTCGTACCGGCAGCGGCGTAGCTCGCACATGCCGCCCTACTCGCCGGCGTACGCCGTGCTGCTGGTCGAGGATGATCCACAAGACGCGCGCGAGCTACTGCACCAGCTCGAGCAAGGCGGCGTTTGCAGCGACGTCAAGCACTGCACCACGGTCGCCCACGCGGTGAGCCTCATGCGCAACCGGCAGTTCGACGCCGTGCTCCTGGGCGGCGACCTGCAGGGCAACGGAGCTCGCGCCGCGATCGAGCAGCTGCACGCTGCGACGCCGGAGGCCGCGCTGCTCGTGCTCGGCCACAAGGATCACGAATCCGAGAACGTGCTCGCCGTTCGCAGCGGCGCCCAGGATTACCTCATCAAAGGCCACACCGACGCCGAGCTGATGCGCCGCGCCCTGCAACACGGGATCGAGCGCAAACACCAGGAGCGCAAGCTGGCATACCTAGCGCATCACGATCCTCTCACGCAGCTCGCCAATCGCACGGCGTTCAGCGAGCGACTCGAGGCCTGCGTTCAGGCCGGTCGGGCCGGCGGCGCGCGCAGCGCCGTGATGTTCCTCGACCTCGACGGCTTCAAGCAGGTCAATGACACGCACGGACACGAGGCCGGCGACACGGTGCTGTGCGAGATCGCGCGCCGCATCCAGGCAAGCGTGCGCGAGGAAGACCTCGTCGCACGGCTCGGCGGCGACGAGTTCGGGGTGCTGCTCGCCGAGGTCTCCGATGCGGCGATCGCCGGGCGCGTGGCGCAGCGCATCCTCGACATCACGCGCATGCCGGTTCTGCTACGCGACGAGCTCGAGGTGTGCGTGCGAACGAGCGTGGGCATCGCCCTGTACCCGGACTCGGGCCAGACGGCGGATGCGCTGCTGCGGGCAGCCGATCGCGCGATGTACGCCGCCAAGGCGAAGGGTGCGGGCTACTTGCTGCACTCCGGCGCGCCGGACGCGGACGCCAAGCAGCGAGCAGGCTGAGCCGAAGCGCGGGGACGTTTCGCCTCCGAAATGTTGTTGGTGTAGAGTCCGCGCCCCATGGACGCAGCTCAGACTCCGGCACCGCGCGCGTATCGCTACTACGACTTGATCATGGCCTCGTTCGTGTGCGTGCTGCTGTGCGCGAACTTGATCGGCGTGAGCAAGGTGGCGCAGGTCGACTTGTTTGGCCACGAGCTGCGCTTCGGCGCCGGAAATCTATTTTTCCCGCTCAGCTACCTGTTCGGCGACATCCTTACCGAGGTCTACGGCTACGCGCGTTCGCGCAAGGTGGTCTGGGCCGGCTTCGGCGCGCTCGCGTTTGCATCTTTCATGAGCTTCGTCGTGGTGCACCTGCCCGCGGCGCGCGGCTGGGATGGACAGGCGGTGATCGAAGCCGCGTTCGGCTCGACCTGGCGCATCGCGCTGGCCTCGCTGGTCGGCTACTTCTGCGGGGAGTTTGCAAACTCCGTGACGCTGGCCAAGATGAAGGTGCTGACGGAAGGAAGACTGCTGTGGACACGTACCATCGGCTCTACCATCGTGGGCGAAGCTTGCGACACGGTGGTGTTCTACCCGCTCGCGTTCATGGGCACCTGGTCGAACGACGTGCTGATCTCCGTGATGATCGCGAACTACTGCATCAAGGTGGGCTGGGAAGTCGTGGCAACACCAATCACCTACCGAGTCGTGGACGCGCTGAAGCGCGCGGAGCACGAAGACTTCTTCGACCGGGACACGAACTTCACGCCTTTTTCGCTCGAAACGCCGGCGCCGTGATGTCTCGCTTCTCCAGACACGCGCCGCTCTTGACGCTCGTGCTGGCCGCTGTCGGTTGCAGACCCTCGGGCGGGGATCTGAGCGTCGAGCAGCTCTCGGAGGTCGTCGTGCGCGAACAGCCTTCGCTCGAGGCCTGCTATCAATCCGGACTCGACCGCACGCCGTACGAACACGAGTTTCGTATCCAGGCCAAGCTCTCGATCCGGCCCGATGGCAGCGTGCAAAAGGTCGAGCTCGATCAGAGTGGCCTGCAGGGCCTCGGCCCATGCCTCGACAAGGCGATCCGCGCCTGGCGCTTTCCACGGGCAAAAGCGGAGACCCTGGCGAGCTTGCCCATCGTATTTCGTCCCAAGGTGGAGAAGGCGTTGCCCGAAAACCTACCGCTTCCCGAGGCCTTCAAGATGCTCTCGGGCGACAAGCGCCTGTGAGCGATGCGCTCCGAGTAGCGCGCGGTGGTCGGCTGGTTTACCTTGGCGGTTCCAAGTGCTAGGAGAAACGGCATGAACAACTGGGAAAGCCCGAGCTTCGTGGAAGTGGACATGAGCGCCGAGATCGGCGGCTATCAGGGTGACGACGGCGACGTGCCGAACGGCCCGGACTACGCGCCCGACTTCGTCGCACCGCAAGTACAGGACGCCTGAGCTCGCCACGTAGGCGGCCATGGCCCTTGCCATTCGCGCGAAGTAGAGGCTGACATGCGCATTCGCGTCTTGGGTTCGGCCGCTGGCGGTGGCTTCCCCCAGTGGAACTGTGGTTGTGAGAATTGCCGAGGCGCGCGTACCGGTGTTCCCGGTCTGCGCGCCCGCACCCAAGAATCCGTGGCGATCAGCGCGGACGGCGAGAGCTGGTTTCTGTTGAACGCCTCGCCCGAGGTCCGCGCACAGATCGAGAGCTTTCCGGAGCTGCACCCGCGGTCGGCCCGTCACTCGCCGCTCGCGGGCATCGTGCTCACCAACGGCGATCTCGATCACTGCCTCGGCTTGCTGTCGCTGCGCGAGTCTCATCCGCTGCGCTTGCTGACGACGGCGAGCATCGAGCGCGGCTTCCGCGAGGACAACGTGCTGTTTCGCACGTTGCAGCGCTTCGATGGCCAGCTTCAGTTCCAACCGCTGCAGCTCGGAAAGGCGGAGCCGCTGCTTTGCGCCGATGGAAAGCCGAGCGGGCTGACCCTGGAAGCGGTGCCCGTGCCTGGCAAGCTCCCCATTCATCTCGAAGGGCGAGCGACGCCGAGCGCGGAGGACAGCATCGGCCTTTTGATCCGCGAGCCCGCGCGCGCGCGGACGTTCGGATATTTTCCGGGCGTGGCGCGCGGCAGCGCCGAGATCGAGGCGGCCCTGGCGCAGACCGAGTGCCTGATGTTCGACGGCACGTTCTGGTCGGAAGACGAGCTCGTCGCGCAGGGCCTATCGAGCAAGCGCGCCGGGGACATGGCGCACTGGCCGATCAGTGGCGCAGGAGGAAGCGCGCAGTTTCTGTCGGGGCTGCGGGCCAAGCGCCGCATCTTGATCCACATCAACAACACCAACCCCATCTTGCGAGACTCGGGGCGCGAAGCGGCGCAGCTCAAAGCGGCAGGCATCGAGGTCGCATACGACGGCATGGAGCTCGCGCTGTGACGGACGCTCCGCTCTCACGCGCCGACTTCATCGAGCGCCTGCGCAGCGAGGGCGCGCGGCGCTATCACGACCTGCATCCGTTCCACGTGGCCATGCACGCGGGCACGTTGAGCCGCGAGCAGCTTCAGGCCTGGGTGCGCAACCGTTACTACTACCAGACGCGCATCCCGATCAAAGACGCCATCATCCTGTCCAAGTCGGAGGATGCCGCGTTTCGCCGGCTCTGGAGCCACCGCATCCACGACCACGACGGCCCGTCGGACCACGAGGGTGGGCTCGCGCTGTGGCTGCGGCTCGCCGAGGGCGTCGGCCTCGAGCGCGAGGCGGTCGCGAGCCTGCGTGAGGTCCTGCCCGGCGTGCGCTTCGCCTGCGACGCGTACGTGCAGCTGGTGCGCGAGCGCAGCCTGCTGGAGGCCGTCGCCTCGTCGCTGACGGAGTTCTTCGCGCCAGACATCATGTCGCGGCGCATCGCGGCCTGGGAAAAGCACTATCCGTGGGTGCGTGAGGACGTCCTGGCCTACTTCCGCACGCGCGTGACGCGGGCCCGCACGGACTCCGAGGAGGCCGTGAAGTACGTGTGCGACAACGCGCGCACGCGCGCCGAGCAGGAGGCTTGCGTGGCGGCGCTGATCCGCAAGACTGAGATCCTGTGGCATCTGCTCGACTGCGTGTCCCTGGCCCACGGCCCCAGCATGGCTCCGGTTCTGCCGGGACCACGATGACGGTGCCGGTCACCGGCGCGCGGCCGAAGCTCGCGCGCAAGGTGCGCCTCAAGCTCGATCGCCACACGGGCGAGCACTGGCTGATCTACCCCGAGCGCGGCCTGCGCCTGAACGCGAGCGCGGCGCGCATCGCGGCGCTCTGCAGCGGAGAGCTGCAGGTGGACCAGCTGGTGGAGCGCCTGTGCGCGGAGACGTGCGCCGCGGGTCGCGAGCGAATCGAGCGCGACACGCACGCGTTCCTGCAGGCGTTGAGCGAGCGCGGGCTGCTCGAGTGGGTGACGTGATGCAGCCCGGCCCCACATCACATCGGCCGTACACCCTGGTCGCGGAGCTAACCTACCGCTGCCCGCTGCGCTGCCTGTACTGCTCGAACCCGGTGCAGCGCGCGGATGCGCCGCAAGCCGAGCTCGACACCGCGAGCTGGCAGCGCGCGCTGACCCAAGCCGAAGAGCTGGGCGTCGTGCAGGTGCACTTCAGCGGGGGCGAGCCGCTCTTGCGTCGCGACCTCGAAGCGCTCGTGCAGCACGCACATAGCCTCGGGCTCTACTGCAGCTTGATCACGAGCGCGCTTGGCCTGACGCGCGCACGCCTCGGCGAGCTCGCGCAGGCGGGCCTGGATCACGTGCAGATCTCGCTGCAGGGGTTGTCAGATGCCGATGGGCTGCAGATCGCCGGGCGCACCGGCCTCGCCGAAAAGCTCGTCGCGATGGAGTGGGTGCGCAGCCTGTCGCTGCCGCTGACCGTCAACGTGGTCTTGCACCGGCACAACATCGAGCAGGTGCCCGAGCTGATCGACCTCGCGGCCCGTGTGGGCGCCGAGCGCCTGGAGCTCGCCAACACGCAGTTTCTGGGCTGGGCGCTCGAGAACCAGGCGTATCTGCTGCCGACGGCGGCCCAGATCGAGCGGGCGCGCGCGCAAGCCAGCGCCGCTCGCGACCGGCTGCGCGGGCGCATGGAGATCCTGTTCGTGCTGCCCGACTATCACACCGGTACGGTGCGCGCGTGCATGTCGGGTTGGGCCAGCCGCTACATGGTGGTCAGCCCCGACGGCCTCGTCTTGCCCTGCCATCAGGCGCACACCCTGCCCGGCCTCACGTTCGAGCGCGTCACGGAGCGAGCGCTGGGCGACATCTGGCGGGACAGTCCCGCACTGAATGCGTTTCGTGGGGAGGCCTGGATGGAGGAGCCCTGCCGCGGCTGTGAGCGGCGGGAGCAGGACTTCGGCGGCTGCCGTTGTCAGGCGTTTGCGCTGACTGGGCGGCTCAACGCCACCGATCCGGCTTGCCGCCTGGCTCCGGAGCACGGGCGCGTGCTCGAAGCGCGGTCTCGCGCAGCAGCACCACCGACTGCAGAGCGCCCAGTCCAGCTTCGCTATCGGCGCGTGCCGAGCGCGCGTTAGACACGCCGCCGGCTGCTCGTGCAGCCGGCAGCGCCGTCGTCAACTCACATCGGGCCCGGTGCGCCCGCGCAGATCCACGCCTTGACCGCTGCGAGCTTGGTGTCTTCCCACATGCCGCCGCCGTAAGGCATGCGAACGCCGTAGTCCATGGCGCCCATCTGACCACAGGAGCCAGGCGTGCCCCAGGAGGGATCCGGCGGGATCATTTCGCCCGTTGCGGCGAGCTTGATCCACAGCCAGCTCTTGGCGAGGCCGGCATCGCCGCCGGTGGCGTCCACGAGCTTGAGGTTCGGGGCTTCACAGGCCGCCTTGCCGACGAGCGTCGCGCGCAGATCCGTAACGGTCGTGTCGAGCACGAGCTGTGCCTTCTTGATCTTGTCGGTGTGACAGGAGCTGAACGCGCAGGGCAACGTCGGCGTCTCCGGCTTCGGCAGCAGCACGGCCCTCGCGGCCTCGTGCAGCATCGGCCCGGGCAACGTGCTCGCCGGACCACAGCCTGGGCCGCCCGGAGCGGCTCCACCGCCAGCTGCGCTCGTGCCAGCGCTCGCCGGCGTACCCGCGGCAGGCGCCGTGCTGCCAGCGACTGTGCCGGAGCCCGCCGTGGGAGCTACTCGGCCCGCCGTGGCGGGAGCCGTGCCGCCTACGGGCGTGTTCGTGGCTGGTGGTGGCGTCTCACTGTTACTGCAGGCCCCTGTCGCCGCCGCGAGCAGCCAAGTCGTGCCCGCCAACCATCCTCGCAAGTGTTGCTTCATGAAGACCACGTTCGCTGTTTGTGTTTATGAAAGCTGGGCGCACGAGCCATACTCGCGTGGACCCACGCAGCGTAGCGCTTCTTATAACCGGCGCTTCGCCATCTGCAAGACGCGCGTCGAACGCCCGCTCTGCTCATTTTGGACAGGTGCGTCTGTCGAGGTCTCTGCGTGCACACGGGCCATACCCTCCGCGAGGCTCTGGCCCGTCGCCCAGATCGACGCGCTGTTATTGCACGTTCCGTCTCTATCCAGGGATGGCGAGCTCGGAAGCGCCGAACATCTCGTGATTCGCTGCGCCCGGCGGCACCATCGGCAGCACCATCTCTGCGGCTGTCAGCGGCACGTGGATCAGGCGTGGCCCCGATTGTGCGAGCAGCGCGTCGAGCGCACGCAGGCCGCTCGCGCGCGGCAGCCAGCTCTCGGCTGCGATGCCGAAGCCGCGCGCGACGGTCACGAAGTCCGTCGGCCGCTCGAAGCGGCACGCGCTCAAGCGCTGGCCATAGAACAGGGTCTGCTGCTGGCGCACGAGCCCCAGGTGCGCGTTGTCGAGCAGCACGATGGTGACGTCCAGCGCGAGCTCCGCCAAAGTGGCGAGCTCGTGGATGTTGATCAAGAGCGAGCCATCGCCACTGATGCACAGCACGCGTCCGCGCGTCTCGAGCGCCGCCCCGATCGCCGCAGGTAAGCCGAAGCCCATCGAGCCGAGCCCGCCGGAGGTCAGAAGCCCGCGCGCGCGGCGGATCGGCAGGCGCTGCGCAACCCACATCTGATGCTGGCCCACGTCCGTGGTGACCACGGTCTGCGAGTCGAGGCGCGCACCGAGCGCGCGGATCAGCTCGAGCGGCCTGAGCGTATCGCCCTCAGCGCGCGGCTCCGGCAGCGGATGCCGCTCGCGCAGCTCGGCCACGCGCGCCAACCAAGCGCCGCGCTGGGCTGCCGCCGTGAGCGGCAAGATCGCATCGAGGAACGCCGCCGCGTCGCTCACGATGCCGAGCTCCACGCGCCGCAGCTTGCCGATCTCGCGCGCGTCGATGTCGACGTGCACGGTGCGCGCCTGCGGACAGAACTCACTGAGCTTGCCCGTGGCGCGATCGTCGAAGCGCACGCCGATCGACAGCAAGAGATCGCACTCGCGCAGGAGCAGGTTCGTGTACGGCGCACCGTGCATGCCGAGCATGCCGCAGAACTGCGGATGGCCGGGCTCGAACGCGCCGAGGCCCATCAAGCTGCACACCACCGGCAGCTGCTGCCGCAGCGCCAGCTCGCGGACTTGCGCCTCGGCGCCGGCCTGGATCACGCCACCTCCGATGTACAGCACCGGGCGCTCGGCTTCCTGCAGCATGCGCAGCGCGCGCTCGAGCTGGGACGTCTCGGGCCGCGCACGCGGAGCGCGCGCGCGGCGCGGGAGGATCGAGCGTGGCACGCGCGAGCTGCACGTCTTTCGGCACGTCCACGAGCACCGGACCCGGCCGCCCGGACTCGGCGATCTCGAACGCCTGCTCGAGCGTGCTCCACAGCTCGTTCACATCGCGCACCTGCACCGCGTGCTTCACCACGGGCCGGAAGATCGAGACAGTGTCCACCTCCTGAAACGCATCCGTGCCGAGCAGCGCCGTGGGCACTTGCCCCGTGATCGCCACGAGCGGCACGGAGTCGAGGCGCGCGTCCGCGAGCGGCGTGAGCAGGTTGGTCGCGCCGGGTCCCGACGTCGCGAAGCAGACCGCTGCGCGGCCCGACACGCGCGCGCTGCCCTGCGCGATGAAGCCGGCGGCTTGCTCGTGGCGCACGAGCACGTGCTGCAGTCGACTGCTCCACAGCGCATCGTACAGCGGCAAGTTCGCGCCGCCCGGCATACCGGCGATGTGGCGCACGCCGCGCCGTTCCAAGAATTCGCAGATGATTTGTGCTCCGCTGTGCTGCTGCATGGCTTCTCCGTGGTCTTCGGAGCGCACAGGCGGGGAGATCATGCGCGAACACCCCGCCAACGTACGCTGGCAGGGTTCGAGTGAGAGGATCAGCTCAAGTCGCGGCCAGCGGCACGTGCAGCGCTACTACGGTCAGTACGACCGCAGAGACGCGCGCTACCAGCAGCAGGCCAACTCGAGACATGGGTGGACAGAGCATTGCTCGGCCGGCGCGCTCGGTCAAGCGCTGGGCTGCACATCGGGCGTGCTCCGCACGCGCGCTGCGAGCAGCAGGGAGACGGCGGTGTACACGACCACGAACAGGACGAGCCAACGCACGGTCGTGAGCTCGAGCTCCTTCACGACGTTCGCTGCGATCCAGACTCCGGGCAAGCCGCCGAGCGCCAGCCCGAGGGCGGGCCGCAATGCAAAGCCCTGCTCTCGCACGAAACGCGGCGCCGCGACCAGCATCAGGAAGGCGCACGAGCCCATCATGATCGGAAACGCGGCCTTCGGGTTCATGCCGAGCAGCGAGACCAGGATCATGCACGGCGCGTACAGGCCGATGCCGAGGGTCATGAGCGCGCCCAGCACGAAGTTGCCGAGCACACCGAGCGCGAGCGCGGTGCCGCGTAGCTCCAGGCTCTCGCTGCCGGGCGGCAACACGTCGTACAGACGCGCGAGCAAGAGCAGTGCGGCTGCCACGAGCGCGCTGCCCACGCCGAGGCGCACGCTGCGCTCCGAGAGCCGCGAGACCACTCCGGCGCCGAGGTACGCCCCGAGCATCGAGGACGCGATCAGCGCGATCAACGTGAGCACGTCCACTTCGATGGCCACGATGTAGAAGAGCGCCTGCAGCACCGTGGGCAGCGCGTGCCCCACGTTCAAGGTGCCCGGTAGCAGGCGATCAGGAAGCGCGCGCGCCGCTCGAAACAACGCCGTGGTGGTCGCGAACGACCCGATGCCGAGCGTGTCCAGAAAGTCCGTCACGAAGCCGATGGTCAGCAGGTCCACGCCCGGCCAACGCCATGGCTGGCGCTCGCGCTCGCGCTGCGCGCGGTACAAGCGCACGAACAGCAGCACGAGCCCGCACGCCATCAGCACGAGCAACGACAACAGCGACGCGCGGACCACTCCCACGCGCGCAGCTTACGGCAAAGGGCCCTGCTCCGGGGATCACATCGCAGGGCGCTCGGCGCGGACCTGCGCGCTCCGGGACGTCATCCGCCCCGGAGGACACGCAGGCCTGCGCGCGGCGATCAGTAGCCGTTGCGACGGCGAGAGTGATCGTCGAGCTGCCGTACGGCGGCGTCGAACGCATCACGGATCGCGACGTAGACATCGGTGTGCGCGGGGTCTTTGCTCCCTTCGCGCGTCACGACCAGCTCTTCACCGGGCACGTGAATGTCGATGCGTACGTCGAAGCAGCTGCCGTGGGCGTGGTGTCGATTAGGGGCTTCGACCAACACGCGGCAGCTGGTGATGCGTCCAGCGTAACGCTCGAACTTCTTCTCGGCCTTCTCGCGGATTCTGGCCTCGACGGCCTCGGACTTTTCCATGTTCTTGTAGGAAATCTCGAGCGGAATCTGCATGCGCTTCTCCTTGCCCCTGGCAGAAGTTACCTACCCACCCGTGTGCGCGCGGCAAGCGCCGCGGCGACGGCATGAGCATGTACGCCATGCAGTCTACAACAGTCGCGCGCGCGTGCGCGCCAGCCGGCAATGTTTCGCCCGCCCCCGCCCAGGGGCAGGCGCGGCGCGGGAATTCCGGGCGTCCGAGCGGTGGCTCACAAAAAATCGTCAAGGAGCTCGGGGGGTTCGCGGATTCAGCTCGAGCTCGCGCAGGCGATCCTCCAGTGCGATCTTCCGCTCCATGCGCTGGCTGGACCGCTCCACGATGGCACGGCCCACCTCGGCGGCCTGTTGGGTCAGCTGCTCGAGGCGCTGGCTGAGGCGCTTGCGCAAAGTGGCGGCATTCGGATCCTTCTGGATGGCCCACAGGTTCTGGCGTTCCTCGTTCGCGCGCTGGTCGAGCTGCGCTTGCTGCGCCGAGAGGCCATCGAGCTCGCTGTCGATGCGCCCGATGGCCTGGCGCAGCTCGATGATCGGCTCGAGCGCCGCGCGCGCCTGCGGGCTGAGATCGGGTGCCGCCAACAGCTGCTGGAGTAGCTCGGGCATGCGGTCATGCCAGATGTCCAGGCTCAGCTTGCTCGGTGTCTGCTCCACGACCTCGAGGCTGGCACCCGCCGCGTTCGCTGGAACCAACACCGGGATGAAGTACGCATCCGGCAGGATCTCCGTGTCCTTCGGCGGGGAGATGAGCTCGAAGGCGCCGGAGGCCCGGGGCTGGCGCACGAGCACACGCTGTGGTTGCGGCTGCGGCTTCGCCTCCACACGCCAGGTCGTCTTGACGCGCTGGAACGACTCCACCTCCACCACCCCGCGCACGATCTTCGTGATCTTCAGCTCGGCGCCGGAGGCCTCGACGTCGGAGCGGACGCTGATCGAGGGCTCGGCCGCGAACGGGATGGTCGCGCGATCCCGGCTGGCGACCGCCTCCGACAAGCCCTCGCCCACGAAGCTGCCGCCCGCGTAGATGCTGATCGGCCCCGGCTCGAGCACGAACTCCGTGTCGTTCTGGAAGCGCACCACGCGGTACGGGTTCAGCTCGTAGCCCTGGCCGGAGCCACCCGGCCGGTACAGGAACGTCTGCTCGCCCGGCACGAGCTGATTCAGCAGCTGCACCATGCTGGCGCTGCCGTCCGGCAAGCTCACGGTCTGCGCGATGTCGAAGCGCGTCAGGCCCGCGACGCGCTTGGCAGTCGCCGCCGTCGGCTGCTGGGCCGCGAGCGCCGGCAGCGTGACTCCCGTGGGCGCTCCTTTCGGCTGCGGCTTGCGCGCGCGGCTGGGGGCGGCAGCGCTGCCGCGCTTGCGATGGTCGTCCGCTTCGGCCTTGTCGGCTGCCGCTTCCTCGGGCAGCTCGTCGGCGAGCTCGGCCTCGGCCTCCGGCATGGACGGAGCAGGAGGCGCAGCGGGTGGCGGCGCTCCCGGAGCCATGGCTTGTGCCCCGAGCGTGCTCTCGCCGAACGCCACCTCGGCGTGCTTGTCGACCGCGCTCTGCGTCAGGTCGGGGCGCGGTACGTCTTGCGGCGTGTGCAGGTCGTAGCGAAACGCGAGCGGTGCACCCGACGTGAGCGACAGGCTGACGTCATTCCAGTTTTCGCCGCTGACGTTCGAGACCACGGCCCAGGCCTGAAGCAGCGCCTTGCCCGAGCCGTCCTCCGCGAGCACGAGCCGGTAGGTCGGCTTCCACAGCGGCGCCTGCGCGACGTAGCTCACCGCTAGATCGTGCGCGCCGCCATCCGCGAACTTGGCGACGACGTCGACCTGCTGGAACATGCCCTCGCCCGCGCTCGCATCCAGGTGGCGATCGAGGTGCATGATCAGATCGCCATCTCGCAGCTTGAGCGACTGCACCTCGGAGAGCAGCACGATCTGAAAGGTGTCGCCGTCCAGCAAGGTGAGCTTGTGATCCTCCACGCTGTCCGGTGCGTCGCGCTTTTGCAGCTCGCGCGTCGTGCGCTCGACAAGCACGATGCGCCCGCGCACACGCCGCGCCGCGGTCTCCACGGCGATCTCCGTGCCGCGCAGCGCGTCGAGCACCTGCGCTAGCTGACCGCGGCCCGGCATGAGCATCGCGAGCGCGGCGTCTTGCCAGGCCCTGGGATCGAGCGGGATCGATACGCTGACGGTCTTGCCCGAGCTCTTGTCGATCAGAGTCAGGCTCTTGAGCAGATCGTTGATCTGATCTTTGCGGACCTTGAGCGTGAGCCGATCGCCGTCCACCACTCCGCTGCGCTCGAAGTACGCCACGCCATTGCGGTAGAGCACCACGCGCGAGAGCTTCAGCTGACTGTCGGCGCTCGGGTGCGCGCGCCTGGTGGCTTCACAGCTGCTCGTCGCGAGCACGAGGGCGAGGCACAGCGACAGACGATGGGGCATGTACGCTCCGGGCCAAAGAAGGCCCGATTGTACATGCCCCGTGCTGTGCACCCACGTTTATGGCTGCGCTCAGAAGCGCCTGCTTTTCTCGGCCGCGCTCAGAAGCGCTTGCCGTTCTCGGCCGCGCTCAGAAGCGCTTGCCGAACGTCGCAAGGATCG
>Ga0190269_10000724_pt1 | contig 16527 bp, 8 predicted proteins | sample Popmic249IS_FD_133749 | JGI IMG/M metagenome (GOLD analysis project Ga0190269, IMG submission 133749) | Populus adjacent soil microbial communities from riparian zone of Blue River, Arizona, USA - 249 IS | ecosystem: Environmental > Terrestrial > Soil > Riparian zone | place: USA: Arizona...
GTGAGCATCAGCGGCTCCGGCGATCGCCGCACCGCGTGGTCGTAGAGGCTGGTCGTGACGTCGAACAGCGGCCACGACGGCAGGTCGCCGAGGTGGTTCTGGCCGAGCCGGGCCACCTCGTCGTGGGCCAACCCGATCGCGTACGGGCCGATCTGCCGGTCGTCGCCGACGACGACGGCGCGGGTGCCCAGCGAGAGCACGGGCATGGAGAGCAGCCCGCACTGGCTGGCCTCGTCGACGATCACCACGTCGAACGGGGTCGTACCGCCGGTGAACTGCTGCAGCGCGCGTTCGACCGACATGATCCAGACCGGCACCGCGGCGACGGCTTCGCGCATGTGCTGCTGCGCCAGCGCGGTCCAGCCCGCGGCCTTGCGCCCGGAGCCCTTACCGACCTTGCGCAGCGCCGAGGCCCACCCGGCCAGCGCGTCGCGGGCCCGGTCGTCCATGCGGTGGGCCGCGGCCAGCCATGCCGACCTGGTGGCCAGCTCGCCGACCAGTTCACGCGCGCGATCGCGCAGCGCGTCGGCCTGGCGCCCGAGCGCACCGGTGTCTTCGACGCCGATGACGATGCGCAGCCAGGTGTCGGCGCGGCGCCAGTTCCACGCCTGCTGGCTGACGGCCGGGTCGGGCAGATCGCCCTCGAGCGCGATCCGGCTGGCCCACAGCGGCGCGATGGTCGAGAGGCCCGCGTGCAGCTCCTGCCAGCGCAGCATCGCCGGCCCCGCGGCGCGGAGCCGGTCGGCGTCCGCGAGCACCGCTTCCCAGGCCGCGTAGTCACCCGCCGCCCACGCCCGGTCCAGCTCCCGCCAGTGCGGCGACGCGTTCGCGTCCAGCAGCGCCTCGTCGAGGACGGCACGGACCTGCTGGCCCTCGCGCTCGGCGTCGTCACTGTCGAAGACGAGGACGAGCTCGGCGGTGCGGGCCGCGGCGGTGGCCAGCGCGTTGGGGTCGGCCCAGTCGGCCTCGCCTGGCGTGCCCGCGCGCAGGAAAACGGCCAGGCGCTCGCGCAGCGTCGGCCAGTACCGCAGGCCGATGTCGACGACGTCGCCGACCTCGCGGAGGTAGCCGCTGATCACCTCGACGGTGCTGGGGTCGTCCGGTGCCTGCGGGCCGTCCAGCTCCGCGACGAAGTGGTTCCAGCGTTCGGTGAGGCGGCGGCGGGCCCAGTCCAGGCGGACGGTGGCCAGCGCGGCGTCCACGTCGTCGACCGTGCGCAGCGGAGCGCCGTCGACCCGGATCTCGTCCCGGACCTGGGCCAGCCGCCGGTGGATCAGCCGGCTGACGCCGCGCGCCTCGACCAGCCGGAGCCGGAGGAGGTCCAGATCGGACCGCAGCTGCCGCGGGTCGGCCCAGAACTCTTCCGGGATCTGCACGGCGCGCCCGGCCAGGACGCTGCGCCAGCGTGCGGTCTCGGTGAGCATCTCGGTGCAGCCGGCGACCTCCGCGCGGCAGGTCTCGCGCCAGGCGGGCGACACCGCGAGCCGACCGGCCAACCGCCGCTGCCACGGGGCGTAGGAGCGGGCCCGATGGGCGATGCGCCAGATCTCGTCGGCGAGAGCGGCGACGGCAGCGCGCCCGGCCGACCGCACGACGCCGAGGTCGACGCCGAGCGAGACGAGGGCACCGACCCGCTGGCGCAGCGCCTCGCTGTGCTCGTCGGCGCGCGCCAGCCGGTTCCCGTCCGGCAGCGACTCGCGCTCGGGCAGCCGCCGCTGGGCGTCGACCAGGTCTTCCGGCCGGTAGGTGTTGGTCAGCACGGTGAACTCGGCCAGCTCGGCGTCGGTCAGCGGGAACGCCGCGCTGGGGTCGATGGCGTCCGGTACGAACGCCAGCCGGGGCTCGTTCGCCCACAGCCACTCGGCCACCTCGACGGCGGTCGCCTCGGCACCGTCGAGCAGGAACGTGCTGCTCTCGCGGTCGGCCACCGCGCGCAAGGCCTGGTACTTCCCGGAGAGGTCCTGCTCGGCGGTGTCGAGCGCGGCCCACAGCTCCGCGACGGCCTCCGCCGCGACGTCCTGGTCGAGGGCACCGGCCTCCGCCTGGAGCTGGCGGACCGCGGTCTCCAGCTGGCCCAGCTGCTTGGCGCTGGAGCCCATCACGCTGATCGCCAGCGGGCGCAGTGCCGCCGGCAGCTTGTCGCGCACCTCGGCGAGCGGCTCGTCGCGGTGGGAGACCACGAGCACCCGCCGCCCGTGGGCGACCAGGTGACAGATCAGGTTGGCGATCGTGTGCGTCTTGCCGGTGCCCGGGGGTCCCTGCACCGCGACCATCCGCTGGCGGGCCAGCCGGCGCGCGATCGTCTCCTGCTCGAGGTTGGCCGGCAGCGGGAACAGCAGGCGTTCGCCGATCGGCTGCCACTGCTCGGGCGGGTCGTCGGGCAGCTCGAGGGTGGACGGATCGTCGGCGAGCAGCGCGGCGAGCGACCCGGAGGGCACGTGACCGGCCGCGAGCGCGGCGCCCAGATCGGAGAGGAAACCGGCGAGCGCGGTGCGGCGGGGCCGGAGCAGCAGGACACCGGTGTCCCGGACGTGCGGCTCGTCGGCCTCCGCACCCTCGCGGACGACGCGGGGCGGCAGGCCGAGCCGGCGCAGCGCCGACCGGTAGAACTCGGTGCGGCCGGACTGCTCCCACGGGTCGAGGGCCACGGCACCACCGGGGCCCGCGAGGTCGTGCAGCCGGGCGTCGGGCGTGTCGGGTAACGCCTCGAACGCGTCGGTCTGCAGCCGCAGTTCGCCGGTGGGCACGACGGTCAGTGCGCCGGTGTCCGGATCCACCTCGATCGCGACCGGGGCGGCGAGCAGCGGATCTTCGACCGGTACGCCGCCGACGACCCCGGTGAACACGCCGAAGCCCCACACCAGCTCGTGCGACGCTTCCAGCCGGACGGCGGCCTGCCGCAGCTCGACCAGGCGCGAGTAGGCGCTGCGGACGGCGTCCGCTTCGGCCGCGGTCTCGGCCCACGGCCGCCACAGCCGGTGGACCCACTCGTCGACGGCGGGCTCGACGGCGTCCACTTCGAGGTCGGGGTCGCGTTCGGCGGCGATCTCCCGCCAGCCCTGCCGCAGCGCCGGTTCCCGGCGCGGGTCGTCGACCGGGCCGTCGAGCAGCGACCGGACGACCGCCGGCAGGTCCGGCGGCCGCGGCCGCGGCGGGCGGCGCAGCTCCAGCCAGCACTCGTCCGCTCGTGCGGCGCCGTTCTCCTCGTCCGACGCCGGGGAGCCCGGCATCCAGCAGCCGGGCTTGCCGGCGGGTAACGCCGACTGCCAGATGACGGAAGCCGCGGCGTCGAGGGTCCGTGCAGGCCGGGCTGACAGCGCGCGGACAGCCGACAGGTAATCGGCGAATCGGGACACCCGACTACGCAACGCCTCAACCCGGTCGGTCGCCGCCGCCACAGGAAACACCGCCGTCACTAGCGCCTCTCGATCCCCCACCGGCCTCCGGCCGACCGTACCGGTCCTTGCCCTCCGGACGGCAGGGGTCCAGCGCTTCCTCACCCGGCCGGATGAGGTCCGGATGGCCGCGTGACTGACCAATGATGGCGTCCGCTCCGCGGCGGGCCGACGGGGGGCGCAGGGCCGGAGCCTGGCGACCACACCGCGAGGTCGCGACGTTGCGCCCAGCGAGGATTCACGTCATCCCGCGGCTGTCGGCTCCGGGCCGGGCCGCCGTTGTTCGCACCGTGGCTGGAGCCGGGCGGCGAGCCAATGCTCGCCGCCGCGGTCGACCCCAGCGGCGACCCGGTCGGTGCGCTGACGGCGCTCTACCGCCGCACCGCGCCGACCACCCCCGAACTGGTCGCCCTGAGCCGCTGTCTGCGGCCGCTCTAGCCGTGCCCCAGCAGTGCGTCCGGCCGCACCGGACGGCTGCCTAGGCGGTACGGATCTCGTCCACCGCCGCGGCCCGGCGGAGCAGGAGGAGCCCCAGGCCGCAGACCACGATCGTGGTGAGAACCGCCCCGACCGTGAGCGCCGTCAGCCCTCCCCACGGCATGAGGTTCTGCAGCTCGACGGTGATCGTGCGGGTCGGCGTCACGTGGGCCGGATCCGCGCAGTAGGCGGCCGGGTCGACGCCGGCCGGGGGGACGCAGTCACCGCCCACCTGCTGTTCGTACGTGCCGGACGGAGCGGAGAAGGCCCGCGCGGCGACTGCGCCGACCACCGTCGCCAGCACGACACCGGGCACGAGCGGCAGCGCGGTCTGCCAGAGCAGTGCCCTGGCCAGTACGCCGGTCGGGGTGCCCTGCGCCCGCAGCGCGGCGAGCGTCCGGCGGCGTTCGAGCATCTGCTCCGCGGTGGCGACCAGGAGCCCACCGGCGGCGACGACGATCGCGACCCAGACGGCGAGCTGGACGAGTTCGAACGCGCGGTCGTAGAACGGATTGCGGACTCCGGGATCCTGGCCCGCCCCGCGGTAGACGGCCTGCTGAGCCGCCCATTCCGAGGCCCAGATCGAGCGGCTGGTGAGTGCGCCCGCACCCACCAGTACCGCCGCCAGGACCGACGGGAGCGTCCGGCTGGCCGCCCAGGGATCGGCCACCAGCCGACGCCCGGCCAGCAGCAGCGCCGGTGTCGTCGCCCGGGACGCGATGCGCCCACCGATCGCCGCGGAGAGCGCCGCACCGCCGGTCACCAGCCCCAGCAGCGTCACCAGGAGAAGGGCGAACTCCAGCAACCCGGCCCACCAGCCCGTCCAGGAGCCGTCCAGCCCGTGGATGAGCGCACTGTTCACCGCCAGCGCGATCCCGCCACCGAAGAACATCGCGGCGGGCAGGAGACGCGGCGGCCGGTCCGGCCGCTGCCGCACGGCTCCGAACGCGGTGAGCGTGCTGTGCCGGAGCGCCAGCGCGGCCAGCGCGGCACCACCCAGCGGAACCGCCAGCGCCACGAGCAGCATCGCCCACCACGGCGGGAGCACGTCGGTGGGCAGCGGACGCGGAGGCTCCGGCCGATCGAGCACGACCCGGCCAATCAGGTAGGCCGCGAACCCGATCACCGTGCCGACGAGGGCAGCCACCCCGGTCTCCGTGGCGGCGACCTGCGTGGCCTGGCCCGGTGTCGCACCGGTCATCCGGTACTCGGCGAGCCGACGGTCACGTGCCGGGGCCCCGACCCGGACGCACTGCCCCACGAAGAACAGCACGGGGAGGCCGAGCATCAGCAGGGCAGCGGTGAGACCGGGCCGCAGGCCGGGTTCGGCGAGCAGGCCGTTCGTGTACTCGGCGTCGCCGCGGATCGTGAGGACGGTGGCCGCGGACAGCAGGAGCAGCGTGGCCAGCACACCGCCGAACGCGGTCAGCGCGATGCGGAGGCCGTCGAGCCGGCCGCCGGTCACGGCCAGGCGGAGCAGTACGGGCAGTCTCATCGGTCAGCCCTCCCTCTCGTCGGAGCCGGTGTCCTCGAACGTGGCCACGGGGTCGCCCACGGTGTCCGGCTCGTCGGCGTCGGCGTGGAGACGCGAGCCCGGCCGCGCACCAGCGGTAGGCGCGTCGGTCAGACCGTCGTCGACGACCGAGCCGTCCCAGAGCGCGATCTCGCGCTGGGCGTAGGCCGCGACCTGCGCCTCGTGCGTCACGATCAGCACCGCAGTGCCGTTCTCCTTGGCCACCCGGGTCAGCTGGGTGAGCAGCTGTTCGCCGGCGAGCGAGTCGAGCGCTCCGGTCGGCTCGTCCGCGAACAGCACGCGCGGCTCGGTGACCAGCGCACGGGCCACGGCGGCGCGCTGCTGCTGGCCCCCGGAGAGTTCGCCGGGATGACGATCGGCCAGTTCGGCGACGCCGAACCGGTCCAGCCAGTCCGCCGCCGTCCGCAGCGCCGCCTTCCGGCGGGCGCCGGAGAGCAGCAGCGGCAGGGCGACGTTCTCCCCCACGGTCAGCTCGGAAACCAGCTGGCCGAACTGGAAGAGGACGCCGAATTCGGTGCGCCGGAGCCGGGAGCGTTCGCGCTCGGTGAGCCGGTCGATCCGCCGGCCGTCGAACGTCACGCTCCCGGCGTCCGGCTGGAGCACTCCGGCCAGGCAGAGCAGCAGCGTCGACTTGCCCGATCCCGAGGGGCCCGTGATGGCCACGATCTCGCCCGGCCGGATCGCGCAGGAGACGCCGCGTAGGGCTGGCGTCTTGCCGAACGACCGCACCAGGTCGGTGGCGGTGAGCACGGCCGGGGCGTTCGAGGTGGCGGGGTCGTGCGTCGCGGCGTCAGCGGCGGTCCGCTTCATGAGCGTCCTCTCCGGTAGGGCGGATGGGCGTGGGCGCAGGGCCGGCGGTCACGGCTGGACCTCCCGGCGCAGTGCGGACATCCGGGACAGGGTCAGGTCGATCCAGCGCAGGTCCGCGTCGAGATGGGCCAGCGCGTAGTCGGCGGCGAGGACCTCGCCGACCGAGGCGTCCTCGGCGGTTTTCACCGCGGTGAAGTCCCGCATCCGGGTGAGGTGCGCGCGACGCTGCGAACGCAGGTAGGCGACGGCGAGGCCGCCCTCGGCGCCGGGCGCCTCGTCCACGAGCAGCGCGGCGACGACTTTGGTGAACAGTGCGTTGGTGACGTGCGGCGCCGGCGGCTCGACGGCGTCGAGCCAGTCGCGCAGCGAGGACCGCCCCGCGTCGGTGATCGCGAACACGGTCCGATCCGGACCGTCGACGCGCTCGGTGCCTGCCGACTGAGCGAGGCCGTCGCGGGTCAGCCGCTCGAGAGTCGCGTAGACCTGCCCGTACGCGAGCGGGCGCGCCTTCGGGAACCGGGCGTCGTACGCGCGCTTCAGGTCGTAACCGTGCCGGGCCCCGGCGGCCAGCAATGCGAGCAGTACCTGTGGCGTGGACACAGCGCAACTATTCACTGAGTGAATAGCCTCAGTCAAGGGAGTAGCGCTCGGATCGTTCCGAGGGCCGGTGGGTCAGGACGCGGGCGTCACGGACCGGATGCGGGAGAGGATGAACATGCGCTCGGCGGCACGCAGCCGGCACCAGGCGATGACCGCGTCGCCGGTGAGCTCGGCGTTCTCGATGACTCGGGTGGTCGGGCTCCCGGTCGCGCTGACGTAGCCGATCCGCACGGGCGCGCCGGTCTCGATCGCCTCGACCAGAGCCGCGCGCTCGGCCGCCGACAGATTCTCGGCCCGGCGTGCGACGACGAGGGCCGGGCGGGCGGGCTCGCCACCGGAGGGCTCGCGGCCCGGACCGGCGAGAATGCTCGAGCGGCCGGCCCGGCTCTGCACCGGAACCGGTGCCGGTGCTGACGGGGCGGCCGCGAGCAGGCGGTCGGCGATCGCGCCTGCGTCGACGGCGAGGCCGCCCCTCTCCGAGTGCGGTGTCCACGACGCGGGGACGGGCGCCCGGCGGCGCTCCCGCCGCTCGACCCGCGCCCCACCGCCCTCCGTCAACGCCGTCGGGGCGTACCCGGCAGCCCGCAGCGCTGCCAGCGTCGCGTCCGGATCCGCGGCCGACACCACCACGGTCGGCGCCACCGCGCGCAGCTTCAGCGCCCGCAGGGCCTTCGTGGCGACCAGCTCGGCGAGCAGCGCCGCGTCGTCGGCGCACACGACACTCCCGGCCGGCGCGACCCGCAGGTGCCCGTGCCGCCGCGCGACGTCACGCACCAGGTACTCCAGGGTTTGCGGCAGCTCACCGCTCGCCACCGCGGCCAGCTCGTCCAGCAGCGTCTCCGCGTCGACGCCGGCGTCCAGCGCCGCCCGCACGCTCGCCGCCGAGAACCGCCAGGTCGACGCCGCTCCGGCCGCTTCCCGCTCGGCCGCCCCGTCGAGCAGGGCGGCGAGCCCGGCCGTCGGCACCCCGGCGACGACCGCCGAGAGGTCGGACTGGAACGTCGCGGTCGGAATCGGCGCGGGCACCAGGCCGGCCGCGGCGGTGGCCAGCCCGTCCGGATCGTTCGCCAGGCCGGCGACGAGCGCTCGCGCCAGCGGGGTGGCCGCGCCCAGCGCGATCACCCCGAGCCGCTCGGCACTCGCCAGCACCGCCGCGGTACGGGCCGCGACCGTCTCCTGGTCGACCGGCGTCGGCGCCACCGCGATCGGGTGCCGCCAGGACAGCACCGCGGCCACCGCGTCGACGTCGTCCGCCCTGGTTCCCGCGGGCAGCTCGGTGAAGTACCCGACCAGCCGGTGCCGGAGCAGCACGTCGTCGGTGCCCGTCCACCAGCCGGCCAGCAACGTCGCGAGTCGTGCGGCCGGAGCGGCCTCCCGCCAGGCGTCGCCGTGCTCGGTCAGCGTCACCACGCCCTCGTCGGAGGCGAGCAGACCGGCGGCGAGCGCGACCGACAGCAGCGCGCCGAACGTCTCGTCCGCGGCCCCGAGCGTCTTCGCCCCGCGCTTGGCTTCGCGGACCGTCACGCGCCCGGCCTTGGTGGTGGCCAGCGGTGTCCGGTCGCAGAGCTCGAGCAGGCGCTCGGTATCGGCCAACGTCTGGGTGGCCGACGCGGTGCCTGCCGCGACCAGGTCGGCCTCGGCGACCGTCCCGAGCGCCGGGCCCGGCGGCGGCACCGTGAACGGTGCCCGGTAGTCCTGGCCGCGCAGCGCGAGCCCGATCTCGCCGGGCAGCTCCACGTCGTCCCAGCTCACCTGCGTGAGCAGCCCACGCTCCAGCGCCCACGTCACCGGGCCGCCGCGACGCCCCGGCCCGTCGAACGGCCCCCACCCGTCGTGGTAACCACCGGTGTAGCCGTAGTCGGAGCCGCGCTCGCCGGGGTCCCGCCCGCTGAGCCGGGGGCCGTTCCACGCCAGGTCGCGCAGCAGCGTCCGCACGTTCGACGGTGCGTCGGCGACGATCGCCCGCACCGTCTCCGGGTCGCTGACCGCGGCGGCCACCTGGGCGGCCAGCTCCGCCTTGCGCCGGGCCGGCTCGTCGACCCAGGTCTCGGCGATCGCGCGCAAGCGGCCGACGGGGAGCACCGCCAGCACGTCGGCCAGCCGCGTCCCCAGGCCGAGCGGCTCGGCGAGCAGCCGGAGCGGGGCGGCGAGCACGAGCGTCCGCCCGTCGGCGCGCACCACCAGCGCGAGCTCGCCGAGCGCCGAGCACGTCTCCTCGAACAGCGCGGAGCGCTGCGCGTCGTCCACCTCGAGGAAGGCGGCCAGCTCGGCCTCGGTGGTGACGCCGCCGAGCGCGGCCATCGCCTCGGCGACCTGGAGACCGGCGCGGGTGACCTGTCCGAGCGCCCGCTGCACCGAGTGGACGGCGGCCAGGCGCTCGGCCAGCTCGGCCGGCGAGTGCGGCTCCGGCCACGCCGCCGCGTCCGGACGCGCGGAGATCAACCTGACCAGCGCGTCCCGGTCCAGTCCGCGGACGTAGTCGACCAGCTGGTCCACCGCGAACTCCTCGATCAAGAAGCGCCCTACCGTCCGGTCACCCACGGTAGCGCGTCGGCCGACGCCTCGACGGCCCGCCGAATCCGCTCGTGGGGCGACGACGCTCCCGGCCGAAGAGCGCGCGCTCAGGCGCCGGTCGGGATCCGCTGTGCGTCCGCCGCCCGGGCGTAGAGGGGCGTCGCGGGCGCCGGGCCCGCGGGCGCCGGCCGGCCGAACAGCCAGCCCTGGAGCCAGTCGCAGCCGCGGTCGACCAGGGCATCGGCCAGGTCCTGGGTCTCGATGCCCTCGGCCACGACCTCCAGACCCAACGTGTGCGCCAGGTCGATGCACGCCTGCACGATCGCGGCGGCGGCCGGGTCCTCGAGGATCTTGGTGGTCAACGACCGGTCCAGCTTCAACTCGGTGGCCGGCAACCGCTGCAGGTAGGACAGCGCCGAGTAGCCCGTGCCGAAGTCGTCGATCGCCACCCCGATGCCGGCTCGTCGCAGCACCGCCAGCGCGTCGCGGCCGGTGTCCAGGTCCCCGATCGCGGTCTGCTCGGTGATCTCGACGGTGAGCGCCTCCGGAGGCAGCCCGCGGGCCGTCAGGCCGTCGATCACCTCGTCCATCAAGGTCGGTGAAGCCATGTCGGAGGCCGACAGGTTCACCGAGACGGTCACCGGCACGCCGGCCATCCGCCAGACGGCGACCTGGTCGAGGGCCAGCTGCAGCACGTGCCGTGTCAGGTAGGGAACCAGCCCGGTCCGCTCGGCCAGCCCGACGAACCGATCGGGCGGCACCATCCCGTAACGCGGGTGCACCCAGCGAATCAGCGCCTCGGCCCGGATGCCGGCGGCACCGGAGACCGCGACCAGCGGCTGGTAGTGCAGCTCGAGCCAGCCGCAGTCGGCGCTGTGCGGCGCCAGCGACCGCTCGGGATCGGCGGCGAGCGCCGGCGTGATCGGCGTGCCGGTCAGCATCGCCCGCAGCTCACCGGCGAGCTCGAGAGCGTCCCGCTGCTGGTCGGAGCCGAGTGGGTCGTAGCGCGCCCAGCCCCGCCGCTCGGCCTTCGCTCGGTACATCGCGGTGTCGGCGCACCGCAGGAGCTCCAGCGCCCGCTCGGCCGGTGTCCCGTCCGGCGCGTCGGACTCGACGGCGATCCCGATGCTGACGTCGATCGGGAGCGCGATCCGCCCGGCTTGCAGCGGCTGCCGCACCGCCCGGAACAGCCGCCCGACGACCTCGTCGAACGACTGCCCGCCCGACATCGTGGTCAGGACCGCGAACTCGTCGCCGCCCAGCCGCGCGATCAGATCGTCGGGCGCCAGCTCACCGGCGAGCCGGGTGCCGACGGCTGCCAGCACGGTGTCACCGGTGGCGTGCCCCAGGCCGTCGTTGATGTCCTTGAAGCGGTCGAGGTCGAGCAGCAGCAGGGCCCGGACTCCGGCCGTCGGCGGGCGAGCGGCCAGCTCCTCCTCGACGCCACGGACGAAACCCCGCCGGTTGTAGAGGCCGGTCAGCTCGTCGGCGAGCGCCAGCCGGTGGTACTCCGCGGCGGAGAGCATCGAGCGCATCCCCACCACCATCCGCAGCGCGCACAGCACGATCGCACCGGCCGCCAGCAGCACCTCCGCCCTCCACACTCCGGCGAGCTCCGCGATGACGAGCACCGTCGCGGCCAGCCAGAGGCTGAGCAGCGGGGTGAGCAGCTCGACCAACCCGAGCGGCCGATGGGTGAGCCGGTGCGGCCGCTGCCATGCCGCGGCGGCCAGCAGCAGTCCGGCGAACGACCAGAGCGGGTCGATGCGCTCGACCCCGGCGCCGCTCTCGGCAACCAGCCGCGCCAGCCAGACGTCGCCGACGACGGTGAGCAGCACCGCGACGCCGATCAGCCCCCAGGCCCGGCCGAGGCGGCCGCCGGCGAGCGCCGCCACCGCCGCGATCGACCCGATGAGGGCCATGTCCACGGCGGGGTACCAGAGGTTGACCGCGGACTTCAGCAGCCCCCCGCCGTCCCAGGCGAGCACTTCCCGCCCCAGGAGGGCGGCCACGATCGACGCGGCGAGCAGCGCGACGGCGGCGGCGCCCAGGTAGACCTCGGCTCGGAACCGCCCCACGCGCGCTCGGGCCAGCATCCAGATGCCGGCCAGGAAACAGGGCAGCACCGGCGCCCAGACCGCGTCGGCGAGGGAGGCGCTCGGTACCCGTCCGGCCCAGGCGACCACGTCGTAGACCAGGTAGCCGAGGCCGTTGAGCGCGACCCCGGTGGCGAAGAACGCCCAGGCCCACCGCTGGTGGGGCACCGCGACGGCCCGCGCGGCGATCACGGCCGAGCACAGCAGCAGCGTCACGGCGAACGGTGCGCCCTCCGACCAGAGCCGGGCAGGCGAGACCTCCGGGTGGCCCACCCAGGTCCACGCCGCGTGGACGGTCATCAGGACCGCGCCGATCCACCAGGCGACCACCACCCAGCCCCGGCGGTGGGGCAACCAGCCGGACGGGCTCTGGACCGTCGTCGGCCACGCCGCGGCGGAGGCGTCGCCCCCGGCCGAGGGTCGCGCGCTCATCCACCCCTCCCGCAAGCATGGGGAACTGGCGGTTCCCGCACCTCACCGTTCGTCCGGGTGCCGTGCGATCTGAGAACAAAGCCGCCCGTCCTCGGCAGGGCCGCAGCGGCCTCCCGCGTGGCGGGAGGCCGCTGGAAGGCCGAGCGTCAGCGGCCGACGGGTGCCGGGACGGGCTCGGACACGGCAGGCGGAGTGTCTTCCTCGTGGATGCCGTACCGCGCGTACAGGCGACGCAGTGGCCCCGGCGCCCACCAGTTCGCGTCGCCCAGCAGCCGCATCGTGGCCGGTACCAGCAGCGCGCGCACGATCGTCGCGTCCACCAGCACGGCGATCAGCATCGCGACGCCGATCAGCTTGATGAACGTGATGCCGGAGATCGAGAACAGCGCGATCACGACCAGGATGAGCAGCGCGGCGCTAGTGATGATCCGGCCGCTGCGCTGCAGCCCGACCGCCACCGCCGCGGTGTTGTCCCCGGTCCGGTCGTACTCTTCCCGCATCCGCGACATCAGGAAGACCTCGTAGTCCATCGAGAGGCCGAAGACGATCGCGAGCACCAGGATCGGCTGGGTGGCCTCCAGCGTGCCGGTCGGCGTGAAGTTCAGCCAGTCGGCCAGGTGCCCGTCCTGGAAGATGAGCACCAGCGCCCCGAACGACGCCCCCAGCGACAGCACGTTCATCACGATCGCCTTCACCGGCAGCACCAGCGAGCCGAACGCGAGGAAGAGCAGCACGAACGTCGCCCCGACGACGATCAGCGCCATCCAGGGCAGCCGGTCGCCGATCGTGCTCAGCTGGTCGGCCAGGGCCGCGCTCGGACCGCCGACGAGCACCTCGCCACCGGCCGGTGTCGGCACGTCCCGGATTCGCTCGACCAGCGCCCGGGACTCGGCCGAGATCGGGTCACCCCGGTACGTGATCGTCACCCGCGCGGTCTCATCGGCCGTGGCCGACACCTGCGCGCCGGTGACGCCGTCGATGGCCCGTACGTCGGCAACGTACTGCTCGAGCCCGGCCCGGTCGGAGGTCACGATCGCTTCGATCGGGGACTGGCCGTTGCGCACGAAGTCGCGGTCGAGGGTCTCGGAGACCTCGCGGCTCTCGGTGCCCGCCGGCAGCGCCCTGGCGTCGATGCCGCCGAACTCCACCCGCAGGAACGGCGCGAAGGCGAGCAGCAGCACCGCCAGCACGCCCACCGCGTAGATCACCGGGCGACGCATGATGCTGTGCGCCAGCCAGTACCAGAAGCCACGCTCGACGGCGCGCGGAGCGGTCTTGCCCCGCCGGAACAGCCGGCGCACCGACAGGGCGTCGACCCGGTGCCCGAGGACGCCGAACAGCGCCGGCAGTACGGTCAGCGCGGCGACCATCGCGACCAGCACCGCCGAGAGCCCACCGAGGCCCATCGAGCGCAGGAACGTGATCGGGAAGATCAGCAGCCCGGCCAGCGAAACCGCCACCGTGACGCCGGAGACGGCGACGGTGCGCCCCGCCGTCGCCATCGTGCGGGCCACCGCGTCCTCGACGCCGAGCCCTCGGCCGAGCTCCTCCCGGAAGCGCCCGACCATGAACAGTCCGTAGTCGATCGCCAGGCCGAGCCCGAGGATCGTCACCACGTTGACCGAGAAGATCGACACGTCGGTGAGGTAGCTCAGGCCGCGCAGCGCGGTGAAGGCGCCGAGGATGGCCAGGCCGCCGACGGCCAGCGGCAGGCTGGCCGCCGCGAGGCTGCCGAAGATGATCACGAGCAGGATCAGCAGCACCGGCATCGACAGCGTCTCCGCGCGGGCGATGTCGGCCGAGACCCGGTCGTTGATGTCGCGGTTGATCGCGGTGGCGCCGCCCACCTGCGTCTGCAGGCCGGGGGCCGCGAGCTCGGCCTGGATCTCCGCGAGCCCGTCGGTCCGCTGTTCCTCGTCGCCGGCGAGCGTCAGGACCGCGTATGTGGCGTGCTCGTCGCCGCTGACCAGCGCGGGGCTCTTCGTCGACCAGTAGGTCGCGGTCCGGGTCACCACGTCGGCGGGCAGGTCGGCCAGCGTCGTGGTCACCGCTCGCTGGAACGCCGGGTCGTCGGCGGTCAGCGTGGAGCTGCGGTACAGCACGATGACGTCGTTGCCCTCCCGGCCCAGTTGCGCCTCGGCGCGGGTCAGCGCCCGGGAGCTTTCGCTGGCCGGGTCGTCGAATCCCCCGCCGATCAGCTTGCCGAAGACCTGGGTGCCCCAGATACCGGCGAACGCGATGAAAGCCACCGCCAGGCCGAGGACCCACCACCGGCGGCGGACCATCGTCCGTCCCAGTCGTTCGAACATCGTTGCCCCCTCGGGCGCTTGGTGCGATCCGTGATCGCAGCGCGAACACTGTAAGCCTCTGCACTGGCGCTAATCTTGCATACATCGTTAACTGAAGCAATGCCGTTCGCAGCGGGAAATTCGTTCGCGGCACGACAGGTGTTCGCAGTCGCGTTAGGCTTCGGCAGCACGACAACTGGCTCTGCGCAGCGAAGGGGGAGAACCGGGTGACTACCGCACCGCTCACGCGTCGGGAACGGCTCCGGGCCGAGACGGTCCAGGAGATCCAGAGCACGGCGCGGCAGATGCTGGTCTCCGACGGGTACGACGGCCTCTCGCTGCGTGCGATCGCGCGGGCGATGGGCATGTCGGCACCGGCGCTGTACCGCTACTACGCCAGCCGTGAAGACCTGATCGCCGCGCTCGTCGACGAGCTGAAGACCGAGCTGACCGAGGCGCTGGAGGCGGCGAGGGACGCCCAGCCGGACGTGGTCTCCAAGCTGCTGGCGGTCAGCCGGGAGTTCCGCCGCTGGGCGGTGGCGCACCCGGCCGAGTTCACGCTGGTGTTCACCAGCGCGGCGATCGGGCTGGACCGGCGGCGCGACGACGAGATCGATCCGGCCGGTGAGCGGTTCGGACAGGTCTTCGGCGGCTTGATCACCGAGCTGTTCCTCACCCGGCCGTTCCCGATCGCGTCCGACGACGAGATCGACGCCGCGCTGGAACCCCAGCTCCAGCAGTGGACCGACTGCTTCCCGCAGCCGCTACCGCTCGGCGTCTGCCACGCCTTCCTCACCTGCTGGATCCGGCTCTACGGCACGGTGTCGATGGAGGTGTTCGGGCAGCTGAAGTTCGCGCTCTCCGACGCCGGCCCGATGTTCGAGGCGGAGCTGCGCAACATGGGCGAGCTACTCGGCATCGGCGACCAGTACACGCCCCCTACCGCCTGACGTTCGTCCGCCGCGTGGCCACCGCCGAGGCGGGATCCTCCGGCCAGGGGTGCTTCGGGTACCGGCCACGCAGCTCCGCGCGCACGCTCGGGTAGCCCGTCCGCCAGAACGACTCCAGATCCGACGTCACCGCGACCGGGCGTCCGGCCGGGGAGAGCAGGTGCAGCCGCACGGCGACCGCGCCGTCGGCGACGGTGGGCGTGCGGGTCCAGCCGAACGCCTCCTGCACCTTCACCGCGAGTACCGGCGCCGCCGGGTCGCCGTAGTCGACGCGGATCCGGGAGCCACTCGGCACGGCCAGGCGCTCCGGGGCCAGCTCGTCGAGGCGGGCCGCGGCCGGCCAGGGCAGCAGCCGCCGCAGCGCGGCTCCGGCGTCGATCTTCTGCAGATCCGCGCGCCGGCGGACCCGGGCCAGGTCCGGGCCGAGCCACTCCGCGGCGCGGTCGAGCAGCGATTCGTCGTCGGTGGCCGGCCACGGGGGCCCGAGGGCCGCCGACAGGAACATGAGGCGCTCCCGCAGGGCGCGCGCGTCGGCGTCCCACCGCAGCCGGTTCAGGCCTTCGTCGCGGACGCCGTCGAGCACCGCCTCGGCGCGGGCGAGCGGATCGGGGTCGAGCGGACGTTCGGCCAGCTCGATCGCGCCGAGCCGCTCCACCGTGCGGGCGATCAGTTCCCCATCGCCCCAGCGGACCTCGTCCTCCGCGGTGAGCAGCGCGGCCCCGGCCTCGACGGCGGTCGCCTCGTCGAGCGCGACGGCCAGCCGGATCCGAGCCGACGCGTGGCCGGGCGTGCGGTCGGCGACGGCGATCGCCAGCCACGGGACGCCGACGAGCGGGGAGCCCTCCGGGAGGTCCGCCGCCGTGCCACCCGCCATCAGGTAGCTCCGGCCGGCGACCGTCCTGGCACGTGCGAGCCGCTCGGGGTGGGCCAGCCCGACGATCAGCCCGGCCGCCAGGTCGTCCGGCATCCCGCCCCCGCCACCCCGCCGCGCCGGTGCGGGAAGGCCACCCGCGCTACCAGCACCACCCGCGCCACCGGCACCCGCCGCCGACGCCAGTCGCTCGACCTCGTCGCGCCAGCGTTGCGTCGCGCGCCGGTCGGCACCGTCGCGGAGCGCGCGCCAGGCGGCGGCCAGGTCGGCGCGGCCACCGGCGAGCGTGTCGTCGGCGAGCAGCGCGACCACCTCCGCCGCCCGGCGCTCCCCCACCGCGGCCGCACCGTCGACCAGTGCCCGCGCCAACCGGGGATGGACGCCGACCGCGGCGAGCGCCCGGCCGCGTGGCGTCACCCGGCCGTCGTCGTCGATCGCTCCGAGCGCCCGGAGCGTGCCCCCCGCCACCTCCATCGCCGCCGCGGGTGGACGGTCGAGCAGCGCGAGGCCCTCGCCGGACGGCGTGCCCCAGCAAGCCAGGTCGAGCGCGAACGCGGTCA
>Ga0190269_10000725_pt1 | contig 16495 bp, 21 predicted proteins | sample Popmic249IS_FD_133749 | JGI IMG/M metagenome (GOLD analysis project Ga0190269, IMG submission 133749) | Populus adjacent soil microbial communities from riparian zone of Blue River, Arizona, USA - 249 IS | ecosystem: Environmental > Terrestrial > Soil > Riparian zone | place: USA: Arizona...
CAGTTTCCAAGGCTGTGCTCTACTCTGGCCCTGCCCTTTCTTGGCAGACGGCCTACAGGTGGCGTGCGCGCACCAAGGACTCTAATGGTGCGTGGGGTGCTTACTCGTCAAACGCAACATTCACGACACACACCGCTGGTGTCCCAATCAACCTTGACCCTACTGGCAGCGAGATTGCTTCGTCGCTCACTCCGACCCTGACTGGTGCGCGTGCGTCCACGGCAGACTCGCTGACGACCGCTCAAATCCTTGTTTACGCGGCAGACGGAACGACGCTCATTTGGGACTCCGGTAACACTTCAACCGGAGTGACCGCGACTGGCTTCTCCCGCACGTATGCTGGCTCTGCGCTCGCGTCTGCGACGACCTACAAGTGGCAGGCTCGCGTAACCTCATCTGTCGGCGGAACGTCTGCATACTCTGCCCTGCAAACATTCATCACGCCTGACACGAACACGCCGTCAGGAACCGCGCCGGTTGGAACGGGCATCACGCCGGTTACCAACCTGAACTTCACGTTCACCCGTGGAACGAACTTCAACAGGCACGAACTGTACGTGTACCAGAGCGACGGTACGACTCTCGTAACATCCGACACGCCTGTTGCGTACACTGCTACGGGCTCTAAGACGTTCATCTACTCTGGCACGCTCGCATGGGCAACCACCTACAAGTGGAAGGTTCGCGTTTCGTCTGACGGCGGAACCAACTGGTCGCCGTTCACGGGACTTATCTCGTTCACTACCGACACCGCAGGCATCCCGACGCTCAACGCCCCGGGTGATGGCTCTTGGCTGGGAACGCCAGCCGTTGTTGACGAGTTTGACGATATCACTTCCGTAACCAACGGAACGTCTGCCTCGGCATCCCTTGAAACAGGTTCGGGCCTGTTCCAGACGGGCATCGGCTCCCTCAAGGTCGCCATTACGACACTCGCCCTGAGCAGCACTTCTCACACGTATCGTTCGGTGACGAAGGACTTGTCTGCCTATGGGTCGCTGACCCCTATCCAGATTTACACTCGCATCTCGTCGCTCACTAACGTTGCATCTCTGAGGCTCAGGTTCACCTTTGCTACTGCAACCGACTATGCCGAGTACAACGTCATCCCATCTGTAATCAACACGTGGGAGCAGAAGACGGTGACAAAGGGTTCCCCGACCGCAACAAGCGGAACCGTGAACTGGGCAAACGTAACACGTATCGGTCTGGTTCTAGTTTCATCCGGTGCGGGCTCGGTCACAGCCAACGTCTATGCCGACGACTTGAAGTTCGACGCCACTAACCCTGCGTTTGACGGAACGACTGCGGCATCCGAAGTTATCTCGACATACCGCATCCGTGTATACGCTGCGGACCAGACGACTCTCGTGTGGGACAGCGGCGACACGGCTGGCTCGGGAACTACCTTCGCCAAGTTGTATGCTGGTTCTGCTCTCAGCAGGGGCGTAACCTACTACTGGCAGGCCCGCTACGTCAAGTCAACCGGGCCTACTGGTGCGTACTCTGCGCTTCGTCCGTTCGTGCTCAACTCAGACCCGTCTATCCCGACGAGCCTCAGTCCAGCATCCGGTGCTGTCGTTGCGAACTCAACGACCCCACACTTCATTGCGACGTACAACGATGCCGACAAGACAACGCTCGGTGACGCGCCATCATACATGGAGGTTGAGGTTTATCGTAACTCTGACTCCGTTCTGGCGTACCAGTTGATTACCAAGACGGGCCTCATCGCTGCATCCAACGAAATCTATGACGGACTTTCAGGAACGGTCAAGGTCACGGGTGCCGCAGCGCCTCTCGTCTACGAGACTGAGTACAAGTATCGTGTTCGTTACTACGACTCAAAGGGTGCTCGTGGAACGTGGTCGTCTTACGTCACGTTCAAGCCGTCCCAGTCACCGACGACGACAATCTCGTCACCGGCTGATGCTGGCACGGTTTCGTCGCCATCGTTCAACATCACGTACTCCATGTCGTCACCGGGCGGCAAGGGCCAGAACTCCTATCGTGTCCGCGTCATCAGGGTTTCCGACCTTGTTACGCTCGTTGATACCGGTCAGGTCTTCTCGTCGGCAACGACCTACGTCATGCCGTCAGGTTACCTGACGAACGGAAACAACTATGATATCGAAGTTACGCTGTGGGACACGGACGGTCTTTCGGACGCTGACACGAACACTGTCACGGCCAACTGGACCGCACCTGACCCAATCGTTGACTTCACGGTTACCGACGACGCATCGCTCTCCGCAACAGTATTGCAGTGGGCGGCGTCCAACCTCCCAAGCAACGAGTTCAGGAAGTACGTCATCTACCGTAAGAAGTCTACTGACGTTGACTTCGTGCAACTTGTCGAACTGACCAATGAGTCTCAGGTCGTCTACTACGACTACACGGCCGCAAACACTGTGTCGTACGAGTACAAGATTATCCAGTACCAGATTGTCCCGGGAGACGTTGACCTTGTAAGCAACGACTCTGACATCGGAACAGCAACGCTGGACACGGACTCGTGGTTCGTCGTCGGCGCTGACCGCAACGCTAACCACATCTTCGAGGTCCCGGTCACTGCCGCTCCGTTCTTGGAGCCGGTCCAGCAGGAAGTCTTCGAGCCGCTCGGCACCAGCCGCAAGGTCATCATCCGTGGCCGTGTGATGGGCGCTGAGGGTACGTTGCAGGCCAAGTGGAACAACGCCGACCGCGACACGGCAGTCGAACAGGTCGCATACATCAAGTCCAACGCTGGGCCTCACATTCTCAAGTCTCCGTTCGGTGACGTGTGGAACGTTGAGTTCAGCGGCCCGAACAAGGAATACCAGTCGGGAGGACACTTCTCAACCACAATCGTTTGGACTGAGGTAGACTAACTTGTACACGATTAGCCCGACGTTTGTCGCCGCGCTGCAAGGCACGGGACACACGATGCGCGTCCATCTGGACGTGCTGGATACTAACTTCAATACAGTCTTCCAGTTCAAGGACATCGGTGCGGCGCTTGACGACGCGACTGACATCCTTATCGACGGCAACGTTGATGTGGACACCACTCGCCTCACTCGCCGCACCTTCACGGCCAACCTTCTGAACCCGGGTGGCATCTGGTCCCCGGGCTCAGACTGGGCCGGAACATTCTACGTGAACCGTCTTATCAGGCTCTATCGTGGCATCGACTACGGTGGTTCGAGCGAGATGGTTCCGATTGGTACGTTCATGATTGACCACGCCGACGTGGCAGTCGAGCGCAACATGTCAGTTGTCGTCCTGTCTGGCTCTGACCTATGGAAGAAGTTTGGCAAGTCCAAGTTCCCTCGCAACAAGACGTGGGACGCCGGAACGTCAATCAACACCATTGTCTCCTACATCGCAGACCAAGCCGGTGTCACGAGGCTCAACCTCGACCCGCTTGACTCCCGCGCTACTGCCGACAAGCAGTTGGATAGCAAGTTTGCTGTTGAGCAGGGAGACAACCGTGGCGAGGCGCTTGCTAAGTTGTGCGCTGACTACGGTATCGACGTGTACTTCGACCAGTTGGGCCGTCTCACGACGCAGGACTTCCGCACCCCGGGCGACCAAGCCGTCGTCTACTCGTACGGCCCTGACGCCAACAACAACCTTCTGACAGTCAAGTCGTCGTACTCAGACGATAACTTGTACAACTCCATCTTGGTTCTCGGTACCTCCGACCCTGACAATGTGGTGGTCGCTCGCGTGCGCGACACCGACCCGACATCTGTCACGTCTGTTGACCGTATCGGTGAGCGAGTGTTCGTCTACGAGTCGAGCAACATCGGAACGCAGGCAGTTGCAGATAAGACAGCCGAAAGGCTATTCTACAAGCATGTGCTCATCAACGAGGACATCACCCTCGAAAGTATCTGCAACCCAGCATACGAGGGCAATGACGTTATCTCCGTGAAGGAGATGGACTTCTCGGGACTCAACCGTAACTATCGCATCAAGGCATTCACCGTGCCGATGTCCACATCGAAGCAAACCATCCGGCTGCTTCGGGAAATCAAGTTGACGTAATGGCAGACAAGTTCAGCGATGAACAGGCGAGTCGCATTATTGCGGCTCTCGATGCAAGGAACGACCGTAAGGTAAAGGACAGCGCGCAGATTACAACCACGTGGGCAACCATTGGTGCTGTTGACGCTGCCAACAAGTCGGCATCAGCCTACCTCTACGGAGAGACAGACGGCGCTTACATGAGCGGCGGTTTCCGTATTCCGGAGACGATGTACCTCTCTGTTGGGGATAAGGTCAAGGTCGCTATCAACTATGCGACCGGTGACCGCTGGATTGCCGAAGCACTCTATCCTGCGACGACCTACAAGAAGTTGGCGTTTGACATCAAGAACGGTCAAGTTCTGACTGGTGATGGGACCGTCCCGCCAGTTGCTTCCAGCGGCGTTCCAACCGGGTCGGTCGTGGCATTCACGGTATTCTCCACCATTCCATCCGGTTGGCTCAAGTGCGATGGCTCTGCCGTTTCGCGCTCTACCTACTCCGCGCTGTTCAACACAATCGGCACCGCCTTCGGCGTTGGCGACGGCTCGACCACCTTCAATCTTCCGAACCTTCAAGGACGTGTCATCGTCGGCCTGAACGGAGCGGACGCATCGTTCGACACGATGGGCGAGACTGGCGGGGCCAAGACGCACACACATGCTGGCCACTCGGCTCACGTTGTCACCCAGCCAGCAGCGCACTCCAACCACGTGTTCACGCAGCCCTCGGCGCACGCCGCGCTAGCACACTCCGCTCACACCGGCACAGCCGTTTCGGCTCACTCTGGTGGAGCAGTTTCGGCGCACGCAGTCCACACGCATGAGACGCCGTTCATTGACGACGACACGCACACCCTGTCCACAACCTCCGCTGTCTTCGGTCAGGGAGCATCGAGGACTCGTGCTTGGACCGGTTCGTTCTCGTCAGCGTCGGGCTCATACCCCGTCGCTCAGGTTTCCGACACGACGGTTAGCGCGCACACATTCACGCAGCCATCCGCGCACACGGTCACCGACCCGTCCGCGCACTCAGACCACGCATCACAGTCTCACTCCGGTGGCGCTGTCGATGCCCACTCCGCGCACTCCGGTACCGCTGTTGATGCTCACTCGGCGCACGACACGCCTTCGAGTATGAACCCGTACATGGCGTTGCATTACATCATCAAGACATAAGGAGGTCAGATGGCAACAGTCACCGTCACTGAGACGGGCGTTCTTACTCAGGTCAACCTGTACCGTGGGCTCAACAACACCCCGGCAGGAGGCACCAAGGTAACAGTCTCGGGGTGGTCACTCACCGATGTGGCTGTTATCCCGGGGCGCAAGACTCTGGATGAGGATGTCACGGCGCTGCTCACGCCTGAGCAGTTGGCAATGTTTGAGCAAATCCTCGACATCGCTGAACAATATCTCAAGGATAAGTGGAACATCCCGTAAGGAGGGATGGTTAGTTAGGCCCGTCAGGGCAAAAGGTGAACAATGGCAGCAGTCATTGATGTTCGGGTCTATACCGGCACGAACGCAGGCACGGAGAGCGCGGGTCAGACCGGCATCTCCTTCCTCGCTATCGACAGCGCGGCAACTGACGTAACCACCCGTCAGAACAACCCCGTTGTCGCTGGCACAACGTCCTTCGAGAAGCACGTCAGGCTCAAGTGCACCACTGCGCCTGCCGTCTCGTGGGGCAACGTCAAGTTCTGGACTGATGGCGCAGGACAGGCCAACGTCGGCCTCAGGGCTAAGTTGGCTGTTGGTACCGGTGGCGCAACTCCGGGCACTGGCGACACCACGCCTACCGCAACCGCGATGACCGGTGATGCAGACGCATACACCTACACGTCGGGCGCGAAGGGCACGTGGGATGCGGCAACGTATTCCGCAATCAACACCGTCTCGAAGGCTCTGCTCTTGCAGTTGTCCCCGACCGGTGCGGCATCTCCGGGTGCGTGGACTCAGGAAACCCTGAACTACTCGTACGACGAGGTATAAGCCCTCCTAGAATGCCCTGAGAGGCTCTAGGATTATTCATGAGGGCCGTTGAGCCCTAAACAGGTGCACAGACACCAGAAGGAGACAACTCAATGTCTACGTTCGTCTACAACGCGGAGGCGCAACTCCATGACGGCTCCGCAGTCCTACTCGACCTTGAGAAGCAAGGGTGGGCCAATCCTGAACTGCTCGCGCAGACGGTAAGGTTCACGTTGCTCCCGAAGCCGGGGGCCGTGACGATGAAGGGCATGCCCTATCCAATCGTCGTGGTCAACATTCCGGAAGGCGGCAAGCCAGTCTACCGCTCTCGTGTGTTCCGCAAGGACGCAGGAACAGAGCATGTGATTGACTTCCGTGCCTACTGCATCGGCTACAAGGCCGATGGTGTGGTCCATTGGACGTGGGTCCTTCCAACCGGCGATGTTGAGACTGGCACAGACGACGACTCATACCTTGCGATGCTCCTGTTCAATCACCTTGAGCAGCAGTTCCTCGCACAGGTAGCGGCGCAGAAGGCGGCTGCTACCGAGTAACCTCCCGACTCAACGGGATAGGAAGTCAACTCAATGGCATCTCAAGGCCCCCGCTACCCGGTAACAGCGGCGACACTATCGAACGCCGGAACATCTGAAAGCGCAGAGGCGTGGGTCACGCCGTCCAACATCACGTCGGATAACGGCACGTCCTCAACGATTACCGCTGCGACATACGACTCGCCAGACATCTCGCAGTTGCTTGTCGCCTCTAACTTCGGCTTCACTATCCCGTCTGGCGCGACCATCGACGGCATCGTTGTTGAAATCGACAGGAACAACGCAGCGGGTGCGGCGTCCGACAACCGCGTGCAGTTGGCCAAGGGCACGACATTCGCCTCCCTTGTCGGGACGAACAAGGCCGACACCGCAACCGACTGGCCTGCGGCACTTGCGATTGCCTCCTACGGCGGAACCACGGACCTGTGGGGAACGACGTGGACCGACACCGAAATCAACGCATCGTCCTTTGCTGTCATGCTGTCGGTTCAGGCAGACGCAGCTAACACAGACGTTGGCGTTGACTTTATCCGCGTCACGGTCTACTACACCGCGACCACCACGGTATCGGGCTCATTCACGGCTGACGCCTACATCAAGAAGTTGGACATCGCCGGTTCGTTCACCGCCGATGCCTTCATCAAGCGGCTTGACCTGTCTGGCTCATTCACAGCCGACGCATACATTTCAAAGACAACAAGTGGTTCGTTCACGGCTGATGCCTTCATCAAGAGCACGCTGGCGTCAACGTTCACGGCTAACGCGCATATCAAGCGCCTTGATATCCCGGGCTCTTTCACCGCTGATGCATTCATCTTCAAGGTAACCTCCGGTTCTTTCACGGCAGATGCCTTCATCGCAAACACAGTGGCCGGGTCCTTCACGGCAGATGCACACATCAAGGCAACTGTCCCCGGGGCGTTTACTGCTGACGCAAACATCAAGGCGACAGTCCCGGGCTCATTCTCCGCTGACGCCTTTGTCAAGAGGGTTGACAACCTAGGCTCGTTCACTGCGGACGCCTACATCTCTAGAACGTTCGGCCAGTCGTTTACCGCAGACGCCTACATTCGCTCCACGGCCTCTGGAACATTCACAGCGGACGCTTTCATCCAGAAGACGACTGCTGGCACCTTTACGGCAGACGCGAATATTAGAGCGACTCTGGCGGGCTCGTTTACGGCAGACGCCTTCGTCAAGAGGCTGGACATCGGCGGGGCATTTACCGCAGATGCATACATCTCCAAGACAACGGCTGGTTCCTTCACGGCTGACGCTTGGATTGTTGAGCCGGGTGCGACAACGTACACGGGTTCGTTCACAGCCGACGCCTACATCAAGGGCACTCCCGTTGGCTCGTTCTCTGCGGATGCGTTCATCAAGCGTTTCGACACCCCGGGTTCGTTCACCGCTGACGCATACATCGGGAGGACGACCGAAGGGTCATTCTCGGCTGACGCATTCATCCTGCGAACAAGCATCGGAACTTTTGTTGCAGATGCCTACATCCAGAGGACGTTCGCTCAGTCGTTCGTCGCAGATGCATTTATCGCTCGTACCACAAGCGAAAACTTCACGGCAGATGCTCACATCGCTGCGACTGTTGGTGGCTCGTTCACCGCAGATGCATGGATTTCCAATCCGAATGCTGTGGTTGAGGTCAACTCAAGCACAAGTATCATTCCCCCACTCGGCTCCGACACATCAAACTCAGACTTGGAGCACGGCTCACCAGCGACGAATGTTGTTGCGACTCGCACCAGCATTCGTGGTACACTCAGAGGAAAGGTATCTAATGCCTAAGGTAATCCATGACTACGGAGAAGTCGTCAGGGCACGTAACACATACACTGACCCGGTTTCGGGGGCGGTTACCGACCCCTTGACGGTTCAGGTCGAGGTCAGGAGCCCTGATGGCGTCATTACCACCTACGTATACGGCACTGATGCCGAACTCACGAAGGTGAGCACCGGCATCTATCAAATGCTCATCATGCTGGACCAGACGGGAACATACCGCTGGCGCTGGACGGCTACCACGGCTGAGGGTCCTACCGTTGACAATGATGAGTGCGACAGCCAAAGGAAGTTCTAATGGCAAATGCCAAGGGAGTAGATGTTTCCCACTGGCAATCCACGTCTGACTGGTCGGTCACAGGACTGACCTTCGTCATCGTGAAGGCCAGCGAGGGTACCACCCCTGACGCAATGTTCAGCAAGCACGTGGCCAAGGCCCGCGCCGCTGGTCTGGTCGTCGGTGCATATGCATTCAACCGCAACGACGTTGATATGGCCTCTCAGGTCGCGGCATTCGCAAAGTATTCTGCCGGTGCAGACATCTTTGCTATTGACGTTGAAGGCACGCACGCCTTCTCGCAGGCACAGACCCGTGACTTCATGAACAAGTTTCGTGCACTCACGGGCGAGAAGATTGGCCTGTACCACTCTGCATCCGGTTTCTTTGACGCCGGTCAGGACTGGGATTGGGTTGCCCACTGGGGCGTAACCGCTCCGTCCCGCTCTTGGGACGTGCATCAGTATCGTGGTTCTCCGCTGGACCTTGACCAGTTCAACGGCACTGCTACCGAGATGCGTGCATGGGTAGCCGCTCTCAACAATGGAGGTTCCAAGGTGAACAGTTTTACCGTCCCTGAGGCAAGAACGCTTGCCAAGGTCAAGACCGGGGCTTGGCTCTACGATAACTCCGACCTCGCATCATCGAGCGGAAACGTCAAGATTGACCCGGGCCGCTACATGGTCTATGTCGGTCAGTTCTCCGCGACACCAGACATCCGTATCGTCGCCTACGAGCCGACGACTCCGGATACGAACACGACATCTAAGGCAATGTTCTGCTCTCGTGACTCGATTGAGAGTTTCGGAGTTGAGCCCGACACCACTCCGTACGACCAAGCGGATATGGACGCGGCTGTCGCTGCCGCTGTCGAGCCGTTGCAGACCGTCATCGCTGAGCAGACGGCCATCATCGCTGGGCTCAAGAACGACCTTGCCGCAACGCAGTCCGCTCTCACGCAGTCTCAGGCGGCACTTGCCGCATGCACGGCCTCTAACGAGGCATTGCAGGGCGTCATCGCTGACCTCCAACCACGGGTTGAGGAATACGAAACCCTGAGGGCAGCACTCAGGAAGGCGGTTGCACCGTAATGACTACTCCATACTGGGAGCAGGCCCTCAATCAGAAGGTGTATCCGGGTGTCGGGGACATTGATGACTGCTGGGTCGTTGCTACCATTTGGGCAATCAGGCGTGCTACGCACCAGTCTCAGAACTTGCCGAACTGCAAGGTTTACCGCGCTGCGGCAGGCGACCCGGATGACGGGTACAAGGACGGCGGCACGCTTGACGAGATTACGCAGGCAAACAACAGGCTCTATCCGCACATCGCAGACGTAAAGTATGCGAAGCAGTACGGGTGGGCTGGGCTAGAGGCGTACCTGAATAAGGGCTACACCGCCTCCCTCGCTGTCCGCTCCGCGTATCTTCCGCGCACGCTTCGCTATGGCTTTCTCGGCACTCACCAAGTAGCCGTGTTCAAGCGTAGCGGTAGGTACTACATCTCGAACCCATTGCAGCCAAAGGGCTCCGCTCCGAGAGAAATCTCCGAGTCGTCCTTGAAGACTGCAACCTACAAGTTTGCGAATGGCTGGGTCATGGCATCGCTCATCCCGCCTATCAATCTCGGCAAGGTTGCGGTCAAGGCTCAGGGCATCCGCTACTGGTCGCGCACTGCAAGTGGCAAGTGGGCCGCGACCAGAAGGACCACGACCGGCTTCACTGCCGTGTGCACGCCTCCGAAGGTTTACAATGTAAACGGCACGAACCGGAAGATGGTCTTCCTTTCTACTGGTGGTCGAGCGGGCTACTGGATTGAACTGAACGCGAAGCGCGTGTTCACTGCATAATCCGCAAACCCAAACCGAAAAACCCGAACAGTTAGAAAGGGGGTGATGCCCGTAGAGCCCTATCCGCTCCCCTTCGTACAACAAAGCCCCCACTGGACTCAACATCCGGTGGGGGCTCTTTTTGTTTGCCTACTGGTACAGCGTTCTCGGCGGCTCTGGCATGTCCGGACGGTGGACCTCATCGCTGTGGTGAACGTCGTGACCAGCCTGCCATCCCATGTTATACGCATGGACGACGATAGCGAGCACGAGAAGCCCGCTCACGAACAGGAGGATTTCGTTACTCATCGAGGGCAATCTCCATCGCTTCGAGAAGGATGTCCTTCGGCTGCTGCTCACCGTCGAGAACGAAGTCAGGAACGATGTCCACCAACTCAATCTCACTCGGGTGCACCAGTTCCGCTGGTGTTGGGTAGACTCCGTAGGTCTGGAAGTACCGCTTGATGCGAGTGTCCAGCGGCGTGTCCAACTTGACGATTGTGAAGCCAGCCTTGCGCAGCGCATCGGCCTCGTATGGGAACCGGCAGTCGTCGGTGACAAACGGGCCACCCGAATGCTCACCGTACTCGATGTCGTTGAGCATCGCCCTAATCCAGAAGTCGCGGTCCATCGCCTTGACGCTCTGGCCGAACTCCTGCAACAGGCGACGACCTGTGATGGTGCGTTCATTCCCGTCAAGGTCATGAACGACGAACTCCTGAGCCTTCTCGACAGGGCGACCGCCATTGTAGACGCTTGCCACAATCTCCTTGAGGTAGCGAGCGAACGACACACGAATGTACCCCTGCTGGACCAGACCCTCGGAGAGCGTCGTCTTCCCTGCGGCGAACCCGCCGACGATTGCGAGGTTTCTCATTCGACCACCTTCCGCAGCGGAGAGACGTACCCGCTTACCCTGCACTGTGCCCTCCTGACAAGGAACTCGTCCTTGGTGTAGACATACATCTTCTCGTACGGGTCGCCCATCTCGAAGCCTGTTGGCTCAAGGATGGAGATACCGCCAATCTTCTCGGCGTCCCATTCGCGCCAAGTCTTCTGTTCCTTCGGCTTGCTCACTTGACCTTCCTCTTGAACCTTCGACCGGCACGGGGCCAATCGAGGAACTCCACGGCCTTGTCGTCAATGTAGGCGAGGGCCGGGACCTTCTCCGCTGTCACTTGGTCTGCGGGCAGTTGGTACCGCTCGAAGTATTCCTGCAAGTATTGAACTTGCTGGAAGATGCCATATCCGGGGTCACGACCCTCGGATGCATGCCAGACGGTTGACAGTCGGCTAGTGAAGATGACGATTGTGTAGCCCTTCTCCCTCAGGTAGTCAAGGAAGTCCTTGGCCCCGGGCAGGGGCTCGGGGAACCCGAACAGGTCACCCCACGGCGCAATCGTCCCGTCAAAGTCCACGCAAACGACCCCCGCCGCAGCAGGCGGGTGACCGTTCTTCTTTGCATAGGACTCGATTTCCTCAGGCTTCACGATACCTCCTTGTTGAATGCGAAGAACCTCATAATCCAGTCTCGGTCCGAGAACCGTTCGTCAAGGGCCGCATTTAGAGCGACGTTCTCGACAAGGCCCATGCCCCTGAATGTATCGAGCCACTCATCACGGGTCTTGATTGTGTAGTGCGTGAAGTGTGCTGAGTGGTCTTCCAAGGTCGCAGGCCGATGAGGATGGTTCTCCGGAACGACAATGCCAATCTTGTGCAGCCACAGCCCACCGGGCTTGAGCACACGATACATCTCCGAGAGAACGAAGTCAAGTGCTTCTGGCGTCATGTGCTCAAGGAACTCAGACGAGAACACCATGTCTGCCTCGCGGTCAGCCCACGGCAACCCATCCGCAACGTTGGCGATGGTCAGTCTCTCCCTGATTGACGGGATGAGTCTCTTGCCCTTGTTGACGGCGTACTCCGAGATGTCGATGCCCTGCGCGTCGTACCCGAAGTCTCTGACGGCATGGAACAGGAAGTATCCATGCGCGCTTCCCAACTCGCGGATGACCGCCTTCTCCGGAAGGTACCGGTACGCTTCCTTGAGGATGCCGAACCAGCCGGGGTCGTCCGCATAGTTGTGGTACTCAGAGCCAACCCCGCCCTCCCAATACTTCTCGTCGTAGTCTTCCGACTTCATTGTTACCATTGCGGTGCCGTCATCCTTCTGCGAATGTCGCTTGTGCTGATGCCCTCAGTGTACGGGATGAACAGGAGAGCGGTTCCTGTCCTCTGCAACCATGCCTTGTCAAGCCCGACCTGTGAGAGATAGTCCTTAGGAGGGAGCCAGTCCGTTCCGACTGCGATGACGTTGGGCATCCACATCTTGAAGATGTATTCGCCGGGTCCGTCATTGAGCACAACCTTATCGTAGCCCAACTCCCTGATGAGGTTCATGCGCTCCGTCTGGTTGTACACTGGCGGCTGGCCCTTGAATGATGCGGCGAATGCATCGCTGTTCACGCCGACAACGACGGTATCAGCAATGGCATCGCACTGCATGAGGAACGCAGCGTGGCCTACGTGAGGAACGTCGAACGTCCCGATGGTGACTAGCCTCTCGTACATGCTCTCAGAACCTCCACATCATTCGCTGCGCCTTCTCCGTTCCACCACTGGTAGAATGCCTCTCGGTCGCGGGTGTCCTGCTCAGGATTATTCACAGAGCGGTACAGGTCATCCCACGGTGCCTTACCGGCATACGGGTGGCGGTGCTCGATGATGACATCCTCAAGGTACTTGTACGTGCCTGCCCTCTTGGCAAGAGATGTGATGGCAAAGTCAACATACAGGTGCGACAGGAACGGCGGAAGGAGCCATCCGAGAGCCCTGACGGCATCAGAGCGCACAAAGTAAACCCCGCCCTTCTCGTCACCGACAAGAAGGTCGTTCGTGTTCACTGTGGTGATGCCCGGGTCAGCGAATGCCTCCCGTACGGCTTCGTCCCAGCCACGGGTGACGAACACGTTATCGTCAGCAGCCCATCCGTAGATGTCTGCACGGATACGCCTTGCGGCATAGTTGGTTCGCTGGACCATGTTGCCAGTGTCGTACTCGGCAACAAACCACGGCTGGCCCATAGCCAGTCCACGGTACTCAGCAACGTGTGTATCCTCAGGGTCGAGGACCAAGGTCAGTCGCGTTGACGACGACTCACGGGTCCGGTCCCACGAGTCGGCCATATAGGCTGCACGTGTCGGACGCCCACGAGTCGGAGCGATGACCTCGATGGATGCCTTAGGACCCATCTTCCACCAGTTCGAGGTTGCTCTCGATGGGATGGTCCACAAGGAAGGTGCGCACTTCATCGCCAAGCGGGTCGTCCCCGGCATAGAAGAACGTCTTGCCTTCGAGGATGTTCTTGATGGCCTGACGAACGTCATCCATCTCCCATTCTGTCAGCGGGCGTGGGACCGGGAACGATACCGAAGTGGACATCTAGTGCCTCCTGTTAGTTTGACAACCGGACCACTCGCGTCCCACCGGTCTGTTCGGGGTGTTCCATGCCTGCGGTGCACCGCTAGCGGCAAGGGCATCCAATCCGTCACCCGCCAAAGCCTTGTCCGTCCGGTTGTCCCTCCCGTCGCTTCAACTTAGAGAACCCGGGGAGGAAATGTAGTCTGGTTCACGTTCGCATCCGCAAATGCGGTTGACCAGCACGCTGAGCATTGCACGACGTTGACTCCCGACTAATGGAGTGCGTATCTCAGCCGATAGGTGATTAGACCTCTGCGCCGTCCTGAACGTCAGGGTCTACGACCTCAACGACATCGGGCTCAGGTGCGTCCTCAACGAGCGGTGCATTGACTTGCTTGTCCGGGTTGAGTCCGTCCTTGACAGCCGCCTCGATTGCCGCATCAATCTGCTCAGCAGTGAGGTTCTTGATGCCAGCGTTCTTGAGGCCCTCGTTGACGATTGCGATTGCGGTTCCCTTACGGTCATTGACGAAGCCCGCGATAGCACCCTGCTCCGCTGCGGAAACTGCCGATGCGGCGATTTCCTCAAGGATGGCGAACTGCTGCGCGCTGGTGTTCGTCTTGATGTAAGTGTACACGACCTTCGTGATGGCCGCAATACCGGTGGAGATGACCAGCAGGATGATATTCGCAATCGCCTGCTGGAACTCCGGGCTGGAAAGGAAATCCATTGTTACTCCTTGTACCTCTCGATGGTGGAGTTCATCTTGTCTTCCATCGAGCGAATGATGTTGATGAAGTCGTCAGCGACGAGTTCGTCCCTGCCGAATGTGTCCTCAACATCGAGACGGACTTCCACCGTCAGAAATCTCTCTCCCACACGCTTGACTGCTGATACGAAGACGACGGGAACCGCCACTTCCTCAGGCTGACGGCCCGTTGCGTTGGACCAGTCTAGCACGACGATACCGTCGTCAGCAAACTTCATGTGGCCAAGCAACTCGGCCAAAATCTTCACGCCCTCTGGTGCGAAGCGGCGAGCCTTGGTGAAGACGAGAGGGCGCTCGCCCAACTCGACTGCTACGACATTCACTGAACAGACCTCCCCAGCGATGTGAGAATGGCGGCAATGAAGTCGCGCTTCTCAGGCTTGAGTTCCGCCTCAAGCATGTCAACGAAGTCCTCCGGGTGCGAAGGACCCCACGTGTCCCACTCGTACGCCGTGGCAGCGAGGTAGCCGACCGGGATAGCCTCGGGGTCGATGTTGAGTCGAACCTTAGCGGCTGGCATTGTCTTGACCTCGTGCGGAACAAGGCCAATCTGGTGCAGGAACTCGAACGCGCCGATTTCCCAACTCCACGGTGCTGCCTTGACTCTCAGTTCGTCAAGCGATACTGAGGATGTTAGCCAACTCTGCGTATTCATCCAGCGTGCCTCCTGAGAGAAAGTGGTCCGTCATATCCTTACCCCTTGTCGGTCGAATGCGGGTGCCCTTTTCGCCAACTGCCTCCATCGGAAGCAAGGCTCCTTGGTCACCCGCATCATCGGCGTCATAGGCGACAAAGACCTTCTTGGCCCACAACAGGTCAAGTGCCCAAGTCTCCCACGTCGAGCGGCTTCCTGCAACCCCCGGGATGCCCCCGACTCCGATGTTCTGGACGATATCAGGAACGTACTTCTCTGTCAAGTGCGACCAGACGGCGAGAGTGTCAGACTCTCCCTCGCAGAGGATGACGTACGGCTTGAACCGAACATCGTTTACATTGTAGATACCGCGTCGTGTACCAGACTCGGCCCACTTGTGGCCGTTCGGTCCACGATACTTCACTCCGAATACGGCGTCCTCATCGTAGTAAGGGAACGCGATTGCGCCGCCAGACTCGGAAGTCCAGCCCAGTCCGAAGTGCTTGAGTACGCTGGGTGACAGTCTCCGGTCGCGGATGAACCGAACAACGTCATCTGGCCGGGAGCGATAGAGATTGGCTCGGAGTTCTCTTGCGAGAGGCGCGAAGTCCGTGGGTTCAGATACCAGTGCTCCGACGCTACCTTCATAGACCCTGAGAGCCAAGTCCGCATCACTGACCTCCTTGTGCATACGAGTGGCGAGTGAGTGAATGCCTCCGCGCTCACCGCACGCAAAGCAAATCCAAAAGCCACGCTCCAAGTCAATCGACAGTGAAGCGTGGCGGTCGTCGTGGAACGGGCAACGGACAAGCGCATTCTCACGGTTCTCCCGAATGGGCTGGCCGATGATGTCGCTGATGATGTCCGTTAGAGCGTACTTCGACATTGTTCTCCTAGGCTGGGAGCCCTGCCTTGCGTGCACAACGGCTGCAAAGTGGACCCGGAATGAACTGGTCTGGAACGGTCGTGATGTCCTTGATGACGTTAGCACGCTTGACGCGGTATGTCAAGGTCGAGTGGTCCTTGGAGTAGCGACCCCAGTCCAACCCTCCCTCACGCATCTTGCGCTTCTGCCCGCAGATTGCGTCACCAGTGTAGACAGTGTGTTCCGGCTTGATGTACGTGAGCGTGCCTGTCTCACTCCAACGACTCTCACGAGTCTCCGTCGATGCCGGGACAAACGTCTCCTGCAAGTTATCAGTGATGTGCCATACGCCGCGATGGGCATAGGA
>Ga0190269_10000726_pt1 | contig 16472 bp, 12 predicted proteins | sample Popmic249IS_FD_133749 | JGI IMG/M metagenome (GOLD analysis project Ga0190269, IMG submission 133749) | Populus adjacent soil microbial communities from riparian zone of Blue River, Arizona, USA - 249 IS | ecosystem: Environmental > Terrestrial > Soil > Riparian zone | place: USA: Arizona...
GCTGCCTGGGCGGGCTCACCGGCGAGCTGCACGCCTTCGACCTGGCGTTCTCCGCGTACTGGGAACGCAAGCACCCGGGCCAGCCGCTCGCCGAGTTCCTCGACCGCCGCTCCACGCTGGGCGCGCTGGAGGACAAGGCGAAGCTGTCCGACAGCATCCAGTCCGGGCTGGACGCGTTCCTGGGCGGCGCCGGCCTGGTCGGGGCGGCGTGGCGGCTCGGGACGCTGGTCAAGGACGGCGTGGCGGCCCGCGTCGCGAAGGCTGCCGCGCTGCGCGACTGCCCGTTCTTCGAACCGCTGATGACCGAGACCGACCCCGACCGGGCCCGGCTGTTCCTGCCGGTGCTGCTCGCCTGGGACCTCGAGCGGTTCCAGCGCAAGCACGACGCCGACGTCGCCATCTTCCTCGACACCTGGGAGACGGTGCAGGCCCAGCGCCGCGAGCCGGGCGGGGTCGAGGACGCGCTGAGCCGCCTCGTCTACCTCATGCCGAACGTGCTCTTCGTCGTCACCGGCCGCTCCCAGCTGAGCTGGGCCGACCCGGAGCGCGCCGTCGACCTCAAGTACGCCGGCCCGCACTGCTGGCCCGGCCTCGACCTGCGCGCCGGCGCCCCCGACCAGCGGCTGCTCGGCGCCCTGTCGCGCGAGGACTGCGAGCGGTACCTGCGGCAGCGGCTCGTCGCCGAGGGCGGCCCGGCCATCCCGGAGCCGATCCGCGAGCGCATCATCACCGGCTCCGAGGGGCTGCCGCTCTACCTCGACCTGTCCGCGGAGCACTTCGACTCGCTGTCCGGGCGCGGGACCCCGCAGCCGGAGGACTTCGGGTCCAGCCTCCCGCACCTGGTCAGCCGGGTCATCCGCGACCTGGACGACGCGGAGCGCCAGCTCCTGCGCGCCGCCGCGCTGGTGACCGCGTTCAACCGGGATCTGCTGCACGCGGCCGTGCCCGAGCACCGCGACGCCGTCCTGCACCGCTTCACCGCCCGGCACTTCGTCCGCGACGAGCGGGCCGGGTGGCTGCGGCACTCCATGCACGACACGCTGCGGGCGTCGGTGCGCGAGTACGACTCCGTGTCCGGCGACCCCTGGTCGGAGCAGGAATGGCGGGACGCCGCCGAGCGGATCGTCGAGTTCTTCCGCCGCGAGATCGCCGACGACGTGGCCGGCGGCACGGCCGCGTACCGGAGCCGCCTGGTCGAGGCGTTCCTGGACGCGGCGCGGCTCGCGCTGGAGTTCGGCCTGCCCGCCGACTGGCTGCTGCAGGTCGCCAAGACCATGTGCGGGCTGGGCCAGTGGCAGGTGCTGCAGCGGCTGGAGACGCTGCCGGCGGCCCCCGGCTCGGCCGGCCACCCCGTCGTCCTCGGGTGCCGCGCGGCGTACCGGCGCGACGTGGCCGGCCTCGCCGAAGCGCTCGAGCTGCTCGACCAGGCCCTCGCCGAGCCCGCGCCCACGGAGTTCAGCACCCTGTGGCTGCAGCTCGAACGGGCCGAGGTGCTGCTGCGCCTGGACCGCAACGCCGAGGCGCAGCCGATCCTGGACCGGCTCGCCCGCCGCAGCGACCGCTTCGGGCGGCGGGCCCGGCACTGGCTCGCCATCCTCGACGAGCGGGCCGGCCGGTTCCCCGCCGTGCTGGGCTGGGCCGCCGCCGAGGACGGCGACGCCGCCGAGGACCGGCGGGCGGTCGCGAGCATGACCGGCTTCGTCCGGCTCGCCAACGCCGAGTTCGAGCGCGCCGCCGAGCAGTTCGCGGCCGCGGTCGAGGCCAGCCGCGAGGGCCGGATCCCGCAGGCGGAGGCGCTGATGCGGGAACACCTCGCCTGGGCGACGGCCTGGTTCGATCCCGAGGCCGCCCGCGGGCTGGCCGCCGAGGCGCTGGAGCTCAACCGGCACATCGGCAGCCCCATCGGCACCGCCCGGTCGCTGGCGGCGTGCGCGCTGGCCGGAGTCGGCTCCGAGGCGCCACCGGACGTGCTCGCACGCACCCGCGAGAGCCTCGAGATCATCGCCCGCACCGGCTACCGCGCCGACGCCCTGCACCCGCTGCTCGTGGAGTTGCTGCTGCACTGCGTGACCGGCGACGCCGCGGCCGCCGCCGGGGTGCGGGAACGCATCCTCACGCTCATCGCCGACAACGAGACTCACGTCCACTTGCGCGACGTCACGGCGTGGTGGACCGGCGAGCCCGGCTCCGCGACGACCGTGGGCTGGCTCGACGGCGAGGAGAACGCCCGGCGGCGGTGGACGGCGGTGCCGGCGCAGCGGCGGGCCGCGTACGCCGACGCCGCCCCGAAGCTGTAGCTGTCCGTTCACCCTGTGCATCCCTGCGGCTCACGTGCGGCCGATCGAATTCCTCCAGGAGCAATCAAGGAGGATGGATGGATCGGCGAACGATGCTGCGTGCCACGGTGGTCGGCGCGTCGGCGGTGGCGTTGCCCTTCACCGCGTGGTCGGCGGCGTACGGGGCTCCGGCACAGAACGGGCCGGGGCCGTACGGGCCGCTGCGCGCGGCGGACGCGAACGGCATCCAGCTGCCGGCCGGCTTCACCAGCCAGGTGGTGGCCCGGTCGGGGCAGGTCGTGCCGGGCACGTCGTACGTGTGGCACCAAGCGCCGGACGGCGGGGCGGTCTTCCCCAACGGCGCCGGCTGGATCTACGTCTCCAACTCCGAGGTGTCGTCAGCGTCGGGCGGCGGCGCCTCCCGCATCCTCTTCACCTCCACCGGCGCGGTGGCCGGCGCCTCGCGCATCCTGTCCGGCACGAACCAGAACTGCGCCGGCGGCAAGACCCCGTGGAACACCTGGCTGTCCTGCGAGGAGGTGTCGCTCGGCCGGGTGTACGAGACGTACCCGCTGGGCGGGACCGCGGCCGTACGCCCGGCGATGGGCCGGTTCAAGCACGAGGCCGCGGCGGCCGACCCGGTCCGGAGGGTGATCTACCTGACCGAGGACGAGACGGACGGCAAGTTCTACCGCTTCGTCCCGGCCACCTGGGGCGACCTGTCCGCGGGCACGCTGCAGGTGCTCGTCGCGGGCAGCGGCACGTCCGGCTCCTTCAGCTGGGCCACCGTTCCCGACCCGGACGGCTCGCCCACCGTCACCCGGCGCCAGGTGTCCGGCGCGAAGTCGTTCAACGGCGGCGAGGGCTGCCACTACGCCGCCGACACCGTGTGGTTCACCACCAAGGGCGACAACCGGGTGTGGCAGATCAACCTCGCCACGAACACGTACGAGCTCGCCTACGACGACTCGCTGGTCAGCCCCGGCTCGGCCCCGCTGACCGGGGTGGACAACATCACCGGCTCCACCTCGGGGGACCTGTACGTCGCCGAGGACGGCGGCACGATGGACATCTGCATGATCACGCCGGACGGGTTCGTCTCCACGTTCCTGCGGGTCACCGGCCAGAGCGGCTCGGAGATCACCGGGCCGGCGTTCACCCCGGCCGGGAACCGGCTCTACTTCTCGTCGCAGCGGGGCACGTCCGGCACCTCCGGCGGCGGGATCACGTACTGCGTCACCGGGCCGTTCCGCACCTGACCTCGCGCCGGTCCGGAAGCCTCCGGCGTTTCGCAGCGCGCCCGCGAGGTGGGCGGGCTGGCATGATCGCGGCATGCGACTGTTCCGCCGGGTCCTGCCGGAAGACGAGTTCTGGCAGCTGATCTCCCTCCTGCAGGGTTCGGCGCGGGAGGAGGCGGTCGGGCGGCTGACGGACGAGCTCCGCGCGGGCGGCAGACGACAAGCTGCCGCCTTCGCGGAGCGCCTGGCGGCCACGCTGCACGACCTCGACCGCGAAGCGCTGTTCCGCCAGCCGGTGCGCTGGTCGGACGACCCGGAGGACGCCGAGCCGATCCCGCTGTCGGACGACACCTTCCTCTCCCTGCGCGCGGCCGTCGTCGCTCAGGGCAAGGCCGTCGTCGACGAGGTGCTCGCGGATCCGGCGGCATTGCGCAAGCGACGGTGGGACGACGGGGAAGCGCTGCTGTACGCCGCCGAGGAGGCAGTGGGCAAGGAGATAGCGACGAAGCACTCCTACGAGACCGGCTCCAACGCCGAGCACTGGAGCCCGGCCGACCTGCCGGCCGGTCCGAGGCCCCTGGTCGCGGTGCTGCTGTCGGACCTGCTCCAACCGATCGAGGCGTACGCCGACGAAGCCATGACGGTCGAGCTGGCGTTCCACGCCTGGCCGCTGTGGTTCCCCATGGATGTCCTCGAGGCGGCGAGCGACCGGGTGGACGCCCTGGTCCGCGCGGGCGGGGGCCTCCCGGCGTCACCGGCGGCGGAGCAGATCCAGATCTCCGTCGGCATGGGCGACGCGTGGCAGGTCGTCCCGGACATCGAGTGGGACGCGACCGACGACACCGGGATGGGTCAGGTCGTCAAGGTCGAGGTCCGCATGCCCCAGGACCGGGTACGGGCCTGGAACCGGGCGGACCAGCAGGCGGCGTTGCTGTCCCTGATCGCCTCCTGCTGTCTGGCGGTGCTCCCGGAGCGCCACGGCAGCCGGCCGGGGCTGCGCGACGCCGCCGCCGAAGGGGCGCATCTGCTGCCGGAGCAGTGATCAGCGCCGCTGGACGACCGCGAGGCCGCCCCGCGCCGGGGCCACCGCGATGCCCCGGTTGTGGAAGCGCTCGGGCCGCTCGGATGTGGGCACCAGGGTGAAGTCGCGCAGCAGCGTCCGGAGCACGACGTTCATCTCCAGCGTCGCGAAGGCCGCGCCGATGCACCGGCGCACGCCGCCACCGAACGGGATCCAGGCGGTGTCGGCGCGCGCGCCGGCGAACCGGCCGGGGTCGAACACCTCGGGGCGCGGGAACAGGTTCTCGTCGTCGTGCAGCAGCGTGATGGCCGCCGTCACGACCGTGCCGCGGGGCAGCGTCCAGCGCCCGAGCCGCAGGCTCTCCGCGCGTACCTGCCGGGAGGTGATCTCGATGACCGGCCGCACCCGCTGGACCTCGACGAGCGTCGCCTCGCGCAGGTCGCCGCCGCCGGCGTCGGCCTCCGCGGTGAGCCGGCGCAGCAGGCCGGGGTGGCGGCGAAGCCGCTCGACGGCCCAGGCGAGCGTCGTGGCGGTGGTCTCATGCCCGGCCGCGAGCAGCGTCAGCAACTGGTCGGCGATCTCGCCGCGGCGCATGGGCGACCCGTCGTCGTAGCGCGACTGCAGGAGCATGGCCAGCACGTCGTCCCGCCCGGCGAGCGCGGGGTCGGCGGCGGCGCGGTCGATGAGCCGGTCCACGACCGCGTCGTAGCGCTGCCGATAGCTCCGGAACCGCGCGCCGGGCCCGTGCCCGCGCAGCTCCAGCCGCACGGCCGGCGCCACCGCCAGCACCGAGCCCAGCTTGACCATGGGCGGCAGCAGCGCGCGCAGCTCGTCCAGCTCGGCCCCGTCGGCGCCGAACACCGCGCGGAGGATGACGTTGAGCGTGATGCGCATGGTCGAGGGCATGACCGGGAACGGCCGGCCCTGCGGCCAGGCGGCGGTCTCGCGCGCCGTCTCCTCCTCGATCATCGATTCGTACGCCCGCAGCCGGCGCCCGTGGAACGGCGGCGTCAGCAGCCGGCGCTGCCGCCGATGCTCCTCGCCGCTGATGGCGAACAGCGACCCCGGCCCCAGCACCGAGCCCAGATTGGCGTCCGGGGTGTCCGCGAGGGCGGGCGCGGCCTGGAACATCTCGCGCACCTCGCCCGGATCGGCGAGCACCACCATCCGCCCCAGGTTCAGCGACTCGACGGTGAACGCGGAGCCGTACCGCGCGCGGAGCCGTTTCAGGGTGCGGCGGCGCGAGAGCCCGAAACTCAGCGCCTGCGCGAGGCGGGGGCTTCCCGGGCCGGGGGGCAGCACGGCGGTCATCGCTCACCTCCGCTGGTACGCCAACGTACCAGCCCACGGTACGTCTGCGTACCAGCGCCGCACAAGGCCGGGGCCGGGTACTAGCGTGGGAGCGTGACGACCACCGAAGCCCCGGCCGGCGCGGACACCGGCTTCCGCCGCCGGCTCCTCGACGGCATGGCGGACTGCATCCGCCACCGCGGATACCCGGAGACGACGGTGGCCGACATCGTGCGGGCGGCGCGCACGTCCCGGCGTACGTTCTATGCGCACTTCGCCGACCGCCAGGAATGCCTCGTCGCCCTGCTGCACGAGACCAACGAGCGCACGATCGCCCGCATCTCCGCCGCCGTCGACCCGGACGCGGAGTGGGACGCCCAGGTCCGCCAGGCCGTCGAGGCCTGGATCGCCGCGGTCCGCGCCGACCCCCCGGTGACGCTGAGCTGGATCCGCGACGTGCCGGCCCTCGGCCAGGGCCGCGCCCGGCAGTTCCAGCGCGAGACGATGGCCGCCTTCGTCGTCCTCATCCAGCGACTGACCGGCACCCCGCGCCTGCGGGCCGCCGGGATCCACCCGCCCTCGGAGCAGACCGCCGTCATCCTCCTCGGCGGCCTCCGCGAGCTGATCGCGGCCACCGTCGAGGACGGCCGCGACGTCCGCACGATCGTCGGCCCGGCGGTCGAGGCGACCCGCCTCCTGCTGGGCCCCCGCCCATGACCGGCGTCTTCGTCTACGGCTCCCTGGCCTGCGCCGCGGCGCTCTCGGCCGTCCTCGGCAGGCCGGCCCGCGAGGGCGACGACTACGTCCGCGCGACCCTGCCGGGCTGGCGGCGGCAATGGAACGTCGGCACCGACAACGCGACCTCCCGCGCGGTGCGCTACCACCGGCCCGGCGACCGGTCGCGCCCGGCGATCCACGTCCTGTTCCTGAACATCGCCCGCGCCGGCGACCCGGCCGCGACGGTGACCGGCCTCGTGCTGCGCGCCGGACCGCCACACCTGGCGGCCCTCGACGCCCGCGAGGGCAACTACGACCGGATCCCGGTGACGATCCCGGGATCCGGCGAGGTCTGGACCTACACCGGCAGACCGGACCGGGTCGCGGGGGCCGAGGAGGCCATCCGCCGCGGCACGGCCCGGATCCGCCGCGAGTACCTCGACACCGTGCAGGCGGCCTTCGCCGGGGACGCCGGCATGACCGCCGAGCTGCGCGAGAGCCTCACCCCGCCGCCGGCGCCCGTCGAGCCCCTCACCCGGGTGGTGACCGGCGCCGCCTGAGGATCAGGGCCGCGGACGGGAAGCGCCGAGCCGGGGGCGCCCCGGTCCGGGCGGCTTCCGCGCCCCGGGATCGAGCGAGTGGGCGAGCGCGAAGAGGTGCGTGCCGATCGTCACCGTCACGATCGAGAGCGGCAGCAGCACGGCGACGATCACCGCCCACGCCGGCACGTCGGTCCAGGCCGGCACGCCGGGCCCGAGCAGCACGCCGGAGGTCACGGCGCAGACGGATGCGTACCCGACGGTCAGGTATCCGGCCCACAGCACCCGGTGCCGCGGAGGCCTCCGCCTGCGCCACCGCAGCGCCGCGAGGGCCAGGATGCCGGCGAACCCGAAGGCGGCATGGGCGTCCGCGGCGGGGGAGAGCCAGCCGGGGACGTCCGCCACCGGCCCCATGTCCTTCAGGTAGTCGATGGTCGTGACCCAGAGATGGATGATGACGACCGCGCCCACCACGAAGGCGATGGCGGTGACGAGACGGGAGCCGTGCCGCTCCTCGGCCCCGTACGGGTTCATCAGCCAGGAGAGCCCGCCGAAGATGCCGAGCGCGCCGACCCCCAGCATCCCGCCGGCGATCATCGTGGAGGTCCAGGCCCGGCCGCAGATCTGCTCGCCCGCGATGATGGAGAACAGGAAGCTGTCCAGGGCCAGGATGAAGAACGACGCGGTCAGCAGGACCAGAGCGTTCGTGTGCCGTACGGTCCGGCCGCGGTCGGTGAGCAGGACGATCATCCCGGCGAAGAGCAGGCTCGCCACCACGCCGGCGAGCTGGGAGTGTGACGCCGCGGATTCGACGGGGTTCCAGCCCAGGTCGCCGCAGGTCTGCGGGGAGGGCGGCGGCTCAGCCATTCACGAACAGTATTGGCGTGGTTGCCGGAACGGTATGGGCCGGGGGTCCGGGCGACATCGAGTGTGCGTACGGATGATCCGTGGTTTGCTTCGGGCATGGCGAGCTATCCGAGGATCCTGCAGACCGTGCTGGACGCCACCGACGTCCGGGAGCTGGCGGAGTTCTACCGGCGGATGTTCGGGCTGGCGTACCGGCCCGGCGACGAGGAGGACACCGGGCAGGACTGGCTGGTGCTGCGTGATCCCGGGGGCGGGCGGCAGCTGGCGTTCCAGCAGGTGGATGAGCTGCCCGCCGCGACGTGGCCGGAGCCGCGGGTGCCGCAGCAGCTGCACCTGGACACCGTCGTGCCCGACACGGCGGAGTTGGACGCGCAGCACGAGCGGGCCCTCGCGCTGGGGGCGAAGCTGCTGCTCGACCGGCGCGACGATCCCGAGGAGCCGCTGTACGTGTACGCCGACCCCGCCGGCCACCCGTTCTGCATCTTCGTAGGCTCGTGAGCATGCCTGATCGCAGTGACGTCATAGCGCGGCTCAAGAGCGAGCCGGGGTTGTCCGGTCTGCGCCGGTCCCTCGACTTCTACTACGGCAACGCGCCGCGCGAGGCCAGCATGGATGCCTTCTACGGGCAGTTCGTGCGCCCCGGCGACCTGGTGTTCGACGTCGGCGCGCACGTGGGCGACCACATCGCCTGTTTCCGGCGGCTCGGGGCCCGCGTCGTCGCGGTGGAGCCCCAGCCGTCGTGCATGCACGTGCTGCAGGCGATCTACGCCGACGAGAAGGACGTCTCGCTGGTGCACGCCGCGTGCGGCGCGGAGCCCGGCACCCTGCAGATGCACATCAACAGCGACAATCCGACGGTCTCCACGGCGTCGCCGCACTTCATCGCGGCGGCCACCGGCGCGCAGGGGTGGGACGGCCAGCGCTGGGACGGCCGCGTCGAGGTTCCGTCGGTGACGCTCGACCTGCTCATCGCCGAGCACGGCGCCCCCGCGTTCGCGAAGATCGACGTGGAGGGCTTCGAGGACCAGGTGCTGGCGGGGCTGAGCCGGCCGCTGCCCGTGCTGTCGTTCGAGTTCACCACGATCGAGCGCGACCTGGCCGCCCGGTGCCTCGAGCGGGCCGTGGAGCTGGGCTTCGACGAGTTCACCATGTCGCTGGGCGACGACCGCGAATTCCTCTTCCCGGACTGGGTCCCGGCGGGCGACCTGGGCGACAAGCTGCGCTCGCTGCCCCACGAGGCGAACTCCGGCGACGTGTACTGCCGGACGTCCTAGCTCGGCGAATCCGCTCCGTGGCGGCCCGGCAACGGGCAAGCTGACGGTGAGAACCGGGGCGAAGGGCGGATCTTGCCATGGCGGGGCTGGCACGGCGGGTACGGGCGTGCCTGGGCGGGCTGAGCGGCCTCGCCGTCCTCGCCGTCGTGGCGGGCCTGCCGGTGGAGCCGGTGACCGTACGGCCGGCTGCCGTGGCCCGCTACGACGCGGTGCCGCTGACCGCCGAGCCGGGCACGCTGATCGCCGTCACCGGCAACATCGCCTGCGGCCGGACGAGCCCCGCGTTCAACAACGGCACGGGCACCGCGGTGGGCTGCGCGATGCGGCGTACCTCGGACATGGTCCTCGCCGCGGGCGACGCGGTGCAGCACGTCCTGGCCGTCGGCGACCTGCAGTACGAGCACGGCGAGTGGGCGGACCTCCAGGTGTCCTACGACCCGACGTGGGGCCGGCTCAAGGCCAAGACCAAGCCGGTGCCGGGCAGCCACGAGTACTCGATCGCCGGGGCGCCCGACTACTACCGCTACTGGGGTGAGCGGGCGTTCCCGGACCGCACGAGCAACTACAGCTTCGAGATCGACGGCTGGGACGTCTACGCGCTGAACTCCGCCTGCGTCATCCGGCACTGCTCGCCCGGCGGGAAGATCTACGAGTGGCTGAAGGGGGAGCTCGCCGGCGCGCCGCCGGACCGGTGCCAGATGGCCTACTGGCACCACCCGATCGTCTCGCTGGGCCAGTTCGGCAACAACGTGACCATGCCGCCCATGGCGGAGCTGCTGCACGACGCCGGCGTCGACCTCATCGTCAACGCGCACGACCACAACTACCAGCGGTGGGCCCGGATCACCCCGGAGGCGGCGGTCGATCACGACAACGGCTACCGCAACATCATCGTGGGCAGCGGCGGCGTCAACCACCACCGCCTCTACCAGATCGACCCGGTGCGGCACGCCGGCTTCGAGACCGGCACCGACAAGGAGTTCGGCGTCCTGTTCATGAAGCTCAACCCGCAGGGGTACGCGTGGGAATACCGCACGCTGAGCGGCACGTACACCGACACCGGCAAGGAAGTCTGCAAGCGCTCGCCGGGCACCGCCGCGGCGCCCGTGCCGCCGACCGCGCCCAAGCCGGAGCCGAAGGGCCAGCCGGTCCCCGGCAACCCGGTCAACCTGCCGCACCCGCCGGGCGGTGTGACGCCGGTGGCCGAGGGCGCCACGCTGCGCGCCCGGTGGTCCCCGCCGTCCCGCAGCGGCACGGCCGGCGCCGTCGAGGAATACCGGATCAGCGTGTACGGCAGCGAGCCCGGCCACCCGTCGGACATCATCCCGATCGCGCAGCGCACCGTCCCGCGCACCGAGACCAGCGCCTCCTACGACATGTCGGGCCGGCCGGGCTGGTCGATGCGGATCACCGTGGAGGCCCGCAACCCGGACGGCTGGGGCAACCCGGCGGTGCTGTCGGGAGCTGTCGTCGCGCCGTCCGGCAAGGCGGCCCACGCTCATGCCCACGCCGACGCCGCCGTGCCGGCGGGATGGACCGCGCTGCCGCCCGATTACCCGCTGCCGCCGATCACGCATCCGGACACGCCGCGGGCCGTGCAGGCGGCCCCCGGCAACGGGTCGGCCACGGTGTCGTGGCGGGCCGCCGCCTCCGACGGCGGATCGCCCCTGACCGGCTACGTCGTGTACGCCAACCCGGGCGGGCTGGTCGCCTCCGTCGGCGCCGGGGTGACCAGCACGACCGTGCGTGACCTGGTGAACGACAACGGCTACCGGTTCCAGGTGGCCGCGCTGAACGACGTGGCCGAGTCGGCGCCGACGAACGAGACCGCCGTGGTCACGCCGTCGCGCACCGCGCGGCCGGTGACCTCCGTGCCCGGTCCGCCCCGGCAGGTGCGGGTGAAACCGGGCAACGGCGAGGCAACCGTCACGTGGAGCGCGCCCGAGAAGGACGGCGGCGCCTCGGTCACCTCGTACACCGTGACGTCCTCGCCGGCGAAGCCGCCCGTGACCGTGGACGGCACGACGTTCTCCGCGCGGGTCGACGGCATGCGGCCCGGGGTGGCGTACACGTTCCGGGTCACCGCCAAGAACCCGGCCGGGACCTCACCGCCCAGCGCGCCCAGCACCGCGGTCCGCCTCGACGCGCCGCGGGCCACCGACCCGGCCGGCCCGGCCCGGCCGGTGACCGTCCCGACCCACCCCCGGTTCCCGACCGTCGTCGCGGGCGACCGCTCCGCGACCGTGCGCTGGACCCCGCCCGCTTCCGACGGTGGCAGCCCGGTGACCGGCTACATCGTCACGATGGTGCACACCGGCCAGACCCGCGCCGTGGCGCCGGAAGCCCGCAGCGTCACCTTCGGCGACCTGATCGCGGGCACCGCGTACCGCTTCACGGTGATCGCGGTCAACAAGGCCGGCCGCTCCGCGCCGAGCGACGAGACCCTGCCGGCCGTTCCGCTCGCCCCGGCCACCGCCCCGTCCCCGCCGCGCTTCGTCGTCGCCGCGGCCGGCGACGGGTACGCGAAGGTGGCGTGGACGGCCCCGGCCGGCGACGGCGGCCTGCCCGTCACCAGCTACCGGGTCACCGGACCCGACCCGGAACTGTCGGCTCGTGTCCTCGCCGGCGCCAAGCTGGAGGCGACGATCCCCGGGCTGACGAACGGCGCCGCGTACACGTTCACCGTCACCGCCGAGAACAAGGCCGGGCTGTCCGCCCGGTCCGCGGCCTCCCTGCCGGTCACCCCCGAGTCGGGCGCGCCGGACCCGGTCATGCCCGTGTCGGCGGACCCGGGCGCCGCCGCCGCGGCCGCCGCCGAGGCGCAGAGCGGGCAGACGGCGGCGGGATCGGGGCCCGCCGGCTGGATCCGCAGACCCGGCGAGCACGGCGTCGCCATCGCGGCGACGCTCGTGGCCATGCTGGCGGTCGTCATCGCCATCGTCATCGTGCTGCGCCGCCGCCCCGGCGACCCGTCCGCGGCCGGGACCGGAGCACCGGCTGAGCCCCGCGAGGACGAACGGTGGGTCGCCGGCGGCACGGGCGGCGGCCGGGACCGGTCCACCGGCTGAGCCGCCGGCCTCCGCGCCCAGGCGACGCACGGCCGTGCCGCCGGGGCGGCTGAGTCACCAGCGCAGGACGGTCAGGGCGAACGGGTCACCGTCGGCGCCGAGAAGCGCTGCCGTCCGACCGCCCGGGCTCACCGCCGCGCCGTGGATGCCGTGCCCGGCGCGATACCCGCCGACGGACGCCAGGGTGACCGGGTCGAGCAGCTCGAAGCCGTGCCGGACGCTGACCGCGATGCGGCCGGCGTGGTCGGCGCCGAGCACGTCGTACGCACGCTCCGGGGCGTGGGCCATGCGGCGGACGGTCAGGTCCGCTGCGTCCCAGACCACGATCCGCTGCGGTGGCACGTCCCCGCCGGCCGGCTCGGTCCGGTCGGGGTCGAGCACCGCCACCACCGAGTCGCCGAGCAGAGCGGCGCCGGCGCCGGTGCCGGCCGGCAGCGGGCCGCGGGCGATCACGGTCGTGCTCGTGAGGTCCACGTCGCTCACCTCGGCGTGGTACAGGCTGAGAACCCGGGCCCGCCCGCCGGGCAGGGGATAGGCGAGGGTCGGCCCCGCCAGGGAGAGCCGCTTGACGAGAACGCCGTCCGAGGCGCGGACGAGGATCAGCGACCGGCCGTCGTCCTGGCCGACGCCCAGCAGCCCGCCACCGAGATCGGCGACGCGGTGCTTGTACGTCCCCAGTCCCTTGCGCACGATGCCCACCACCGTCGGCCGGGGCTCCAGCTGCAGCCGGCCCAGCCCGAACGTGCCCAGCACCCACGGGCGTGGATCCGGGTCGCCGGCGGGCGGGAACACCGCGTCGCGCAGGTGACCGGGCATGCAGGTGCCGCGGACGATCCGGCCGGTGTCCAGGTCGGCGAGGCACCACGGGGTCCGTGGTCCGCCCGGCGGCAGGCTGACCAGCACCGAGGAGGTTCCCGGCGCGGCGATGAGGGCCGCGCCGTACCCCCAGTCCGAGGCGCCGGCCCTGACGGGCAACGGGATCCGGTCCGACTGGAATTCGACAGGCACGCGGGGAACCGTACCGTGGCATGATCCGGCCAGGCGCCGCCGTTGCCCGGGGCGGGTGGTGAGGCTGGGGGCATGACCCAGACCATGCCGCGGCCGGTGATGCCGGGCCGGGCCGCCGATCCGGTCGCCGTGGCCGTCGGCAACGCCTCGCTGCTCGGAGTCGGTTACTTCCTGCTGGGGCGGCGGGGCCTGGCGTGGGGGACCGGCCTGGTCACCGTGGCGCTGGTCGCCGTGCAGGTGGCCGTCGCGCATTCCGGCTGGGTGGAGGTGGTGCTGGTCGGGTGGTGGCTGGTCCTCATCGGACACGGCTACCTGCTGGCACGGCGGAGTCCCCCTCCGGTGTGGGCGCCCAAGCGGCGGTTGACGGCCTCCGGTGTGGCGGTCGCCGTGCTGCTGACCGTGGGGCTGTTGCGGTTCGATGCCGGTCGGGTGGTCGCCGAGGCGCGCGACAGTGGTGACTGTGCGCAGGCGATGGCCGCCCTCGACCGGGCTTGGTGGGGGCATCGGGTGGCGAACGCCCCGGTGATGGCGCGCGGTGACCGTACCGTCGAAGCATGCCGGCGGTTGCGGACGGCCGACGCCGCCCTCGCCGCGGGAGCAAACGGTGAGACCGCGCAATTGGAAGCCGGATTCGGCGCGATGACGGCGGTTCTGGACGGCCTGCCCGGCCATGAGGCCATGGTCGGCGCCACCCTGGACGCGTTCCTCGCGCGGCTGCCCGCACCGGACCCGTGCGACACCGTCACGGTCACGAAGTGGCTGCGGGCCCGGCCCCGCGGCGCCGCGGTTCTCGACCGTTCCGCCGGCGTCGTCGCGCGGATTCATCCGGCCGCGCTGGCCGGTTGCGGCGACAAGTTGATGGCTGTCAAGAAATGGACGGACGCCCGGGGCCTGTATTGGCAACTGATGGCGGAGTACCCGAAGGATCCGCTGGTCGCGAAGGCGCGGGAGGGCGCGCGGCGGGCCACGTTGCCGATCGAACTGGCCCACGTGCGCGGCCTCGTCGCCGGAAGCGGAACCGGGTATTGCGCCAAGCCGGCCAAATACAGCGGTGCTCCGCCGTTGCGCAAGGGCGCCAACCGGGCCCTGTTCCTGGGTGAGGACGAGTATCCGGGCCGGCTGCCAGGATCGTGGAAGACCTCCGACGCCGCCCGGGCCGCGCTCGTCGTGTGCGTCGAGGACAAGAAGTACGGCGCCGCGGTGCGCACGTGTCCCTACGAGAACAGCAAGACGCTCCGCGGATATCCGGCTCAGGTGACATTCCACAAAATCGCCGTTCCCGTACGCGTGCACGAACTGCGAACCGGAAAGCTCGTGGCGAAGCGGACCCTGCAGATCAGCGGCGGCAGCTGTCCCCGCGTCCTGCACTACACCAGCTACATCGCCGACCTCGGGCCGCCGTCGCAGGTCTACGTCAGCGCGTCCACGACGACCATCCGCAACGCCTTCCGGCCGCTCGTCATCCGTTGAGTACGCCTACTCAAGGCCCGGCGCGCCGTGGCCGCAAGGATGGGCCCATGACCAAGTCACGGGACCTCGTCCGCTTCCTCACCGGCACCTGGCAGGCGCGCGTCTACCTGCTGCTCGTGCTGGCCGCGACCGGCTACACCCTCATCGACACCGCGTTCGTCGAGCACGAGGACGCGTCGTTCGCGGGGCTGTGGCTGCTGCTGCTCACCAGCCCGGGCTCCTGGCTGTCCATGCCGCTGGTGGACGCCGGGCCGCAATGGCTGCACCCGCTGACCTACTGGATCGGCGCGGCGGTGGGCGCGCTGCTCAACACGGCGCTGATCGGCGCCCTCGCGCGCCGGTCCCGCCGGCCCGGCCTCAAGCAGGGCTGAGCCGGCCTCGGGAAGCGCCGGTCCCGCCGCCCCGGACTGAAGCAGCGCTGAGCCGGCCTCCGGAAGCGGCGGTCTCGCAGCCCCGGCTCAAGCGGGGTCAGGCGGGGCCGCGGTCGATCAGGGTGAAGCGGGCCGGTTCGGTGCCGCCGCCGGGCTGCTCGAGCACGATCATGGCGCGGTCCTCGCTCCACCGCACCGCGCCCGCCTGCGGGTGCGAGATGGTCACCGCGTCGCCCGCGGGCCGGACGTCGAGGAGCGCGGCGTCGCCGGTGCACGCGCCCAGCGTCAGCGCCGCTCCGGCGTTGAGGCAGCGTCCCGCGGTCGACCTGATGCGGTAGGACCCGGCCGCCGGGCTGAGGACGAACTCGGTGGGCTCGGCCGTCTCGGTCAGCGTCGCCCGCCGGTCGTCGGTCTCGTCGAGGTCGAGGTTCGTCCCCGCCAGCCGCAGCGCCACCCGGCGGCCGCCGCCCAGGGCCGTGGGCGCCGCGTCGGCCAGGGTGGACGCGGAGGTGGCGGGCTGGTCCGCCGCGCCGGGAGGCGTCCGGGAAGGCTCACCGTCGTCCCCGAGGGCCACCACGACGACGGTGGTGACGGCCAGGACGACCGCGGCCACCGCGGCAACCTCGAAACGCCGCAGGGCGCCCAGCCGGCCGGGCACCGTCCGCCGGGGGAGCGGCGGGGTCCCCATCGGAATGGCCCGGGTTTCGGGCGCCGCGGGTTCGGCGCGGCGGCCGGCGGCGGCCTCCACGACTTCGCGCAGGAACGGTGGGGTGGTCGCCGGGATGGCGCGGGACTCGGGCGGCGGGGGTTCGGCGCGGCGGCCCGCGGCGGCCTCCACGATCTCGCGCAGGAACGGCGTGCCGCGCATCGACGCCCGCTGAGCGGCCTCGGCATGCGCGGACCGCTGCGGCCGCGCGTGCTCGACCTTGGCCGCGGGTCGCTCGGGCTGCAGCCGCTCGGGATCGGGCCGCAGTCGTTCGGGCCCGGGCTGCAGTCGTTCGGGCCCGGGCCGATCGGGCTCGGGCTGCGCCTGTGGCTGCGGGGCGGTCGCCAGCAGGTCGTCGAGCAGCTCGCGGGTGCTCGGGCGGTCCGCCGGGTCCTTGGCGAGGGCGCGTTCCACCAGGCCGCGCATCGGCTCCTCCAGCCCGGTCAGCTCCGGCGGGCTGGTGAGGATGCGTACGGCGGTCGCCGCGGCGCTCTCGGCGCCGAACGGGGTGCGGCCGGTGCCCGCGAAGGCCACGACGGCGCCCCAGGCGAAGACGTCGGCGGGCGTGCCCACCCGGGACACCGACTCGTGGTCGAAGCGCTCCGGGGCCATGTAGGACACCGTGCC
>Ga0190269_10000727_pt1 | contig 16468 bp, 17 predicted proteins | sample Popmic249IS_FD_133749 | JGI IMG/M metagenome (GOLD analysis project Ga0190269, IMG submission 133749) | Populus adjacent soil microbial communities from riparian zone of Blue River, Arizona, USA - 249 IS | ecosystem: Environmental > Terrestrial > Soil > Riparian zone | place: USA: Arizona...
ACCGTGGGCAACTGCGCCACCTGCTGCTGGACTCGCTGCATCCGGGGACCGTCCACTGGGGCCGCGCCCTGCACGCGGTGAGCGGACCCGCGGACGGACCGCGGACCCTGCACTTCACCGACGGTACGAGCGCCGAAACCGATCTGGTGATCGGTGCGGACGGCGCGTACTCCCGTGTCCGGCCGACCATCTCGTCGGCTGTCCCGCAGTACACCGGTGTGACGTTCCTGGAAGCCTGGTTCAACGACGTCGAGAACCGCCACACCGACCTCTCGACGCTGATCGGCCAGGGCAGCGCCCACGCGGCCGACGGCCACCGCGGCCTCTTCGCCCAGCGCAACAGCAACGGCCACGTCCGCGTCTACATCATCCGAAAGGTCCCGGTCGACTGGATGACCGCTGCCGGCGTGACCACCGAGGACACCGCTGGCCTCCGCGCGTACCTGGTCGACGAATTCGCCGGCTGGTCGCCCCGGCTGCGGCAGCTGCTCACCGACAACGACGGCCCCTACGTCAACCGACCGATCTTCGCCCTGCCCGTACCGCCCGTCTGGGACCACGACCCGACGGTCACCCTGCTCGGCGACGCCGCCCACCTGATGCCTCCGCTCGGCGTCGGGGTCAACCTCGCCATGCTCGACGCCAGCGACCTCGCGCTGGCCCTCGCCAACTCCGGCACCGTCGCCGAGGCACTCCGCACCTACGAGAACACCCTGTTCCCCCGTGCCACCGACACGGCGAAGATGCTCGAGGGCCGCGCCGAAGACCTGCTCGATCCCTGAGGCGAAGCGCTGCACGTTCCGTGCCGCCGGAGGGGCACGGAACGTGCAGCGCTCTGGCTGTCGCCGTGGATCTGCGTTGCTCTGAACGCCTCTCGCTCGCTGCCCACCGGGCCGTTGCAGGATCGCATCGTGCTGGACACCCGGCAGCTACTACCCGTCACGCGACGGCAGGGTCGCCGAACTTGACGCGGACACAGTGACGACCAGCGAGTTCACCGACCAGATGCTGTCCGACGCCAGGCTGGGGAAGTCTTCAACAACATCCTCGCTCACCACATCCCTGTCCTTGCCCGGCGCCCCGACCCCCGGCGCCTTGCCCATCGCCGGCAAACGACCCGGACGCCAAATCCCAAGTAGCGAAGCTGACAATCTGCTCGGTTTCGCCACCGTCGATCCCGGCACGCTCGACAGACAATGGGCAGCCTTTCGCAGCAGAGCCAGCGGCGGCCGTCCACGCTGCCTCGGGGTCGCGGACCTTTCTCGGCACCCCATCTTCGTTCGCACGGCGGCGCGTGTCCGCACGACGGGTGCAGTAGTCAGCCCCTGACCTACCTGTCATAGGTCGCGACGAAGACGCTGAACGTGCCGTGGTCGGCCGCGCGCACCACGAGCACGGAGTATCGACCCTCTCCCGTCGTCACGCAGATCTCGTCCCCGGCGCGCAGGCCGCTTCTCGAGACCTTCGTGTCGCTGCGCGGCGTGGGGGAGGGCCACTCAGACCGGTCGCGGCTGCACGAACCGGTCAGCCAGGGCACGACGAGGACGGCACTGCCGGACGCCACCAGGTCGTCGTCGGTGAGAACGACGTCGGTGGCGCCTTCGTCTCGGGTACCCCAGCCCGCGGACAGTTCCACGGCGTCGAGGTCGACCGTCTGCCCGGCGTCGCCGAGCGTGAGATCCCGAGCGCTTCTGACCGAGGAATGGTTACTCGGGCGAGGATCGGCCGGCGCATCTGCCACGTTGCTCAGGGCAACGAGAGTGGCGCCGATCAGCAGTCCGGCGACCGCGCTGGAAGCGGCGAGAGCGGCCGCCGCGAGCGGTATGGATCGACCCGGAGTGATTCGCCGATAATCGGGTGACGCCGGCCGCGCTGATCGAATTAAAGTTCTCAAACCCCACCCCCAGTGTGATGAAATCCGGGTTGCCAGAGAGAACTGGCCCCCCTTCGGGGGCCATTAAGGATGGCGCCGGACGGAGAAAGACTAACCGCGGTTCAGGAGGCGCCGGTTCGGACCTCTGCAGGCCCGTCCGATCGGTCAATCCAAATGAGATAGACGGACGAGTATGAGTTCGCCGGGCACCAACTACTGTCGGCGCTACTCGGGGCGGGAAGTGATGCACCAGCCGGGGATCGGTGCGTCTGGGGGAGTTCAGGAATGGTAGAGATGCCACCGCTGACGGTGGCGGTAGAAGGCCGCACGTACACGATCGATCCGGATGCGGCAACCGTCGTGGGAACCACGCCGGACGCCGACATCAGAGTGCGGTCGGGGCCACCGCAATGGTTGCGCTTTCGGTACGCGGCGGGGTGGACCGCTCGAGTTCTTGCGCCCGGCGGATCGGCGTCATTGGATGGAGAGCCGGTAGGGCCTTTTGGGGGCGATCAACGGATCCTCGCCCGTCTCGATACGGACGGGCAGCAGCGTCTCGTCGTCGAATGGCGCGACCAGGAGTTGCAGGTCATCGTCCGTCCGGCCACCGCGACACCGCAGCCGGACGATCCGGCTCCGACGCAAACCGCACCCGCACCGCCGGTCGCGGCCCCGGAGTCCGAAGAATACCGCCTCGGCTCAGATAAGGTGATAATCGGCGGCGTCGGGTCGCAGGCCGAGATCCAGGTCGCGGCCGACGGCGTGACGGATCGACATGCGAGCGTCCGATGGAACGGCTATGGTGCCGTCGTTCGCGATCTACGCGGCGGAACCGGCACTTTCGTCGACGGCAAGCCGGTCGTGCAAGCTGTCGTAGAGCCCGGCTCCGCGTTCATGATCGGTCAGAGCACATTCCAAGTGCTCGATTCGGGTGTTCTCCGGTTCAGTGCTATGCGCAAGCCGGCGAGGCTGGTGGTCGAAGGTGTGGCCGTCCGCCATTTCACCAATTCGGTGGCCACGCTGGAAAACGTCAGCTTCGAGCTCTCCAATGGTGGGCTCCTGGCGATCATCGGACCGTCCGGCGTCGGTAAGTCCACGTTGTTCTTGGGGCTACTCGGTGAGGCGGCGATCACCGAGGGAAGCGCCACCCTCGAAGGGTTCCCCCTGGGCCGTCCCAGGGCGCTGAATCCCTCGCTGGTCGGGTTTGTGCCGCAGCAGGACGCCACCTTCGGTGAGCTCACAGTTCGCCAGACGCTGGAGTACTGCGCCGAGCTGCGACTCGGTAAGGGTCGGTCACGGTTCGAGCGGGACGCGTCGATCGTCGACATCGCAAAGCGCTTGCACCTCACTCAGGTGAGCGATCAGCAGGCGCGTCGGTTGTCCGGCGGAGAACGGCGGCGGCTGAACGTCGCCATGGAGCTGCTGAACGAGCCGTCGCTGCTGATGCTCGACGAACCCACCTCAGGCCTGGACGAGGGTCTCGATCGGGCGCTCATGGCTGACTTGCGCGCGGTCGCTAAGGACAACTGCGTCGTGTTGGTCGCGACGCATACGACGGCGCATCTAGGCCTGGCTACGAAGGTGATGGCCATCGAACGGCGGGTCGACTCGGACGGCGCCCGAGGTCCCTCCTCCGTGCGCTACATCGACGCCCCGACAGAGATCCTGACGCGGTTGCATCAGAAGAGCTACGCGGACCTGATGGACTCCCTCCGTTCGCCGCGCCGGCGAGCCGGGACGAACACGCCCGTGCGCAGGGCGACTCCGAGGACGCTGCGCCGGGCTCCGGTCATCGGATCGGGCCGGGCCGTGCGAATCTGCGTGGGTCTGGAGGTCCAACGACTCCTCCTCCGCAGGCGGTTGCTTCTGGGGCTCTGCGTGCTCGCGCCGACGCTAGCGGCTGTATTCGCTGCGGTGGCCTCGCAACACGGCCTCGCCGCACGCTACGACGACGGCCGCGGTGGTCAGCTGTGGAACTTCGATCTCCGCACCGCCGTCGCCGTGCTGTGCTTCTGCTCGGCGTTCCTGGCGATGTCGCTCTCGCTGACGTCCATCGTCGGTGACCGGCGTGTGCTCGCCAGGGAGGAACGCTGGGGTGTCCCGGCCACCGCGGTGGTGCTGGCGCGCGTACTCGCCAGGCTCCCCGCAGCCGTCGTCCAGGCGCTGGTGTGTGTGATGGTCTTCGCAATCCTGGAGCACCCGCACGGGCCGCAGGGGCCGTCACCGGTCGTCGCCCTGCCGGGCTGGTACGGCGTCGCGATCGTGCTGGTGGCGCTGACCATCACCTCGATGTGCCTCGGGCTGATGCTCAGTGCCGTCGCCGCGAGCGCGGAGCAGGGCGTCGGGTTGATGGCCGGGGTTCTGGCCTTCATGGTGATCTTGTCCGGCCTGGTCATTCCGCTGGGACAGCCGAATCACCTGCCGTTGCAAACGTTGAATGCGCTGTCGTACTCGAATCCCACGCGCTGGGCCGTCTCGTCGCTCGCGGCGCACGTCGGTCTGCTCCCCACCGTCGATCCGCAGAGGGATCTGATGTGGAGCCGTGACGCCGACTCGTTCACCACGCCGTTGCTCGCGCTCGCCGCACTCAGCGTGGCAAGCATCGTGACCGCGATCGCCTTCGTGCGTTCCGGACCGGGCCGGCGCCAGGCGGAGTAGCCCACGGCGCTCCGGATGTCTCACTTCAAGGAGGCGGATCAGCATGTCCAGCCCGTTCGGATACACCAGCAGAGAATGGGATCCGTCGGAGGCCCGACGTCAAGCGTGGCCGTTCTACATCGTGTGTGACGTCTCCGAGTCCATGTGGTCGGAGAAGACGTGGAAGTCCGTGGATTCGCCGCACACCATAATGAACCAGTCGTTGAGTCTCATGCTCGAAACGCTCGCGGACCATCCGTTGGCCAAGAAGATCGCACATCTGGGAATCCTGGTCTTCGCAGCCGACGCGGAAACGCATTACGAGCTCGCTCCGTTCGAGCGCGGCGGGATCGGTCTGCTGCCGAAAGGAACGAAGTCCGGCACGTGGACCAACTACGTCGCGGTCTGGAAGCACCTGAACGACGTGGTCCGGCAGGACATCGACCGTCTCCAGGAAGAGGAGTACAGCCTGAAGGAGCCGGTGGTGTTCTTCCTCACCGACGGCAATGCCGGTGCTGTCGACATCAAGCAACCCATTGAGAAGTGGAAGCCCTATCGCGACACGCTCTGTGACCGCTCGTACCCCTACCGTCCGCGGGTCATCGCGCTCGGCATGGGGAACGTGAACCGCGAGACGGTTCTGGCCATTCGGTCCGACGATCCGCCCGGTGGCGCCTACCGCGCTGATCCGGGCCAGCCCGCTTCCCTTCTGCTCGACGGGATCATGCGGTTCATCATCACCTCGATCAAGGATTCGACGACCCAGGGACGGTTCAACTTCAAGACACCGCCCGGCATGACGCGTCTCGACGAGGAATGACCGTGGTCGGCGAGTCGTCCGAGGACCTGCGGCCGGGTGTTCACTCGGCGGAGAAGAAATCCGGTCAACCCGATTCGCGGCTCGTGGCCGTGCGGCTCGTCTTGAGCGTCGGCACGGTGGCCGTTTCGCTCGTGGCTGCGGTGGCCATAGTCGTCAGTTACCTCGGTGACCTACCACTGTCTGTCTGCCTGGCCACGGTGGCGGGCACAGCCGTGGCGGCCGCGGCTGTTGCCGTGCTCTCGACCCGGAGATTGGGACCGAATCGCCGGCCGGATGAGTCCACCGACCAGGAGAATGTGTCCACGATGCCGCACGATGCTGAATCAATGGCATCGCCCAGGGCGCGGCGCCGCAACCTGCTGAGTTCCTCTCACGGCTCGGTCGTTGCCTACGCGGGCACGGTCGGGTCGGTGGCGACCTACGTGGCGTCGGTCATCGGGCAGAGTCACAGCCACGACGGAACCATCCGGGAGGACGCCTACGCCCTCGGAGAGCCCGACGCGGACATCGGAGTCGTCGCGGTCTCCGACGGGGTGGGATCGACGCGCAACTCGCACGCCGCGGCCCTGCTCGTCGCGGAGACCGCGGTCGAGATCGCGATGAGCTGGTCGAATCGCACGAATTGGAGTCAGGTGTCCTGGTCAGCGCTAGGTCGTGAACTCATCGAGACGATCAGCCGGGCGCTGCGGACGTCGCCGCTCGAGCAGATCTCCCAGCTGCTTCCGGCCGGTATCGCTCCGGCGCCGTCGGACGGCGCGAAGGGAGCGCAACCGGCAGCCACGCTGGCGGCAGCGGTCTACCGGCGGGAGCCGTCCGGGGGCCTGCGGGTTCTGTGGGCGAACTACGGCGACAGCGCGATCCTGCACCTGGCCGGATCTCACTGGCACTGGCAGGCGGGCCAGCCGGATCGCAAGAATTCGGCGACCCCTGCGCTGCCCGGCCGGCCGGGGCCGTTGACGCTCGGCGAGTTCATCCTGGGCTCCGGCGAGTGTCTGGTCCTGGCCAGTGACGGTTTCGCGGATGCCATCGCGTCCGCACCGAAGGAACTCGCCCGGGCCATCTACAGTGCTGCGGCCGACGGCGTCACCGCGGCCCAGTTCGCGACGCTGCTCGAGTTCGAGGTCGCCGGGCTCTTTGACGACAAAACCCTCCTGGTAATCGCGCCATGACCGTCCAGTGCGACGAGAACGACGTCGTCAGCGAGAATGCACTCCAGTTCCTGCCTGTGGCCGAACTCGAGGGCGGCGGCCAGTCGAAGGAGCTGTCCTTCGTGCGCTCTCCGGCCGGCGAGCACCTGCTGTACAAGAAGTACCTCCAAGACGCACTGACCGCGGAGTCGGAGAGGCGCCTGTGCGCACTGGCGCGGTGGAGACGGATGCTGCCGGTCGACGATCGGGTGGAGCTGGATTCCCGCACCGCCTGGGTACGTCAGGTGGTCCGCAGCCGGGACACGGTCACCGGCGTACTGATTCAGCCCGCTGGCAGTGCGTTCTGGATGAAGGACCTGGGAGGGAACCCCGTCCCGCTCGCGTCGTACGAGTTGGTGACCCAGCCCGACGAGGCGATGGAGCGCGACAGCGACTACTTCGACATTCCCCAGACGTTGGCCCGTCTCGGTCACCTACTGGAAACGCTGAGCTTCCTCCACGCGCGGGGTGTGGCGGTCGGCGATCTGACCCTGGCCAACGTGCTGGTCAGCAAGCTGGCGGCCGGACCGGAGACGTTCCTGGTGGACTGCGACGCGGTGCTGCTGGATGGAAACTGGACGCTTGAGCGGGCCGAGGCGGACCTGATGCGCCCGTCCACCGGTCCCTGGCCGGGCGCCCTCGATCGGCGGACCGACCTGTACAAATTCGGTCTGATGGTCGGCGCTTGCCTCGAAAAGGACGGGGCGCGAATGGCGGTGCCGCCAGGCATTGCCGGCTATATGGCGGCTGACCACATGGTCATGCTTCGTCAATTCGTCGACGTGGATGCCCCGACCCCCAGCATCAATTACGTCCGGTCGGTGGCTCGGATGTGGCGCCGCTGCGTCGGGGCGGACGGTGGCGAATACCTCTGGACCCCAGACGACCTGCAGAAACAGGTCTGGTCCGGGCAGCGCTCCATCGCGGGTGGCCGCTCGGCGGTCGAGAGTCCGCTGGCGGCGGTCCGGGAGCCAGCGCCGATCCACCTCGACGCGCGGCAGGTCCGGCGTGCTGCGTCCGAGAGCACCCGTTCCGCGGTGTCCCCGCCCACGCATGCCCGACCTCGGAGCACAGCGCCGCAGCAGCAGCAGCGGGCAGACTTGCCTCATGGGCTGAGCACTACGGCTGCCGCCTTGCTCTTTCTCACGTTAGTCGTGGCAGCGATCATCGCTTTCGTTGTCTTCCAGAAGTGACGTTTCGCGGCCTGAGCCAATTCAACAACGCGGGTGGGATGAGAAGTGGTGGAAACCGGCGACGGGTCGGCGGACAAGGGCAGTGCGCCGGCCCCCTGGATGGTAATCAGCGGCGTGGTCGGAATCGCCTCGTTGATCGTGGCGATCGTCGCCTATTTGTCTCCGCGCACGCCGCCGAATCCGTCGACGCACTCCGTCCGGATCGACGCGAATTCGAGCATCTCGGTGGGGGATGTGTCGCTGAAGCTGCTGGACGTGGACGCGAACGAAGCGTCCATCCAGTTGACGAGCCCTTGGGCCGACTGCGAGGTCGCGATCGTGCTCGGCGGCCGGAGCGCCGGAATCGGATATGGGGGCCGCCTCTGGCTCATCACGTTCCAGAGCGGCCTCAAGGACGAATGGCTGGAAGCGGCCGTGCAGACGAGCAGGACCGATGACGGGACCGATGACCCGACCTGCGGCCTCGTCTGATCCCCGCCACCCGCTCGGGCGCGTAGCCGCGAGATCGTCCACCAGTCTGGGACGCCCACGGAGTGACGAAGGCCGGGCGGATACCGCGGCAGACGACACTGATCGGCATCGTGGTCGTGGCGGCTGCGGCCAGTGCCGAGTCTTGCAGGACACTCGCTGAATCATCCGGTCCGGCCCCGGAGCCGGTCCCGCATCTCGTCGGCTGCGCTGGTCGGCGTGACCACCAGGACCAGGGTCCCGTCGGTGATGGCTTCACCGATCGTCGGCGCCCAGATCAGCTCGCCGTTCACCAGGTGAGCGAGCTGCTTCTGATGGGTCTTCCTGGTCAGCTTCTCGTACGCCTCGGCGTCGGCCGGTTCGAGCACCAGGTCGAGGGCGGGAAGCTCGAAGTAGGTGCTTCTCCGCAGACCCACGACGCGGTCGACCGTGAGCTCGACGTCGCCGAGCAGGAGGCAGGTTTCGTCGGGGCCGTCCCGCCACCGCGGACTCGGTGGCGGCGTCGGGCAGTCCGCGTACTCGACCTGCACCACCGGCGCGAGTTGCACGGGCGTCGCCAGCGCGCCGCGGTGATCGTAGGCCACCGGCTTCTCGCGTCCCCAGCGGTACCAGCCGGCCAGTGCGGCGGTGCTCGCGACGACGGCGACGCCGACGACGATCAGGACGACGACGGAGCGGCTGGGTAACGAACGGGACACTCGATCCTCCTGTCTCGGCGGTCCACTCAGGATGCACCGGCCGCGCCACCGTCCGCCGCGTGCGGGCGGTCAGCCGACGTCGGTCGAGGAGGTCGGACAGCACGGTCCGGCCGCTCGGGCCGACCCGCACCGCGCGTCCGGGCTGCGGCACACCGACGCCACGGGCACCCCGTTGTCGGCGCTTTCTACGGGCGGTCCGACAGCGCGTCGCCGACCGGGGTGAGCAGGGTAGCGAGTTCCTCGTCCGTGCCGATAAAGGCGCGGCGGGAGACGTCGTCGCGGTACGTGCGCAGGACGTCGGCCAGGAAGACCGGGTCCACCAGAACGGCGCCCAGCTTCAGGCGGAACCAGTAGAAACCGGGGAGCGGAAGTCGTCCGTGCAGGTCACGGAGGTTCGGGCCGCCGAGCCCCAGGGTGCCGGCCCGGGCCTGGAGCCACAGCACCCCGCGCCGCACCTCGTTCCCGGTCGGCCCGCCGTACGCCAGCGCGTCCCACGGAATCACCCGGCTGCGGAGCGTCGAGACGACCAGCCCGTCCGCGGTGATCCGCAGGTACGGCGGGCGGAACAGGATCGCGACGTTGAGAACGAGGAGCAGGCCGGCCAGGACGGCGACCAGAACGATCATCACCCGGAGGGACGGCTCCGACCAGTCGTTCGATCCCGGCCGGGGGATCGGGGCGTACAGCCCCACCAGCGAGAGCTGGGCGACGCACGTACCTCCGCTGTACAGCGGCGAGATCGGAGCGGCGAACGCCGGTTGCCCCCGGTACCGGCCGAGTGCGAAGCCGGGTCGCGGCGGCCGGCACGACCGCCAGAGCACCGCGACGTGGACCAGCGTGACCAGGACCAGCACCAGGAACGGCGTTCCGACGGCGAGCGTGAGTTCCAGCGCGAAGGAGTCGGTGGGGGGCCAGTCGTACGGCAAGGAACGCAGCCAGGCGTTGACGCACAAGCCGAGCGCCCCGAGTGACAGCGCGAGTGCTCGGCTGCGCCGGATGAGCCGGGCGAACTCGGCCGACGCGAGACCGATCATCGGGCGAGAATAGCCCGGTCAGCGGCGCAGGCGGGCGGGTGCGGGGCTCGACGCGGCCGAATCTTCGAACGGCAGTTCCCGCTCGAACTCCGACCCGGACGCTTCGAGTACCCGCCATCCGGACGCCGCCTCGCGTGCGTGCGCGAGCAGGGCGGTCTCGCCGATGCCGGCCTCGCCGCGCACCACCAGCACCCCACCCCGGCCGGACCCGAGGGCACCGGCCAACACGTCGAGCCGCCGACGCGCGCCCTCCCGGCCGACCAGGACGCCCCGAGTGACCGGTGGGGTTCCCATGCCGGAAAGGCCAGCCGGTCGCGCGCGGCGCACCCGGTCCCTCCCGTCGGCGAAGCCGCCTACGTGATTCCTACCGACGTGAAGGGGCGCCCTTCCGCTGAGTCCTTGCCTGGTCCGGGTCAGCCGACCGACCGATGACTGGGGAGACCATGACCACCACGGCCACGGCCGGTAGCACCATGGGTCCCACCCGGGCGCAGGACCGGACCGGACGCACCCTGATGGCGATCCTCGCGGCGATCACCGCCGTCGTGTTCGTCGACGCACTCCGGTGCCTCACCGGCGTGGACGACGACCTGCTTCGTACGGAGTTCTGGCGGACCTTCGACTACGTCGTCTTCGGTGGCATGTGGCGAGGCGCTGGCCGCCTCCCGGGTCGATTCAGTTGGCCGGCGGCTTCCGGTCAGCGTCGTGAGCGGGAGGTCGGCGCTGCCCCGGAGGGCTCCGGCGCCGGCGTACTCGACGCGCCGGCTGGCTGACGAGCGCGGCGACCGCGACCCGGCCACGTGTGGTTCCGCGAACACCTGCTGGCAGTGAGCCGTCCGCAGGGCTCGGTCGAGAAGAACGCAGTGGCCCGGGCGGACACCGCGGATTCACGCGGTGAATAGCTGGCCATACGGAATCGCGAGTTCCCCGTCAGGCTCCGGGCGGCGATGCTGACAGCACCGCGGCAGAGTCGTCGCGGTTGGCCCAGGAGTGGGGAAACGTGATGCATCAGCCCAGACGCCTGCCCGTCCGCGCCCGCGGAGTCGCCCGGTGACCGGTCCGGTGCCGTCGATCGACGTCCACGCCCACGTGGCGGTTCCGGCGGTCGACGCGCTGATCGAGGGCAGGCCCGGTCTCGCGCAGCAGCGCGCGGTCGACGCGGCGACCCTGGGCCGGGCATCGCTGGGCGTCAACCTGCAGCAGATGGCGCAGATCGGCCCGAAGCTCGTCGACCCGGAGCTGCGGCTGGCCGCGATGGACGCTGCCCGCGTCGACGTGCAGGCGGTCAGTGTGGTGCCGTTGCCGCACGCGTGGGCCGACCGGGAGCTCGCGACCCGGATCGTGGCGGCGAGCAACGAGGGCGTGGCGGCGTTCTGCGCGAACGAGCCGGCCCGGTTGCTGCCGATCGGGACCGTGTCGCTCCAGCATCCCGAGCTGGCGGCGTCGCAGCTGCGCACCGCCGTCACGGAGTTCGGTATGCGGGGTGTACAGATCTCCACCGCCGCCGGGCCGGGGCGGGAGCTGGACGATCCGTCACTGGCGGAGTTCTGGGCCGCCGCGGAAGAGCTGGGCACGGCGGTGCTGATCCATCCGTGGGGCTGCACGCTCGGCGAGCGGCTCAACGCGTACTACTTGTTCAACTCCGTCGGCAACCCCACGGAGACGGCGCTGGCCCTGTCCCGGATCGTCTTCTCGGGCTTGCTGGAGCGCCACCCGCGGCTGCGGATCTGGTCCGCACACGGCGGGGGATACCTGGCCAGCTACGTCGTGCGTGCCGACCACGCGTGGTCGGTGCGTCCGGACGCGCGGACCACCGAAGCGGCCCCGTCCACGCTGCTGCGCCGGACGTTCGTCGACTCGCTGGTCTACACGCCCGAACAGCTACGCCATCTCGTCGATGTGATGGGTCCGACGCAGGTCACGCTCGGGAGCGACTACCCGTTCGACATGGGGGTCGAGGACCCGGTCGACCGTCTCGAGGCGGCCGGGTTCGACGCCGCGACGACCGAGGCGATCCGCGGCGGCAACGCCGCCCGGCTGTTGGGGCTGGGCCGGTGAAGGAGTACGACGTCACCGCGGAGTAAGGGTGAGGTGGTGATGGCAACCATCGTGCGCAGCCACGGCCAGGTGTCGGGGCCGACCTTGCCGTCCTCGTCGCGCCCGGCGCTGAACGCCTGGTTCATGGCCTTCTGGAATGCCTTCGCCGAGGACCGCGAGCGTGAACCGTGGCTCGCCCGATCGCCCGAAAACTGTGGGTCAGCCGCACGGCGGCCAGAGACTGCTGGGCCGGTCTTGCGTGAACCGTGCGTCCGATCTGGAGGCGCGCCCGGCCGGTGTCCGCACGTCCACCGGATTCGCTCAGCTTCGCCGATCGAGTGCCGACGGGTGGGGGAGGTCTGCCGACGAACCGGCGGACGTGGCGTCTGCTGAGGTGACCAACGATGGCCCAGCCCACTTCGTCGCGAGGTGCTGGATCACGGTTCGCGGATCTGCGAGTCGGGACCAAAATCATTCTGACGGTTGCGGTGATTTCGCTGATCGCCTTGGTCACCGGCGGCGTGGCCTGGTCCCGCATGGGAAGCCTGGATGACCGGGTCCAAGGGCTGAAGAGCACCAACATCTCTCGTCTGAACGACCTGGTCGGCATTCGAGACGGCTTGTCGGACATGTACCGCGGCTTGTTCCTCCACCAGGTCGACGCCGCGCAGAAGGCCACGCACAAGTCGGAGGTCCTGGCGGCGCAGAAAGCCGTGGACACCGCCGGGGCGGCCTACGTGGCTACACCGGATTCGTCGCCGACGTGGAAGGCGCAGGTGACGGGGTTCAGCGAGGCGTGGACTCTGTACAAGGCACTGATCAACTACCTGCAGTTCCAGCAGGCACCGCCGGCCGGCGTCACGCTTCCCAGCGGCATCCAGGCGCAGATCGCCGCCTGGAACGAGTCGGAGACCACGATGAACAGTGCCGTGGACACGCTGATGAAGTTGGAACGCACCCGCGCCGAGGAAGCCAGTACCGCAGCCCACGACGAGGCGACCTCGGCCAAGACGCTGATCGCCGTGCTTCTCGCGATCGGGTTGATCGTGGCGTTGGCCTTGGCGGTGCTGGTCGGGCGGAGTGTCTCCCGCCGTCTGTCGGCGGTACGGAGCGTTCTGGACGCGGTGGCCGACGGCGATTTGACCCGGCAGGCCGACGCCGTGGGCAGGGACGAGGTCGGGTTGATGGCCGTGGCGGTCAATCGAGCGACCGAGTCGATCCGGCAGACCGTGGCGGCGCTGGCCGACTCCGCGCGGACCTTGGCGGGCTCCTCCCAGCAACTCTCGGCGTCCGCGCAGGCGATCGCCGGCAACGCGCACGAGACGTCCTCGCAGACCAGCGTGCTGGCGTCGGCGTCGGAAGACGTGACGCGCAGCGTGCAGACGGTCGCGGCGGGCACGGAGGAGATGGGGTCGGCGATCCGGGAGATCTCCCAGTCGGCCAACGACGCCGCGGGCGTCGCCGCGCAGGCGGTCACCGCCGCCGCGGCCACCAACGCCACGGTCGCCAAGCTCGGTGAGTCCTCCGCCGAGATCGGGAACGTCGTCAAAGTCATCACCAGCATCGCCGAGCAGACGAACCTGCTCGCCCTCAACGCCACCATCGAGGCCGCCCGCGCCGGCGAGGCGGGCAAAGGCTTCGCCGTCGTCGCGAACGAAGTCAAGGACCTCGCTCAGGAGACGGCCAACGCGACCGAGAACATCTCCAAGCGGGTCGAGGCGATCCAGGCGGACACCGACTCCGCGGTCGCCGCGATCGAACAGATCTCCGGGATCATCGCCCAGATCAACGACTACCAGATGACCATCGCCAGCGCGGTGGAAGAGCAGACGGCCACCACGAACGAGATGAGCCGCTCGATCGCGGAGGCGTCGATGGGATCGACGAGCATCACCGAGAACATCTCCGGGGTGGCGGCCGCGGCGCAGACCACGACCGTTACCGTCGCTGAGACCCAGCGCTCGGCCGACGAACTCGCGCGCATGTCGGCGGATCTGCAGGCGCTGGTGAACCGGTTCCGGGTCTGAACGGCAGCGGCCGGCCGGCGTTCGTTCGCGCGGCCGGCCCCGCCCGTGACAGGTGCGGGTTGCCGACATTTGGCCTTCGGCCAGGCGGGCGGCCGTCGGCCGGCGGAGCCCGTCGACGGTGAGGCCGATCCTGCTGGTCAGCTGGCCGGACGACCGGCGCCGAGCAGGTCGGGCCCCGGATCGACGCGACCCGAACCGCACCACCCGGCGCCGGTGGCACCGGTCGCGCCGCGGCGCTGCACGCAGGCCGCGCACCGACGGGGCTGCCGGTCACCGCTCTTCGCATCCCAGGTCAGCCGATGTCCAGGGTGACCTCGGACAACGGCCTGCCGACGCACGTCAGCACGTAACCGTCGGCCTCCTGCTGCGCCGTCAGGCAGTTCGGCCCGCTCATCGTGACCTCGCCGCCGCGGAGCTTCACCACGCAGTCCCCGCAGTTGCCGACCGTGCACGAGTACGGCATCGGCAACCCGGCCGCGAGCCCGGCGTCGAGCAGTGTCTGGCCGGGCTCGCACACCGCGGAGCCGATCGTGTGTGTCCCGTCCCCGACCCCCCCAGCCCGGCCCGGATCATGCTCATCATCGGGGTGATGCCGCTACCCGCGGCGATCAGCACGACGTCGTGCGTCGCCGCGGGATCGGCGTGGAACGCGCCCGAGGGACCGCGCACCGACAGCCGGTCACCGGCGCGCAGGTTCCGGTGGACGTGGGTCGAGAACCGGCCGCCGTCGACGTGCTTGACGGTCACCTCCAGCCGCGACCCCCCGGGCGCCGAGGACGCGGAGTAGGCGCGCCGCACCGGCCGGCCGTCGAGGTCGGCGACCAGCGTGAAGAACTGGCCGGGCCGGAAGTCGAAGACGCCGGGGCGCTCGGCGTCTTCCAGCACGAGGGTGACCGCGCTGGGCGTCTCCCGGCGCACCTCGGCGATCCGTACGTCGCGCAGCGGGCTCGCCGCCCCCGGTGGGCCCGCGGTCCGCGCCACCTCCACCTCGACGTCGCCGTACCCCTCTTTCCGCAGTCCGGACCGGTAGACGCGGTTCATCACCCGGCCGAGGCCGGGCGTCCGGGCGACGATCCTGAGCATCCGAGCGAGCAGGCCTCGCTCGGCGTCGGCCAGGTTGGCGGCGAGATGGTTCGCGGCGAGCACCATCAGGTTCGGCACGGAATCGCGCTCGAGGTGCGCGGCCGGGGTCCAGAGGCGCGAGCGCGCCACTGCGTCGCTTCCCGTCACTTCCGCGGTGTCGACGTCGACGAGCAGCGCGGCGTGCGGAGATGTGCCGCGTAACGCCGTCGTCGCCAGCACCGCGGGATCGTCGGTGATCGAACCCCGGCCGCTGACGTGGAGCACGCCGGTGCGGCCCGGAACCAGGGCGGCGAACGAGAGCCGGTCGTCCCGGAGGAGGTTGTGGAGGCTGTCGGCACGCTTGTTGCCCTTGCGGTCGGGGATGACGAGCGTCCGGCCGTCCAGGATCCGGGCGACCGTCGGCTGGTCGCCACGCGGGCTCGTGTCGCTGCCGCCGGCGCCGTCCCACGTGGACAGGGCGAGGAACGGTGCGGCGGCGAGGAACTCCGCGACGCCGGGATCATGCAACGGCCCCGCGCCCACGTCCGCGCCCGCGGACGGCGGCTCGGGCGGGGCCGGTTCCTGCCACAGCCGCGAGCGGATGACGGCCTGCGCACAGTGCACGTACGCACCCTCCCGAGGACCTGGATGCCCTCGGCCGACCGCCGCTTGGAACCACGTCGGAAGCCCAGTCAGGTGCGCGCGGAGCTCACCCGCGAGCGCATCCTCGCCGCGGCTGCTCACGTTTTCGCCGAGCACGGCTACGCCTCCGGCACCACCAACCGCATCGCGGCGCGGGCCCGGATCTCGATCGGCTCGCTGTACCAGTACTTCCCGAACAAGGACGCGATCCTCGCCGAGCTCCTGATCCGGCACATCGACCGCGGCACCTGGACCGAGGCCGAAGCGCTCGACCTCTCGCCAGGGACACTGGAGGCCACCGTCCGGGCGCTGATCCGCGATGCGATCGACAACCACAGCGACGACCCCGAGCTGCTCCGGTTGATGATCGAGGAGGCGCCGGTCTCCCAGGAGCTGCTCGACACGATCGACCGGCACGGGAAGCTGCGTACGGCCCAGGTCCGCGACGTCCTCGTCCGGCACCCCGATGTCCACGTGGGCGATCCCGACGTGGCCGCGGACCTCGTCCTGTTAACCGTGGAGATGAACACGCACAAGTTCATGGCCGCTCCCCGAACGATCCCCGTCGAGACGTTCGAGAACGAGCTGGTCGCCATGGTGACCCGATACCTGCGCGGTGACGGCTAGTACTGCAGCGGCAGCTACTGCGCCCTCCGCGCCGACCGCCAGAAAACCATTGTCAATGGAAGTTTTCACGCGCCCCCACGCACAACAACTGACATCGACGCACCTCGCCCCACCGCTCAAACCGGCATGAGCCCCGCACCGGACAGGAAGCTAGCGGAAATTC
>Ga0190269_10000728_pt1 | contig 16461 bp, 20 predicted proteins | sample Popmic249IS_FD_133749 | JGI IMG/M metagenome (GOLD analysis project Ga0190269, IMG submission 133749) | Populus adjacent soil microbial communities from riparian zone of Blue River, Arizona, USA - 249 IS | ecosystem: Environmental > Terrestrial > Soil > Riparian zone | place: USA: Arizona...
TCCCCTTGAGGGAGTAAGACCCCTGGTAGACCACCAGGTTGATAGGCCGGCGGTGGAAGCGCAGCAATGTGCGTAGCCGACCGGTACTAATGGGTCGAGGGCTTGACGGATATTTTTTATATCCACCTGGTCTTGTGCGGTTTTCAAGCTCCACCGGGGCGGTCTCGCAAAATTTCCGGTGGCGCATAGCGAGTGGGAGACACCTCTTCCCATTCCGAACAGAGCAGTTAAGCCACTCAGCGCCGATGGTACTTGGGGGGCAACCCCCTGGGAGAGTAGGTCGCCGCCGGTTTCTTCGTGGAAGTCCGGGCCGCGCATAGTCGCGGCCCGATTTCGTTCGGGCTAGCTACGCGCTACGGCCCCGTCGAGCGGCTTGCGTAGCGCTGCTACGCCGCGCCACTCGCCGGAACCGGATCGCTTGCTATCCGAACGCCTCGGGCTCGCGCCTATGCGCGGCCCGGACTTCAGTAGTCCTCTTTGCCTTTAGACGAGCTGCCCCGGTCGAGAACGCCGGGCTCTGAAGAGGCCGGATTCCTCGAGCAGGTTGCAGTTGCTGCTGCGCGCGATAGCGCGGGTGGCGGCGCCTGGCCGGCGGGTCGAGGGGGAGGGGTCTGCGCAACCCTGGCGAGCGCTCCCAACGGGCTCCAGCCCGTACTCGCCGAGGGTTGCGAAGTCTATGAGGAGGTCGGCGGCGTCGGTCAGCCGGCCGGTGATTTTGGTCTTCGGATCGAACATGGGTTCGTACTGTAGGCGGGCCCTCGGACGCCATCGGCTTCCTGCAACTGGGATTGCAAGAGGGGCTGAAAATGGCTCTGAAAAGCCAGATCAGGCGTTTGCTGCATGGCAGCGCTACTGGCGACCAGTAGCGCTGCGAACCCCAGAAGCGCGGTGCTCCGGGGATCGTAGCCCGATCCGGGGTCCTTCTGCAAATCGGAGGACGAGCTTGGCGACCAGGCCAGGGCGCTCGACGTTGGGGGAATGGCCTGCGTCGGCGATCAGGTGGGTCTCGGCATCGGCGCCCTCCTCGTACTGGTCGAGGGCACGCTGGGGATCGTCGATTAGCTGCTCCTCGGCGCCGACCAGCACCATCAGCGGCTTGCCGGTCGCCTTCATCCGTTGGTCGAGCGATTCTTCGTGGATGTAGTGGTCGATGGCTGGGGGAGTGTCGTCATAGGCAGTGTAGGTGATGCGCTTCAGGTCCTCGACGAACGCGTCAGGGACGGCGTAGCCGGGGGCGAAGCCCACCTCGAGGCCGTCACGGAGGGAGGCGTCGGGCTTGACCTGCCAGAGCGCCTCACCGATCAGGGGCGTGTAGCCGAGCTGGGCGATGGGGCCGTGGCCGTCGTCGTAGGTGTTGTCGGGCGGCATGTCGATGATCACCGCGCGTTTGACGATCTGCGGGCTCTGTTCGCTGAGCGCGGCCGTGACGGATCCGCCAAGCGAGTGGCCGACGACGGTCGCGTCCTCGATTCCCAGCCGCTCCAGCGCTTCGCCGACCACCTTCGCCTGGTGCGGGGGGTCGTAGCCGTCACTGGGCTTCTCCGAGCCGCCGTGGCCGAGCAGGTCGACGAGGACAACCCGGTGCCGGGGCTCCAGCAGTGGGACCATCCCGTCCCACCAGTCCATCGCGCAGGTGTAGCAGTGGATCAGCACGATCGGCGAGGCTCCGCGGGGGCCGTGTTCGGCCACCTGCAGATCGCCGTCGGGGAGGTCGACTATGCGGCCGCCGGGCACGGTCACCTCTGCCTCCTCGGTCTTCCCGTCGACCCAGAGGGCGTTGAGCAACAGCAGGGCCAGCAGCGCCACGACCACGCCGATGCCGATCTTCACCCGTCTACCCATGGCCGGTCGTTACCCTAGCCGGAACATGGAGAAGTTCGTGATCCAGGGCGGCGTTCCCCTCGCCGGGGAATTGACCGTCGCCGGCAACAAGAACGCGGCGCTGCCGATCCTCGCCGCCTGCCTGCTGACCGAGGAGGAGGTGCTGCTGCACCGGGTGCCTCGGATCCGTGACACCGAAGCTCAGATCGCGCTACTGGAGAACCTTGGGGTGGAGGTCGCCTGGGTAGCCGACAACAGCGTCCGGCTCTGCGCCCGCGGCGTCTCCGGCGGCACCGTCGACGAGGAGCTCTCGCGCCAGATCCGTGCCTCTTTCCTGCTCGCGGGGCCGCTGCTGGCGCGCTTCGGCGAAGCGCGGATGCCGCCTCCCGGAGGCGACTTCATCGGCCGTCGCCGCCTTGACGCCCACCTCGACGCCTTCAAGGACCTCGGCGCCCGCGTCGACGGCAGCCGCTGGATCGAGCTCTCGGCGCCGGCCGGGTTGCGCGCCTGCGAGATCTTCATGGACGAGCCCTCGGTGATGGGGACCGAGAACGCGCTGATGGCGGCGGCGCTCTGCCCGGGCCCGACCCAGATCTCCAATGCGGCCTGCGAGCCGCACGTCCAGGATCTGGCCCGCCTGCTGGCGAAGATGGGCGCGCAGGTCGAGGGCATCGGCTCCAACGTGATGGTGGTGCACGGGGCCGAGAGCCTCGGCGGCGCCGAGCACGCGATCTGCGCCGACCACATCGAGGTCGGCAGCTTCATGGCACTGGCGGCGGCGACCGGCGGCAAGCTGCGGATCCGCGACGTCGAGCCCACCGATCTGACGATGGTCCGGCGCCAGTTCAAGCGCCTCGGGCTGCGCTCGGAGATCGCGGGGGACGACATGCTCGTCCCGGCCGGCCAGCACCTGCAGGTCGAAGCCGACCTCGGCGACGCGATCCCGAAGATCGAGGATGGGCCCTGGCCCGCCTTCCCCGCCGACCTCACCTCGATCGCCCTCGCCCTCGCCACCCAGGCCGAAGGCGAGGTCCTGATCTTCGAGAAGATGTTCGAGAACCGTCTCTTCTTCGTCGACAAGCTCGTCGCGATGGGCGCTCGGATCACGCTTTGCGATCCCCACAGGGCGATCGTCAGCGGTCCGAGCCGGCTTCACGGCGAGCGCGTCTCCAGCCCCGACATCCGCGCCGGGATGGCCATGCTCATCGCCGCTTGCGCGGCTGAGGGAACCTCGGAGATCGGCGAGATCCGCCAGATCGACCGCGGATATGAGCAGATCGACGAGCGGCTGCGCGGCCTCGGCGCCCAGATCGAACGGGTCTCTGCAGAGGTCCCTGCTTAGGGTCTCTCCGAGCAGGGGAATCTCCACCGCCCACGTAAGGTCAGGCCGATGATCCACCCGATCCCCCCGGGAACGAGAGACGTGCTGCCCGACGAGATGCGCGAGCTGCGCAGGCTCAAGCAGGCCCTGCTCGAGGTCTTCGAGGGACGTGGCTACGGCGAGGTGGCGACGCCGGCGATCGAGTACGACGAGGTGATGGCGCGCGGCGAAGGCCGTGCGGCCCGCTCCTCCTACCGCTTCTTCGACGAGAGCGGCGAGCTGCTGGCGCTGCGCTCGGACATGACCGTGCCGATCGCCCGCCTCGTCGCCGGCCGCTACGCCGACGCGGAGCCTCCCTACCGCCTTTGCTACCTCGCCAGCGCTTACCGAGCGGTGCGCCCCCAGAGCGGGCAGCTGCGCGAGTTCGAGCAGGCAGGGGTCGAGCTGATCGGGGCCCCGGCGGCCGAGGGGACCGTCGAGGTGATCGAGGTGCTCGAGGCGGCACTCGACGCCGCCGGTCTCGACCGCGCGGTGATCGGGCTCGGCGACGCCGACCTCTACCGGCAGTTGCTGGAGGAGCTCGGGGTCGAGGGAGAGGCGCGGGACTCGGTTCTCGCCAGCCTCGCCACACACGACCTCGTCGGGTTGGAGGAGAAGCTCTCCGAGGCGGGGATCGGCGCCGAGCGGGTGGAGACCTGCGTGTCGCTGACCCAGCTGCGCGGCGGCAAGGAGGTGCTCGAGCGGGCGCGCGGGATCGGCGGTTCCGCCGTCGAGCGGGCGATTGCCCGCCTCAGCGAGACCTTCGAGGAGCTGGAGCGCCGCGGGGCGGCCGACCGCGTCCAGATCGACCTCGGCCTCCTCCGCCACCTCGGCTACTACAGCGGCGCGATCCTCGAGGTCTACGACCCCGCCGTCGGCTACGTCCTCGGCGGCGGCGGCCGCTACGACGGCCTGATGAAGCGCTTCGGCCTCGACCTCTCCGCCGCCGGCTTCGGCCTCTACCTGCAGCGCGTCCACACCGCGCAGCTGCAGGAGCAGGGGAGGGACCCGTCATGAGCGCGCTGAAGATCGCGGTCCCCCGCGGCGCCCTCTTCACCGAGACGCTCGACGTCCTCGACGGCGCCGGAATCGAGACCGCCGAGCTGCGCGGCGGCTCCCGCTCGCTGATCTTCGAGACCTCCGGGGTGACGCTCGTCACCGTCCGTCCCTCCGACGTGCCGACTTACGTAGAGGCCGGCGCCGCGGACGTCGGCATCACCGGCAAGGACGTCCTGCTCGAGCAGTCCGACCGGGTTATCTACGAGCTGCTCGACCTCGGCTATGGCCGCTGCCGCATGGTGCTCGCCGCCCGCACCGGAAATGACCGCCTGGCCGAAGCCCAGCGGCGGCTGGGGACGATGAGGATCGCCACCAAGTATCCGCGGATCGCCGAGCGCTACTTCGAGTCGACCGGCCGCCAGGTCGAACTGGTGGAAGTCAAGGGCTCGGTCGAGCTGGCGCCGCTGGTCGGGCTCGGCGACGGGATCGTCGACCTCGTCGCCACCGGGCGGACCCTGGAGGAGAACGAACTCGAGGTGCGCGAGGAGATCGTCGAGTGCACCGCCCGCTTCGTCGCCAACCGCGTCTCCCACAAACTCCGCGCCCCCGAGATCGACGAGCTAGCGGAGAAGCTGCGGGAGGCGAGCCGGCGATGAGGACCAGGAGGTTCGAGTGGCGCGGTCCTCTGGAGACCGCGGAGGAGCTGCGTGAGTGGGCGGTCGAGACTGCGCCGAAGGTCGACGTCGGTCCGATCGAACGCGAGGTCCGCAGCGGCGGCGACGAGGCCGTACTGGAATTGACCAGTCGCTTCGACGCTCCGGGTGCGGCGCTCAGCGGCCTGCGGGTGGATCCCGCCGACGCCCACGCCGCCCTTGCCGTCGTCGCCCCGGAGCTGCGGGCGGCGATGGAGGCCGCGGCGGCCAACATCCGGCTCGTTGCCGAGGCTCAGGTCGGCGAAGAGCGGAGGGTCGAGCTGCCGGCCGGGCAGAAGGTGAAGCTACGGGAGGTTCCCGTCGCGGCTGCGGGTATCTATGCGCCCGGCGGCCGTGCCGCCTATCCGTCTTCGCTGTTGATGTGCGCGATTCCGGCTCAGGTGGCGGGGGTCGGGCGGATCGCCGTCGCCTCGCCACCGGGTCCCGGCGGCCGCGTCCACCCGCTGGTCCTCGCTGCCGCCGCCCTTTGCGGGGTCGAAGAGGTCTACGCGATGGGTGGGGCGCAGGCGATCTTCGCCCTCGCCCATGGCACCGAGACCGTCGTTCCCGTCGACGTCATCGCCGGCCCCGGCAACGCCTGGGTGCGGGAGGCCAAGCGCGCCGTCTACGGCCAGGTGGGAATCGACTCCCTTGCCGGGCCCTCCGAGCTGATGGTGATCGCCGGGCACGACACCGCCACCGAATGGGCGGCGCTCGATCTCTGCGCCCAGGCCGAGCATGGCCCGGAAAGCCCACTCGTCCTTGCCGCGGTCGAGGAGCAGGTGCTGGACTCGATCGCCGCCGCCGCGGAAGCGGCTGCCCGCTCGCGCCCGAGCGTCGCCGAGGCGCCGCTGGCGCTGGTTCAGGTGCCCGACGTCGACGCCGCTATCACGCTCGCCAACGGCTACGCTCCCGAGCACCTGGAGCTGCTCGCGACCGACGCCGCTCTGATGGCTGACCGGGTCACCACCGCCGGTTGCGTCTTCGTCGGCCGCCACGGCGCCACCGCCTTCGGCGATTACCTCGCCGGCTCCAACCACGTGCTGCCGACCGGCGGGGCGGGCCGCTACGCGGGTCCGCTCGGTCCCGGCGTCTTCCGCCGGCGCATCTCACACGTCGAGATCGACGGCGCCGCCGCCGAGCTGGCGCCGCACGTCGATGAGCTCGCCAAGGCAGAGGGCTTCCCCGTCCACGGCGAGTCAGCGATGATTAGGAGCAACTCATGAGCCGCAGCGCCGAAAAGCAGCGGGAGACCGCCGAGACCCGAATCCGGCTCTCCCTCGATCTCGACGGGGGGGAGGCGAGCGCCGCGACCGGCGTTGGCTTCCTCGACCACATGCTGGACCTGCTGGCGCGCCACGGCCGGCTCGGCCTCGAGGTTGAGGCGAACGGCGACCTGGAGACCGGCGCCCACCACACGGTCGAGGACGTCGGCATCGTCTTCGGGCAGGCGCTCGACGAGGCGCTCGGCGACCGCGCCGGGATCCGCCGCTACGGCTCGGCGCTGGTGCCGATGGACGAGTCCCTGGCCGAGTGCGCGATCGACATCTCCGGGCGCCCCTACTGCGACTTCGCCGCCGAGCTGCCGGTGGTCTCGATCGCCGGCTTCGACAGCGAGCTGGCCGAGGAGTTCTTCCGCGCCGTCGCCAACAGCGCCAAGCTGACCCTGCACATCTGGGTCCGCTCCGGGACCAATGCCCACCACATGATCGAGGCCTCGTTCAAGGCCTTTGCCCGCGCCCTGCGCGTGGCCGTTTCGATCGATCCCGACGAGAGCGGCGTGCCCTCGACCAAGGGGACGCTGAGCGAATGAGCGCGCGGATCGCGATCCTCGACTACGGGATGGGCAACCTGCGCTCGGCCGAGAAGGCACTCGAGCACGTCGGCGTCAGTGCCAGAATGAGTCGCGACCCTGTCGAGGTCCAGGCCGCCGACGGCGTCATCCTGCCCGGCGTCGGGGCGATGCCGCGGGCGATGGAGCGGATCCGCGAGTACGGTCTCGACGAGCTGATCGCCGAGCGACGCGAGGCGGGGGTGCCGATTCTCGGCATCTGCCTCGGCCTGCAGTTGCTGTTCGAGTCGACCAGCGAGTTCGGCGGCTCCGGAGGGCTGGGGCTGCTGGAGGGACCGGTGGAGACCCTGCATGCCGAGGGCCTGAAGGTTCCGCACATCGGCTGGTCGCCGGTGAGCTGGGAACGCGAGTCGCGGCTGACCGAGGGACTGCCGTCCGGGACGCCCTTCTACTTTGTCCACTCCTTTGCCCCGCGCCCCGCTGCCGAGGACGTGCTCGGAACCGCCGAGTACGGCAGCCGCTTCGCCTGCGCGGCAGAGCGCGAGAACGTCTTCGGCGTCCAGTTTCACCCCGAGAAGTCGAGCAGCGCCGGCCTGCGGCTACTCGCCAACTTCGCCGGCATCTGCGCCAAAGCGCCTGCAGCTGCGTAGGCGAAAGCGTGATCCTCTACCCGGCGATCGACATCCGCGGCGGCCAGGCGGTGCGCCTGCTGCAGGGCGACTACGAGCGTGAGACGACCTACGACTCCGACCCGGTCGACGCGGCGCGGCGCTGGGCCGAGGAAGGGGCGCAGTTCCTCCACGTCGTCGATCTCGACGGTGCCAAGGCCGGCGAGCCGCGCAACCTCGAGGCGGTGCGGCGGATCGCCGCCGCGGTCCCCTGCCCGATTCAGGTCGGCGGTGGCCTGCGCGGCCCGGAGGCCGTCTCCGCAGTCCTCGCGGCCGGTGCGGAGCGGGTCGTGATCGGGACCGCGGCGCTCCGCGATCCGCAGTTCCTCGACGCCGTCGTAGGGGAGCACGGCGAGAGCGTCGTCGTCTCGATCGACACCCGCGGCGGCAAGGTTTCCCTCGCCGGCTGGACGGAGACCAGCGAGCTCGACGCGTCGAGCGCCGTCGCCGACCTCACCGGGCGTGGCGTCCGGCGCTTCCTCTGCACCGCGATCGAGGTCGACGGGACGATGGAGGGTCCCGCGATCCGGGAGCTGAACGGGATCGCCGCCGCAACCTCGGCCCAGGTGATTGCCTCCGGCGGCGTCGGCGATCTCCCGCACCTGGAAGAGCTCGCCCGCGAGACGGCCCCCAACATCGAGGGCGCGATCGTCGGCCGGGCCCTGTACGAGCGCAAGTTCACGGTCGCCGAGGCGATCGCCGCCCTAACCTGAGGCCATGGCACTGAAGCGCGTCATCCCCTGCCTCGACGTCAACGCTGGGCGCGTCGTCAAGGGGACCAACTTCGTCGGCCTGCGCGACGCCGGCGACCCGGTCGAGCTGGCAGAGCGCTACGACGCCGAGGGCGCCGACGAGCTGGTCTTCCTCGACATCACCGCCTCGCACGAGCAGCGGGAGACGATCGTCGAGCTGGCCCGGCGCACCGCCGACAACGTCTTCATCCCCTTCACGATCGGTGGCGGCATCCGCTCGGTCGAGGACGCACAGGCCGTCCTCGACGCGGGAGCCGACAAGGTCTCGGTCAACTCCGCAGCGCTGGCCCGGCCGGAGCTGCTGACCGAGCTTTCCGACCACTTCGGCGCCCAGTGCGTCGTGATTGCGATCGATGCGAAGCGTGAGGGAGAGCCGCCGGTTTCGTCCTCGCCCTGCGCCGCCCCCGCCATCTGGGGCGTCTACGTCAACGGCGGGCGCAAGCGGGTCGAGGGGCAGGACGCGGTCGCCTGGGCCGAAGAGGCGGTCGCGCGCGGCGCAGGGGAGGTCCTGCTGACGAGCATGGACCGCGACGGCACCAACGACGGCTACGACCTCGAGCTGACCCGGACGGTGGCCGACGCGGTGAGCGTGCCGGTGATCGCCTCCGGCGGCGCCGGCGATCTCTCCCACCTGAGCGAGGCGGTCAGCGGCGGCCACGCCGACGCCGTTCTTTGCGCGTCGATCTTCCATTACGGCCACTACCGAGTGCGGGAGGCGAAGGAGCGGATGGCGGCCGACGGCATCGAAGTGCGCCTGTAGGCGCGAGCATCCGCGAAACCGGTCATCGTTCGCCGCCTATGGACGATCTCGGCGCGGCGCTGCGACAGGCTCACCCGGAGCTGGAGGCGGTGCGAGAGGCGGCGGAGGAGCCGGTCTACCTCGTCGGGGGCGCGGTCCGCGACCTCCTCCTCGGCCGCCCGCGCGCCGACGTCGACCTTCTCGTCGAGGGCGACGCCGCGGCGCTGGCCGCCCGACTCGGCGGCGCGACCGTCGAGCACGACCGCTTCGGCACGGTCAAGGTCGAGGTCGGGGGACATGAGCTCGACATCGCCTCCGCCCGCACCGAGACCTACCCCGAACCGGGGGCGCTGCCGGTCGTCGCCCCGGCCGAGGCGGTCGAGGTCGACCTCGACCGCCGTGATTTCACGATCAACGCTATGGCGGTCCCGCTTGCCGGCGAGCCGCGGGTGATCGACCCCCACGGCGGCAGGGAGGACTTGGAGCGGGGGGTCCTGCGGGTTTTGCACCCGCGCTCCTTCGAGGACGACCCGACCCGGGCGCTCCGCGCCGCCCGCTACGCGGCCCGCTTCGACTTCACACTCGAGCCGGAGACCGCCGAGCTTCTGCGCAGGGCCGACCTGACGACGGTGTCGGCCGACCGGCGCCGGGCCGAGCTGGAGCGGCTCGCGGCCGAAGGCAGCGCCTGCCAGGGCTTCGAGCGGCTCGACGAATGGGGCCTGGTCGATCTGCGCGAGAACGGGCTCGAGCTGCTGCGGGCGGTCGACGACCTGCTCCGGCGCGAGCACTGGGCCGAGTTCGTCCCGCGCGAGGAGGCGATGCTGGCCGCCGCCCTCGGCCCGCCGGGGGGCGAGGAGCTGCTGGCCGCGATGTGGCCACCGCGCCCGGGGGAGGGGGTGGAGGTCGCCGGCGGCCGCGACCCGGTCGAGCTGATCCTTGCCCGGGCGATGGGAGCGGACTGGATCGAGCAGTACCTGACCGCCTGGCGCCGGGTCGAGCTGGAGATCGGCGGCGACGACCTGATTGCCGCCGGCGTCCCGCAGGGGCCCGCGGTCGGGCGCGGCCTGCGGGCGGCGCGCCGGCGCAAGCTGGAAGGGGAGATCGCGGGACGGGAGGCCGAGCTGGAGGCGGCGCTGGAGGCGGCGCGGGCCGGCTGACGCTCCCCCTTCTGCTTCCCTACCGGCATGGAGTGGCGCGAAGACGGCGGCGTACGCTGGCTGCGAGCGGAGCTCGATGGTGCCTGCGCGGCGTTCTCGACCCGGCTCGGCGGCATCAGCGAACCGCCGTTCGATCGCCTCAACCTCGGCCTCCTCACCGACGACGAGGAGGAGCGCGTGACCGAGAACCGCCGCCGCCTCGCCGCGGCCCTGGGCTTCGATCTCGACCGGATCCTCTTCGCCCGCCAGGTCCACGGCACCGACCTGATCGAGCATCGGTCCGAGGTCGTTTCCACCCTTTTGGTTGCTGGAGGAACCAAAAAGGTGGAAACGATGCCCGCGGCGGATGGGCACGTCGTTCGCGAACCGGGGCTGGCGCCGCTGGTCTTCGTCGCCGACTGCCTGCCGGTCGCGCTGGCGGGGCCACGGGGGGTGGCGATGGTCCACGCCGGGTGGCGCGGGCTCGCCGGCGGGATCGTCGCCGCCGGCGCCGCCGCGGTGGGGGCGACTTCGGCGGCGATCGGGCCAGGGATCGGCCCCTGCTGCTACGAGGTCGGCGAGGAGGTCCTGGAGGCGTTCGCCGCCCTCGGCGACGGGGTCGCTAGGGAGCGGATGCTCGACCTCGCGGAGGTGGCGCGGCGGCAGCTGGCGCTGGCGGGGGTGGAGCGGGTCGAGTCGGCCGGGCTCTGCACCAGCTGCGAGCCCGAGCTCTTCTTCTCCCACCGCCGCGACCAGGGCCGCACCGGCCGCCAGGGCGGGCTCGCCTGGATCGAGGCTTGAGATGGCGGAGCTGATCCACAACATCGACGCCGCCACGGTCAAGGGCAACATCGAAGAGGCGAGGGGGTTCGCCGGCGAGGGGGTCGAGATCCTCGTCGCCACCAAGTACGTGCCGCTGGAGGAGATGGGGAAGCTGGCCGAGGCGGGGGTAGAGCTGGTCGGCGAGAACCGCCAGCAGGACCTCGCCGCCAAGCACGAGCGCTGGGGCGAGGCCTTCACCTGGGACTTCATCGGCAACCTGCAGAGCCGCAAGGTCAAGCAGGTCCTTCCTCTCTGCCGCCTGATCCACTCGGTGGCGACCGACTCGGTCCTCGCTCAGCTCGAGAAGCACGCCGAACCAGGGACCGAGGTCCTGGTCGAGGTCAACCTCTCGGGCGAGGAGGGCAAGGGCGGGGTGGAGCCGGGAGCGCTGGAGGACTTCATCTCGCGCTGTCCGGTCACCGTCGCCGGGCTGATGACGATGCCGCCGTTCAGCCCCGAACCCGAGCATTCGCGGCCCTATTTCGCCCGCCTTGCAGAGCTCGCCGGTGAGCACGGCTTGCGGCATCTCTCGATGGGGACCTCCCAGGATTGGCGGGTCGCCGTCGAGGAGGGAGCGACGATCGTCCGCCTCGGACACGCGCTGTTCGTGTGATTTCGCCTGAAATCTGGGAATAATCTGTAAAGGAGTCGGCCCTCCGAGGCCGAAACAACGCGACAGATGGCCCTACGGGACACTTGGCATAGAGCGCTGGTCTACTTCGGCTTGGCCGAGGATCACGACTACGGTCCCGAATACGAAGAAGACTTCGAGCCCGAGACGGGGTCCGAAGAAGCCTTTGAAGGTGGCCGCGAGCGTGAACGGGGCGAAGGCCGTTCCTCATCGGTTCGCCGTCTGCCGACCTCGCGCCGGCCCCGGCGCGACGAGATCGACGACATCTTCGCCGACGACGAGCCGATCGCCGCCAGCCGCACCCGCACGCTGCGCCCGGTCGACAACGGCGGCAACGGCGCCGACGTCCAGGTCCACCTCGTCATCCCGCGCAACTTCAACGACGCCCAGCAGGTCGCCGACCAGTTCAAACGCTCGGTCCCGGTGATCCTCAACCTGCAGACCGCCGACCACGAGCTCTCGAAGCGGATGATCGACTTCTGCTCCGGCCTCACTTACGCGCTGGACGGCGGCATGCAGCGGATCGCCGAGAAGATGTTTCTGCTGACCCCCCGCAACGTCGAGGTCTCCGCCGAGGAAAAGGCGAGGCTGATCGACAAGGGGTTTTTCAACCAGTCTTAGGGGTCGCGGGGGTCGCGGGTGGGGGTGTCCCCCTCCGGACACATCTCGCTATGGCTCGATCTTGAGTGTCCTGAGGGGGACACCCCCACCCGCTCTGGGTTCACAGCTAGGCTCACGGATCGTGATCGTTGGATTCATTGGCTCGGGCAGCATGGCTGCGGCGATGGCTCGTGGCTGGGCGGGCGAGTTCGAGGAGAAGCTCTTCTCAGATTCCGGCTCGGGGCGGGCGCGGGAGCTGGCCGCGCAGGTGGGGGGGGAGGCTGTCTCCAACGAGGAGATCGCCGGCCGCGCCGACCTCGTCGTCCTGGCGGTGAAGCCGAACAGGCTCGAGGAGGTGGCGCCGCAGCTGCGCGAGGCCCGCGAGGTCGTCTCCGTGCTGGCTGTCACTCCGCTGGCCCGCCTGCAGGCGGCGCTGCCCGGCGCCGAGCACGTCCTGCGGGCGATGCCGAACGTGGGGGTGGAGGTCCGTAAAGGCGTCCTCTGCGCGGCCGGAACGGCAACCGACCTGGTCTGGATGAAGATGGCGGTACTGGGCCTGATCGTCGAGATCGACGAGGGCGACTTCGACGCGGCGACCGCGGTGATGGGCTGCTCGCCCGCCTACCTGGCGCTGGCGGCCGAGGCGATCGCCGAAGCCGGGGTCGCCGACGGCCTCGATCCGGAGCTGGCGCGGCGGCTGGTCACCGAGACCGCCGTCGGCACCGCCGAGCTGCTGCGCCGCCACGATCCCGCCGCCCTGCGCAGGGCCGTCGCCTCCCCGGGCGGCAGCACCGAGCGGGGCCTGGAGGCGCTCGAGAGCGCGGGGGCCCGGCGCGCCTTCGCGGCCGCGGTGGAGGCCTCGCTGGAGCGGATGCGGGAATGACCGCGCTCCTCGCCCTCACTCGCGGCAACGTCGCCGACTACGTCAGCGCCCTGATCGTCGTCTACGTGATTCTGATCTTCATCCGGATCGTCGCCTCCTTCGTCCCCCGCATGCCCTACAACCCCTACCTGCGGGCGGTGCTCGACTTCGCTTTCGAGGTCACCGATCCATACCTCAACTTCTTCCGCCGCTTCCTCCCGCCGCTCGGTGGCGGCGGCTTCGCGCTCGACCTCAGCCCGATGATCGGGCTGATCGTGCTCTTCGTCGCCCAGCGGGTGCTCGTCGATCTGATCGCAGGGTGAGCGCCACCGCCCGCGCCTGGAGCCTCGCCGGGGTCCTTTGTGCCGCGATCGTCGCCGCCGACCAGGCGGCCAAGGCGCGGGTCGAGGCGGATCTGGTCCCGGGCGAGGCGGTCGACGTCCTCGGGCCGCTGAAGCTGACCCTTGCCCACAACACCGGCGTCGCCTTCGGCCTCGCCGGCGGCGCGGGGATCGGGCTCGTGCTGGTGACGCTGGGAGCGCTGGCGCTGATCGGTTACCTCTTCAGCCGCAAACCCCAGCGGCCGGGGATGTGGGTGGCGGTGGGACTGCTTGCCGGTGGAGCCCTAGGAAACCTCATCGACCGGATTCGCGCCGATGCCGTCACCGATTACATCGACGTCGGCTCCTGGCCGCCGTTCAACCTCGCCGACGTCGCGATCACCGCCGGCGTCGTCCTCCTCGTCCTGCTCTACCTGCGCGACGCCGAGGCCGAGGCGGACGATGGCTGAGCCGCAACTGCGGGTGGTTCACCTCGACGAGGCGCTGGCGGTCGTCGAGAAGCCGGCTGGCCTCGTCGTCCACCCGGCGCCCTCTCACCAGGGTCCGACCCTCGTCGACGAGCTGGCCGAGATCCTCGGGGGAGGCGGAGATCCTTCGCGGCCGGGAATCGTGCACAGGCTCGACAAGGGCACCAGCGGTCTGCTCGTCGTCGCTCGCGACGACGAGACCCACGCGGCGCTGCAGCGGCAGGTCCGCGATCGCGAGGTCGAACGGGTCTACCTGGCCCTCGCGGGCGGCCGGCTCGCCTCGCGCACCGGCACGATCGACGCCCCGATCGGCCGCGCCGCCCGCCAACGCCACCGGATGGCGGTCTCGGGAGCCGCCTCCCGCCAGGCCCGCACCCACTTCACGGTGCTGGAGCTGCTGCCGCGGGAGACCTATCTGGAGGCGAGGCTGGAGACCGGCCGCACCCACCAGATCCGGGCCCATTTCGCGGCGATCGGCCACCCGCTGGCCGGCGACGCCACCTACGGCGGCGCCTCGCGCTACGGGCTCGAGCGCCAGTTCCTCCACGCCCACCGGCTCTCCTTCCAGCACCCCCGCAGCGGCGAGCGGCTGGCGTTCGCCTCGGCTCTGCCGAAGGACCTGGAGGGCGCGCTGAAGGCGGCCCACGCCGAGTAGCCCCGCCTCTCTACAATCGGCGCTTCAAATTCGACCCTCGCCCGCTGCAGATCCGGATCCTGCCTGGCCACCACCAGGTCCCCGGGGAGCAGGACGAGGAGCTTCGCCCAAATAAGGAGAACCAATGCCTGAGGCAGAACTCAAAGAGCTGCTCGAGGCCGGAGTCCACTTCGGCCACCAGACGCGCCGCTGGAACCCGAACATGCGCCGCTTCATCTTCGGCGAGCTGGACGGGATCCACATCATCGACCTGCTGCAGACCGAGGCGCTGCTGGAGAACGCCCGCAAATTCGCCGGCGAGCTCGCCACCGGAGGCGGCACCGTCCTCTTCGTCGGCACGAAGAAGCAGGCCCGCGACACGGTTCAGGAATGGGCCGACCGCTGCAAGATGCCCTACGTCAACAAGCGCTGGCTCGGCGGACTGCTGACCAACTTCAACACGATGTCGGGCCGAATCGCCCGTCTGCACGAGCTCACGAACTGGAAAGAGGAAGGCAAACTCGACCTCCTGCCGACGAAGGAGCGGATGGGGATGGAGGCCGAACTCGCCAAGCTCGAGTTCAACCTCGGCGGCGTCCGCGACATGGACCGCCTGCCCGACGCCGTCTTCGTCGCCGATCTGAAAACCGAGGAGATCGCGGTCAACGAGGCGGCCCGCCTGCGGATCCCGATCATCGGCCTGGTCGACACCAACTGCGATCCGACCCCCGTCGACTACGTGATTCCCGGCAACGACGACGCGATCCGCTCCTGCCAGCTGGTCATCGGCACGATCGGCAAAGCCGTCGAGGACGGCTCCAGCTCCTGGCGCGTGCAGGAGGAGAAGCGGATCGCCGAAGAGATGGAGCGCCGCAAAAAAGACGAGGAAGAGCGGAAGAAGCGCGAGGAGGAAGAGAAAGCCCGCGTCGAAGCCGAGGAAGCGAAAAAAGCGGCCGAAGACGCTCAGAAAGCCGCCCAGGCGACTGCGGCAGCGCAGCAGAAAGCGCAGCAGGTCCAAGGGCAGCCGCCGAAACAGCAGCAGGGACCGGGCGCTGGGGGCGCGGGTCCTGTCTCCGATACGGCCCCCCCGCAAAAAGGCGGGGGTCCCGCATCGTCGCCACCCGCGCCAGAGGCGGATAAGGCTGAGGTTCCGGCCGTCGCCGGCGAGGCATCCGTCGCCGAGGTGAAAGAGGAGGCATCCCAGGAGCAGCCTCCGCCGCCGCCCGCTGAGAGCGCCGAGGCTGCCGAGAGCACCGACGGCGAGAAAGCCGAGGAGTCGAAATGAGCATCACTGCTGCTGACGTGAAGGCGCTCCGGGACCGGACCGGGGCGGCGATGATGGACGCGAAATCGGCACTGGTCGAGGCCGACGGCGACGTCGAGCGCGCGGTCGAGCTGCTGCGGGTCAAGGGGCAGGCCTCCGCCGCCAAGCGCGAAGGCCGCGGCACCAACGAGGGCGTCGTCGCCTCCTACATCCACGCCAACGACAAGGTCGGGGCGATGGTCGAAGTCCAGTGCGAGACCGACTTCGTCGCCCGCAACGAGGAGTTCCGGGTCTTCGCCTACCAGGTCGCCCTGCACGCGGCCGCGACCGCGCCCCAGTACGTCTCGACGAGCGAAATCGCCGAGGAGGAGCGCGAGGCCGAACGGAAGGTCTTCGAAGAGAAGGCGCGGGAAGAAGGCAAGCCCGACAACGTGGTGGAGAAAATCGTCGAGGGGCAGCTGAGCAAGTGGGCGAGCGAAGTCGCACTGCTCGACCAGACGCACGTCAACGCCGAGAAGCACGAGGGCAAGACGATCGAGGAGCTGCGCCAGGAGCTGGCGGCGAAAACCGGCGAGAACATCCAGATCGCCCGCTTCTCCTACTTCCGCGTCGGCGAATAGAGTCACCTCCAGTGACCGACCCCGCCGAACCTCGTTTCGGGCGCATCCTGCTGAAGCTCTCCGGCGAGGCCCTGATGGGCAGCCAGGAGTTCGGCACCGACGCCGCCGAGGTCGACAGGATCGCCAAGCAGGTGGCGGCGGTGCGCGAGCGCGGGGTGGAGGTGGCGATCGTGGTCGGCGCCGGCAACATCTACCGCGGCCTCGACGGGGCGGCGAGCGGGATGGACCGCGCCACCGGCGACTACATGGGGATGCTGGCGA
>Ga0190269_10000729_pt1 | contig 16459 bp, 12 predicted proteins | sample Popmic249IS_FD_133749 | JGI IMG/M metagenome (GOLD analysis project Ga0190269, IMG submission 133749) | Populus adjacent soil microbial communities from riparian zone of Blue River, Arizona, USA - 249 IS | ecosystem: Environmental > Terrestrial > Soil > Riparian zone | place: USA: Arizona...
CCGACCTCGGTCTTCACCGTCAAGCCGTTCGGCAAGGTCGTGATCTGCGGCGCCACCTCGGGCTACCAGCTCGACTTCGACGTCCGTTAGCTGTGGATGAAGCAGAAGCAGATCATCGGCTCCCACTTCGCCAACGCGTACGAGTGCATGCGGGCGAACCAGCTGATGGCCGAGGGCAAGGTACGGCCGGTGCTGTCGGAAACGATGGGCTTCGAGGGCGTCCCCCATGCCCACCAGCTGATGCACGAAAACAAGCACCTGGGCAAGATCGCGATCCTCGTCGGCGCCGAGTCCGAGGACGAGGGCAAGTACGAGGACGGCCCCGGCGCGATCCGGGCCGAGGTCGGCGCGTGAGCGTCACGAGCAAGCGAGTGGAAAGGCGAATCTGATGGCAGAGGTCTGCACCCTCGACTGGCACATCAACCCCTTCCGGGCCGACAGGTTCCTCGACCTCTGGGAACCCTCGGCGGCGAAGGCGCCGGCCTACGGGGCCAAGAGCTGGTCGCTGATCCGCTCGACCGACGACCCTCTCGCCTTCCGCCAGACGATGGTCTGGGAGAGCCGGGCCGACTTCGAACGCTACTGGTACTCGGACGAGATCGCCCAGGCCCGGGCGGCGATCATCGACCTCTACGACATTCCGCTGCTGCCCGCCTGGCACACCCTCGTCGCCGCCGAATAGGGCGGGGCCGGCGCACCCGGCGCTGTTAGCAGCGTTCGAGCGGCGCCATCGTCAGGCCGGCGAGCTCGAGCTGCTCCCAGTAGTGCTCGGCGGGCTCGCGCGGGCCGGTCCAGACGATCGCCTGGCCGCCGTTGTGGATCGTGTCGGCGATCCGGTAGCCGCCGTCCAGCGAGACCCCGGGAATCACCCGTGCCAGGGTCTGGGCGACGTGGTCGAAGGTGTTGTGGTTGTCGTTGCGGACGATCACCCGCCAGTTGCCGCCGAGGCCGGAGCCTGGGCCGGCGGTGCGGGGACGCTCGATCGTGCTCGTCGACATCGTCTGGATTATGCCCCGCGGACGGCGCGGTGCGAAAGGGTGACTAGAAGGGGCTCGGGACCCGGACGACGACGTCGTCGACGGAGGCGACGACGCCGTTGCCGTTTTTGATCGTGCCGACGACGACGGCCGAGTTGCGGCCGCTGAGGTCGCCGGCGGCTTCGTCTTTCGCTTCACCGACCAGGGTGTTGCCGACGTAGGCGAAGAGACGGGCCTGACCCTTTTCGGGGCCGCTGGTGACGTTGACCGCGCGCAGCCGCAGCTTGTTCGCCTCGTTGACCCCCATCACCGCTTGCTCGTTCTTTGCGATCGCGAGATATTTGGTTCCCTCGCCGAAGACCTTGATCAGCTGTGCCTTTTTCTGGCGCGGGAAGACCAGCAGCTGGTACTTGAAGCCGTCGCCTGCGCGCAGCTCGAGGCCGAGGAAGGCCTTGCGCTGAAGGTTCTCCGGGGTGCCGCTGAGGAGGCGCTCAGTGGCGGCGATCTCGAGGTCGCGGCCAAGGACCGGCGTGCGGAAGGAGCAGGAGGCGGTTTTTTTGCCCAGCGTCACCCGCATCGCGCCGTTGGCGCCGGCGCGGGCGCAGTTGGCGCCGGAGAGCTTGACCAGCTGGCTGCGCTGGGCGAGGGACTCCATGCTGTTGCGGTAGACGCCGATCATCGCCCCGCCGGCAGCCGCGCAGGCGAGCGCCGCCACGGCAAGCGCAACGAGGAAGGCGGCTGCAAATCGGCCCTTCACGAGTCGCCAGCCTAAACACAGGCGGGGCCGAAAGATGCGGCCCGCCCCACCCTGAAATCCGGCGTTCGTCCTTTATCGGCCCCTGCCCGACAAAGGACGAACGCCGAAAGCCAAATATCATTCGCCTCATGAGCGACCACCGACTTCCCCAGCCCGACCGCCCGTGGGTGATGCGCACCTACGCCGGCCACTCCGACGCCCGCCGCTCGAACGAGCTCTACCGCAAGAACCTGGCCAAGGGCCAGACGGGACTCTCGGTGGCCTTCGACCTGCCGACGCAGACCGGCTACGACCCCGACCACGTCCTCGCCCGCGGCGAGGTCGGCAAGGTCGGCGTCTCGATCGCCCACAAGGGCGACATGCACCAGCTGCTCGACGGGATCCCGCTCGACGAGATGAACACCTCGATGACGATCAACGCCACCGCCGCCTGGCTGCTCGGCCTCTACGTCACCGTCGCCGAGGAGAACGGGGTCGACCGTTCGCAGCTGAAGGGGACGACCCAGAACGACATCATCAAGGAGTACCTCTCGCGCGGCACCTACGCCTTCCCCCCAGAGCCCTCGATGCGGCTGATCGCCGACATGGTCGCCTTCAGCGTCAACGAGGTGCCGAGCTGGAACCCGACCAACATCTGCAGCTACCACCTGCAGGAGGCCGGGGCGACGCCGGTGCAGGAGATCGCCTACGCGCTCTCGACCGGGATCGCCGTCCTCGACGAGGTCAAAGCCCGCGGCCAGGTCGCCGACGAGGACTTCCCCAAGGTCTTCGGCCGCATCTCCTTCTTCGTCAACGCCGGCATCCGGCTGGTCGAGGAGATCGCCAAGCTGCGGACGATGAGCGCGCTCTGGCAGCAGATCGGGCGCGAGCGCTACGGGGTCACCGACGAGAAGATGCTGCGCTTCCGCTACGGCGTCCAGGTCAACTCGCTCGGCCTGACCGAGGCCCAGCCGGAGAACAACATCCAGCGGATCGTGCTCGAGGCCTTGGCGGTGACGCTCTCCCGCGACGCCCGCGCGCGGGCGATCCAGCTGCCGGCCTGGAACGAGGCGATGGGCCTCCCCCGCCCCTGGGACCAGCAGTGGAGCCTGCGGATCCAGCAGGTGCTGGCGAACGAGACGGACCTGCTCGAGTACCCCGACATCTTCGAGGGCTCCCACGTGATGGACGGGCTGGTCGCCGAGCTGACCGAGGGGGCGCGGGCGGAGATGGCCGTGGTCGAGGAGCACGGCGGCGCCGTCAACGCCGTCCCCTACATGAAGGCCCGCCTGGTCGAGAGCCACCGCGAGCGGGTGGCGCGGATCGAGGCCGGCGAGCAGAAGGTGATCGGACAGAACTCCTTCACCGAGACGGAGGACTCACCGCTTACCGCGGGGGCCGACGGCGGCATCCTGACGCCGGACCCCGAGGTCGAGCGCGAACGGGTCGAGGCGCTGGTCGAGTGGAAGGCCGAGCGCGACGAGAGCGCGGTCGAGGCCGCGCTCGAGGATCTCGCCAAGGCCGCCGCGGACGACGGCGTCAACATCATGCCGGCGACGATCGCCGCCGCCAAGGCGGGTGCCAGCACCGGCGAGTGGGCGCAGACGATGCGCGAGGTCTTCGGCGCCTACCGGGCCCCGACCGGCGTCGACGGCGCCTCGGCGCCGTCGGAGCGCGAGCAGATGGAGGAGATCCGCCGCCGGGTCGACGAGACGTCGGAGAAGATCGGCCACCGGATCAAGATCCTGGTCGGCAAGCCCGGCCTCGACGGCCACTCCAACGGCGCCGAGCAGGTGGCGCTGCGTGCCCGCGACGTCGGCATGGAGGTGATCTACCAGGGCATCCGCCTGACCCCCGAGGAGATCGCCGAGTCCGCCCTGCAGGAGGACGTCGACGTAGTCGGCCTCTCGATCCTCTCCGGCTCCCATTTGGAGCTGATTCCCGAGGTGGTGCGGCTGCTGCGGGACGAGGGCGTCGAGGTGCCGGTCGTCGTCGGCGGGATCATCCCGGTGGCCGACGCCGAGCGCCTGCGCGAGGCCGGCGTCGCCGGGGTCTACACGCCGAAGGACTTCGACGTGAACAAGATCATGGGCGAGATCGTCGAGCTGGTAGGCCAGCGGGCCGGCGCCGGCGCGGCCGCATAGCGCCCAGCCGCCGCCCTCGCAACAATGGTGCGATGAGCGAGCTGAACGGGGAGCGGTCGGCCTGGCTGCGGTGCTACCGCTGCTGGTCGCAGAACCTCGAGATCCAGATCCACTACGACGCGATCCGGCGGGTCGATCCCGAGACCGGCGCGCTGGCGGACGGGATCGACGAGGTGCAGGAATCGGTCGTCCAGTGCCTCGACTGCATGCACGACCAGCCCCACCTCACCTTCGAAGGCGACCACGTGGTGCCGATCGGCGACCGCTGGGAGCGGATGGTCGCCGGCACCCCCTGGGTCGCCTCCTGCACCGTGACCGTCGACCAGGACCGGGTCGAGAGCTGCTCGGGCCCGGAGGCGATCGAGTTCCTCACCTACGGCGCCTTCGGCGACGCCGGCGTGCGCGAGTTCTTCACCCACGTCCGCTTCCACAAGCACGACGACGAGCAGATCGTCATCCACCTCCTGGTCGAGCTCTACGCCCGCTCGGCCCAGGAGGCGACCGACGTGCTCGAGGAGGCCGCTCAGGGACAGCTGGAGATCACCTCGCTGGCTGAGGAGTCCCGCCCGCCTGCCCACGCCTCCGGAGAGGCGCACTAAAGGGTTCGATCGAACGCGCGACCGCCGCTACACTCCTCGAACGAGTTTGAGCGCTCAACGAGAGTGCTCTATGAGGAGGAGATATGTCCCTACGGAGGTCGGTCGCGCTTCTCGCAATAGCGCTTCTGGTCCTTGCCGCAACCGGACCCGGTTTCGCCAAGGCCGCCCCCGTCGAGCTGGGGGCCTACTACTGCCCCAGCGCGCCGTGTCTCACTACCAATGCCGGGGCAATGGACGCCTACAAAACCCAGTACGGGCGATACCCCGACATCGCGATGAACTACAGGGACCTCGATCAGCCGCTCCTGTACTCGAGCGAGAGGACCGATCTGAAAGCGCGCGGGGTGACCCCGATGATGACGGTCGAGCCCTACGTCGCGGGCAAATCCGTCTCCCTCAGCGCGATCGCCAGCGGGACGCATGACTCGCTGATCCATGCCGAGGCGACGGCTGCCAAGGAATTCGGCGAACCGCTGCTCGTTCGCTTCGCCCGGGAGATGAACGGCACCTCGCTCCCCTGGGGTGGCGGCTCCGCCGCCATCTACAAAGAAGCCTGGATCCACTACGTCGAAATTTTCCGCGCCGACAAAGCCGACAACGTCAAGTTCGTCTGGTCGCCACGAGTGAACACCGGCGGCAGCTACCCGTTGACTTCATACTTTCCAGGCAACGAATACGTCGACTACCTCGGCCTCGACGGCTACAACTCGGGCGGGGCCGAATGGCGCAGTCTCAGTCAGATCTTCTCCTCCTCCTACGGAGAACTGACGTCGCTAAGCAGTAAGCCCGTGCTGATCGCCGAGACCGCCTCGGCCGAGAGCGGGGGAAGCAAGGCGGAATGGATCCGGACCGGCCTCTTGGAAACGGTCCCGCAGCAGATGCCGAACGTTGTCGGGGTCGTCTGGTTCAGCCGTGACTTGTCGAGCTCCGGAAAAAGCGACTGGCGCCTCGAGAGCTCGACGGCGTCCAAACAGGCATGGCAGGACGTGGTCAACTCGACGCCCTACGGCGGCAACGTGACTTACCTGCGGCCGAACGCGGTCCGCAGCACGGAAAAACCCTGGACCGTGACCGGCGCCAGCGCCTGGGCGGCGATGGATGACCCGGTCACCCCCTGGGCGACGCCTACCTCGACCGACTACATCAAAGCCAGCGGGACGACCACCTACACGACCGATGTCGACCTCACCACCACCTCCCTGCTCGGGAAGGACGTCACCGCCTCGAAAGTTTGGTTCTACACCTCCACTGCCTCGAAAGTGAAAGTCGAACTCCGGGGTCCGAGTGGCGCGCTCGCCGCCATCGAACCCGGCAGCACCGGCTGGCACTCGCTGACGGTCGCACTCGACGAAACGCAGGCCCAGCTGGATGGCCTCTACCTGCGGTTCGTCTCGGTGCCGGGCCTGTCCGCCAGCCAGCAGGTCCAAGCAGCTTTCCTCGAGCTGACCACCGGACCGGACGACCCCATCGACCTCGGCGCTTACTACTGCCCCAGCACCCCGTGCTTCGCGACGAATGCCGCCGCCATGGACGGCTACCAGACGCAATACGGACGCTATCCCGACATCGCGCTGAACTTCCGGCAGCTGGGCGAACCGCTGCTGTATACGAGCGAGATGACCGACCTGAAAGCGCGGGGCGTGACCCCGATGATGACGGTCGAGCCCTACGTGGAAAGCAAAGCTGTCACCCTCAGCTCGATCGCCGGCGGGACTTACGACACCCAGATCCACGCGGCGGCGACGGCGGCGAAGAAATTCGGCCAGCCGATCCTGCTGCGCTTCGCGCATGAGATGAACGGCAGCTGGTTCCACTGGGGTGAACAGACCCCCTCGGTCTACAAAGAAGCCTGGATCCGCTACGTCAACATCTTCCGCGGGGACGAAGCGAATAACGTGAAATTCGTCTGGTCGCCGAACGAGAACGCCAGCGGCGCCGACCCCTTCGCCGAATACTTCCCCGGCGACGGATACGTGGATTACGTGGCCCTGGACGGATACAACCGGGGCGGAGCCGAATGGACAAGCCTGAAACAGGTCTTCGCTTCGTCGTACAAACAAATCACCGCATTGAGTACGAGACCCGTGTTCATCGCCGAGACCGGTTCCGCCGAGGCCGGGGGAAGCAAGGCGAGCTGGATCACGACCGGCCTCCTGGAAACGGTCCCGGCCGAATTCCCCCGCATCGTCGGCGTCGTCTGGTTCAGTCGCGATCTATCAGGATCCGGGGAGCGAGACTGGCGTCTGGAGACGTCCTCCGCCTCGACCCAGGCCTGGCAGGACATCGCAAACTCGCCGCTCTACGGCGGCTGATTCGGATCGCCCATGAGGAACCTTTGGTGACTTGACCCGCCTGGATCGGAGCTAGTCTTCCTCTCACGTTGGCCTCGCGGTGGGAGAAAATGGTTAGGGGCCGACCGGCTCCCGACTTCCTACTGCTCGGCGCGACTGCCGTTCTCTTCGCGCTCCAGGTCATTTGGCTTGCCCGCTTCCGCTTCGGCTACATCACCGAGTGGGACGAGTCCGGCTACGTCTCGATCGCCCTGCGCAACACCCGCGCGCTGACCTCCGACGGTCCCTTCTCGCTCGTCTCGACGGTGCTCGAACAGGGGGTGCAGGCGCCGCTGGTCCCGCTGACGGCGGTCCTCCCCAATGTCCTCTTCGGCACCGGCGTCGACGCCAGCCTCCTGGTCGAGCCGGCCTTCTTCGCGCTGCTGGTGGTGGCGACCTACGCGGTCGCACGGCGGCTGACGACCCCGTGGTGGGCGCTGCTGGCCGCCCTCGTCGTCGCCACGGCGCCGGTGGTCAGCGACTACACGCGGATCTTCCACTTCTCGGTGCCGGCCGGGGCCCTCCTCGTCTCCGCGCTCTGGGCGCTGATGAAGTCGGAGGGGCTGACGCGGAGGCGCTGGGCGATCGCATGCGGCCTCCTCCTCGGCTTGATGGTGCTCTCCCGGAGCATGACCATCGCCTACCTGCCGGGGTTCGCGGCGGCGGCCGCCCTGCCGATCTTGCTGAACGAGGACCGGCGCGGGCGCCTGCTCAACTTCGTCCTGCTCTGCGTCAGCGGCGCGGTCCTGGCGGGGCTCTGGTACCTGCCGAACGCCGCCTCGGTGAGCAGCTACCTGCTCAACTTCGGCTACGGAGCCGAGTCGGAAGCCTATGGAGCGGAGCGCTCCCCGCTCTCGATCGCCTACTGGACGCGCGAGGCCGGGGCCGTCGTCGACGACCTCTACCTCCCGCTCAGCGCCGCACTGGCGCTCTGCGCGCTCGCCGCGCTCGTCTCCAAACTGGCCGCTCGCGACCGCCGCCCGCCCTCGCGAAGCGAGCTGAAGACCTGGCTGCGGGGGGATGCCGCGTTGGCGCTGGTGATCGTCCTCGAGGGGTACGTCGCGCTGACTTCGAGCAAGAACCAGGGGACCGCGTTTGCGCTGCCCTGGATCCCGGTCCTGGTCGTCCTCGTCTGCGCCGCCGCCGCCAGGATCCGGCAGCGCCCGCTGCGGTTCGGTGCAGCGACCCTGCTGGCGGCCGTCGCGCTGCTCAACCTGACGACGAAGAGCGGCTTCTTCGACGGGATCGGGGACCCGCAGACGGCCGACCTGCCGCTACTGGGAGAGACGACCGTGATCGACGGCAGGGGCCTGGTCCAGGGTGAAGTCGCCGCCGCCGGGTACCCCGCCGGCTCGCCCTCGGAGCCGATGCCCGAGCTGCAGAAAGAATGGATCCCGTTCGCCGGCGAGCTGGCCCGGCAGATGAGCGACCTCGCCGAAGGCCACGGCGAGGAAGCAAACGTCGGCTGGGGCTTCGACGACCTGCTGCTCAGCAACACCCGGGTACAACTTGGCGCCGAGCTGGAGCTCTCCCGAACCGTGCCCCTGGTCTTCCTCAAGCCGTTCCCCGACGGCGACTCGGCCGCCTCCTACCGCCAGCAGCTCGAAGAAGCCGACAGCAACCTCCTAGTCGTCGGCGAGCGAGGCCCGGGATCGACCGGGATCCACCTCAGCCGGACGCGGGTGGAAGCGGCCGGACGGCAGCTCGGCTTCCGCCCGGTCCGCAGCATCACCGCCCCAGACGGCCGCGAAGTGGCCGTCTGGTGGCGGGAAACGAAGTCCTAGCTACTCGACGTTGTCGGCAGCCGGTTCCGGCGACTCGCCGGGGTTCTTCTTGGGGACCAACACGAGGCGCTTGAACTCGGCGACGAGCGTCCCGTCCTGGTTGAGCACGCGGGTGTGGACCTTGACGATGCCGCGGTCGGGCTTCGATTTCGAGGGCTTGACGTCGAGGACCTCGGTCTCGCAGAAGAGGGTGTCGCCGTGGAAGACGGGGTTCGGGTGGCTCAGTTCTTCGGTCGCCAGGTTGGCGATCGCCTTGCCCGAGACGTCGGAGACCGACATCCCCAGCGCCAGCGAGTAGACCAGCGGCCCGACGACGACGTTGCGGCCCTGCTGGGAGCCGCTGGCGTAGACATCGTTGATGTGCAGCGGATGGTGATTCATCGTGATCAGGCAGAAGAGGTGGTCGTCGGCCTCGGTCACGGTCTTTGCCGGCCAGTGTTTGTAGACGGCGCCGACCTCGAACTCCTCGAGGTAGCGGCCGTAGCTGTGCGCGCCGGTCGCCTCGCGCTCGGCCTGGTCGGTGGTCAGCTCGTACGTCTCGCTCATGCTTGGTCTTTCTCCTTCGGTTTGGCGGCGCGGGATGCTATCGGCCGCGCCGCCTCGGCGACTGCGCCTGGAAGTGGAGCACCAGCGAGCGTGCCTTCGTCAGGCCGGAGCCCCCGCTCGGCACGTAGGACACCTTGACTAGCACCTTGACCCGGCCCCGCTTCAAGAGCGCGACCCGCTTGGCGCCGACAGCGCCGATGTCGAGCAGGACGGTGCCCTGCCCGGTTACGTTCCGCACAGGTGCCGTCCGCTTTCCGCTCCGCGAGAGGGCAGCGATTCCCTTGCCCCCGAAACGCAGAGAACCGGGGCCCGGCAGCCAGACGGCGAGCCGCGCAGTGCCGAGCTTGCGGTTCAGCTTGATGCGCCCGAAGCGGAAGGAGTTGCTGGGGGACTCGATCTTCGGGGCGGTGGTGCCCGCGCCGGCGATCGGAGCGGTGGCCGTGCCCGCCGGCGGCGCAGCGACGCCCACCCCCTGCACGGCGCCGGTGTCGGAGCCGAAGAAGGCGTTGCTGTTCACCCTCAGCTGGGCCTCGAAGCCGCCCAGGGCCGACGGCTCGAAGGTAACCGAAACCTGGCAGGTCGATCGCGGCGCCAGAGTTGCGCTGGCGCATGAAGAGGGATCCTGCAAGCGGAACTGGCCCGCGCCTCCACCCTCCAGCGCGATTGAGGAGACCTTCAAAGAGGTGCTGCCGGGATTGCCGATCGTGAAGGTGCGTGGCTGCGAGGGACCGGCTCCGACCACCACCGAGCCGAAGTCGTGGCTCGAGGGGTCGATCGAGACGGCAGGCAGCCCGAAGGCGGCGAATTGGACGTGGTCCTGGACCTGGTCGAACCGCCTCCAGGCAACCGCGACGGAAGAATCTCCGCCGCTGGCGACGAACGGCGCGCCGGCGTTCGCACCTGGCTCGGAGAGGTTGACCGTGTCGGCGGCCGGCGTCCCATCGGCGGCGATCCGGCGCACCTGCACGACCTTGCCAGCCTCGTCGTCGAGGCTCCAGACCACGCTCGCGCTCCCGTCGACCCCCACGGCGATCCGCGGCTCGTGGGCGTCGGCCCCCGCCGCCGAGAGGTCGTAGACGCCCGCTGCCGGCACGCCGTCGGCGCCCAGCCGCCGCTCCTTGACAACGAACCTTCCGTCGACCAGCTGCTTCCACACGATCGCAGCCGAACCGTCCGGCAGAGCGGCGAGATGCGGCTGGATCGCGTGCCCGCTCCCTTCGGAGACGTCGTAGCCGCTCGGGGCGGGTTCCCCGGCGGCGTTTAACTGCCGCGCCTGCACGACCCACTTGGTGCCGTCGAAGCGGGTCCAGCTGACGATCGCCTTGCCGCTGGGCATGATCGCCACCTCCGATTCGATCGCGTTCCTCCCGCTCGTCGAGACGTCATAGGTGGTCGCCGCGGGGACCCCGGTGGTCGCCAACTTGCGCGCCTGCACGATCTGCTCGCTGCCGTTATGCCGATTCCAGACGACGATCGCGGTGCTGTCGGGGGCGACCGCGACCTGCGGCTCGAACCCGTTGCGGTTGAACGCCGCGTCGGTGAGATCGAAGCAGCACGCCGTAGCCGTCCCGTTCGGGCGTATGACCGCCGACTGGATCCGCGTCACGTCGCGACTGGCGTTGTGGCGCTGCCAGACCACGACAGCGCCGCCGTCCGGCCTGGCGGCGACCTGCGGTTGACCGGTGAACTGCCCCGGCAGCGAAAGATCGTGCGCCGCCGCCTCGGGCGTTCCACTCGGCCCGATGCGCCGCTCCTGAATCACGAAGTCGGAGCCGTTGAATCGCTTCCAAACGACGGTCGCGGTCCCATCCGGGCCAACCGCCACCCGGGCGTCGAAGGCGTCTGCACCCGCCGCCGAGAGTTGGTGCACCGGCCCCAGGGACGTTCCACCCGCACCGATCCGGCGCGCCTGGATGACCCAGTTCGAGCCGTCGTAGTGCCCCCAGACAGCCGTGATCGTCCCGTCGGGGCCAATCGCGAGCCGGGCGCCCCGCTCGTCGCCCCCGCCGGCGCCGAGCTCCGTCGCCGGGCTCCAGATCCCGTCGCCTAGAGCAACTGGCCCCGAGCCGCCGACGAGCGGTTTGGCGGGCCCGGGCCAGTAGGGCATCGGCACCTTCGCCAGCGGCGTCAGCGGCGGTCGCACCGAGAGGTATTCGCTGCTCTGGATGCCATCCCTGAACGCCTGTTCGGCGGTCGTCGAGGACTCGATCTGCCAGTCGTACCGAAGCCCTCCCTGCTGGATGTTCCAGTTGAACCAGATCAGCGCCTTGATGTTCGGGTGGTTCGGCAGGTAGCTGTCGAGAAGGTCGCGGATCCAGCTGGCCTTGTTGCCGGCGTACTCGCTGGACGCCACCTCGGTGAGGGCGACCGGCTTGTCCGGCGCGACCGCTTCAAGCACGTCGAGGGTCGGACCGATCGCCTGCTCCGGGCTCAGCCAGATGTCGGGCTGGACGATGTTCCTCCCCCAGTTGTAAGCGTCCATCCCGACCCAGTCGACGTAGGCGTCGCCCGGGTAATAAGGCGTCGGGTCCGACGCGGGATCCGACCAGATCGTGTTGACGATCCAGGCCCAGGTGACGTTGGTCGCCCCTTCTTCTTCGACCAGGTCGTGGAAATGACGCCAGGCGTCGATGAAGTTCGGGTCGCGGCCCCAGGCGTACCAGCCCCCGTTGACCTCTCGCCAGGGCCGGAGCATGAAGGGGTAGCCGAAGGCTTTGGCGGCTTTCGCCCAGGCCCTGATCTGGGTGTCCTGTTTCCCTTCCGCCACGTCCTGCATGGTCACGCTCGCGGGGGTATCCATGGTCACCAGCGGGATCGCGCCTCCGTCTATCGCCTTCTGCATCGTCGCCGTGTCGAACTGCCCCCAGGTCTGGCCCGTGTTGACGAAGGTGACTTCCTTGCCGGCGTCGTGCTCGAAGCGTTCCCAGACGGCGGGGGTCTTAGGCGCTTCGCCCGCCATGCCGTACACCTCGCCCTTGATCGTCCCGCCCCAGTAGACGGCGGCAGGCGGGGTCGCGCCGGCTGCCTCGTAGGTGGCCGTCAGGGTTTCGCTCTCGAGGCCGGTGAAGTCATGGACGCGAGCGCCGCCGTCCGACCAGCCCGAGAAGACATAGGAGATGCCATCTACGATGGCCGTCGCCGGAGCGGAGACCGCGGCGGTCCCCCCTGCGATCAGTTTGAACGGGCCGGCGGATCCGGGCTCGCCGTCAAAGGTGAGCGGGACCCCGGGGGGATCGGACGCGAGCCCGACCTCGACGACCTCCGGAAAGCTTTCCAGCGGCGCGGAAGCCGCGGAGCGGCCGCGGCTGTCGGTCGCCGTAAGGACGAAGCTGAGGTGGGACGGGTACTCGTGCGGCGGCGCGGCAAAGGAGCCGCTCGCGGTCTCGGGTTCGATGTAGGGGTGTTCGTGGCAATCGTCCGGGCAGTGCTGGATCGAGATCCTCCACTTGAAGTCGGTCACCGGGTCCCCGTCGGGGTCGACTGCGCTGCCGGCGTAGTCGAGGGTGTCGCCGATCGCCCATTCGAGGTCGGCGGACGGAGCTTCGATGGTCGGCACCGGGGGCCCCAGGTCCCCCGGGTACAGATTCACGGAAGCTTCGTCGGCGCGACCGAACTCGTCTTCGGCCCGCACCTTCGCGACGACGTTGGTTTCGGAGGTGTAGGTCCATTCGGCGGTCGGCTGGTCGCTGCCGTCGTCGAACTGGCCGTCCCCGTCGAGATCCCAGGAGTACTCGATGGCGTCGCCCTCGGCGTCGCTGCTGCCGGAGGCGTCGAACTCGACTTCGAACTCCCCGCCCACCATCGGCCCGTCGACCTTGTCGGCCTGCAGTTGTGCGGTTGGGGGGCTGTTCGACCCGATATAGCGGATCTGCTCGATGCTGTCGTTGTAGAAGTTCGGCGCGTACAGCGCGCCGTCGGGCCCCTGGACGATGTCCACCGGGGAGATCTTCCCCGCCCCGTCGCCGGTCGCGAAGTTGGCGACGTCCGTGGGGTCGGGTTGACCGCTGCCGTCGAGCCCCATCGTCCAGATGCAGCCGCGGGCGGCGTCCGCCATGAACAGGGCTCCCTGGTACTGCGCCGGGAAGGCGTCGTCTGCCGAAACTCCGGCCGGGTTGTAGAAGGCCAGCCCGGAGAAGGCGGCGCCCGGGGCCGGGTTGCAGGCGTCCCCCTCGAACAGGTAGCCCGCCGGGCTGCCGTGGCCGTACGCGAAGAGCGGCGCCGTCACCAGGTTCGGAGTCTCGTAGAGAGTTTTGCAGAGCGGCGCGTGACCTTCGTTGGCTCGTGATTGCCAGGCGGTCATCACCGCGTTGGCGCCGTCCGCGCCCTCGTAGCAGGGCCAGCCGAAGTTGAAGGCGCTCGCGCCGGAAGCGGGCGGGGAGGCGAAGCGGTTGAGCTCCTCCCAATTGGCCTGGCCGACGTCGCCGACGTAGATCTCGTCCGTCCCGGGCCGGAGCTCGAACCGGAAGGGGTTGCGCAGCCCGAAGGCGAGGATCCGGCGCGCCCTCACGTCGGCGTCGGCGAACAGCGGGTTGTCCGCGAGGGGTTCGCCGGTGGCCGGGTCGATGCGGATGATCGAGCCGCTGTAGTCCGTCTGGTCACCGCTGGAGCGCACATCCTGCGCCCGCAGCGACCCGCCGGCGTTCTCCGGATCCCCACAGGGGTTTTCGAACTGGCCGTAGTCGGCAACGTTGTAGTTGGCTCCCTCTCCTCCGCTGACCAGGAGGGCGCCCTCGGAATCGAACTCGAGGTCTCCCATCGAGTGGCTGTTGAACTGCTGGCACCAGCTCTGGACCAGCTGCTGCTGCGGCGGCTCGGCGGCTCCGGCGGCCGCCACTCCCGTGGCCGGGTTCAGCGCGATCCGCACGACCCTGCCGCTGACCAGGCAGTCGGTGTAGGGGGGTTCGTTTTTGCAGTTGTCGCTACCGTCGGCGAACTCGGTTTTCGGCGTTATCGCGCTTCCCATCGGGGTGTCATAGGCGTAGCCGAGGTAGATGTAGTTATGCCCGGCCGTACCGAACTGCGGATCGAGCTTCATCCCCAGCAGGCCCCGGTCGCCAAACGAGTGCACCTCCGTGACGATGTCGACGGCGAGCGTGGGAGAGGTGTCGTCAACCGAGTCGAAGACCTTGACTCGCCCGTACCAGTCGCTGACGAACATCTTGCCGTCGGGGGCGAAGTCGATCGCGGTCGGCCTCTTCAGGCCGTTGATGAAGGTGGGCGAGGGAGCTTCGCTCGCCCGGGGAATCGGCAGCTTGCGGGCGTGAAAGCCAGCCGGAACCGTCTCGGCGGAAGCCGAGGGCGCAAGGACCGTGCCGATCGCCAGGAGGACCGCAAGCGACAGCCAGCGAAGCAGCCCCGGGGGGCCGCTGCTCAGGTATTTCCCGCCAGACAGAGTCGAACGATTATGCGGACGGGCATCGCAATTTGCAAATGCCTGAACGTCCTGCCCGAACGTCCAAGGGCGTCGGGTTCCGAGGCGCTATCTAGACTCCCCGCGATGCAGATCGGGATCATCGGCCTCGGCTATGTCGGGCTTCCGCTCGCCACCGCCTTCGCCGAAGCGGGCTGCGACGTGGTTGGCCTCGACGTCGACCAGGGAAAGGTCGACCAGCTGAACGCCGGCCGCAGCTACATCGAGGACATCCCCGACTCCGTCCTGAAGCCGATCGCCGACCGGTTGCGGGCGACCACCGACTACGCGGCCCTGGCCGAATGCGACGCGGTGATCATCTGCGTGCCGACGCCGCTCAGCGACGCGCGGGAACCGGACCTCAGCTACCTCGAAGATTCGGCGAGACCGCTGGCCGAGGTGCTGCGGGCGGGGCAGCTGGTCGTGCTCGAGTCGACGACCTACCCCGGCACCACCCGCGAGCGCCTGCTGCCGATCCTCGAGACTTCCGGGCTGACCGCCGGCAGCGACTTCCACCTCGCCTTCTCACCGGAGCGGATCGACCCCGGCCGCACCGACTACACGGTGAAGACGACCCCGAAGCTGGTCGGCGGCATCACCGCCAAGTCGACCGAGCAGGCCAGGCAGCTGTACGCCCAGATCTGCGACCAGGTTGTCGTCCTCTCCAGCCCCGAGGCGGCCGAGCTCTCGAAGCTGTTGGAGAACATCTTCCGCTCGGTCAACATCGCCCTCGTCAACGAGCTTGCTCAGCTCTGCGACCGGCTGGAGATCGACGTCTGGGAGGTGATCGACGCCGCCGCCAGCAAGCCGTTCGGGTTCATGCGCTTCGACCCCGGCCCCGGGATGGGTGGGCACTGTCTCCCGGTCGATCCCTTCTACCTTGCCTTCAAGGCACGCCAGCACGACTTCTACCCCGAGTTCATCGAGCTGGCGGGGAAAGTGAACCAGGCGCAGCCGAGCTTCTGCGTCGAACGGATCGAGCGGGCGTTGAACGCGGTGCGCAAGCCGGTCAACGGCTCCCGCGTCCTCATCCTCGGCGTCAGCTACAAGGGCGGGGTCGGCGATACCCGCGAATCGCCGGCGCTGAAGATCATCGGTCGCCTCCAAGACCTCGGCGCCGAGGTCAGCTACCACGACGCCTTCGTCCCGGACCTGCGCGGGCACGGCCTCACCAACGTCGACCTCGAGGACGGCCTGGGGAGCGCCGACGTCGTCGCGATCGTCACCGCCCACCCGGGAATGGACTACGCGCAGATCGTCTCGCAAGCGCCCCTGACGATCGATTTCCGCGGCGTCACCCGCGAGATCGAAGCGGACAACCTCATCCGCCTCTAGTGGACTTTGCGGAGGCGGTTGCGTTCCTCTTGCTTTTCCACGACCTGGGCGATCAGCTTGACCACGTTTGAGTCACCGTTCGCCTTGATGTGCCCGGTCTCGACGGCCCGGCGGTAGCTTTTCAGCGTCCCTTTCTCGGCCAGCTCGTTGAACTGGGGACGGTCGACCTCGACCAGCACCCGCTCGTCCTGAGCCAGGTCTTTGGTGATCTTCGGCCCGGGCAGCTCGACCCGGTAGAGCTGGATGTCGTGTTTGGCCTTCAGCTCGAGGCCGAAGACCAGCTTCAGATTCTGCAGGGCCGGGACTTCGGCCTGAAACCGCTCGACGGCCGTGCGGATCAGGTCCGAGGTCGAGGCCACTTGTCAGCTCCGCCGGATCAAATCTTGTGCCGCTGCAGGAGCTTCTTGCCGATCACCATGCGCTGGATCTCGCTCGTTCCCTCGCCGATCAGCAGCAGCGGCGCGTCGCGGTAGAGGCGCTCGATCTCGTACTCCTTCGAGTAGCCGTAGCCGCCGTGGATGCGGAAGCTTTCTTCGACGCAGTACTTGCCGCACTCCGAAGCGAGGAGCTTGGCCATCCCGGCCTCGAGGTCGGAGCG
>Ga0190269_10000730_pt1 | contig 16437 bp, 12 predicted proteins | sample Popmic249IS_FD_133749 | JGI IMG/M metagenome (GOLD analysis project Ga0190269, IMG submission 133749) | Populus adjacent soil microbial communities from riparian zone of Blue River, Arizona, USA - 249 IS | ecosystem: Environmental > Terrestrial > Soil > Riparian zone | place: USA: Arizona...
CTACCTGTACGAGCTTCGGCCGCTGTTGAAAGATCCGAAGGAGCGCGAAGAGGCGACGCGGCGGGCCATGGAGCACATCCGGGTTGCCGTACTGCGCAAGGGCGCGCCGCCCTGGGTCTCGTTGAGCAGCGCGGGACTCCTCGAGAGCATGGGCCAACGGGAGCAACAGATGGCGTTCCTGCAAGACGCCTACGCTCAAGCCAGCTCCGAGAACGCGCGAGACCAAATCAAGGAGCTCCTCGGCCGCCTGCGCACGGCCTCCTTCGTCGAGGCGTTCACGCGCGAGCAAGAGCGAGCCGAGGCGTTGCGCAAGCGCGACTTCCCATACCTCGATAGCGACCTGTTCTTGCAGGTCGGAGCGAAGCCAGCCTACGACCACCTGCCGCTGTTGCTGCACGGCTTCGATCCCAGCGCGGTGCTCAGCGCAGGCCAAGACCCTGCCGCAGTCGAGGGCGAGGGCGAGTAAGCGCGGGCTTGTCTACGGGGCCGCGGCGGCCCATCCTCCGCCGCGCAATGCGGAAAAAGACTGCCGCAACGAGCGCGCGAGCGCGGCGCACCGCCGGCCTGTCGGCGGTCGAGCTCACGTTGCTGATCAGCGTGGTGGCCATCGTGCTCGCCGCCTCGGCGCCCGCGTTCGTCCGAGCCCTGCGCGTCAGCAAGGTCTCTGAGGCGCCGCACCAGCTCACGCGCCTGTCCCAGCAGGCGGCCGCGTACTACGCCGCGGTACACTCGACGGAAGCGGGGCTGCGCACATCGTGCTTGCCGGCGCCGGCCGGACCCGCGCCCGCTCAGCCTTCGACGACGCCGGTGAGCGTGGTGTTCGGAGCGCCCGAGACGCCCGGCTCCGCGACGTGGCTCGCGCTCGGCTACGAGCCGCTCGAGCCGATCCGCTTCCGCTATTCGGTCGCTACCTCGGGCGAGGGCTGCACGACGCCCGCGCACACGCCGCGCACGCTGGTGCTGCGCGCCGAGGGAGACCTCGATGGCGACGGTACGACGTCGCTCTTCGAGCGCACGCTGACCGTCTCGGAAGGCGAGCTCAGGCTGGACCCGCTGCTCTTCACGCGCGACCGCACCGAATAGCGACGGCTACTCGGTCAGGGTGAGCGACTTGGTGACCGTCTCGCCCGGCTTCACCGAGACCTTGATGGTCTTGCGCAAGCCGAACTCGTCGTTGACGAACATCACGGTGTGCGAGCCCGCGCTGACCGGGATCGACATCTGCGGCGTGTTGCCGATCAAGCGGCCATCGACGAAAACCTGCGACCAGGGCCGCGTGTTCACGCGCAGCGTGCCGTTGCCGCCGGCGACGGCGGGCGGGTCGGGCGTCGGAGCTGGGGCCACGCTCGGCTGGCGGGGCTCCGGGGGCTCTGGCATCGCGCTGGAACGCCGGCGGGGTGCGCGCGGCGGAGACGCAGGCGCGTCCCTCGGCTGCGGCGCGGGCTGAGCTATCGGTTGCTGCGGCTGAAGCGTGTCGGGCGTACGCGGCGTGAGCTGGGCGCGCGGCAGCTCGAGCACCGAGCCCGGCGTCACGTGCAAAGAGCTCTCCCAGGGCGCGAAGCCGTCGATCTCGAGGCGGATCTGGTGGTCGCCCGGAGCGAGGCTCGTGACCTTCACGGGAGTGGTCTGGTCGAGCTGCTTGCCATCGACGAAGACGCGAGCGCCCGAGGGTGTGGAGTCGAGCTGGAAGCCGGACTCGAGCGCCTCGAGGGCGACCGCCGGTAGCTCCATCGTCTCGCTGGCTTGGAGCTGGAGCTTCGTCGACCACGAGCGGTACCCGGCCTTGGTGACGGACACCTCGTGGATGGTGCCGGGCGCAACGTCGGTGATGATGAACGGGCTCGAGCCGACGACCGGGCGGCCGTCCAAGCTGACGACCGCGTCGGGCGGGGTCGTGGTCACGTGGACCGTGCCGGGCGCCTTCGGCCGCACGAGGAGCAGCGCGCCGACGATGGCACCGACGATCGCCAGCACGAGCACGATGGCCATGACCATCGGGTTGCGCTGGCGAGGCGCGGAGGCGGGGTCCAGCTCGTAGGTCTGCTGGACCGGCGCGGTGTAACCGCCGGGCTGCGTCTGCTGCGCGAACGGCGACGGCGCGCCGTAGTTGGCTTGCGGCGGCTCCGCATACACGGGCTGCGCGGGCGCATATCCGCCCGGGCTCGTAGCCCCGCCCTGCAGCACCGGCGGGAAGCTCCCAGAGACCGGCGCCTGCGCCATCGCGCCCGGCAGCTGGTGGCGCTGCGAGTCATCCGGTCGGTCGTAGATCTGGGTCGACATCTCTTCGTCGTCCCAGTCCATGCCTCCGCCGCCGGGAACGCCGGCTGCGGCGCCGCCCATGACGGGCGCGTGAGCGGCCTGCATGTGACCGGGCGGGATCGAGTTCGCGCGCGGCACGAGCGGCGGCACCGAGACGCGCGGCGTCGGCGCGGCCTGCGGCTGGATCACGCGCGGCGTCGCGCCCATGGGCATCGACGCGGTCGGCAAGCCGAGCAGCGTCGACTTGAGCGGTCGTGGTCCGTGCGACTCGGCCGGCAGACCGCCCGGCATCATCATGCCCGCGCCAGGCGTCGACAGGCGGTCGCGCCCGCCTGGCCGCGTCTGGTGCGGCTGGTGTGCGGGGGAAGAAGCGTGCAGCGCGCTCACCGTGCTCACCGGCTCGATCTCATCGAACGCGGTCAGGCCCGTCACGTCCTCGAGCACTCGGCCTTGGGCGTTGCTGCCGGTGTCCGAGTACTCCTTGTCGCGCGCGCTCTCCTTCTGGATCTCCTCCGCGAAGACGCGGTGCATGTAGAGGCTGAGATCGCGGCGCGCGAAGAAGTTGCCGCTCGCGTACATGAAGGCCTGCAGCTCGTCGTGCAGCTGCATCGCGGTCTGGTGACGCTGGTCGCGATCGCGCGCGAGCGCCTTGAGCACGATCTGCTCCAGCTCTTCCGGGATCTGCCGGTTGAAGTGGCTGGGCGGCGCGATGTCGACCTTGCGCACCTTCTCGAGGGTCGCGAAGTCGGTCTCGGCGACGAACAGACGCTCGCCGGTGAGCAGCTCGTACAACACGATGCCGACGCCGAACACGTCGCTGCGCCGGTCGATCTCGAGCCCTTGCACCTGCTCGGGCGACATGTACCCGAACTTGCCCTTGAGGATGCCCGCCTGCGTCTTGCCGGCCTTGCCCGCGGCCTTGGCGATGCCGAAGTCGATGATCTTAACCTCGCCGTCGTACGACACGAGGATGTTCTGCGGCGAGACGTCGCGGTGCACGAGGTTCAGGAACTGCCCGAACGCGTCGCGCTTGTTGTGCGCGTAGTCGAGGCCCTCGCACAGCTTCATCACCGCATAGCAGGCCATCGCGATCGGCACGCGCTCGTTGCGCGAGCGCGCGCGGTTGAAGATCGCGCGCAGGTCCTTGCCGTGGATGTACTCGAGCGCGATGAAGTAGCTGTCGTCGACCTTACCGAGGTCGAAGATCTGCGCGATGTTCGCGTGCGTGAGCTGCACCGCGATCTTCGCCTCGTCGACGAACATCAAGATGAACTCTTCGTCCTCCGCGATCGACGGCAGGATGCGCTTGACCGCGACCATCCGCTCGAAGCCTTCGACTCCGGTCGCCTTGGCCTTGTAGACCTCGGCCATGCCACCGACGTTGACGCGCTCGAGTAGGTAGTACTTGCCGAAGGGGATGGGTTGCTTCACCGGCAGCCTGTTCACGCGCCTGACATTCGTCCGCGCTACCTACGAGCCCACGTGCTCCAGTGGGAAGGACGATCACCCGCCGCCACGACCCACAAGAGAGGAGCCCGAACCATACGGGAGCAGTGCAAATTGGGTCAAGCGCGAGCGCAAGTTCAAGGCGCCGGCTTAGAACCGGACGCGTCCGCGTTTGGCGGGGCGGCACTCGGGGGGGTGGCGCCAGCTCCGGGGGGCGGCGCGTCCTCCGGCTGCTTGAATCGCGGTGTGCCCTGCGGGAAGTAGCGGACGCGCTGGCCTTGGAGCCAGCCCCAAAATCGATACGGCTTGGGCTCGACCTCCGGGAACAACGCGTCGGCAGCGGGCCGGGTCTCGGCGACCAGCGTGAGCGGAGCCTCGATCCCAGCCGCGTCCGATACGCCCTCTCCGCCAACGGTCGCCTGCCCGGTCTCGGTCACCAGGGACAGCCGCGCGCCTTCCGGCAAGATCATGGCCTGCGCGAGGCCCAGAGCGGGCAGCTGCTCGATCAGCCAGCGCTCGCGGCCCGCGTCCGCCTCGGCGTAGACCAGGAAACCCTCCGCGTCGATCGCGACGACGGTGCTCGAGGTGGCAGGGCCGGACAGCGCATGGCCACGGAGCAGCACGACGGCGCCCTCGGGGGGCACGCCGATCGCGAAGCGCCGCAATCCGGCGACATGGTGCACGTAGAGAGCGAGCTCGCCGGGTAGACCATCCACGCCCTTCGGGCTGGGCGGTGGCAGCGCGACGTAGGCCAGCGGGCGCGCCAGGGTGTCCGGCGCGAGCGCCTTGGGAACGGCTCGCGAGAGATCCGCGCGCAGCAGCCACGCGCCGCCCGGGGCGCCATCGCCGGCCTCGTAGCGCGCGCGCGCAAAGGCGTTGGGCCAACCGGCATGCGGCAGGCCCGCGGTCGAGAACGCCAGCGAGCCTTCGCCGACCTGCAGCGGCGGACCGGGCAGCACCGGCTTCTGGGTGAGGAAGAAGAAGTCGCGCGGGTCGCGGTCGAGGTACCGAGGGAAGCGCAGCGGGGTCATCGTCTTCACGGCCAGCTTCGCGCGCGCCGTATAGCCACGGCTGCCCTCGATGGGCCCTTGCCACTCGTAGTCCTTGTCGAGCTTGCGCGACAGCTCGGGCGGCGTCTGGCCGGGCACGAACGTGCGGTACAGCTCGAGGCCCGTGTGCTTGCTGTTCATGTCGAGGTGCATGCCGCGCTCGCAGCGCGTCGCGAGCATCGCCGCGCCGAGCTGATCGGGCCCCATCGACTCGCCCCACAGATACGCCATGTAGCCCTCGCGCGTGACGCACAGGCCGGAGCGATGGATGAACGTCTGCTCGGTCGCGAACACCGGCGCCGCGCCCCACCACCAGCGCTTCCATGGGTTGTACTGATCGCCCTCGACCACGGTGGTCAGGTTCTGGCGCATCGCGATCATGTCGCGCGGGATCTGCTCGTTGGCGCTGGCCTCGTCCCAGCCGCCGCGGCCGGGTCCGGGCCACGAGCCGAGGCCGACGCGGCCGTCCTCGTGCACCGCCACGGTGGCGGCGAACGGCTTGGGCGGCAGGTACACCTTGCCCTGCGCCATCATGCCGAACTCGCCGTGCAGCGCTTGGAAGCCGCCGTTGAAGCCGGCCACGAGGCGGCGCAGCGTCTCGGGCTCGCGCGGCACCTGGCCCTGCCCCGTCTCGCCCGTGGCGCTGATCGGCTCCTGCGTGCCCATCGCGATGTTCAGCTGCAGCTGGCGCGGATCCCACATCGTCACGTACACGCGCGTGTACGTGCGCTCCGGATCGACGCGCACGAACGTTTGGTAGAACGCCGGCGGGGCGCCCGGGTACGGCGCGAGCATGTCGGCGTCGATCACGGGCAGCCACTCGCCCTCGCCTTCGATCGGCTCCGGCAGCACGGGCTCGATCTTCGCGGGCGGCCAGCGCAGCTCCGGATCGGCGGCGGTCAGGATGTCTTGCTTGCGCTGGGCCTCCGCAGGCTTGGCCACCGTGAGGGCTGCGCGCGCCTCCTCGGCGGCCTGCTTGTTCTTCGCGCCGTCGTCGAGCACGTCGTAGTACGCGCGCGTGGCGCGGTCGGTGATGCCGAACACGGTGTGCTCGAGCCACTCGATCGGCGCTGCGCCCACGAACGACAGGTTGCGCACCGTATCCACGACCCACGTGATCGTGCCCGGCTGACCTTTTTGGGCTAGTTGAGCCTCGACGCGCTCTTCGCCTTCCACGGCGCGGCCCTGCGCGGGATCGATGCGCAGCGGCCCGGACTCGGTGTCGACCCGCAGGTAGTCGCCATCGACGCTGAGCGCGAGCTGCTCGGGTGCGTCGTTCAAGCCGTAACGCACGCGCCCGAAGCCTTCGGTGCGACCGGCGTCCTGCAGGTTCGTGATCGCGTTCTGCATGCGCGCGCGGGCGGGCCAGCGCGCGGTCAGCTCCGCCGCCTCACCGCGCGTGTCGAGCACGGAGACCGCGGCGTAGCGCGTGCCGACCTGCACCGCGAACGCTGCGAAAGGCCCGAGCATCACGAGCTGGGACTCCGCGGCGCTCGAGCTGCGCGTGATGTTCGTGAGCGACCAGACGTCGAGCACGCGGCCGGACTCGGCGGCGCGCACGCGCATGAAGGAGACGTCAGGTAGCTCGCCATGGCGCTGGGTCACGACCAGCGCGGGTCGTAGGCCCAGCGGGCCCGCGGGCGGCTCGAGCCACACCACGCCCTCGGCCTTGGCGGCCAGCCCGCGGCGAGCGAGCGCATGCACGAGCGACGCTTCGGGCGACAGGCCCGGCGGCGAGATCGGCCGGCGCACGGCCCACGCGATCGAGAGCAGCGCGATGCACGCCAGCAAGATGCGCAAGCGCACCGCGAGCCCAGGGCGGAAGCTGCGCACGCCCTCGTCGATCACGGCGAGTTGCGGCGCCGTGACGCGACCACCGGCCGTGGTGCTGCGCGGCTCGGCGGCGCTCGACCGCACGCGCATCCCGGAGACCGAGTCGGACTGCTCGCTTTGCGAGGGTTGGGCCATGGGCAGAAGAAGAAGCGCCCCGTTGATAGCACCCGTGGTGACGCTTGGCTGAAAAGTGGCAGAGTGCTCTTCGTGCGACGTTTCCCGCGGCTCTGCGCTCTCGCCCTACTCTTGCTGTCCCTGCCCGCGGCTCGAGCGGTGCGGGCGGACACGCCGGTGGGTCGCCCTGCGGAGCCTGGAGAGGTCGCGCGGCTCGCCCAGCGCGTCCGCAGCGGCGACGACCCTCTGGCGGCGATCGACGCCCTATCGGCGCAACCGAGCCGCGCCGCCACCGACGCCCTGAGCGCGCTGCTGTTCGAGGGGCTCCCCGACGCGAGCACGGATCGCATCCTGGAAAGATTCGGAGAGCGGGCGCGGCCTACGGCGCTCGAGGCGCTCGAGCAGATGGCCCGGCACCGGCGGCCGGAAGCCCGCGCGCGGGCGCTGCGGGCGATCGCGGCCGTGGGCGCCCACGACCTGAAGCTCGACGCGCGCACGAGCGAGCTGCTCGCGGCCGCGCTGCGGGACAGCGATCCAGGCGTGCGCGGCGCCGCCGCGACCGCGCTCGGCGCGCGCTACGAGCGCCTCGATAGTGCGAGCGGGCGGGGCAAGAGCTCCTTGCCGGCGAGCGATGGCGAGCTGCGTCGGGTGCTGCTGCGCGCGGTCGCGCGCGGCGTGCCCGAAGCCGCGCGTGCCGCGGGCTTCGCGACCCTCGAGGCCGAGCTGGCCGAGTTGCACGCGTCGCTCGTGGGTCTGCCGCTGAGCGCCGCGCTCGACGCCTACGATGCGGCGCTCGCGCGCAAGACCTTGAGCGAGGTCGCGAAGCTCGACGTCATCGCGCGGCTGGGTGAGATCGCGACGCCAGCCACCAAGACCTTTCTCGCGAGCGTCATCGCGGCACGCCGCTTCCCTGCCGCAAGCAGGATCCAGCGCGCGCTGATCGACGCCGAGAAGCGAATCGAGCTGAAGCCCGCTCAGGCCGGAGGCACGCGATGAGCCGCAGCTTGACCTGCGTCGTGCTCGGGCTCCTTTGCGCTGTCGCGGGCTGCGCGCAACACGTGCGTGCGGTCGCCGGCGTTCCGGCGCGCGCGATCGCGGAGCGGATCGCTCAGCGCCCCCCAGTCAGCACAGGCGCCCTCGCGCTGGTCATCGAGCGCGCCGGCGAAGGCGGTCGCGCGCGTTTGATCGCGTACGACGTCGCAGCGCAGCGCGAGCGCTTCCGCGTCGAGGTCGGCGATGGCGCAGAAGCGTCGGCGCTCGGCGACGTGGTGTGGGTGCACGCCGGCGCGGGCGTCGTCGCGCTCGATGCGACGGGCGGCGCCGAGCTGTATCGCCTCGACCTGCCGAGCGGGCGGTACGCGGGCGCCGCGCGGGCAGGTGGCCGCATCGCGTACGTCACGGTCACGGGCGGACCGCTCGATCCCGATGCCCGCTCGCAGCTCAGCTTCGTCGACGCGCGCAGCGGCGAGGCGCGCGGCAGGCTGGAGCTGCCCGGCGACGCCGGCCGGCCGATCGGGGCTGGCGGCTACGTGCTCGTGCCAAGCCAGCGCCAGCGCATCAGCGTGGTCGACGTCGAGCGCCGCGAAGAGGTCGCGCGGCTGCGCGCACAGAGCGACGCCATCGAATGGCTCGACGTGCAGCGCGGCGCGGACGGCGCTGCGGCGCTGTTGTTCGGCGGCCGGCGCTTCCATCGACTGGCGCGCACGACGGCTCAGCCGAGCGCAAGCGGCCAGCTGCCCGAGGCGCTATCCGCGCTGCCCGGCCGGCCCAGCGCGCCGCCCAGCGCGTACGAGCCGCGGGCCGGCCGCCGCATCGGCTTGCACATAGCCCTGGTGCCCGCGGGGGCGAGTGAGGTGGCTCTGCTGCAGGACCGCGCGTACTTCGTGTTCTACAGCTTGCTGTTCGCGTTCGACGGCCGCGGCACGCTGCAGTTCGTGCGCACGTTGCCGGCCGACGTCATCGCGGCGCGCGTGCTGAGCGAAGGCCTGCTGGTGGCGCTCGCGAGCGGCGAGCTGCAGCTGCTTTCGCACGGCTCGGGGCAGGCGCTCGCGAAGCGTGAGCTCGCGCCGGGGCAACCCGGGCTGCGCAGCGCGGAGCTTCCCGCGGTCGCCCTACCCGTCGATGGCCCCGGCACCGCGACGGCGCCGGGTGGGCTCGCGCCTTCGTTGATCGAGGCGGCTGGCGCACACGACGCCCGGCTCGTACCGGCGCGCATCTACGCCGTGGAGCAGCTGGCAAAGCTCCCGGACGAGATCATCACCGGCGCGCTGCTCGAGCTCTACGAGCGGCCGAACACGCCCGCCGAGCTGCAGAGCGCGATCGCGACCGCGCTGAGCGAGCGGCGAACGGGGCTGCCTGCGCTGGTCGCTGCGCTCGAGCGCCGCTACGACTTCATCGAAGGCACGCGCCCCGCGCCGCTCGCGATCATCGCGCCCGCGCTGGCGCGCGCTGGCGAGCGCTCGGCCGCGCCCGGCCTGCTCGCGCGGCTGTGGGATCACGAGACGCCGGCCACGGCGCTGCCCAGCCTGCTGCGCGCGCTCGGCGCGCTGGGTGATGCCGCGACGGCGGCGTCACTGCTCGAGTGGCTCGAGCTGTACCGCGCGGACAGCAGCCTGCGCGCGCAGCCGGATGCGCTGTCGGAAGGCGCGCGCGCCGCCCATGCCCTCGACCCAGAGGGCACGCGCGACGCGCTGCGAGAGCTCGCGAGCGCGCCCGGGCTCCCGGAAGCCAGCGTGCTCGCGATCCGCGCGTTGCTCGCGCCGCCCGCGAAGGCGCTCGAGCCCGTGGCGATAGCAAAGGCGGCGCCGCCTCCGCCGCCCCGGCCGCGCCTACCGTCGCAGGGCGCGCTGGACGCTGCGTTCGCAGCGCAGCTCGGCGCCGTCCAGCCTTGCGTAGCCGAAGAGCTGCAGCGCAACCCGAAGCTGCGCCAGCTCCGCATCGCGTTCATCGCGGAGAGCGACGGCAGCGCGCACGGCTTTCACTTTGCGCCGGCGAGCGACGCGCTCTCCGACTGCATGTACCCGAAGGTCGCGAGCATCCGCGTGCCGCCCTTCACCGAGCCGCGCTCGGTCGAGCAAGTGGTGATCAACCTCGTCCACCCCGGCGATGCGCCGGTCGCGACGAGCGGCGCCGCGGCGGGCGATGGGCCATGGTGGACCCGCGCGCCACGCGCGCCTCGTGAGAAGACTCGCGCGACGCCATGGTGGCGCATCGAGCAACCGCTGCCGCCGCGCCTCGACGCCGACGCCGGCTCTGCCCAAGACATCGAGTCCGGCGCAAGGCCGCCGTCGCTCGCTTCGCCCGCCGCCACGCCGGCGGCACCCGCACCAACACCCGCGCGTGCACCCGCACCCACGCCTGCGCCCGCGCCGGCAACTGACGCCTGGTGGTTGCCGAAAGAATAGAAGCTAGGCGTGCACGCGCAGCGCCCGCTCCGCATCGATCAGCGCGCCCATGACCTCGGTCGAAGCTCTGCGCAGCGCATCCGGCACGTCCGGGCCTAGCGCGTCCGGGTGCAGCTGCTGCGCGAACTGGCGCAGCGCCTTGCGCGCCTCCGAGGGCGTCGCGCCGGGCGCGAGGTCGAGCAAGCGGTACGGGCTATCGCCTTGCCGGATCTGGTTGCGCTTGCGAAGCAGCAGTCGATAGCTGGCGCGCTCGCCCTTGGCGGCGGGCACGCCCGCGAAGCCGCCGAGGCTCTCGAGCACGCGCAAGAGCCCGTGCGCTCGCGGGTGCGTGCGGCAAAGCGCGTCGAGCGCCGCGCGCGGCTCATCGCGAAGCAACAGAGCTGCAGCCGCCTCTTCCTCCGGCCACAGCGACGCCTCCCGCAGCACCGTGCGGCCGAGCTCCGACAGCCGCAGCTCGCCGTAGCGCAGCGTGCCTTCGCAGGACGCGTGCGTTCGCAAGCAGCTCAAGAGCACGTCGGCGATACGCGGCGGCTCTTCGATGGCCGCGGTCCAAGCCTCGCCGCGCTCGGACACCGCATAGCTCAGCTCCCGGCACGCGAGCAGCGACCGTACGCGTCCGCGCAGCTGCGCGCGCAGCGCGTGCAGCACTGCACCGCGCGTCGCGAGCTGTTGAGCGAGCAGCCACGCACCGACCGGAGCGCTCGCGCCATCGCCGCTCCGCGCCAGCGCAGCCATGTGCTCGTGGGCGTCGAGGTCGCCGGACCGCAGGAGCACGTCGCCCAGACTGTCGTCATGGCCCGTCGGACCGGACACCGCGATCAGCGCACCTCGCTCGACCCGCAAGCGGCACGTGCCACGCTCGGTGTACACCGCGACCGTGCAGCGCTCTTCGCGCTCCGCGAGCACGAGCAGCGCGCGAGCAAACGACCAAGCATCGACCGAGACCGCCATGCGCCCGGTGGTACAAGCCACCGGCACCGATACCCAACTTTTCGGCGCTCAAGCTTGGGCGGACACGCTGTAGCGCGGGTCCTTCGGCACGAGCGACAGCGCGCTGCGGATCTCGGCGTAGCGGCTCGAGATGGAGCCTGGCGACACGCGGTAACGGCGGGCGAGCGCGGCTTGCGTCACGCCCGGCACACCGTCGATCTGCGCGAGCGCGTATTCGATCGCGGCCGCGTAGAGGTCGAGCTTGGCGATGCGCGAGGGCGTCGTGATCGAGCAGTAGTCGCTCCACAGCGCTTGGGCGCGCAGCACGTGCTCGCGCGCGAAGCCGGCCTCCGGCATGCGCGCCGCGAGCAGACGGACGACCGCGTCGAGCAGCGGCGAGCCGGCGCTCGAGCGGCCGTTGGGGCGAGCGTGCTCACGCGGTTGCTCGCGCGAGTAGCGCGGCTCCGCACGGGTGTCGCCGTGGGGCTCGCTCTCGTGCTCGTTCTGCGCCGCGACCAGCGCGCGCTGGGCTGCTGCGCCCGGTGGCGTCACGCGCGGTCGCTGCGTGGCGCCCGCCGGCGCGCGGCCGGGCGCGCCTTGCTCGATCCACGCGAGCAGCACGCGGTGCTCGCGGTTGTCGGGCGCGTTGGTCACCGCCTCGGCAGCGAGCTTGGCGGCATCGCCGAGCTGGCCCAAGCGCGCCAGGCAGTGCGCGAGCGAGGCACCGATCTCGTCTTCCTGCGGCTGGAGCTCGTACGCGAGCTGCAGGTGCTTGACCGCGACCTTGGCGTCGCCGAGGCCTACGTCGATCAAGTGACCGAGGTTGTGGTGGTACCAAGGGTTGCGCGGCGCGATCTGGATCGCGCGCCGATAGCATGAAATGGCGGCGCGAAAGTTGCCGAGCAGCGCTTGGCACAAGCCCATGAGCGCGTGCACGCCGTCGTCGCGGAGGTTCGCAGCGATGAGCTGGCGCAAGTGCAGCGCGGCTTGCCAAGGCGACTCTTCGAGGCGCAGCTCGGCGAGCTGGCGATGTGCGAAGAGCACGTCTGCGTTCAGCTCGTTGGTCTCGCGGACCATCAGCTCGAGATCGCGCACAACAGCGGAGCTGCGGTCGCCGTTCGCAAGCGCGCGCTCCACGCGCTTCCTGAGACGACGCAGGCTGGTGTTGATCTCTTTCGGCATGCGCGCTTGCCGCTATATCCCGCCGTGCAAAGCGGTGCAAGCGCGCTCTTCGCTAGGCCAAGACCGCGATCACTTGCGCGCGATCGCGATCAAGAAACCGCCGAAGTAGCGCAAGGGTGAGTCCACCGCGCGGCGCTCTGCGATCGCGAGGACATCGCGCAACATCGGCACGCGGTGCACGAACGCCGCGGGCGTAAACACGCGAACTCCGCGCATGCCTTCGATTTGCACACCGGCAGGAAACAGCTTAGGCAATTCCAACGGCGAGTCCCAACGCGTGTACACGTCCGCTTCGGTGCGGCCGTCGCTGATGGGTTGCGGGCCCGCGAGTCTTTTCGCGAGGTAGCGCACGCTCCACGGGTTGTAGAACTCGAGCACCATGCGACCGCCGGGCCGCGTGACGCGCGTGATCTCGGAAAGTGCGGAGCGGATGTCGGGCACGTGCGCGAGCACCTTGAAGCTGCACACGACATCGAAGCTGTTGTCCGGAAAGGGGAGCTGAGTGGCGCTCGCGACTGCGACCGACAGCCCGCGCTCACGCGCGCTCTTGAGCATGCCCTTCGAGAGATCCATGCCGACGGCCTCGTCTGCCTCGGCCGCGAGGCGCGACAGGATGAGCCCCGTTCCACAGCCGACCTCCAACACGCGCTTGCCGCGGCACAGCGGCAACATCACGTCCATCTCGAGGTCGTCGATGAGCCGGTGATACCCCTCGCCGCGCGGGCGCTCGTATCCGGTGCTGAAGTCGTCGTAGTAAGCCTGGCTCTGCTTGTTATCGGTCATGCGAGGAGCTCGTCGTAAAGGGACTCGTACTGTGCGGCAACCGTCTGCGGACGATAGCGCGCCAACGCTGCGGCTCGACCGCGCGCGCCCAGCTCGGCGCGCGCGCGGGGATCAGCCAAAAGCGCCGAGGTCAGCGCGCTGAGCTGGGCGATGTCAGCGGCCGACGCCCGGGCCGCGCCGTCGTCCGCGAGCTCGGCGGCCGCGGTGCCCTCGAGCACGATCACGGGCCGCTCGAGCAGCATCGCCTCGATGAGCACGAGGGGTAAATCCATCTTCGCGTACAGGTCCTCGCTGGGCAGCACGATGACGTCGCTGCACGCGAGCAGCGCGTGGATGTCCGGGGTCTCACCGATGAACCGTACGCGCTCCGACGCACCGAGCTCCTTGGCCAGCGCCTCAAGCCTGATTCGAGCCTCGTGGGCGTGCGCGGTCTTGGCGCGACACGCGAGCACGAGCTGCGCATCGCGAGCTTCGAGCGCCGCGTGCAGCCGCAGCGATCGCTCTGCGCCCTTCGAGACCTCGAGGTCGCCCGGATAGACGATCAGCGGCGCCTCCAGCGGCAGACCGAGGCGCTCGCGTGTGGCCGCGCGGGCGGCGCCATCGAACGGCTCGAGCGGCGCGACCGCAGGCGGTATGCGGCGGACGCGAGCGCGCGCGATGCCAGCCGCGAGCAAGCGCGCTTCGGTATGGCGCGACACGACCACCACGCGGTCGGCGAACAGCACGCGCGTGAGGTCGACGTGGGGTAACGGCGCACTGCAAACCGTCTGCACCGTTCGAATCGAGCGCAGCCGCGCCGCGACGCGGGCCGCGGTCGAGCTGCGGGGGTTCGGCGCGAAGAAGAAATGCCACAGGTCCTCGCGGCGGCCGGTCAGCAGCGAGGCAAGGACGCGCGCTTGATCGGCGAGCGCGGGCGCGAACTGGCCACCCGCGGCATACACGAAGCGCAGGTCCGCCTGTTCCAGCCCGCTCGTTTCTCGCAGCGCGCGGCTCGCATCCTTGCGCGTCATCAAGACGGCGCTGTGGCGGGAGAGATGGCCCGCAACGTCGCGCACCAAATTCTTGCTGCTGTCGTGCCACGGGGGCGCCACAGGCTTGCTCACCATCAGCACGCGGGCCATGAGGGCGCAGACCTTAGGTGTTCGCGCGCCGTTTGGACAGGCGCCGGTTTGTGGGCGGGGTCGTTTTGACAGGCCAAGGCCTGTCCGCTCAAACTGTCCTGCGCAATGCCCTCGCGCCCTTCCCACCGTCCTCCGAGCAGCGACCCGCCGCAGGGCGAGCCGCCGCTGCCGGATGAAGACGACGAGCTGAACGAGGATCGCCCGCCGCTCGAGCGAATCTTGCCCGATCTGATCCGGCGCGGGCTCGAAGCGGGCCGCGGGCCGCTCGGCCGGGTGAGCGAGTCGTTCTTCCCGCGCGACATCGCGGCGAGCGTGGTCTCGCAGCTCGGTGATATCCGCAGCGGCGTCGTGAAGGCGGTCGCGCAAGAGGTCGGTCGGTTCTTGCGTGAGGCCGACATCGCGTCGGAGGTTCGCAAGGTGCTCACCGGCCTCGACGTCGAAGCGCAGGTCAGGCTGCGCTTCAAGGCGCGCGAGGACGGCAGCCTCAAGCCGAGCCTCGACGTCAAGCTGGGCGAGGAGAAGCCCGAGAAGGCTGCGCCCGATGCGCGTCGTTCGACGGCGCCGCAGCCGCCCGAGCCCGACAAGCGCTAAGACCCCAAGCGCTACCGCGTGCCCGCCGGCACCTGGATCGCACGCCCTTCGGGGATCGTGCCCGGCACGCTGAGATCGGTGCCTTTGGGGATCCATTTCATGCGGCCACCGGGCAGACGGCGAACCTCGACGCCGCGGATCGCGACCGGCTCGTTCGCCTGGAACGTGGGCTTGCCCGCGCTCGGCACGCGCGAGATCCGATCGACGACCGCCACCGGCGAGCACTCGCCGAACTTGGTGAACTTGCCGTTGATGTGCGGCGCCGGACGGGTGGTGATGCAGAACTGTGAGTCGCCGGTGCGCGGCCCGCGGTTGGCCATGAACAAGAGGCCCGGTCTATCGGCGACTTGGTTCGGCTCGATCTCGTCGGCGATGGTGTAGCCGAGCGTGCCGCCTTTACCGGTGCCGGTGTGGTCGCCACCCTGGACCATGAAGCCGGGGATCACGCGGTGGATCGTGGTGCCTGCGTAGTAGGGGCGCGCCACCCACGCGACTTGCTCGATGTCCCAGAACTTACGCTTACCGCGCGCCAGTCCGACGAAGTTTGCGACCGTAATGGGCGCTTCTTTCTCGAACAGGTCGCAGTAGATGCTGCCCATGCTCGTGTCGATGTGAGCGGACAGCGTGCCTTGCTTGTCGAGGCCCTTGGTGGCCTCGGCCAGGGTGAAGTTGCCCGCGTGCGGATCGGGCCCGTCCGGTGCCCGCATCACCGTCCAGCCGGCAGGCGCCTTGATGCCGATGGCAGCCTCCTCGCCGCCTTTGAGCTTCGTCTTGATGACGCTGACCTCGGTCGCGGGCTGTGCCTGCGGAGCGTTCGCCGTGCGCGCAGGGTCGGCGCTCTTCGTGGCGCCGCTCGGAGCGGTCGCGATTTCGGTTTGCGCGGGCTCGGTCGCTTCGCGCGAGCCACACGCGGCACACAAGGCGGCGACGACGAGGACGAGGCCGTGAGCACGCATCAGGTGCTCAACTATACACGCCGCTCAAGGCTGCGCGGACGATCCGCCGGTGTGGGACGAGAAGCCCGGCACGCCCTGGAAGCGCACAGCGGTGCCCGGACCGAAGCCGTGCTGGCGGCTGAAGCCGGCGTTCACCTCGAGCACGAACTGGGACTGGCCGGGCACCGAGCGCGACGTGTCGGTCTGCGGCTCGGCGTTCTCGACGATACCGAGGATGCGCATGCTCGGCTCGATGAAGATCATGTCGAGCGGCACATAGGTGTTGCGCATCCAGAACGTGAGCTGCTGCGGCTGATCGAACAAGAAGAGCATGCCCGCTTCGGCGTCGAGGTGCTTGCGGTACATGAGGCCGCGCGAGCGCTCGGCCGGCGTGCGCGCGAGCTCGACCGGGACCAGCACTGGCGCGCGCCCCGGCGGGAACAGCTCGACCGCAGCCTCGGTCGCCGCCGGGCCGCTGCCGCCGGTCGCGCCCTGGCCGCTCGCGGGCTTGAGCTCGCCGGCCGGCTTCGCGCCGCTCGAGCACGAGGCACAGGCCGAGCACAACAAGAGTACGGCTAAGAGCGCGCGCATGCCGCGGTGGCTATCACGGACTACCCGAGCAGCCAATCCGCGAAGGCTACGATGGGGGCGAGCGCGGCGCGCACCAGGGCAGCCAGCCAGGGACGCTCGCGAACCTCGGCAGCAAGCGCCGGCGACAGGTCGTAATACTGGCGCACCAGCGCGCGACCGAGCGCGTGCGTCATGAGGTAGCGATCGCGCGCACCGCGCA
>Ga0190269_10000731_pt1 | contig 16427 bp, 13 predicted proteins | sample Popmic249IS_FD_133749 | JGI IMG/M metagenome (GOLD analysis project Ga0190269, IMG submission 133749) | Populus adjacent soil microbial communities from riparian zone of Blue River, Arizona, USA - 249 IS | ecosystem: Environmental > Terrestrial > Soil > Riparian zone | place: USA: Arizona...
ATGACGTTTTCGATCGGCTTGATGACGTCGCTTTCGATCGACTCGGGCGATGCGCCTGGATACGGCACTGAGATCCACACGATCGGCATGTTGATCTCGGGCATCTGCTCGACCGGCAATAACCGGTACGAAAAGATGCCGAGCACGACGAGCGCGAACATGACCATCGTCGCGAACACGGGCTGATTGATACTGGTGCGGGTGATCCACATGGCGGGCTCGTATAGCGGCTTTGGCTATGGGCTATGGGCGGTCGTCATCCCAGCGTGGCCGGGATCCAGTTCTCAGCCTCGGGTAGGCCGACGGCTGAGAACGCGAGAAAACTAATCGACTCGCTTCGCGACGGGCTGCGAAGATTGCTCGCCTTTCACGAAGGCCGCATCGCCGGGTTTGCGCTCGCCGATATCGGCAACGATCACACGCTCGCCTTCTTTCAGGCCTCCGCGCACTTCGATGAAGTCGCTGCCTTCGACTTGCTCACCGACCGAGATCTGCTGACGTTCGATCTTGCCGTTCACGAGCATGTAGACGATCGGCACGCCTGCTTCGTATTTCACTGCCGCAGTCGGGATCGACAACACCGGGGCGTTCTTGTCGAGCACCAATTCACCTTGCGCGAACATGCCGCCTTTCAGCGCACGATCCGCATTCGGGACAGCAACGTAGATCGTGATCGCGCGTGAACCTTCGGACGTCGTTGGATTGATGCGCTGAACCGTGCCTTCGAACTTGCGCGAACCAAAACCGCCGACCGTGAAGCGCGCGCTTTGGCCAATTTTTACGGAAGGAATTTCAGCCGCTGGAATCGCTGCTTCGAGCAGGAGCTCTCGCAAGTCGACAAGTGAAACGACGGACGCATCGGGCGTGATCTTTTCGCCCGGCTGCACGAGGCGTCGCGCCACGGTGCCAGCAAACGGTGCTCGCACATTCGCATCTTCGAGGTTGATCTTCGCGAGCCGCGCCTGTGCTTCGGCGAGCTTCAAGCTCGCGACGCTACCCGCGTACGCGCTCTCGGTCTGTTCGAATGTGTTTTGCGAAATGAACTTCTGCTCGAGGAGCGATTTGTTCTTTTCGCGATTCAACGTCGCCAATTCCAGATCGGCGCGTGCCTTATCGACGGCCGCGGCCTCGCGATCGTATTGAGCTTGCAGATTGCGTGTGTCGAGCTTCGCGATCACATCGCCTTCGCGCACATCCTGACCTTCGCGGACGGTGAGCTCTTGCACTTCACCGCCGACCTTTGACTTCACGGTCGCTTGAATGACGGGTGACAACGAACCCGACAACGGCAACAGACGTGTCAGCACACGAGGTTGCACCGCGGAGATATCGACCTGAGCAAGCTCGAGAGGCGCAGTGATCTTCGTTTCGCCTTCGCCGGCAGCCGGCGTTGCAGGACGATTCCACACATACCAAGCAATGGCGGCCGCAATCAGCAGCAGCGCACCGATGATGAACGGCGCTTTGGAGCTACGTTCGCCGTCCATGGGACCAGCCACGGGAACATGGCCATGCTGCGCGGGGAACGGACGAACCCTTGCCGTACGGCTCTCTGTCGAAGCGCCGTCGAACGCGGGATCGTGATTGGAAGTACCGTCGGAAGACGCCGCCACGGCGGTTTGCTGCCTTGCGTGAGTTGTCACTTGAGCTCCATCGCAGCCTCGAGGGCCGGCCCCATATTGACCGTCAGACCTACGTTTGTCGGCGTAGTTTCAATAGATGCGACGAATCGTTATTACGTCGCGATCTACCGGTTGCGTCCTTGGACGTCGCGGGGGAGCGAAAGGTTACTCCCGTCCGCACAAAAAATTCATGCGATCTGACCTGAATTTCTGTCCGATCGTCTCGGCTTTACGTATTGCACGACCCCGACGGGGGCAGTTCACGAGAGATTTTTCTGTATACAGCTTCCGGTCCGTTGGCGCATCGACGCTCTGTAGGGCCCGAGAGACTGTTGCTATCCTGCGCGCCCTCTTCGTTGCCGAGCGCACCCATGCCTTCTTTCGACATCGTTTCGGAATTGAACGCACATGAAGTCGCGAACGCCGTCGATCAAGCGAATCGCGAAGTCGGCACTCGCTTCGATTTCAAGGGGTCGAATGCGAAGTTCGAATTGAAGGACTTCGTCATCACGCTCAGCGCGCAAGCGGAATTCCAATTGAAGCAGATGATGGATGTGTTGCGCTTGAAGCTCTCGAAGCGCGGCATCGATGTGATGTGCATGAAGATGGACGACCCCGTCGTCATGGGCAACTCAGCACGCCAAGTCGTCACGCTTCGGCAAGGCATCGAGACCGAGCTCGGTAAGAAAATCCAACGACTGATCAAAGATTCGAAAATCAAAGTCCAAGCCGCGATCCAGGACAAACAAGTGCGCGTGACGGGCAAGAGCCGCGACGATTTACAGGAAGTGATCGCGATGGTCCGCGCGGCGAAGCTGGAGATGCCGTTTCAGTTCACGAATTTTCGAGACTAGCGTGATGACGTGATGGTGTGATGATGTGATGACGCCAGATCGGACCGCAGGCCTCTGACTTCATCACCTCATCACGTCATCACTTCATCACTTTCCCATCCCCATACGCCTGCCATTCCTTCCCCACGATCAACCGCGCGCCGCGGCCGAAAGTCAGATACGACCAGGCCCATTGAATGAGCACGGACAGGCGATTGCGGAAGCCGCTCAAGCGATAGATATGTACGAGCAGCCAGAACCACCAGGCGACCCAGCCCTGTAGGCGCAATTTGCCAAACTCGGCAATCGCGCGACTGCGGCCAATCGTCGCCATCGAGCCGAGATCGACGTAGTGGAACGGTTCGCGTGCGCTGTTGCTGCCGCGCTTGATCTCACGACGCACGACATTGGCGAAGTAGATGCCTTGCTGCATCGCCACCAGTGCAACGCCCGGTAATGGTTTGCCATCCGCTGCTGCAGCGTGCGCCATGTCACCAACGACGAAGACCTCAGGATGATTGGCGATCGTGAGATCGGGTCCGACGGTCACGCGACCTGCACGATCGAGCGATACATTCAATGTGCGACCAATCTCGGCCGCGCGCACGCCAGCCGCCCATAACACGGTCGCGGCGGCGAGCTTTTCAGTGCCGATCGTCACACCCTCGTTCGTGATGTCCGAGACGGCGGCACCGGTCCACACTTGTACGCCAAGCGATTCGAGATCGCGCATCGCGCGCGCCGCGAGCTTCGCATCGAACGACGGGAGAATGCGTTGGCCCGCCTCGACCAACACGACGCGCGTTTGTCGCGGGTCGATGCTGCGAAAATCTTTCGCGAGCGTGTAGCGACTCATTTCGCCGATTGCACCGGCGAGTTCGACACCGGTCGGTCCGCCGCCCACGACGACGAACGTGAGATAGCGACGGCGCGCGCTGGTGTCGGTCTCGCGCTCTGCACACTCGAATGCTTCGAGAACGCGACGGCGAATCTCGGTCGCTTGCGATAACGACTTCAATCCAGGCGCATGAGGCTCCCAATCTTCATGACCGAAGTACGCATGGAGCGCGCCGCACGCGAGTAGCAGATAGTCATATGAGTACTCGATGCGATCCGCAACGACGATGCGCCGTTCGAGATCGATGCGATCGGCGTTCGCTTTGATCACGCGCACGTTCGGCGCGATCAACAGACTACGGATCGGAACGGCAATGTCGGCCGGACTCAGTGCCGCCATCGCGACTTGATACAACAGCGGCTGAAAGAGGTGATGGTTCTCGCGATCGATGACCGTTACATCGATATCGGCAATACCGCGCAATCGCTTTGCCGCGTTCAGCCCAGCGAATCCTGCTCCGACGATGATAATTTTTTTCACGCGGACATTGTCGCGCGACGAGCTCGGCGCGCGAAGCGTGACATCTCGCGCCTTGAATTCTTCAACAGCAGCGCTAGCCGATACGCGTCGCGGCCCATTCGATGATCGGCACGACGCGCGCAGACACGAGCTTCAATGCAGACGATTCATCCACCCAGCGGAATTCGTTGTGCTCAGGGCGACCCAGCTCTTCGATGACCGGCAGCGTGATCGAGGTCGTCCCCGTTTCGGCGACGTAGTACCGGGCCACTTTGCCGCGGCTATAAGGACCCGTCTCGATGAAGTCATGACCCCAACGGAAGTTGAGGTCTTCGATCAGCGTCTCTTCACGGACTTCACGAATCGCTGCGTCGAGCGGCTCCTCGCCTGCTTCGACCATGCCCTTCGGGAAGTCCCAATGCGTGAACGCGCGTAGTAACAAGTAGCGCCATCCGTCGGCAGTTGTGCGAACGACAACGACGCCGGCAGAAAGGCGAACAGGTTTGGCAGGCATGCGCGGAGTATAGCCGCGGGTTGCGAGGAACTGGCCGGTCGAGTGACCGGCCAACGCGATCTACATCAGGCGGCCGCTTCCGCCTGGTATTCAAGGACACCCGCGACTGCGTGAATCACGGATGCGATGCGGACGGCGCTTTGAATCGCTTCACGGCTGATGCCGCCTTCGCGCAATTTGCGCTCATGCGCGGTGATGCACATGCCGCAGCCATTGACCGCAGAGACCGCCAGCGACAGCAACTCAAAGTCGAGCTTGTCGATGCCGGGATTGCCGATCACGTTCATACGCAAGCGCGCAGGCAGCGTCTGATACTCGCTGTCTTCCACGAGATGGAGGAAGCGGTAGTAGATGTTGTTCATGCCCATGATCGCAGCGGCTGAACGCGCGCCGTTGATACCTGCAGCATCGAGCTGTGGTTGCGCCCACGCTTCGATCGCGCGAATGAGCTGCGGATTGCGAGAAGCGATCGCAGTGGAGAGAGCGATCGACGCAACTTGCTTCTCCGACAAGCCGGGAGCGCCGCTCGTTGTAAGCACGCTGCCAAGATTCAGGCGTAGATCACGCGCGTAGTCAGGCAGTTGATCGCGAATTGCATCGATTGTCATGAGAACTCCGAAACTTAGGTGAGCAGGTGATCAAGTGACTAGGTCAGACCGGAAACGAGACTTCTGGCCTCGATCATCTGATCACGACCGAAGGAAGTCCCGCGTGGACTTGATCACTTCGGCAGGGCGAGGCATGTCGCCTCGCCCGCCTCAAGGCATTAAGCAGCCTTCAGTGTGTCTTCGCCCTTCTTCCAGTTGCACGGGCAGAGCTCGTCGGTCTGCAGCGCGTCCAGAACGCGAATGACTTCTTCAGGATTGCGGCCGACGTTTAGATCCGTGACGTACACGAAACGAATCACGCCTTCGGGATCGACGACGAACGTTGCACGCTGTGCGACGCCCGCTTCGGGATCCAGAACGCCGAGTGCCGTCGTCAGCTCGCGCTTGATGTCCGACAGCATCGGGAACGGCAGATCGCGCAGCTCTTCCTTGTCCTTGCGCCATGCAAGGTGCACGAACTCGGAGTCGATGCTCACGCCGTACACGACTGCATCGCGATCGTTGAATTCGCGGTTCAACTTACCGAACGCTGCAATTTCCGTCGGACACACGAACGTGAAGTCCTTCGGCCAGAAGAAAACGACTTTCCACTTGCCTGCGTTGCTGTTCTGATCGAACGGCTGGAATGCAGTGTTGATGTCATTCGACACGACACCCGTCAGTGCGAACTCAGGAAACTTTTGACCAATACCTAACATCGTTACTACCTCGACTATGAATGCGCTCTTCCAAGCACAAGGATGAAAGCGGTGGGGCTGTGTGTCGTCCCGTGTGCAATGCATGATGGCGACGGCTGTTCATTTTCACTAATCGATTGTTCTAAACTATTCGATAGCCATCGACTATGGAGCGTTCAACGTGAATTTGCGTGACCTGCGTTACTTCGTCGCACTTGCGGATACGAAGCACTTTGGCAAGGCCGCGGAGCGCTCCTATGTGAGCCAACCCACGCTCTCTGCGCAGATCAAGAAGCTGGAAAACTATCTTGGGGTTCAGCTGATCGAGAGACAACCGCGTCGAGTCACATTGACCGATTCGGGTGCGAAGATCCTGCCGCTTGCGCGACGCATATTGCAGGAGAGCGATGAGATCATTTCGCTCGCACGTAATGAGCACGATCCACTGTCAGGCAAGCTGAACCTCGCATTGATTCCAACGATCGGCCCGTACTTGCTGCCGCTCGTCACCCGCAAACTGCGCAAGCAGTTACCCGAACTGAAGTTGATGCTCTACGAATATCAGACGCAGGCGCTGCTCGAGCGATTGCGTAGCGGTGAAATCGAGCTTGGCATTCTCGCGTTGCCTGTCGGACTCGACGGCTTGGAAGTCGCGGAGTTGTACGAGGAAAACTTCACGGTCGCCGTGCCGAACAACCATGGCCTCGCGAAGAAACCCTCTATCAAGCTCGATGACTTAACGGGCGAGACATTGTTGCTGCTCGAAGACGGTCATTGCTTGCGCGATCAGGCGCTCGACGTCTGCAATCGTGTCGATGTCAAAGAGAACGAAGACTATCGCGCGACGAGTCTCGAAACGCTGCGTCAGATGGTCGCTGCGGGTCTTGGCATCACGCTCTTGCCCGAGCTCGCAACACGCGGCCCCTTTGGTTCGGGGCAGGGGTTGACGGTGAAACAGTTCACGAAGCCAATACCGACGCGCACGATCGGTGCGGTATGGCGTAAGAGCAGCTCGCGCGGTGCGGCGATCAGCGCGGTGTGCGATGTGATTCGTTCGACGATGCAAGAGCGCACGTGAGAATACTGTTCGCATTGCTCTTGCTCGTCGTTGCTCGGCTTGCAGTTGCCGATGTTGCGCTCGAGAAGCCCTGGGCACGCGCGACGCCACCGAACAGCAAAGTGGGCGTCGTTTACGTCACGATGCGCTCGACGGTTGCCGATGAAATCATTTCGCTCTCATCGCCTGCTGCTGATCGCGTCGAAGTGCACACGACGGTGAACGAAGGCGGCACAATGAAGATGCGTCCTACCACGAGCCTCGCGCTGCCTCCCAATGAAACGGTGGCGTTTCAAAGCGGCGGCACGCACATCATGTTGATCGGGTTACGTGCGCCGTTAGTTGCGGGCGAACATATCGAGCTCACCGTGCAACTTCGCGCCGCTGGACGCCAAACGATTCGCGTTCCCGTACTCGCACCGACGGACGAGTGAACTTGTTTGCGAGTTGCGGGATTCTCGTCATATAACTCGCCACTCTTCTTCGCACGCGCACACGCATGTCGGCATCGCAACCTCCACCGAATCTCGGCGATCTGCACGACGAACAGATCGTCACGCTGCTGCGCACGGGAACGCACGCCATGCTCCTCAGCGCGTATTTCGGCGAGCAGGAATATCGCGAGCTCTGTCATTACGCGAAGCTGGCCGCGACTCGCGCGGACAAGAATGGTCGAGTCGTCTATGTGCTGCCCGGGATCATGGGATCGAAGCTCGGCGGTGCGAAGCCGAATGCGCATCTTGTGTGGCTCCATCCCGCGACGATCGCGAACGGTGGATTGATGCATCTCGCTTCGCCGGATGACGGCGTGATGAGTGCGTCCGGCGTGATGCTCCCCGGCTATCTGAAGATGAAGCTGATGTTGGAGATCGCCGGCTTTCGGCCCGTGCTGTTCCCGTTCGACTGGCGCTGCGATTTATTTCAGCTTGGGCGCGCATTGCTCGAACACATCGAAAAGCATCAGCATCGCGACGTGCTGATTGCTGCGCATAGCATGGGTGGCCTCGTTGCACGCGCAGCGCTCACGCTCGATCAACACAAACGGATCGCACGCGTCGTCCAACTCGGCGCACCGAATTCCGGATCGTTTGCACCGGTGCAGGCGCTGCGAGCGGTCTATCCCACGGTCCGCAAAATTGCCGCGATCGATCAGCGTCACACTGCGGAAGAGCTTGCTCAAAAAGTCTTTCTGCTACTGCCTGGTCTGTATCAGATGCTGCCATCGCCCGAGCGCTGCGAAGGCTTCGATCTGTTTGATGCATCGGCATGGCCGCAAGATGAGCTTGCACCGAACGAGAAGCTGCTGGCTTCTGCACGCGAATGTCGCTCGCGGCTTGCAGCGGCAGATGAGCGATGTCTGATGATTGCGGGTTTCGGCCGCGAAACGATCACGCAACTGCGACGTGTCGACAACAACTTCGAATACACGATCACGCGCAACGGCGATGGCACCGTGCCCCTTGCGCTCGCTCATTGGTCAGGTGCACGCACGTGGTATGCGAACGAGAGCCACGGAGCGATGACGAACAACGACACAGTCGTGGCAGCACTGATCGATCTGCTGCAGACAGAAGACACGTCGCATTTGACGTCTGTCGCGCCCGCGGTCGACAACGAGATCATTCGCGTCGCCAACGATCGCGAACTGCGCCTGCAGGCGGTTCGTAAAGTGCAGTGGGACTCGCTCTCACTCGATAGTCGCCGACGCATCCTCGAGCCGATCCTTTCGCCCGAGTTCTTGTAACCGCACACATATATATGTCTGCGAATCGCGCCTCGCCAAGAAGCTGGCGTGATTACGTCAAGCGGCTAAATCGGTCATTACGCGCATCCATCGCTGAGCAGTTTCACTCGAACTGCGACCGGCTCCCCACGTACGCACCCTCAAGCGTCCGTCGCGCAGGACGATAGAGAATGCAAGCAGCTTCACTACACGAGTGCAGCCGCGATCGCGCAGCGCATGAGCGTTGTGTTCTCGATGTCGATCGATGGAGCGAGCGTTCGTGCAACTGCGAAGACGACACCACCCTTTGCACGCTGTCATTGCGAGCGCGTTCCTCCTGAATGCATGCGGTGGCGGGGGCGGAAGCGACAGTAGCAGTACGCCGGCACCGCAAAAGCCCGCAGTGTCGTCGCGCCCGATTGCGCAAACCGACCTGGAAATCGCGACTGCAATTTACAACGGCACTGCTCGCGTACCCGCAGGTTTTTATTCGGAAGCTGCACCCGTCGGTCACGGCACCGTCGCGACGAAGCACGTCAAGAACACTGATGTCGATACGGCGCTCGCACCCTCGGCGTCTGAGTTTGAACTGTGTACCGATGATTGGAATCAAGCGCTCGCCTGGTCTGAAACATTTGCGCTGAATTCGCCGCAATATTCGAACTTGGTTGCCACGAATGACGACGGGCGATATTTCGAATTCGCTCGCGTCCAATCAGGCTCACCTGACCTCTACGTGCAGTCACGCATCTACAAGTGCGCGTATCTGAATCGCAGCGCTGCAAACTTGCGTGCAGCCACCGGTGCTGCGGGTCAGCTCAATGCTCGACCGCTCACGAGCGATGAGTTGCGACGTCTCAGCGAATACTTCTGGCAATTCACCTCGTACAACAACTTCGGTCACATGGTATTGAAGAGCGCTGGATCGACTAGCCCCATGCTCGAGCACACGTTACACATGGCAAGCCTCGTTCGCGGTGGTCTCTCTGCTTCGTGTGACCGCATCGATGTGATCGCCTGGACGCACCGCGTTGACACGGCAACGGGCGCATTGACGCTGGACGTCCAAACGCTCTTCAGCTTCGGCGCAAAGGAAACCGCAGGCGTCGCGCAGCTCTGCGCGAACTGACGGCCTAACCTCTCCCGTCTGCGCACGCCGACATTTCGCGCGTGTCGCGCTCTACTGTTTATTCTTCAGGCCACTTGCGGAACCACTCGGCGCGTCGACGAATTAGACGCGCGGCTCGCGAGCTTCAGAGCGGCGGCGCAGGCTTGGCGTCTGAGCCGATACGCCGGCGGCCCAGTAGCAGCAAGGCGAGATTGCGACCGGTCCGCAAGAAGGGATAGGCAACGCGAGCCAGGGTCTTCGATTTGAACAGCACGCGATTCAAGCGATTGAATGCACCTGAAGGCGTCGTCAGCAGGGATAAGGCATGAATGCAATCGCCGCCGAAGTAGTACTGCCCATCAAGTTTCAGCACCATTCCGACGTCGATGTCATAGCCGAGCGCCTTCGCCTCGGCGACGAGTGCTGGAAACTTGCGTGCATCTGCGAGCGTCACCGGGCCCACGCTGTCACGCAAACGTACGTAGCTCACGTATGACGAACAGAACGGACATTCGCCGTCGTACAACAACCAATTTGCTGCGGACGTGGCGGGTTGAGTCATGGATGGACAGTTTCGTCAGCGGACGCGACTGCCGAACTTTCGGACGTCGATGCGTCATCAGGGCACTCCCCATAGAACGTGCAACCGCTGAGCACGGGCATATTCATAACGGCGGTATAAACGCCCGCGCATGCGAGCACGATGACGGCGCCGAGTACCGCGCGTTTCCACAGTTGCATTGTCCCTCCCATCCCTTTCACCGCGGTCGCCGAGCCGTGGCACGTTCCATGCTCGTCGGATCCCGGCGCGATTGCAATTCGGCTGCCTCGCGAGCGTTGACGCACTCGAGGAAATTCATGCAGGCATTTCGATGACGGAACGCACGCAAACGATTTCTGGTTCGTTCTCCGAAGTCCCGAACTCGGCGACGACTGCGACCGCGTGGGCCGATGGTTTGATCGCGTTCGCCCCGGTGTGGGGCGCAGCGATGCTGTTCAGCATCGCGGGCGATCGCAACATCTTGATGCTGCGCAGCGGCGTGTTGCTCTTCGCGCTGAGTTGGGTCGCGATTGCTGTCGCGATCGCATCGATCGTGCGTCCACGCCTGACGCAACTCCTCTACGCGCTCGCCGGATTGATGATCGTTCGTTACGCGCTCCAGCTTCCGGTCGCGTCCAACAACAAAACGATCGCGCTCTTCATGAACTCCGGAATCCTGCTGTGCGCGGCACAGGCGGCGTGGATTGGACTGCGCGGCCGCGACTTCCGCGATCTCAGCTACGAGCGAATGCGTGTGATCGCGCGCGCTCTTCTCGCGGTGATGTACTTCTTCGGCATCTACCACAAGATCAACACGGACTTTTTCAACCCGGCGGTAAGTTGCGCCGTCGATTTGTATCGGCCGCTCGCAAGCGGCTTTGGTTTATCAGACAACCCGATCGGACATCAGATCGCGATTTGGTCGACGTTCATCATCGAGACGATCACGATCGTCTCACTCTACTGGAAGCGCTATTTCACGATCGGCTTGCTGTTCGGTCTGATGTTTCACTTCGTCATCCCGATCTCGACCTATTCCTGGTACATGGACTTCTCGAGCCTCGTGCTCGCGCTTTACATCTTGTCGATTCCGCGCGAAGTCAGCGCCGAATTCTTCGAACGTTGTGCACGGATTTTTCGTGCGGCGCGCACGCGTTTCGGCTTGCTCGGTCTCTTGTTGCCGTTCGCGGTCGTCGGCGGGCTCGCAGGGTCAGCCGTCGCAATTGCGGCTTTGCGAACGAAACATCTGTACACGCTCTTCCAACTCTATAACTCGGTGTGGGTGTTGTTCTGGGCTATCTACGGCGGTATCGCGATGGTGTTATTGACGGCTGTCGCGCTCAATCATTTGCCGTGGCGCGGACAGACGGGCGCACGGCAACCGCTATGGGTGTATGCGCTGCCTGCGATTCTCTTCATCATGTGTTTGTCGCCGTATGTCGGACTCAAAACCGAAAGCTCGATCGCCATGTTCAGCAACCTGCACACCGAAGGCGGGACGACGAATCACTTGATGTTCGGCAAGCCCCCGTATGTCTTCGACTATCAGAAAGACGTCGCAGAAATCATCAGCAGCTCGAGCCCCGAGCTACAGGCCGTCGCCGCAAAGCACGATGGCATGGTGTGGTTTGCGCTCGTGCAATACCTGCGCGCTAACCCAAATCACTGGGCCACATATCGCCACAACGGGGCCGTGTTCGAGAAGATCACCGCACAAACGCTGGCGACGGAGCCGAAGCCGAACCTACTCGAACGCAAGTTCCTCATCTTCAAAACCGTCGACTTCGACCGACCGAAGGTGTGTACGCATTGAGAAGGTGATGCGTGATGCGTCACTTGTTCAGATGCCCTCCCCCGCCGGCGCGGGGGAGGGTCAGGGAGGGGGTCTTGCCCGTCACGCATCACTCATCACTCATCACCTTCCCACCTGCAACATATCCCTAAACGTCTCCTGGTCCGCCTTCATTCGAAACTTCACATACGGACCCTGCGCGAGATAGCGGCTCGCTTCGAAGTCATCGTCGCGGAAGCCGCTGAAGTTGTAGCCGATCGAGACCCACACGTTTGTCATCAGCGTCATGCCGAAGTCGACGCCGACGGATCCATCGCTGACGTTCGCATCGATCGAGTTCAGCACGGCGCCGTGAATGCCGATGTCGAACAGAGAGGTGAGATCGCGACGCGCATCGAAACCGACTAGCGCGCTGGTGCCCGCGTAGCGATCGCCGTCGAAGGTCGTGCGCACGTGGCGCGCGCCGAGTTGCACGCCCAACTGTGTACGCAGATCGATTTGCCAGTTCACGTTTAGATTGTTGATGGCACGCGCCGATTCGATGGTGCCGCCCGCATCGCTCGTTTCCTCGTGCTTTAGATCGAGGCGATCGAGAACGATCCAGGCGCTCGTCGCGGGTCGGTAGACCCAACCGAGCTGCACATCGGCAACGCTTGCCGCGGCGCCGCTCGCGAAGTCGCTATCGAAGTATTGAGTGGCAAGTGAGAAGGCATGACCTGCGACAGGTTCGCGATAGAAGCCGCCTGCGAACACGAGACGATCTTCATCGTCAGAATTTCGGTTCTCGATGCGCGAGGTGAACGTCCATAGTTCGCTGCGATACAGCGCGCCGATGAACGTCGCGATGAAATCGCCATTGAGCGAACCTGAGGCGAACTGCACGTTCGGATTGAACGGCGCAGCCGCAGCGCCACTCACGGTTTTGCTTTGATCCACACCGAAGTCGAGCGCCCAGCGTTCGCTTACTTGCCAACCTTGGGTGAGGCCGACGTTCGCGAACACGCGTGGGCCGAACTCCGTCGCTTGCTGCGCCATGCTCGACTGCAACTGCGCACGTTGCCATGGCACGGCGCGCACGCCGACGCGAGTCATATCGGAGTCGAGCTCCGCGCCGTCGGCGTGCTCGTATTCGGCAAACAATGTCGTGTCGGCGCGCCAGTGGTAATCAACACCGACGAGCGAGCGATTCGGAAAATCGATGCTCGAATTCTTGCCGCCCAACGCGACGTCTTGTGAACCGTGCAACGTGATCAAGTCATCCCACAAATCGATGCTGCCGTTCACGAACGCTTGCTGCGATTCGCCGCCGTCGTAGTTCGAGACGCTGCGCTCGGTCGCACCGGCATCTTCCACATGACGAGCGCCGACACCGAGTGTGTAGTCGTCGAGTTCGCGGCGAACCTCGGCACTGACGAGGTCGCGCCGTGCGCCAGACGTGAGCACATTCTGTTGATACGCCTCACCTTCGAGGACGGTGTGCTGCGTGAAGTGATACCGGCCGTCGACGCCGGACTTGCGCGTGCCTGCTTCCGAATTCAGTTGTTGACCAACACCGAACCCTGCTTCCTGTTCCCGCACGTACGCGCGCGCATCGAGCGTAGCGGTCACATGCGTGAGCTCAGTGAGATAGCCGTTCGCCTCGCTCGGAATCGTGGGATCGTCCGATCGCGTTTGCGCAACTTCCGCTTTCAGCTCAGTCGCTGCGCCAAGTTGCCAACGCATATCCATGCCACCCACGCGCGTGTCGCCTGCGGTCGCGCCTTCCTGGATGAAGCTCGCGCCGATCTCGAGCGCATCGTTCGCCAGCTTCAATGAAGCTCGACCACCCGCCGTGGTTTGCTCCTTGCCGCCATTGATCACTTCGTATTCAGCGACGATCAACACCGGATTGAAATTCTGGTCGCGACTCGGCACCGGCTGTTTGAAGAAGATCGTGCCATTCAAATAGTCGATGCTGTAATCGAGGAAGCGCGAGAGCGGACGCGACTCGACGATGACTTCGCTACGCAAGCGATCGCGAATCTCGAGGCGTACTTTGTCGCTGTTCACGATGAGCGGCCGACGGCTCAGGCGGTACAAACCCGACGTGCCATCGCCAGGAATCTCATCCTTCACGAAGCCTTGATCCGATTGCGCAGCGAACGCCGAATAACCGAAGTGCTCGCCGGCGTAGTCCGACTTCAAACCGGTGAGCGTGCGGCTGTAGCGGGACAGCTCCGTCACCGTTAGGCCCGTTTCGAAATCGCCGAACATCGCCGCGAACTGTCGACGCTCCAATTTCACGAACAACTTGCGTGCTGTCGCTGCTTCGAAGCGCTGCTCCGTCGCATCGCCGTAAAGCGTGTAGAAGCGATTCGGCTCGACGACGCCGAGCAGCTTTTCTTTCGCTTCACTGCGTTCGCGCGCGGAGTCATACGCTGCGGTGAGCAAGAACTCACCTTTGATCGCGCCCTTCGCGAAGAACGCGAGTCGACCCTCGTCTGCATAGCCGTCATCGATGCCTGCAGCTTCGGCCGCTTGCATGTTGTCGCTGATCGTTTTGTACGCAGCGGTGCCTTCCGCAATGCCGACCAAGATCCAATCGCGCGCTTGGGGCTCGAGCCACACACGAATCTCTTGTTGCTGACGTTCATTGAAACGCAGACGAATCACCGCAGTGCCAGCTTGTGTCGTTGGCTCGAGCTCGAGTCGCGCCAGACCATCGTCATCGACGGTGAATGTCGGTTCGCGCGTACCGATCGCGACCAGCTTGTTGTCGTCCAGCGAAGCCACTTCCCACCACGATCGATACGGCGCTTCGACGCGGTAAGCACCGAGCGTTCCCGGCCGCGCCGATTTGCCGTACGCGTCGATCATGCGCAGCGCGATCACCGGATGCGTGCGACCGTCAGCATTCAACGTCGACGCCGCGCGCACGAGCTCGGCGCGAACGGCACCGCCGGCGTAATGAACTTTGCGCGTAAGTCGCAACAGCTCCGCACCGTGCTCATCGCGCACGATCGCGAGCAGTTCGTTGTCGCCGTTCGAAAGGGCAACGCCACGCCACCGACTCAAAGACGCCGTGCGCGTTGTGTTGCTCGCAACTCCATCGAAGTTCAACGGACTCACCGCGCTGCCATTCACACGCAACTCCAGTTGCTGCGATGGCAGATGTTGGATCGCGACTTTGATGCTCGGGATGGCCGGCATATCGTCCGGCGCAGGCATGAGCCAGGCGAGTTCGGGTTGGAGAGACTCCACGTCGATCCCGGTTCCCTCCCTCTGTTCTGGTGCCCTCCCCTGCGACAGCGGGGAAGGGCTAGGGTGGGGGCGCTTTCCTGGAGACAGAGATGGCCCCCTCCCCATCCCTCCCCCGCTAGCGCGGGAGAGGGGGTAAGAAGCTCCGATCGTGGCGACAGCCGTCGACTTTGCCGCACCCTCCTTCACCTTCAACGCGCCCGTCGCCTTCACACGCAACCCTTCGATCGCAATTTCCACGCGTCGATTCAGCGCGAGGCTTTTGCGATCGTGACCTGCCGCGATCGGTTCATCGGCACCGCGGCCTTCGATCGTGATGTGCGCGGGATCGATGCCGAGGCGATCGCGCAAATAGTTCGCGACCACTTCGGCGCGCGCACGCGATAGCGATTGGTTGTCGGCGAAGGCGCCGCGACTGCGTGCTGCGATCAGTAGTGCGTCGGTGTGACCGATCGCGCTCAGTCGTAGGTTCGTCACGCCGCGCCATTCTTCGACGATGCGATCGAGCTGCACTCGATCGCTCGCTTGAATCCGGGTATCCAGCACGTCGAACTTCGGTGCGAATCGATACGTCGCGCTTTCGAACAACATGTCGCCACGCAAGATGAGGTTCTCGACGGCTTCGGTGCGCTGTGCGCTTTGCGTCGGCGAGTCGAACATCGCGAACGCTTTGATCGGCAGCGCACCACTCGCACTCGCTTGTGCCTCGGTCTCGAATGACAGCGTCCTGGTTTGTGAGAGCGTTCCGAGGTTGAACGTCAGCATGCCCGCATCGCTTGCAGGTGCGACGCTGCTACTGCCGTCCACGAGGTCCAGGCCGGACGGCAGCTTCACGAACACGCGTGCGTTATCGACCGCGAGCGTTTGCACATCGAGAGTAAGCGTGTGTTTGAGCCGCGTCGCTGTGAGGCTTGTCGATTGAAGCGCAAGCGCGACACTTCCCTTCGGCGGCGCTTTGCGCTCAAGCACGAAGTCTGTCCGCCACAAGGCACCGCCGCGGACATCGACGAATTGCGAATACGCGCGACCTGCATTGCGCACATGCTGCTCGCATTCGAGCGGTTGATGCGTGTCCGGCACGGTGACTGTGTCGAGCTGCACGACACGCGCACCTGGCATCACATCATCAAAGTGATACTTACCTTCGTCGTCCGTGACTGCGTAACGGCCGTCTTCCATATAGACGCGCACGCCAGGAACGCCGCGTAGTTGTTCAATCGGCTCCGCGCACGAACCTTCGACGATGCGACCCATGACGAACGCACGATCGCGAAATAGATCTTCGCGCAATTCGATGGTCGCTTGCGCCGCATTAGAGCCGACGCCATCAGCACCATGCGCCTGCGCCGCATTCACGA
>Ga0190269_10000732_pt1 | contig 16426 bp, 16 predicted proteins | sample Popmic249IS_FD_133749 | JGI IMG/M metagenome (GOLD analysis project Ga0190269, IMG submission 133749) | Populus adjacent soil microbial communities from riparian zone of Blue River, Arizona, USA - 249 IS | ecosystem: Environmental > Terrestrial > Soil > Riparian zone | place: USA: Arizona...
CCCCGCCCGCTCGGCCGAGATCGAGGTCGTCATGGAGACCTTCGACCACGCCCACGTCGAGCTCGTGGTGGCCGCCCTGGCCGACGCCGGCTACGCCGCCCGGGTCGGCGAGGTCACCTTCGGACGCCGCTGACACGAGATCTGTGCGTGGTTCCGAGCGCTATCCGCTCGAGAACGCACACAGATCTTGTTGCCCGGGGTCAGAGGAGCTGGTCGCGGAGGGCGGAGACGGTGGCGGGGCTGACGCCGAGGGCGTCGACGAGGCCCTCCATCGAGCCGTAGCGGGCGTCGACCTCGGCGAGGAAGCCCTGCATGGCCTCGACCGGGGCCTCCAGGTACTCCTTGGGCTGGCTGCTCATCGCGTCCACCGCCTCGGGGAACTCCACGGCCAGCCACCCGCTGAACTCCTCCATGGCCGCCGCGGAGAGGTGGTAGTCGTGGGCGATCACGTCGTGGTCCACGCCGACGAGGCCGAGCAGGACGGCGGCCAGCACGCCGGTGCGGTCCTTGCCGGCCGAGCAGTGGAACAGGGCCGGCTGCCCGTCGGCGATGAGCTCGAGGGCCCGGGCCAGGGAGCCGCCGCCCTGGTCGAGCATGTCGAGGTAGCGGTCCCGGAGGAACTCGGCCGCCCCCGAGCCGGGGACGAGGTCGTCGTCGCTCCAGATGCGCTGGAGCACGGGCAGGTGGTGCCAGTCGACCGGGTGGAGGTGGGTGGGGAACCGGCCCCGCTCCAGCTCGCCCTCGGTGCGGAGGTCCAGCACCGTGCGGAGCCCGAGGGCCGCCACGGCCTCGAGGTCGTCCCCGTCGAGCCGGTGGACGCCGTCGGCGCGGTACACGACGCCCCGCCTGACCCGGCGACCGTCGACGGTGGGCAGCCCGCCGAGGTCGCGGACGTTGAACACCCGCTGGAAGCGGATCACGCGGTCGAGCTCGTCGAGCGCCGGGTCGGGGAGGTGGGCCACCCGACGAACCTACCGGCGGGTTCCCAACACCCGGCGGCCGCAGGGTGTCCACCCGGTGAGGCATCGGTCACCGTCGGGTGACCACGCCGGCGGCCCGCCGCCCGGCACCGGGCGCGCGCCCGAGGCGTCTGGCATCGGGCCGGGCGCGGCGGGCAGGCTGCGGCGATGTCCATCAGGGGGAAGGCGGTGATCGTCGGCGCCTACGAGCACCCGCGCCGGGAGATCCCCGACCGCACGATCGCGCAGATCCACCGGGAGGTGGCGGTCGGGGCGTTGACCGATGCCGGGCTCACGCTGGCCGACGTCGACGCCTACTTCTGCGACTCGATGGCCGGCTTCGGGCCGATCACGATGGCCGAGCACCTCGGGCTCGCGGCCCGCTACGTCGACTCCACCGAGACCGGCGGCAGCTCCTACCTGGCCCACGTCGGCCACGCCGCCGCCGCCATCGCGGCCGGCAAGTGCCGGGTGGCGCTCATCACGCTGGCCGGGCGGCCCCGGACCGGCGGGGCGGCTCCCGGGGGAACAGCCCGCATGGGCGGCACGCCGGAGGCGGGCTTCGAGCAGGTCGGGATCTTCAGCCCCGTCGGCAACTACGCGCTGGCCGCCTCCCGCCACATGCACGAGTTCGGCACCACGAGCGAGCAGCTGGCCTGGATCAAGGTGGCCGCCTCGGAGCACGCCCAGCACAACCCCCACGCCCTGCTGCAGGACGTCGTGACCGTCGAGGACGTCGTCGGCTCGCCGATGATCGCCGACCCGCTCCACCGGCTCGACTGCTGCGTCGTGACCGACGGCGGCGGGGCGCTCGTCGTCGTCCACCCCGACGTGGCCCGCGACCTCGGGCGGTCGGGCGCCGCCGTCCTCGGCCACGGCGAGGCCCTCAAGCACACCGACGCCGGCCGGATCGACCTCACGTGGTCGGCCGCTCGGTGGTCGGGGCCGGCCGCCTTCGCCGAGGCCGGGGTGGCGCCGGACGACATCCAGTACGCCTCGATCTACGACAGCTTCACGATCACCGTGCTCATCGCCCTCGAGGACCTCGGGTTCTGCGAGAAGGGCCAGGGCGGCGCCTTCGTGGCCGACGGCGCCCTGCGCAGCCCGGGCGGGCGGCTCCCGTTCAACACCGACGGCGGCGGGCTCTGCAACAACCACCCGGCCAACCGGGGCGGCATGACGAAGGTGATCGAGGCGGTCCGCCAGCTCCGGGGCGAGGCCCACCCGGCGGTGCAGGTGCCGGGCTGCGAGCTGGCCCTGGCCCACGGCACCGGCGGCGCCCTGTCGACCCGGCACGGCAGCGCCACCCTGATCCTCGGAGCGTGGACCCGATGAGCGAGCTCCCCGCTCCCGTCCCCCCGCACAACCCCGAGGCGGCCCCCTTCTGGGAGGGCCTGGCCGAGGGCCGGCTCGTGCTGCCGGTGTGCGACGCCTGCGGCCACCACGTCTGGTACCCCCGTTCGTGGTGCCCGGTGTGCCAGCACGAGTCCGTCACGTGGACCCCGATGTCGGGTCGGGGCACCGTCTACGCCCGGACCCTGCTCCACCGGTCGATGGGGCCGTGGCGTGACGCGGCGCCCTACGTCATCGCCTACGTGGAGCTGGCCGAGGGCCCCCGGGTCCTCACCAACGTGGTGGCCGACGACCCGGCCTCGGTGCAGATCGGCGATCCCGTCGAGGCCGTCTTCGTGCCGGTGGACCGGCGCGACGGCGACGCCGACCCCGACATCACCACGCTGCTGCGCTTTCGCCCCGCGTAGCCGCACCGTCGGCCACGACGTCTGTGCGGGATCTCGAGCCGCGGCGCAGGACCGCACGCAGACGTCGTGTCAGGTCGGTCCGGTGAAGCGGGGCGGGCGCTTCTCGCGGTGGCTGGCCAGGCCCTCGGCTGCGTCGGGGAGGCCGAAGCCGAGGAACTCGTAGGCGAGCGAGGCGTCGAAGGCGGCCCCCTGGGCCCGGTACCAGTGGTTCAGCGTGTGCTTGGTCCACCGGATGGCCGACTGGGCGCCCTCGGCCAGCTGGGAGGCGACCGCCAGGGCCCGGTCCTGCACCTCGTCGTCGTCGACGCACAGCGACACGAGCCCGATCCGCTCCGCCTCCTCCCCGGTGAGGGTCTCGCAGGTGAGCAGGTAGTACTTGGCCTTGGCCATGCCGCACAGCAGCGGCCAGCAGATGGCGGCGTGGTCACCGGCGGCGACGCCGAGGCGGGTGTGGCCGTCGATGATCCGGGCGGTGCGACCGACGACGGACACGTCGGCCAGCAGCGCCGCCACGAGGCCGGCCCCCACCGCGGGCCCGTGCACGGCCGACACGATCGGCTTCGAGCAGTCGATCAGGTTCACGACGAGGTCGCGGGCCTCGCGCATCACCCGCAGCCGGGTGGCCTCGTCGTCACCCACCATCGAGTCGATGAGCTCGAAGCTGCCGCCGGCCGAGAACCCCTTGCCAGCCCCCCGCAGCAGCGCGACGCGGGTGTCGGCGTCGCGGTCGACGGCCCGCCACACGTCGGCCAGCTGGGCGTGGGCGTCGGGTCCGACGGCGTTCAGGCCGGGGGCGTCGAGCGTGATGCGCAGCACCCCGTCGGCGGGGCGGTCGAACGTGAGCGCCGGGAACGGCTCGTAGGCGGCGAGGTCGGGGGCGGCGGGCATGTCCCCTGTCTACCTGGCCCCGATCGACCGACCGGCCGGGGCGCCGCCGCGCCGGCGCAGGGCGACGGCACCACGTCCGGCACCACCTCGCCCCCCGATCCGGAGCAGTGCGCCGGCTACGTCGGAGGCTGCTGCGCTCGGCGACGCAGGTGGAGCAGCAGGGCACCGGCCGCCGCCGCGGCGCCGGCGCCCGACATCGAGGTGCCCCCGCCGGTCGCCGGCAGCTGGCCCGTGGCGCTCGCTGCCGCGATCGGTGCCGCCGCCGTCGGGGCCGGGGCCGGAGCGGCCGGCGCCGGGGACGGCGCGGGTGCTGCGGCCAGGGTGCCGCCGCGGAACGGACCGGTGATCTCGTAGAGGATGCCGGGGCCGGGACCCGTCGGCAGGCCCTCGATGCCCATCCCCCGCTGGGAGTTGAGGTAGAGCCGGTTCCCGTCGGGCGACAGCGCGAGCCCGGTCACCTCGGACATGAGCGGGATGGGCGTGGGCTGGTCGAAGCCGTGCTGCGGCCCCGTGAGGCGCACGATCGGGAAGACCACCCGCTCGGGGGTGATGACGCAGACCTCGAGGTTGCCGCCGTCTTCGGACACGTAGAGGTCGTGGACGGAGGACACGGCGATGTTGTCCACCCCGCTGAGCACCGGCTCCGGGTGCTCGGCCGAGTCGTAGAGCACGGTCATCCGCTGGGCGGCGACGTCGAGGTCCCAGATCCGGTCGTCGCCCTTGGTGGCGAGGTAGACGTGCCCGTCGTCGTAGACGAGGCCCTCGCCGCCGTCGAACGGCGTGGCCCCCGGGACGCTCGTGCGCAGCGGGGCGGAGGGCGCCGACGGGTCCATGTGGTCGGCGACGGGGATCCACGTCACGGCGCCGCTCCCGTCCATCGCCATCGCTTCGAGCACCCCGCCCTCGAGCGCGGCGCCGGTCCCCCAGGTGCCCACGGGCGGGGTGTACCGGTAGAGCAGCCCGTCGGTCTGGTCCTCGGAGAGGTAGAGCTGCTGGCGGACGGGGTCGGCCGCGGCCATCTCGTGCTTGAAGCGCCCGAGCGCCGGGCGGTCGACCGCTCCGGCCGGGTCGAAGGGGTCGCACTCGTAGACCCGGCCGCCGGCGTAGCTCAGCGCGTCGGCATCGCTCTCCCACTCCTCGCACGACAGCCAGGTGCCCCACGGCGTGAGCCCGCCGGCGCAGTTGCTCTGCGAGCCGGTGAGGATGTCGTACGCCTCGACGACGGTGCCGTCGGGCGCGAACCGGATGACCCCGACGCCGCCGGTCGTCGGCATCTCGGGCACAGCTGCCCCCAGGGTGGCCATCAGCTCGGTGCCGCCGGGGACGTCGACGGGGGGCGGGTTCTCCGAGTTCGAGATGTAGAGCCACCCGCCGTCGTCGGTGGGCACGCAGGCCCCGCCGTCGGGGAACGGGTGCCACAGGTGCTCGGTGCCCGCGACGGGGGCCAGGGAGGTGGCCACGATCCGCGCCGTGAAGCCCTCGGGCACCATGACCCCGTTCTCGTCGGGGTCGAGGAGCGGGCCGTAGGGCGACTCGCCGGGCTGGGCCGGCGCGCTGAGCGCGGCCCGCCAGAAGCCCGGAGCGATGCCCGCCATCGCCCCGGCGGCACCGGCTCGAGCCAGGAACTGGCGACGGTTCACGACCGCCCTCCCTTCGTGTCGACCGGATCCCCCGGCCTGTCGTCCGTCGGCTGCGCGGCGGCCGCCGTGCGCGGTGCTCCGGCCAGCGCGCGCACCCGGGCCGCCCGAGCGGCCACCAGCCCCCCGGCCACACCCAGCGCGGCCAGCCCCACCGGGATGGTGCCGCCCGTGGCAGGGAGGCGGCCGGTCGTGGCCGCCACCGGAGCCGGATCGGCGGCCGCCGCGACCGGAGCGGGGGCCGGCGGCGCGTCGACGACGGGGTCCACCGCCGCCCGGTCCGGCCGAGGGCCCAGCGCAGTCGTCTCCTCGAGCCGGTTGGTGCCGGCCGGCGACCGCCACGAGGGGCCGGCCACGACCGTGGCGGCGGGATCGGTGCGGTCGGAGATGTAGAGCCAGTCGAACTGGGCGGCCTCACCGGTGACCTCGAACACGCCGAAGCCGTGCCGGTCGGGGTCGAGGTACTTGAACCAGGGTCCTGCGGTGTAGGCGACCAGCGGGAGCCCGGCGGAGAAGGCCTCCCCGCCGGGGATGCCGAGGTCCTCCACCGCCTGGCGGAACGAGTCCGAGGTGACGGCCGGCGTCACGAACTCGACGGCCACCGAGTCCCCGAGCCCGCCCAGGTAGGTGCCGGGGTCGGCCGGGATCTCGGCCGCCCACGACGAGTGGATGTCACCGGTCAGCATCACCACGCCGCCGGCGGCCTGGTACGCCGCGCCGAGGGCGGACTGCTCGTGCTGGTAGCCGTCCCACTGGTCGCCGTTCAGGACGATGGGGGGCTCGAGGCCCAGCCCGTCGTACACGGGCGCGAGGGCCGCCTCGAGCTCGGGCGAGGGGCTGTCGGGCGGGTCCCCGAGCACGAGCGGGGCGAACATCACCGAGTTGGCCACGACCTTCCAGGTGGCGCCGGAGGCGGCGAGCCCGTCGTCGAACCAGCTCCGCTGCTCGGCCCCGAGCATCGTCCGGTCGTCGGCGCCCACCTCGGGGCTGGTGACGAACATGTCGCCGCTCGCGCCCTCGACCTGCTGCGAACGGTGGTTGCGCTCGTCGAGCACGAACAGATCGGCCAACGATCCGAACGCCATCTGGCGGTGGATCTGGAGCGTGTCCCCAGCGGGCCGGACCGGCATCCACTCCAGGTAGGCCTGCATGGCGGCGGCCTTGCGGGCGGCGTAGTCGCCCTCGTCGCCCTGGTGGTTCTCGGCGCCGCCGGCCCAGGCGTTGTTGGTGAGCTCGTGGTCGTCGATCGTGGTGACGAACGCGTAGCGGGCGTGGAGGGCGGCCAGGTCGGGGTCGGTCTTGTAGAGCGCGTGGCGACGCCGGTAGTCCTCCAACGTGACGATCTCGTGCTCGGGGTCGTGGAAGCGGTCGAGGCCCTCGGTGGCGTAGCCGCCCTTGCCGTACTCGTAGATGTAGTCGCCGAGGTGGAGGACGAGGTCGAGGTCGTCGCGGGCGGCGAGGTGCCGGTAGGCGCTGAAGTACCCCGCCTCGTAGTTGCTGCAGGAGACGACGCCGAAGCGGAGCCGCTCCACCGCGTCGGCGGCGGCCGGGGCGGTGCGCGTGCGCCCGACCGGGGAGGTCGCCCCGAGCGCCCGGAAGCGGTACCAGTGCTCGATGCCGGAGCGGAGCCCGGCGGCGTCGACCTTCACCGTGTGGTCCCCGGCGGCGGTGGCGGTCACGGTGCCCGCTCCGACGACCTGCGCGAAGTCGGGGTCCTCCGCCACCTCCCACACCACCTCGGTGGGGGCACCGACGCCGGACCCCGGGGTGGCGTCGTCCGACGGCGTGACCCGGGTCCAGAGGATGACCCGGTCAGGTAGCGGGTCGCCCGACGCCACGCCGTGCCCGAAGGGCCCAGGCGCGGGTTGGGCAAAGGCCGGGTCGCGCCGGAAGGCGGGCTGCGCGACGGCGAGCGCAGCGCTGCCGAGGCCGAGTCGGAGGAAGCGTCGACGATCCATGAGCGGGGGAACCTAGGGGTGGGGTGCCGGGCCGAGGTGGCCGTGCGGTGAACGGGGGGCGACCTCCGCGCGGCCGTTCGGATCGGGACGGGATCGGCCGGTTTGGGCGGTCCCGAACGTGTTCGCCGCCACCGGGCGATCCCCTGCAGGAGGGGCTTGGTCCCCCGTCGTGGTACGAACTCCCCCATGGACGATGCGGCGGGACCCTCGCCCCTCGACGGCGGGCCCGCCCACGACGTGTTCGTCAGCTACAGCAGCCACGACAAGCCGATCGCGGATGCCGTGGTGGCGCGCCTCGAGCAGGCGGGCGTGCGCTGCTGGTTCGCGCCCCGCGACATCGTGCCGGGCGCCATCTGGAGCGAGGCGATCGTCGGCGCCATCCAGACCTCCCGGGTGATGGTCGTGGTGTTCTCGGGGCAGACCAACGCGTCGCGACAGGTGCTCCGGGAGGTCGAGCGGGCCATGGCCAACGACGTCGTCGTCGTCCCCTTCCGCGTCGAGTCGGCCGAGCCCAGCGGCGCCCTGGCCTACTACCTCGCCTCCGAGCACTGGCTCGATGCCGTCACCCCGCCCCTCGAGGGCCACATCGACCAGCTGGCGCAGGTGACCGGGGGACTGCTCGGGCGGTCCGAGCAGCACGGCGCGCCGCCCGCCCCTCCCCCGCCGCCCCCACCGATGGCCGCACCGGCTGCCGGGCCGCCCAGGACCGCGTGGCGGCCGAACCGGACCATGGTCGTCGGGGCCGTGGCCGTGCTGGTGGCCGCCGTCGTGGGGGTCGTCGCGCTGGTGCTCACCCGGTCGGGCGGGGACGGGCCGACGGCGGGCGGATGGCCGCTCTTGGAGCTCGAGCGCGGGGACTGCGTGGCGGAGCTCATCTTCGACATCACAGAGCAGGCGACGGCGATCCCCTGCGACCAGCCCCACGAGATGGAGCTGTTCTTCGTCGACGAGCCCTGGACGATGGACGACGAGTACGCCGGCGACGATCAGGTCGAGGACGCCGCCTACGCCATCTGCGAGCGCGAGTTCGAGGCGTACGTGGGGGTCCCGTACCTCGACTCGGTGCTCTACCTCTACGAGTGGCATCCCTCGGAGGCCGCCTGGAGCCGCGGCGAGCGCTGGCTGGCCTGCGCGCTCACCGGCGACGGGGCGCTCGAGGAGTCCGCCGAGGGCTCGGGGATCTGAGCAGGGCGGCGCGGCTCCATCGGCGCGCCCCCGTGAGGCCGCCGATATGCTCACCCTGAGCATAAGGAGTCGCCCGTGCCGGAGCCCTCCAGCGCCCTCAAGACCGACCACTACGAGCTCACGATGCTGGCGGCGGCGCGGCGCGACGGGGTGGCCGAGCGGCGAGCCGTGTTCGAGGTGTTCGCCCGGCGCCTGCCGACCGGGCGCCGGTACGGGGTGCTCGGCGGCCTCGGACGGCTCCTCGACGAGCTGGAGCGGTTCAGGTTCGGCGATGCCGAGCTGGCCTTCCTCGAGCGAGCCGGGTTCCTCGACCGGGCGACGCTCGACCACCTGGCCGGGTACCGGTTCCGGGGCGAGGTCCTCGCCTACCGGGAGGGCGAGCTGTTCTTCCCGGGGTCGCCCGTGCTCGCGGTGGAGGCCCCCTTCGGCGACGCCGTGCTGCTCGAGACCCTCGTGCTGTCGGTGCTCAACCACGACAGCGCCGTGGCCGGCGCCGCCGCCCGCATGGTCGACGCCGCCGATGGCCGGACCCTGATCGAGATGGGCGGCCGTCGCGCCCACGAGGAGGCAGCGGTGGCGGCCGCCCGCATCGCCCACCTGGTGGGCTTCGACGCCACCTCCAACCTCGAGGCCGGTCGCAGGTACGGCGTGCCCACGGCCGGGACCGCCGCCCACGCCTTCACCCTCGCCCACGTGGACGAAGCCTCGGCGTTCGCCAGCCAGCTCGACGCGCTCGGGCTCGGCACCACGCTGCTGGTCGACACCTTCGACGAGGCAGCTGCCATCCGCACCGGCGTGGCCCTCGCCCGCGAGCGGGGGGCCCACGGACCGGGCGCCATCCGGCTCGACTCCGGTGACCTCGCCGTCGAGGCAAAGGCAGCCCGTGCGCTGCTCGACGAGCTCGGCGCCACCGACACCCGGATCGTGGTGTCGAGCGACCTCGACGAGTACCTCATCGACGACCTCGTCGAGCGCGAGGCCCCCGTCGACGCCTTCGGGGTGGGGACGAAGGTGGTGACCGGCTCTGGCGCCCCCACCGCCGGCTTCGTCTACAAGCTCGTGGCGGTGGCCGACGACGCCGACCCGGACAGCCCCCTGCGCCCGGTGGCCAAGCGCTCCACCGCCAAGGTCAGCCACGGCGGCCGCAAGCGGGCCTGGCGCCGCCTCGACGAGGACGGGCAGGCGATCGGCGAGGAGGTGCACGTCGTCGACGAGCCGTTCCGCACGCACCAGGTGGCGTCCGACGAGCTCCGCCGTGACCTGCAGGTCCTCGTCGTGGCCGGCGGCGAGCGCCGGCACGCCCCCACCAACGACGAGATCCGGAGCCACCACCGGCGCGCCCTCGAGGAGCTGCCCGCTCGGCACCGCCAGATCAACGCCGGCGAGGCCGCCTGGACCGTGCACCACGCCCCCACCGCTGACACCCGACCGCCCACCTGACCGGAGGAGACCACATGCGACGCGCATTGCTCGGAGTGGACCTGACCCCGACCTTCTGCGAAGGAGGCGGCCTGCCCGTCCATGGCGGCAACGACACCGCGGCCCGGGTGGCCGCCTACCTCGACGAGCACGGCGGCGACTACGACGTCCTCGTGTTCAGCGAGGACTGGCACATCGACCCCGGCGAGCACTGGGCCGCGGAGGGGACCGACCCGGACTTCGCCACCACCTGGCCCGTCCACGGCCCCGCCGGCACCGACGAGGCGCGCGTCCACCCGGTGGTACGGGCCGCCCTCGACCGCCTCGGCGAGCGGGGCATCCCGGTGCACCTCGTCCGCAAGGGGATGTACGAGGCGGCCTACTCCGCCTTCGAGGGGGTGGTGGTGGAGAACGACCCGGCTGAGCTGGAGCCGGTCGGCCCGACCCTGGCCGAGTGGCTCCACGCCCGGGCCGTCACGCACGTCGACGTCATCGGCATCGCCACCGACCACTGCGTTCGGGCCAGCTCGCTGGACGCCGCCGCCGAGGGCTTCGAGGTGCGCCTCCTGACCGACCTCATGGTGGGCGTCGCCCCGGACACCGCCGCGAGGGCGCTTGCGGAGATGGAGGGCGCCGGCATCGAGCTGTCCACCTCGGCCGCCGCCGGGGTCGGGACCTGAGCCCCGCCGTGGCCGCGCGAACCCGCCGGTACCGGCCGGCGTCCGCCGAGGAGGCCGCCTTCCTGGCCGACTACGACCCCCGGCGCTTCGACCCGATCGCCGTGACGGTCGACGTGGTGTCGCTCACCATCCGCAACGGGAGGCTGTCGGTCCTGCTCGTCCAGCGAGCGGGCCACCCCCACCGGGGCGCGTGGGCCCTCCCCGGGGGCTTCGTGGAGCCCGACGAGGACACCGACCGGGCCGCCGCCCGAGAGCTGGCCGAGGAGACCGGGGTGGCGTCCGGGGCCGGCCACCTCGAGCAGCTCCGCACCTACAGCGACCCCCACCGGGACCCCCGCATGCGGGTGGTGTCCGTGGCCTACGTGGGCTTCGGACCGGACGTGGCCTCCCCGGCGGCCGGCTCCGATGCGGCGGCCGCGCGGTGGTGGGCGGTCGACGACCTGCAGGGCCCGGAGGCCCCCGTCCTGGCCTTCGACCACGCCCAGATCGTGGCCGACGGCGTGGAGCGGGCCCGGGCCAAGATCGAGTACACGTCGCTGGCGGCCAGCTTCGTCGAGGAGCCCTTCACGCTGGCCGAGCTGCGCCGGGTCTACGAGGCGGTCTGGGGCGTGGACCTCCACGTGGGCAACTTCCGCCGCAAGGTGCTCTCCACGCCGGGGTTCGTGACCGTGGCCGACGAAGACGGGCAGGGCGGCCGGGCCCGTCGCACCGGCGGCCGTCCGGCCACCCTCTACCGCCGCGGCGGGGCCACCGTCCTGCACCCCGCCATGCTCCGCCCCGGCACCGCCCCCGACGACTGAACGACGTCACGCGTGGGCGGCGACGATGGCGCGGACGCCCTCGGCGAAGCGGTCGACGTCGTCCTCGGTGGTGGACCAGGCGGTCATCCAGCGCAGCATCGAGCGCTCCATGTCCCACGGCCACACGAACGACCACGCCATGAGCTCGTGCGCCGCTGCCTCCGGTACGACGGGGAAGAGGGAGTTGACCGGCGGCGCCTCCCCCAGCACGAGCCCCGGGATGTCGGCGGTGGCGGCGTGGAGGCGCCGGGCCATGGCGTTGGCGTGGGCGGCGTTGCGCAGCCAGCGATCACCCTCCAGCAGGGCCAGGACCTGCGCCGCTATGTAGCGGCCCTTCGACGGGAGCTGCCCGGCCTGCTTGCGCACGTAGGCCGATCGCTCGGCCAGCTCCGGCCGGAGGAACACGACGGTCTCGCCGTACATGGCCCCGTCCTTGGTGAGCCCGAGGGTCATGAGGTCCACGCCCGGATCGCGGACGGCCTCCGCCATGGTCGTGTCGAGGGCGACGAGGGCGTTGGCGATGCGGGCGCCGTCGAGGTGGACGAGGAGCCCGTGCGCGTGCGCCTTGTCGCAGAGGGCGGCCACCTCGTCGACGGTGTAGAGCGTGCCCATCTCGGTGGACTGGGTGATCGAGACCACCGCCGGCTGGGGGTGGTGCTCCACGCCCAGCCAGTGCAGGTACGGGTCGAGGTGCTCGGGCCGGAGCTTGCCGTCCGGGGTGGGGATCGGGGTGACGGTGGCCCCGGTGAAGCGGGCCGGCGCCCCGCACTCGTCGACGACGATGTGGGCCGTGTCGGGGGTGAGCACGGCCTGCCAGGGCTGGAGCACGGTGGCCAGCCCCACCACGTTGGCGCCGGTGCCGCCCCAGCAGAAGAGGGACTCGACGGGGGCGCCGAACAGGCCCCGCAGGGCTGCCTCGGCCCGCTGAGACCACGGGTCGGCGCCGTAGGCAGGAGCCGGGCCCCGGTTGGCGTCGTCGAGGGCGGCCATCACGGCGGGATCGACCCCGGCGAAGTTGTCGGAGGCGAACGATCCCTCGGGGGGCGGCGGCAGCGCGGTCACGGCCCGGCACGCTACCGACCGCTCCACCCGGCCCCCACCTCGCCGATCGGTTCCGGCTCGGGACCCGGCCGCTCGCCAGTGGGACCATCGCCCCTTTACCGGGTCGTGACGTCGGGCGCACCATGGGCCCAACAGCGAGGAGACACCCCGTGCGGAGCATCCTGAGCACCCCGGTGGCCCAGGTGACCCGGCCCAGCTTGGTCACCATCGACGAAGCGGTGTCCCTGCGGGCCGCCGCCCGTCACCTCGCGGCCGAGCGGGTCGGCGCCGCCGTGGCGCTGCGCGGCTCCCGGCCGATCGGGCTGCTCTCCGAGCGCGACATCACCGAGCGGCTCGGGGCCGGCGTCGACGCCGACCGCGACACGGTGGGCGACGCCATGTCCGCGCCGCTCATCGTGGCGGAGTGGGGCGCCACCGTCGGCGAGGTGCTGGAGCAGATGGCCCGCGAGGGCGTACGCCACCTGCCGGTGCTGGGCAGCGACGGCCACCTGGCCGGGATGAGCTCCCTGGCCGAGCTGCTGGCCCTCGTGGTGCGGGACGAGACCACGCTCGACCTCCGGCCCCAGGCCGACAACGAGGGCGCCAGCGGCTTCTTCGGCTGACGTCCGCCGACGCCGAGCCCTGGTGGTTGGTGGAGGTGATGGGATTCGAACCCACGGCCTCTTCGATGCGACCGAAGCGCTCTAGCCAGCTGAGCTACACCCCCGTGGGGACGGTCAGGGTAGCGCAGGGCCCCGGCGGCACCGCCAACCCGGGTATGGGTGGGCGAACGGCGGGTAGGGACCTCGCACCACCCACTTCGGAGGTCCCCCCAATGCTTGCGTTCATCCTCGCCGCCGTCCTCGCCGTCATCGGTGTCGTCCAGCTCCTGCAGGGCCAGGTCATCCTCGGCATCCTGCTGCTCATCGCGGCCGTCGTGGTCGGCCCCGGTGGCTACAGCATCTTCCGGGATCGCCGCACCACCTACTAGGCAGGTGGCGATCCGACGCCGAGAGCGCCGTCGCTCCCATCCGTGCACGCGACGAGCGCCCCGGCTCCGGCCGGGGCGCTCGTGTCGTTCTCGGAGTGCGGACGGTCAGCTGCCGGAGCGGCGGAGCAGGACCTGGTCGCTGGGCCGGACGATGGGCCGGGGCGGCTGGATGTAGCGGACCTTCTCCTCGCGCTCCACGCTCTGCTGCTGGAGGCTGATGAGGAGGAGCACGTAGGCCCCGAAGACGACGTCGACGAGCAGGTGGAGCATCCAGACGACCCCGCCGAGGCCGACGGCCAGGACGAAGGTGACGCCCACGGCGCCGAGCAGCGTGAGGAAGACGTCACGCCGGCGCCGCCGGGCCTCGGCCCGGCGCATGGCGGCCGCGGAGGGGGTGGCAGGCCGGCGGGCGGCCACGCGCTGCTGGTCGTGGCGGGCGACGTCGAGGCGGGCCACGTTGCCGGCTCGGCCGCCGGGCGTGGTGCGCTCCAGCACCGACAGCTGGCTGCGGAACGTTGCGATCGAGTCGCCAGGGCGGGTCTCCCGCCGGTTCTGCAGGTAGGGGGGCACGAGCACAGCCGCCCAGATGGCAGCCAGGATCACGAGTACGAGCACGGTGGTCACGCTCCGTTGCCGTCCTTCACGTGTTGGGGACCGTACCTGGCGCCTCGTGCGCATCCGCGGATGCTCGGTCGCCGTGGTGGCCCGTGGGTGCGGGTCGAACCGACCATGACGGTCGGCTGAAGATCGTTACGGTTCTACTACGAACGTATCGATACGACCAGGGAACTGCAAACTCCTGCAAGCACCCGCGAGGGCGCCCAGAGGTCCCCGGCGTCAGAGCCCGAGGTCGAGGTCGTCCTCGAGCGGCCCCCGCCGATAGGTGCCGGAGCGCCCGCCGGTCTTCTCCCACAGGGCGACGTCGCCGATCACCATCGAGCGGTCGACCGACTTGCACATGTCGTAGATCGTGAGGGCGGCCACCGTGCAGGCGGTCAAGGCCTCCATCTCGACGCCGGTGCGATCGACGGTGTCGACGGCCGCCTCGACCTCGATCCAGGTGTCCTCGATGCGGAAGTTCACGAGGACCGAGCCGACGAGGAGGGGGTGGCACAGCGGGATCAGGTCCGACGCCCGCTTGGCGGCCTGGATCCCGGCCACGCGCGCCACGGAGAGCACGTCGCCCTTGGTGACGGCGCCCCGGGCCACGAGCGAGGTGGTGTCGGGCTGCATGTGCACGCGCGCTCGGGCCACGGCCCGCCGATGGCTCGGCTCCTTCGGCGTGACGTCCACCATGCGGGCACGGCCGAGGGGGTCGAGGTGGGTGAGGCCGCGGTCGGACATGGCCGGGAGCCTACTCCTGGGGCCCGATCCGGGACCGGCTGGTCAGCCGCCGATCTGGCTCATCGACCGGCCGGGCCGGACGAAGTGCACCTGACCGATGGCGTGCCCCGCCCACTTGGCCGTCACGCACGCCTCGATGGCGGCCGACAGGTCGTCGTCGGACCCGCCGGCTCGCAGGATCTCCCGGAGGTCGTGGTCCTCGAGCGAGAAGAGGCAGCTGCGGAGCTGTCCGTCGGCCGTGAGCCGCAGCCGGTCGCACTGCTCGCAGAAGGGGCGGGTGACGCTCGGGATGACCCCGACCTCGCCCTGACCGTCGAGGTAGCGGAACCGCTCGGCTGGCTCGTGGCCCCGCAGGATCGGCTCGAGGGGGAAGGCGGCGGCGATCCGCTCGAGGATCTCCGCCTGGGTGACGACCTGGTCGTCGCGCCAGGCGTCGCTGCCGTCGAGGGGCATCCACTCGATGAACCTGACGGTCACGCCCCGGTCCCGCCCGAAGGCGGCCAGGTCGACCACCTCGTCCTCGTTCACCCCGCGCATCACGACCACGTTCACCTTGACCGGGGTGAGCCCCGCAGCCAGCGCCGCATCGATGCCCTCCAGGACGGCGGCCAGCTCGTCGCGGCGGGTCAGCGCCTCGAAGCGGTCGGGGCGCAGGGAGTCGAGCGACACGTTGACCCGGCGCAGCCCAGCGGCTGCCAAGGCGGGGGCGACGGCGGCCAGGGTGGCGCCGTTCGTGGTGAGGGCGAGGTCCACGGGCAGCGCCGCCAGCTTGCCGACGAGGACCGGGAGGTGGGCCCGCACGGTGGGCTCGCCGCCGGTGAGCCGGATGGAGCGGATCCCGTGCCGTTCGACGAGGACGCGGGCCAGGCGCTCCAGCTCCTCGAAGGTGAGGACCTCGCTGCGGGGCAGCCAGGTCAGCCCGTCCTCCGGCATGCAGTAGGTGCAGCGGAAGTTGCAGCGATCGGTCACCGAGATGCGCAGGTCGCGGTGGACCCGCCCGAAGGAGTCGACGAGCGGGCGCGGCACGGCCGGCGTCTGGTCGTCGACGGCTCCTGCGGTCATGGCGCCAGCGTAGGACCGCCGCTGCGCCGAGCCGACGGCGGATCCGGGGTCACGGCTCGCGCTGGAGCAGGACTTCGACGGTCGCCCCGGCGGGGAGGCCGTCGCCGTCGGGGAGGAGGGCGAGGCCGTGGGCCCGCGCCATGGCGGTGAGCTGGTGGGAGCCCTGGCCCCCGGCGGAGCGCACGGCGAGGGCGCCGTCGGCCGACCGCTCCCCCACCACCCGCACGAGGTGCAGCTTGCCGTCGGGCTGCCTCGGGAGCGGCTCGGCGAGGGTGGCGGCCACCGGCCGCCGACGCCAGCGGGCCTCGGGGTGCCCGGCCAAGCACCGCAGCGCCGGCCGAGCGAGGAGCTCGTACGAGACCATCGACGACACCGGGTTGCCGGGCAGGCCGAAGACGGGGACCCCCTCCCCCACCAGCCCGAAGGCGAAGGGCTTGGCGGGCTTGATGGCGATCTGCATCCAGCGCATGTCGCCCATGCGGTCGAGGACCACCTTCACGAGGTCGAGGTCGCCCATCGACACGCCGCCGCTCGTGAGGAGGGCGTCGCAGCTCGTCGCGCCGCGCTCGACGGCGCCCGTGATGGCGGCCTCGTCGTCTCGCACCACCCCCAGGTCGACGGGCTCGAAGCCGTCCTCGGCCAGCAGGGCGAGCAGGGTCGCGCCGTTCGACTCGCGGATCTGCCCGGGCTGCAGGGTCCCGC
>Ga0190269_10000733_pt1 | contig 16420 bp, 8 predicted proteins | sample Popmic249IS_FD_133749 | JGI IMG/M metagenome (GOLD analysis project Ga0190269, IMG submission 133749) | Populus adjacent soil microbial communities from riparian zone of Blue River, Arizona, USA - 249 IS | ecosystem: Environmental > Terrestrial > Soil > Riparian zone | place: USA: Arizona...
ACATCTACGATCAAGAGTTCGGTGCCGCCGGTGGCGACAAGGGTTGTCGTGACAACGATGGTCGCACGGGCAATCCGATGGGTGGGGATGGCGGCGGGCGCGTGGTGCTCGTCGGTCTGAGTGATCGCCTGTCGCAGGGCGGCACGGCGCAGGCGCCGGTCGCGTGTGGTGGCATGCGACTGATGGCCGGCAACGTTCGCGTTGAAGGGACGATCGACGCCAACGGCAAGCGCGGTTGCGGTGCCGGCAACGACTCTGGCGGGGGAGGTGCAGGCGGCAGCGTGCTCGTCGTGGGCGGTCACGTGGTGATCACCGCGAGCGCGCGCGTGTCCGCGGCGGGTGGCCTCGGTGGCGACACGCGTGCGGGCGCGCCGGGTCAGCCGGACTACACCGACTGCCCGATGGGCGCACAACAAGACAGCCCCACGAACACGTGCGACGACTGCGGAGGTGGTGGCGGCGGAGGCATCATCAGCGTGCTCTCGGTGACGCGCAGCCTGGAAGCCGGGCCGCGCACGCAGTTCAACGTGGGCGGGGCCAACGGCGGCACGTGCGACATCTGCGCGGGCGAAGCGGGTGGCGGCGCGGGCGAGCTGCAGCTGGACGGCGCGTACGTGGGCGAGTTCTGCGACGGCTTCGACAACGACTTCGATGGCCAGGTGGACGAGGGCCTCGGCACGCAGAGCTGCGGCGTGGGCAGCTGTCAGAAGCCCATTGCAGCTTGTAGCGGCGGCGTGCCCGTGAGCTGCGCGCCGGACACGGGCCCGGACGCGAGCTGCAAGGTCCCCTCCGACAAGACGCGGCCGCGCGTGGCCGTGGTGGTGGACACGAGCGCTTCGATGCTGCTCGATCTCGCCGGCTACCCGACGTTCGGCGATGGCAGCGCGGAGCACCCGGGCATCAGCACCACCGGAGACTCCGCGCCGACGGACTCGCGGCTGTTTCTGGCGCGCGAGGCGCTGGCGCAGGTGATCAGCGCGTATCCGGAGATCGACTTCGCGCTGGCGCGCTACCACCAGGACCAGGGGCCGAACCGCTCGTGTCAGACCGCCACGTGGTTCGAGTGTCAGGGCCTGGTCGCGAGCTACGACGATCCGACGGATAACAGCGGCAGCGACATGTGCACGGTGCAGCTGCCGAACGGGACGCTCACGGTCAAGCAGGCGCCCGGGCCAGACGCGAACAGCCGCACCGAGTGCATCAACTACGCCGGCTCCTGCGGCTCGCCGCGGCGCGGCGCGGACGTGCTGTCGGGCTTCGGCACGCCGGTGCGCGACATGGTCCGCTGGTTGGACCACCGGGAGTCCGCGTTCAACGCGAGCACGAGCGCGGGCGACGTATGCGCACACAGTCAGGGCTTCGACTGCGAGCTGCGCGGCTCGGGGCCGACGCCGCTCGCGGGCTCGCTGCAATCCATCCAGGATTACGTTTCGCCGATCCGGAGCGTGGATGCCGCTGCCAGCTGCCGCGGCTACCAGGTGATCCTGGTCACCGATGGCGCCGAGAGCTGCAACGGTGACCCGGTGGCGGCCGCACAGCAGCTGCACGGCCTCGGTGTGGACGTGAACGTGGTGGCCGTCAGCGTGCTCGACTCGGAGCGCGCGTCGCTGAACGCCATCGCCGCTGCTGGCGGCACGAGCACGGCCACGTTCGTCACGAGCCCGGAGCAGCTGGTGCCGGCGCTGACCGCGATCATTGCCGGCGCGATCCGCAGCGAGTCCTGCAACGGCATGGACGACGACTGCGATGGGCGCGTGGACGAAGACTTCCCGGGCCTCGGCAGCGCGTGCGACGACAAGAAGAAGGGCGTGTGTCGCTCGCAGGGACAGATCGCGTGTAACAGCGCGCAGGACGGCACGGAGTGCAAGCTCACTTCGCCCGGAAAGCCGATGGAGCCGGAGAAGTGCAACAGCCTCGACGACGACTGCGACGGCGCAATCGACGAGGGCCTCGACTGCGACGACGACAACTGCACGCCGCGCGGCGACGAGATCTGCAACGGGCAGGATGACGACTGCGACACCAAGGTCGACGAGACGGATCCCGCGCTCGGACACGCCTGCGGCGGTGAGGTCGGAGAGTGCCGGCCCGGCAGCCTGCGCTGCGTGCTGGGCGGCCTGCGCTGCATCGGCGAGACGGGCGCGCAGCCCGAGCAGTGCAACGGCAAGGATGACGACTGCGACGGCGACGTCGACGACGACGCGCCGTGTCCGGACCCGACGGCGTGCGTGGAGGGCGCTTGCCGCGCGCCGTGCGGTGGCTCCGAGTTCACGTGCCCCGTCGGCCAGCTGTGCGTGCCCTCGGCGCGCGGTGAGTACTGCCTGCCGCGCGCCTGCGCGCTGTGCAGGTCGAGCGAGCGCTGCGTGAACGACGTGTGCGAGCCGTGGTGCAAGGACGTAGTGTGTGAGGCCGACCTGACCTGCGTGCGCGGCGTGTGCCGCGACTGCAACGCAGCCGGCTGTCCGGACGGGCAGGTCTGCTACGCGAGCAAGTGCCAGGTGGACGCCTGCGCGGGCGTGACCTGCCGGAGCAACGAGTTCTGCTTCGACGGCAGCTGCATCCGCCAGTGCGACGACGCGTATTGCCCGGCCGGGCAGCGCTGCAACGCGGCGGGCGAGTGCAAGCCCGACGCGTGTGCCGCCGTGAGCTGCAAAGCCGGCCAGACCTGCCGCAACGGCCAGTGCGCGGCCGACCCTTGCACGAGCGTCGGCTGTCCGTTCGGCGAGGTGTGCGTGTCCGAGCAGGGCTGTGTGGCCGATCCATGCGCGGTCACGACCTGCATCGATGGGACGTTGTGCGAGGCGGCCGCGGACGGCACGCCGCGCTGCGTTACGCCCGGCTCACCGAAGACGCAGGAGCCGCCGCGCTACGTGACGAGCGGCGGCGCGGGCCTCACCGGCTGCAGCGTGACGGCCTCGGGCGGCGCGCGCGCGGGCGGGATCTGGGTCTGGGCATGGATGCTCGGCGCGTGCTTGCTGCTTCGCAGTCGTGAGAGGCGGCGCGTGTGGCTCTTCGCTGCGCTGCTCGCCGCCTCTGGGCTCTCGGCGTGCAAGGCGCCGGCGATTTGCCTGGACTGTCGCAGCTCCGCGCAGGGCTCGCCGCTCGGTTCGGACGCCGCGGTGCTCGACAGCGGCAGCCCGCTCGTGCCCGGGCCGGACGCCGGCGATGACGCGGACGGCGGCGGCGCTGGCAGCGGCGGGCGCGGCGGCGGTGCGCTGACCTGCACGATGCTGGGTGAAGAGGTCTGCAACGACCTCGACGACGACTGCGATCGCATCGTGGACGAGGGCTTCGACTTCGCGACCAACGTGCGGCACTGCGGCGGCTGCGACCGGCCGTGCCTCGCAGAGAACGCCGAGAGCACGTGCGACCAGGGCCAGTGCAAGGTGCAGACCTGCCTGCCGGGCTTCGCGGATCTCGACGGCAAGCTCGGCTGCGAGTACCGCTGCCCGATCGTCCCGGCCGCCGTCGAGGACTGCAACGGCGTGGACGACGACTGCGATGGCCGCAGCGACGAGTCGCTGACGGCGCCCCCGGTCGGCCAGCGCTGTAAACACACGGCGGGCACGCCGTGCGAGAACGTCAAGCTGGTGTGCGCGACGCGCGAGCAGACGACGACCTGGTTTTGCGACTACGCGGCGAGCGTGGACTTCGATCCGCGCATCGCGAACGGCATCCGCGCAGAGGAGCAGCGCTGCGACGGCGTGGACAACGACTGCGATGGCGCGAGCGACGAGCCCTGGCCGGAGCTCGGCGAGCCCTGCAACGACGGCAAGCTCGGCGCGTGCCGCAACGGCGGCGCGATCGTGTGCGGCAGCGACCAGAAGAGCAGCGTGTGCGATCTCGCGCTGGCTCCCGATCCCGCGCCGGGCGCCGGTCCGGACGCGCCCGAGCTGTGCAACGACGTCGACGACAACTGCGATGGCATCGTCGACAACCCCGACCCCGCGGATCCGCACCGCGTGCTCGACGAGATGGTGCAGCTCACGAACGGGGGGCACACGTTTTACATCTACAAATACGAGGCCTCGCGTCCGGACGCGCGCGCCGACGCGGCCGGCATCGTGGGCACGCGCAGCTGCTCGCGGGCCGGCGTTCAGCCGTGGTCGCTGGTCTCGTACAACGCGGCCGCCGCGGCCTGCGCCGTCAGCGGAAAGCGGCTATGCACGGGCGACGAGTGGCAGTGGGCGTGCGCCGGGGCGACGGCGTCGAGCTACCCGTACGGATCGACGTATGCCGCTGATAGCTGCAACGGCGCAGATCACGACAGCGTCGCGGGCGGCGCGCTCGACAACTCGGCGGTCGCCAGCGGCAGCCTGAGCGCGTGCGCGACGGCGAGCGGCATCTTCGATCTGTCGGGCAACGTGAAGGAGTGGGTGAACCAGCCCGGCATCGGCGGCAGCGACATCGACGTGGTGCGCGGGGGCTCGTTCGAGTCGCCGCGCCTCGGACTGACGTGTCAGACCGCGCTGTCGCAAGCGGTGCAGAGCAGTGTGCTCACGGGCCTGGGCTTTCGCTGCTGCTCGGACAACCCACCGTGACCGACTCGCACGGGTGCCAGCGCTGAGCTCGCGCACGGCCCGGCCCGGGACGCCACAGCACAAGCGTCTCGCTGATCAGCTGCTCGTCGCGCTCCTCGATGCCCGAGACCAGGTCGCACGGCGTGATCCCGGTGACGGCACACGCGGTTTGCTCCGGCACGAGCTCGTGCACTGGGCGCAGGCGGCTCGGGTACAGGCCGCGCGCCTCGAGCGCGCGTTGCTCCTCGGGCCGCTGCGGGGCCAGTCGCAGGTACGCGTGGCCGCCGAGCGCATGTACACCGCAGGCTGCCACCATGCCCTCCGGCGTGCCGCCGATGCCGAGCAGCAGATCGAGCCTCGAGCCCGGCGTGGCAGCCAGCAGCGCGGCCTCGAGGTCGCCCGCATCGTGACAAGCCACGCGCACACCGAGCGCGTGCAGCTCGGCGATGAGCGTCCGATGCCGCGGCTTGTCCAGCACGAACACGCTCAGCTCGCTGACGGGCTTGTCGAGCCCGCGCGCCACGTGCCGCGCGATGGCGCTCGGCGGGGCCTCGGGATCGAGGCCCGACCCACCGCGCGCGCAGGTCACGATCTTCTGCATGTAGTGGCTCGGCCCGGGGTCGAACAGGCCGTGCTCCGGAGTGAGCGCCGCCGCGCTCAGTGCGCCGCTACGGCCGAGGCTCAGGCGCGTGGTGCCGTCGATGGGATCGAGCATCAAGCCGAGCCTGCCGCCATCAGCTGCAGGCGCCGCCGGTCCGAAGCGCTCGCCGTAGCTCACGTGCTGCACACCGTCTTTTTCGCCTTCGCCGCTGACCACACGCAGGGCGTCAGGCCAATGCGCGAGCTGCGCGCGGATGGCGTGCGCCGCGGCCTCGTCCGCCTGGTCCGGCTCGCCGCGCCCGCGGAAGCGCCAGGCGGCGAGCGCTGCGGACTGGGTCACGCGTGCCAGCCTGAAGGCGACATCTTGCCAGGCTTCGGGCGCTGTCGTGGCAGGTTGGCTCATCGCGACGTTTGTAGCACGTTGCGCCTTTCGACACGTCTGCTCGCCGCGAACTTCGCTGTTGAGAACGGCGCGTCGTAATCTAGACTGCCGACATGCCGAAGCTCACCGACTCCCCTGCTTATCGTGCGCTACTCGAGGAGCGCCAGAGGCTCGCGCCGCTGCACCTGAACCAGCTGTTCGCGGACGATCCGCAGCGCTTCGAGCAGCTGTCCCTGGAGCTCGAAGACTTGCTCTTCGACTACTCGAAACAACGTGTGACGCCGGAGACGGTGCGCTTGCTCGTCGCGCTCGCCGAGGAGCGCGGGCTCAAGCCCGCCATCGAGGCGCTGTTCACGGGCCAACCGATCAACTTCACCGAGGGCCGGTCCGTGCTGCACGTCGCCTTGCGCAACCGCAGCAACACCTCGATCGTCGCGGGCGGCCGCGACGTGATGCCCGACGTCAACCGCGTGCTCGGACAGATGCGCGCGTTCTGCGAGCGCGTCCACACCGGGCAGCATCTCGGTCACACCGGAAAGCGCATCACGGACATCGTGAACATCGGCATCGGCGGCTCCGATCTCGGGCCGCACCTCGTGTGCGACGCGCTGCGGCCGTACTGGCAGCGCGGGATCAGCGCGCACTTCGTGTCGAATGTCGACGGCACGCATCTCGCCGAGACGCTGCGCAAGGTGTCGCCCGAGACCACGTTGTTCTGCGTGGCCTCGAAGACGTTCACCACGCAAGAGACGATGACCAACGCCGAGTCGGCGCGGCGCTGGCTGCTGACGGAGCTCGGCTCGGAGAGCGCCGTACGCCAGCACTTCGTCGCCATTTCCACGAACCTCGAGGCCGTGCGTCGCTTCGGCATCGATGCTGCAAACATGTTTGAGTTCTGGGATTGGGTGGGCGGTCGCTACTCGCTGTGGTCGGCCATCGGTCTGCCGATCGCGCTGACCCTCGGCTTCGATGCGTTCGAAGAGCTGCTCGCCGGTGCACACGAGGCCGATCGACATTTCCGCAGCGCGCCGTTCGCGCGCAACGTGCCGGTGCTCATGGGTCTGCTCGGCGTGTGGAGCACGAACTTCCTCGGCATCGGCACGCACGCCGTGCTGCCGTACGATCAGTACCTCGAGCTCTTGCCGCCCTTTTTGCAGCAGCTCGACATGGAGAGCAACGGCAAAAGCGTGGACGCCACGGGTGAGCGCATCGCCGACTACACCACCGGGCCGATCGTGTGGGGCGCGCCGGGTACCAACGGGCAACACGCGTTTTACCAGCTACTGCACCAGGGCACGCACTTGGTCGCGACGGACTTCATCGCTTCGGCCCGCACGCACAACCCGCTCGGCGATCATCACGACAAGCTGATCGCCAACTGTTTCGCGCAGTCGGAGGCGTTGATGCGCGGCCGCAGCGAGGCGGAGGTGCTCGCGGAGCTGGAGCGCGCGGGCAAGAGCGCGGAGCAGCGTAAGGCGCTCGCACCGCACCGCGTGTTCGAGGGCAACCGCCCATCGAGCACGTTCCTCATGCACAAGCTCACTCCGCGTGCGCTCGGGCGGCTGCTCGCGCTGTACGAGCACAAGGTGTTCGTGCAGGGCGTGATCTGGAACATCAACAGCTTCGATCAGTGGGGCGTGGAGCTCGGCAAGGTGCTCGCAGGCAACATCCTCAGCGAGCTCTCGGGCCAGTCTGCCGGCGGCGCGCACGATGCTTCGACGAATGAGCTGATCGCGCGCTACCGCAAGGACAAGCTCTGAGCGTCACGGCGCGCAGTTGCCCCAGCACAGCTTGAGGCCGGTGGTCGACACGCCGGCCGCGCTGAGCACGGCCACGGGATCTTCGTGGAAGGGTTTCGCGCCGAAGTTGATCTCCATGTCGTACGCCGCGTCGCTCGGGGTGACGTTGCCGTAGAGCATCGGGTAGATGGGCACGGTGACGTCAGTCAAGCGCAGGGTCTCGAGCAGCCTGCCACCCGTGATGACGTAGACGATGGGCGAAGTGCTGCGGTAGTCGACCGCGAGGCCGTAGTACTCCACGGACGCAGCGTCGAGCCCGGTGTCTGCGACCGAGATGAGGTTCTGCCACACGGAGACGAACGGCGTGGCGCCGTTGACCGAGCAGGACGGCGGCGTGACGTTGAACGCGTAGGGATTGAGCGTCACGTGCCCGATCACGAGGCCGATGGCCTGATTCCACGCGGGCACGAGGCGCCGGCCTTCCACGTACTGGAAGTCGCCGTACAGACCCTGATTGGCGCGCACGCCCATCTTTTGATCGATCGTCCAGCGCGCGCGCAGACCGTCTGCGTCCAGCTCGATGCCTTCGCCGGTGAGGCCAGGCTCCACGGTCAGCCGCACGCGGTCGAACTGCTGCAAGCTGCCGGTGGTGGTGACCGTGATGGTGTCGGTCTGCTCCTTGTTGCCCGCGTCGCGGATGCTCACGACGATCGGATGCTGACCGATGGCATTCGGCTCGAAGGTGAACGAGCCGCCGCTGCCGTGTACGCGCTCGGGACCGTTGCCCTCCGACAGCACGTCCCAGCGGATGCGACCGGTGAGATCACCGTCCTCCGCGTCCGTGGCCGTCGCCCGCAAGGTCACGCTCGCGCCGAGCGCCAAGCTCGCCGTCTTCGCCGACTCCAGCTTCAGCACGGGCGCCGCGTTCAGCGGCAGCTGCGGTGTCTTGCCCCAGCCCGGCGTGAGCTGACTCGCCACGTCGGCAGCGCCCGCTGCGTTCAACGCCGCAGTGGGATCGAGCGTGAAGGGGAAGTTCACGCGGTCGTTGCCGGCGTTGATGCGCACCTGAAAGCCTGCGGCGCGCCGCTCGCCGGAGAGCTGGATGAACAGCGGCTGCGACACGCCCGAGAGCGTCTGCGTCGTCACGAGCTCGCCGGGCCCGCTGCTGCCCGCGATCAAGTACACGACGGGATGGGTGCCGCGATAGTCGACTATCAGACCGTACGTGGCATTCGCCGCCGGCTTGAACTCCGTGGTGTTTCCGGCGCTCGCGTAGTAGCCGATCACGTTTACGCTGAAGCCGCCGTTGTCCGCGGAGCCCGCGGGGCTGTTCAAGCGCGCGCTCACCGGCGCCACGCCGATGTCGAAGTAGTCGAGCGCTGCAACGGCCTCGAAATAAAACACGCCGGAGCCGGGCGCGACTGCACGCGTGGAGCGCACGCCCGCGGTGCTGCCCGTGAGCCACTCCGCGCCCAGTCGGTCCGGCGAGAGCGCAATGTCGTTTGGCGTGTGATCGGTCTCGCTCAGGTACGTGGCTTCCGCATCGGGCTGCGGGGCGCTTCGCCCCGCAGTCGCACCACCCGCTCCGCCGCTCGCGCCTGCATTCGACCCCGCGGTCGCGCCTGCGCCGCCTGCTGCAACAAAGCCACCCGTGCCGCCGTGCGCTGCGCCGCCTGTGCCCGCGCCTGCCTGGTTGCCGCTCGCGTTGGAGCCGCCATCAGCGGCGATGACTCCGCCGCTGCCGGCGGTACCTGGTGCGGGGCTACCTGCCGCATGACTGCCGGCTTCACTCGTCGGCTCCACGGCCGGGCTGCCTGCAGGCGCGGGCGGCGCAGCTTCGCCGCTGCTACCAGCTGCAGGCTGCGCGCTCGCCGACCGGCCGCCGAGCGCTGCAGTGCCTGCGCTACGAGCGACCTCACCACCGCGCGCGCTCATGCGCGCTGCGCCGATGCTCCCAGCATCGTTCGCTCTGGCCGGGGCCCCGGCGAACGTAGGCCTGCTCGTGGGCGCCGGCTCGGAGCCCGTTGGAGTGGAGCTGCATGCGACGAACGACAGCAGCACTAACGCTACGAGGTTTCTCTCCCAACCCGCGCACATGATCTTCTACTGATGGCTACCGGCGCAGTCGCACGCCGCCTTTCCATGCACTCTCTCTCAACCACGCGCGGATGTCGAGAGCAGTCGCTCGGCTTGGCTGCTCTCAGCTGCAGGCGTGCAATGGATTTTTCGACACGCTCGCGCGCTGTCCAAAAGCTGCCCTGCACTGAACGGACGTGCGCGCGGCGTGCGACCTCGAACATGCGGCATCCGCGTGGGACGCATCACACTCTGCGGGCATTGCGTCGCTTGACGCCTTTCTCCGCCGCTGTCACCGTGCGCACGTGCTGACAAAAGAGCGCAATTGGCTCGCTGACGCCGCGGTCGATCAGCAAGTCGCGGGGGGCTCACTGGCGCTGCCGGTGGAGCGTGCGGAAGGGACTTCGGCCCGCAGCTCACGGCTGCCGCGCGTCGAGCTCGCGGTCGTGATCGCGTCGCTCGCCGTGTTCCTATGGTTCAACGCGGCGATCACGCTCGACCTGCAGGCAGTGTGGCTGGACGAGGTGACGGTCGCGGATCCCGCGATCAATCTGTACCTCGGACGCGGCTTCACCTCGACCGGCTGGCAGTACCAGACCAAAGAAGAGTTCTGGGCCAGCAACGCGCCGCTCCACCAGATCCTGCTGTACCACTGGCTCAAGCTGTGGAAGCTCTCGCCGCTCAGCGTGCGCTCGCTGAACTTCGTACTGATGGCGGGGATCATCTTTTTGACGTGGCTCACGTCGCTGCGCATGGGCCTCGTGCGCACGTGGCACGGCCGGCTGGCCGCGTTCGCGCTGCTCACTTGTAGCGCAGGGCTGACGTTCAACTACTGCGCCGGCCGCTACGACTGCATCGGCATCCTGTTGTGCAGCAGCATCGTGTTTGCCTTCTCGTTGCAGCACGAGTGGCAACGCTTCGGGCTGATCACGGCTGCGGCGACGTTCATCCCGCTCGCGGGCGTGAACTTGCTGCCGTACGTGGCCTTGCTGTCCGGCCTGTGCGTGCTGATGTTCGGCCGGCGCTATCTACGCGAGCTGGCATTCCTGGGCCTCGGCCTCGCGATCGGCGGATCGTTTCTCTACATGTTGTACGCGACCAATCAGGTGGCCCACGTGATCCTCACCTCGGCGGGTGGGCACGCGCTGCACGACGTGGTCGACAAGACGGCTGCGGTGCGCGACGGCGACGCGCAAAACAAGGTGCTCTACACGTTGACGCACCTGCCGCTCATGCTGGCGCTGCGGCTGAAGGACCTGCCTACCTGGTACACGCACGACCGCAGCTACGTGCTTTTGGCGCTGTTCGTGGTCGGCAGCGCGATTCATGCATGGCGAAAGCGCCGCCTGCCGCGCGTCTCGCTGCTGACGTTTGGCGCCGCGGCAGCTCTGCTCGTTCCGTTCGGCCTGGGGCTCGCGCGCAACTATCCGTTCTACTACAGCTGGATGTCGCTCATCCCGCTCGCGGTCACCGCGGGCGCGCTCGTCTCGGAGCGCTTTCGCGCGCCGGGTCCCGTGTGGCAGCGAGCTGGCGTCGTGGCGCTGGTCGTGGCCGCAGCGTACTGGGGCATGCCGCAGCGGATCGTGCAGATGCAGCAGGAGGGCCGGCTGGGCGCGCCGTTCCAGCGGCTCGAGGCGTTCCTGGCCGCGAACACGCAGCCAGGCGACTGTGCGTACGCGGACTTCGAGCCGTATTACGGCCTCATCGCGCGCACCCGCTACACGCTGTTGCCGACGTACAAGGACGTCATCTCACCGCAGGAGCGCAGCGAGCTGTCGTTGATCGTGGTGCGCCAGCAGAACAGCGACGCGGCTCTCGCCGTCGCGGGCGGCCCCGCCGGCACGTGGCGCAAGACCGCGGAGCTCCACGAGCCCGCACCGTATGACCTCGTCGTGTACAGGCGCGCCGCGAGCGATTGACCGCGGGCGGCCAGCTGTTGCCGCTCACAGCAGCAGGCCGCGCGCGCGTATGTTTTCGAGCCGCGCGCGTTATCACGCCGTTTGCGTCTGAATCTGGCCTTTTCTCCCGAGAACGGGAGCGCTGCTGGCAGCGGCGGGAGATTTGGGCCGCGCGTGAACCGATCCCGCGCGCGCTCGACACTTGAGGGTAGAGTCGCGCGCTCGGCGCAGCGCGGAGCGGCGGTGCTGCTCGCAGCGCCGAGGGAGAGGTATTCCTGCATGAAGTGCACCGAGCCGTATTCGAAGCGCTACCCGCGCGCTCATGGGATCGCCGCCCTTTGCTCGGTCGTCGCTGCTTGCTCTGCCGCGGACAGCGGCCGCGCTCCTCGCGGCAACGGCCGTGTGTCCGCCGGCAGCGCTGCGAGCCCTGCAGGCGCGGCCGGCGCCAGCGCCAATCCGGCCCCCGGCTCGACCTTGCTGACACCGAGCGTCCGGCCGGGTGCTCCGCTCACCGACAACGAGGTGTGCGCGAGCGCGGTGGTTCAGACCGCGAAGAACATGCCGACCATCGTGTTCGTGATCGACGGCTCGGGCAGCATGTGCGCGCCGTTCGGACAGAGCACGCGCTGGCAAGCGCTGCGGAGCGCGCTGCTGGATCCCGTGACGGGCTTCATCTATCGCCTGCAGAGCTCCGTCTACTTCGGCGCCACCCTGTACGACGGAACGATCGACGCGAACCTGTCGCTCCTGAGCCAGTCCGGGCTGATCCAGAACCCGCCGTGTGCGCTCCTGGCCGGAACCCTGGGCGGCAAGAACGTGGGCATGTGCCCGCAGCTGGTAGAGGCGCTGCCGCCCCAGCTCAACAACGCGCGCGCGCTCGATATGGCGTACCCGATGCTCGAGCTCGGTGGTTCCACGCCGACCGATCGCGCGCTCGCGCACGTGATGGATGCGCTCATCGCCGGTCGCCAGCAGCAGGGCCCGGATGCGCAGGCGCAGAGTCCCGTGTACGTCATCCTCGCGACCGACGGCGCACCCAACGACATCTGCGTGAACGGCAGCGGTGGAGACGGCAGCGCACAGCGGCAGGGCGTGATCGCCGCGGTGGATCGAGGCAGCGCCGCAGGCATCAAGACCTGGGTGATCAGCCTCGCAGACGGCGACGCCGCCCTGCAGATGCACCTCGATGAGGTGGCTCGCCACGGCGATCCCAAGAACGCGGCCGCGCACACCTTCAGTCCGGCCAGTCCCGATGAGCTGGTGATGACCCTCGCGCAGCTCCTGGGCGGGGCGGTGGGCTGCCACATCGAGCTGAACGGCAAGGTCAGCGTCGGGCAGGAGTGCCTGGGCACGGTCGAGCAGAACGGTCTGCCGCTCGCGTGCTGCGAGCAGGACCAGCCGGGCAGCCTGCGCTGTGCGGGCGCGCCGACCGCTGCGCCGAACGGCTGGTACTTGAGCGACGCTCACTCCATCGAGCTCGTCGGCGACGCCTGCGCCAAGTTTCTGCTCGGCAGCGGCTCGGTGCTGAGCGCGCGCTTTCCGTGCCGCGTGTTCACGCCGAACTGAAACGTCGGTAGATGCTCGCTGCGTGCGGCGCCCGGCTGGGCTATGCTCCTCGGCGCCGTGAAACGGGTGCTGCTGGCTTTATTCGGAGTGGGCTGTGTGGGCGTGTGCCTGTACGCGCTGGAAGGGCGCGCGGCCCCCACGTCGCCGGCGCGCAAGTCTGCCAGCACGAGCGCCAGTCCGAGCGCGCCCGAGCCTGCGCCTGCTCCGCAGCCATCAGCTGCAGAGGCGGAGCTGCGCTATTTGTTGGTCGGCGGCGGCGCCACGCCGGAGTTCACCGAGATCTCGCTCGAGCAGGATCTGGAGCTCGCGGGCAAGGTGCTGCCGGGCCCGGGGCTCGTGCTGTTTGCGGGCGGCGAGGGCAGCGAGAGTGTGCGCGTGCAGGCGAGCGGCCCCGCTGAGCCCACGCTGCTCGCCCGGCTCGGTGAGCTGTTCGATCCGCGCAGCGGCCGCAGCAGCCGCTATCAGCGCGCGCGCCTCAGCGCGCAAGCCGCGAGCGCCAGCAACTTCGAGACGAGCTTCTCGCTCGCGGCCAGCTCGGGCAAGCAGCCGCTGCTCGTCTACATCGCCGCGCACGGGCTGCAGGGCAGCGAAGCGCGCGAGAACTACGTGGAGCTCTGGGGCGGAGAGCCGATCACGGTGAGCCAGCTCGCCGACATGAGCGCTGCGGCGCAGCGCCCGCTGCGCTTCGTGATCGCCAGCTGTTTCTCGGGTGGCTTCGCGGAGCTGGCCTTCGAGAAGGCCGATCCGCAGCAGGGGGCGACGAAGAGCCCGCGCTGTGGGCTCTTCGCGGGCACGTGGGATCGCCAGACCAGCGGCTGCGATCCGAACCCTGACCGCCGCGCGCAGGAGGGCTACAGCCTGCACTTGCTGCACGCGTTGCGCGGCGAAGATCGCGACGGCAAGCCGCTGCCGCTTCGGACCTTGGATCTGGACGGCGATGGCAAGATCAGCTTGCTCGAGGCGCACACGCGCGCGCGCATCGCGTCGCACTCGATCGATGTGCCCACGACCACGTCCGAGCGCTACTTGCGAGAGGTCGTGCGGACGCCTGCGGCGCACAACGCCAAGCTGTTGCCCGAGGAAGCCGCGGTGATCAAGGGGCTCGGCGCGCGCCTGGGGCTCACGAGCGAGAGCGCCGTCAACAAGCGCTACCAGGAGCTCTCGGATCGGCTGGATGCGCTGCAAGCCGAGCTGGACGCCGCGGACGACGAGCTCGAGCAAGCGCGCGGGCGTCTCGGTGCGCAGCTCCTGGCTCGCTGGCCCGTGCTCAACGACGCCTATCACGCGGAATTTGCACGCGTGCTGGCGCGCGATGCGCAGGCCATCGAGCAAGCGCTCGGACAGTCGCGTCCGGCGCAGCTGTACCGAGAGGCTCGCGCCCAGACGGATGCGCTCGCCGCGCGCGCGGGCGAGCTGGATCCCCAGGAAGCCGAGGTGCTGCGCCTGCTGCGCGCGTACGAGACGCTGGGACTCGCGAGCGCGCTTGCAGCTCGCGGCGGCGACGACTACGCGCACTATCGCAGCCTCCTCGCATGCGAGCGCGGCCCGCTCTGAAGTGCGGGCGTGTGAATGCTCTACAACTGGCATGACAGGCACGTCAGAGGTGCCGCTTGCGCAGCGCCTCGCCGCGTGTGGACGCGCGCCGTTTGCCGCTCTCAGCGGCGTTGGCCCATGCGCTTTTCCGGTGCAGCTACCCGGCGCGTTTCTTGCTCGTAGCGCGCGGCATGCTTCGCTCGCTAGACCGGCTCTTCGCCATCGCTCCTCGTGTCCCGGGCTGCACACGCCACGCGCGCCGCGGCGCACGTGCGGCGCTCGCGTTGTGTGCCGCGCTGTGGACGCTGCACGTTGCGGCAAGCGTCTGCCAGGCGGACGATGAAGCGCCGTCCATCGTAGGCTACGGTCTCGAGGGGCTCGGAACGGGCGCGGCGACCGGCCTGGCCATCGGCTACCTGGCGACCGGAAACACTTGGGAGTCCAGCGACTGGCGTACTCTCGCGTGGGGCACCGCGATCGGTGCGCTATCTGGCCTCGGTGTGGGCGTTTTGCTGGGCACAGTCGACGCAGCGACCGGGCCGAAGCGCGGAGTCGGCTTCTACATGATCCGTGATAGTAATTACGGGTTCACCGTAGGCTTCCTGGCCGGCGGCATCATCGGGGCGTTGATATGGCTCGGCGATGGCTCAGGCAAAGATCTGTTGCGCGGGTTGGCGTGGGGCACCGTGATCGGTGCGGGCGCAGGCATGTTGCTCGGCGTGCTCGAGGGCGTGCTGCGCGCGCCGCGTCAGACCGAACAAGCGCGGAACAGGCTGCGCGTCGGCGTGGGCTTCGCCGCGGAGAGCGGCAGCGTGCCCGTGCCGTACCCGACCCTGACCGGTCGCTTCTAACAACTTGGCCGGAGCGGCAGAGAACCGCCGCCCGGCGCTGGGAGTGAGCACGAATGTCCGCAGGAAGTGAAGTAAAGCTGACAGACGCGCTCGAGGCCGACGACGCCTACGAGTTGCAGGACCACGAGTTCAGCCTGGAGCTGGACGAGGCGCCGGGCGCGGCAGGCGCGCGTCCGCGCACCCCGCCGCCGCCGCCGCCGGGGCGACGAAGCACCGGCTCGTATCCGCTGCCGCCGCGCGCTCCGGAGCTGCGTGCGCGACATGGCAGCGGCGTATTCAGCCGGCCGGCCGAGGCCGACCGCGCTTTCGCACGCGAGTCACTTGCTCGCCCGCCCGCCGTGGAAGCGATGGATCGCGCGTTCGCGCGCGACGATCTCGTGCGCCCGACGGGCGGCGATGCGGCGGAGATCGCCCGCTTGCGCGCACAGCTGCGCGCGCGCGACGCTTACCTCGCGGAGCTCGAGCGAGCGCTGGACGAGCGCACGCGGCAGCTGTCGCTCGCAGGCATCGCGAGCCTCGCGGACGTGGCGCGTCTGCAGGGCCGCTTGCGCGGCCAGGCCTTCCGCATCGCGGAGCTCGAGTCCGAGCTGCGGCGCATGACGCTGCACGCGGCGGAGCTGCGCGCTGCCGCTCGCAGCGGCGAGCAAGCGGGCGCAGGTGAGCTGCAGCGCGTGCGCGGCATCGGTCCGCGTTACGCGGCTCAGCTCGCCGAGCTCGGCATCGAGCGCCTGGCGCAGGTCGCCGCGTGGACCGCAGAGGACGTGAGCCGCGTGGCCACACAGCTGCGCATCACCTCGGCCCGTATCGAGCGCGAGGGCTGGGTCGATCAAGCGCGCGCGTTGCGCGGGCTCAGCGTCGAGCTGGACGACGACGAATAGCCCCGGCGCCGCCGTCGGCTGCGGCTTGCTTCGAGCTCGCCACGCCTGCGGCGCGCTCGATCAGCTCGCGTACGATGCTGCGGTGGCAGCGCGTCTCGTCGCTGCAGGCAGACGAGCAGAGCAGGGTGATGGTCTCGCCCTGCCGCACCCGCTCGGCGAAGCTGCCGATGAAGTAGCCGGCGGCCTGCATCTCGGCGCGATAGCGCGAAGCGTACTCGGCCCAGTCGATCGCCGGCCCGCTCTTGCCGTAGAACGCGGCGTGCAGCGCGGGACTGGGCGCGAGCGCCGGACAGCTCGCGTGCCACGTCTCCTCGTCTTTGCGCACGCCGCGCGGCCGATAGCGGCAGATCAGCAGGCGAAAGCCGTCCTCCGGCTCG
>Ga0190269_10000734_pt1 | contig 16402 bp, 16 predicted proteins | sample Popmic249IS_FD_133749 | JGI IMG/M metagenome (GOLD analysis project Ga0190269, IMG submission 133749) | Populus adjacent soil microbial communities from riparian zone of Blue River, Arizona, USA - 249 IS | ecosystem: Environmental > Terrestrial > Soil > Riparian zone | place: USA: Arizona...
AAGTCGACCACCTGGAACAGGCCCTCGGGCAGGTTCAGGGACATGCCCTTCTTGAGGTCGTTGGTGGAGACGGCGGGCATGGTGCGTACCTCGAGGTCAGGGGCGTGGAGCTAGGCGCTGAGAGCTAGGGACTTGGGGGCGCAGGTCAGGGTGCGGCACCCGTCGACGGTGACGACGACGGTGTCCTCGACGCGGACGCCGCCATGCCCGGGAAGGTAGACACAGGGTTCGACGGTGACGACATGGCCGGGGGCGAGCATAGCGTCGGTGGACCAGGACACCCTCGGGTCCTCGTGGATGTCGAGGCCCACACCGTGCCCGGTGCCGTGCACGAAGGCCTCGCCCCAGCCGGCCTCGTCGATCACGGCCCGGCAGGCCTCGTCGACGGCGCTGACGGGCCCGCCGGCTCGCACCGCGGCCACGCCGGCCGCCTGTGCGGCGGTGACCACCTCGACCATCCGGCGCTGGGTGTCGTCGAGGGCGTCGAGGCCGCCGACGGCGACGGTGCGCGTCATGTCGGAGTGGTAGCCGTCGACGAGGGCGCCGAAGTCGACCACCACGAGGTCACCACGGGTCACCCGTCGATCGCCGGGCTGGTGGTGGGGCCGAGACCCGTTGGGCCCGGCGGCCACGATCGTCTCGAAGCTGATGTCGTCGGCGCCGCGGCGGCGCATCTCGGCTTCGAGCGAGGCCGCGAAGGCCGCCTCCGAGGGCCCCTCGTCGAGCAGCGGCAGCACGGTGGCGAGGGCGTCGTCGGCGATCGTGCAGGCAGCCTCGATGCGGGCCACCTCGCCCGGGTCCTTGACGGCCCGGAGGGCCTCGACGAGCCCGTCGGTGGGCACCACGTCGCGCTCGAGCAGCTCGGTGAACCGCCGCTGCTCCGCCCAGCTGACCTGCTCGGCCTCCAGTCCCACGCGGGCGGTGGCCAGCCGGTGCTTCACGATCTCGTGCTGCGCGGCGACGGTCCGGCCGATCGTGACCTCGGCGGGGGCGCCACTGGCCGCCACCTCGTCGGCCGCCTGCTCCTCGTAGCGGCCGTCGGTGACGAGCAGCATCCCGGCTCCGTCCACCACCAGCGTGGCGGCGGACCCGGTGAAGCCGGTGAGGTAGCGGATGTTGGTGAGGTGGGTGACGACGAGGGCCTCGCAGCCGGCTGCGTCGAGGCGGGCCTGCAGCCGTGGCCCTCGGCCGGCCACGTCCATCGGCACGAGGGTGGGTCGGGGCTCGCTCACGCCAGCAGTCGGGCCACCGCCGCCACGGCCAATTGGTAGCCGTGGCCGCCGAGGCCGCAGATCGAGCCGGTGGCCACCGGCGCCACCACCGACGTGCTGCGCCAGGGCTCGCGGGCGTAGGGGTTGGAGATGTGCAGCTCGACGATGGGCCCGTCGAAGGAGGCCAACGCGTCGTGGAGGCCCCAGGCGTAGTGGGTGAGCGCGCCGGCGTTCACGATGATCGCCGCGCACCGTCCCCGAGCGCCGTGGATGGCGTCGATGAGCGCGCCCTCGTGGTTGGACTGGAGGTGCTCCAGGACCAGGTCGTGGGCCTCGGCGACGGCCCGGGCGGCCGCCACGTGGTCCTCGAGGGTGGCCGTGCCGTACACCTCGGGCTCCCGCTCCCCGAGCAGGTTGAGGTTGGGGCCCGACAGGAGCAGCACGGTGCGGGTCATCGCATGGAGTCCAGCACGTCGGCCGCCACCGCGGGGTCGATCCCGGCCACCACCTCGACGCCGTCGGGCCCGTCGAGCACGAAGGTGAGGCCGTGCAGCGCCTTCTTGTCGCGCTGCATCACCTCGACCAGCTGCGCCGGGTCGCCGACGGCGGGGAGGGCGCCGTCGAGCTCGTAGGCGGCGAGGACGGCGTCGTGGTGGCGGACCCGGGCGGCGTCGATGCGACCGAGCCGCTCGGCCAGGAGCGCTGCGTAGCGCAGCCCCACCGCCACGGCCTCGCCGTGGCGCAGGTCGTAGCGGCCGACGGTCTCGAGGGCGTGGGCCAGGGTGTGGCCGTAGTTGAGCGTCGCTCGACCGCGCGGGTTGGTCGGGTCCTCGCGCTCGTCGGCCGCCACCACCTCGGCCTTGATGCGCACCGCGGCGGCCACGCGCTCGTCGAGGTCGAGGGCGAGGAGGTCGTCACCGGTGAGGAAGTGGTACTTGGCCAGCTCGCCCCGGCCGCTGCGCAGCTCGCGGGGTGGAAGCGTGGCGAGGGCATCCGTGTCGCACAGCACGGCGTGCGGCTGCCAGAACGCCCCGACGAGGTTCTTGCCCTCGGGCAGGTTCACGCCGGTCTTGCCGCCGATGGCGGCGTCGACCATCCCCAGGAGCGAGGTCGGCACGTGCACCACCGCCACCCCACGGTGGTAGGTGGCGGCGGCGAAGCCGGCCACGTCCGTGACGAGCCCGCCGCCCAGGCCGACGACGACGTCGCCCCGGGTGAGGCCCCAGCGGGCCCAGCCCGAGCAGAGCTCCTCGACCGTGCGCAGGTCCTTGTGCTGCTCGCCGTCGCCGATCTCGAAGCGCCGGTGCTCTCGACCCGGGTCGAGCTCGAGCGGGATCCCGGCCTGGGTGACGACCGCCACCCGCTGCGCCGTGCTCGGCAGCATCGAGGCCAGCTCGTGCCGGGCACCGGGGCCGACGAGCACCGGGTACCGCCGACTGCCCAGCTCCACGTCGACGGTGATCACGGGGCCTCCACCCCTGCCGCCGGGTCGGGCGCGGCGCCCGCCCCGGTCGCCGCCTCGTGGGCCCGGACGAGGTCCGCGATGCGCTCGGCCAGCGCCCGCTTCGGCTTCTCCTCCTCGCGGTGGAACGGCTCGACCTCGATGACGATGTCGGCCACCTCTGCGTAGAGCGCCGCCCGCTCCCGGTGCAGGCGGTCGAGCAGCTGGCGGGGGGACTCCTCCCCAGCCAGGAGGGGACGGTGGGGCTTGGCCTGCACCCGGCTGGCCAGGAAGGCCGGGGAGGCGGCCAGCCAGACCGTGGTGACGTTCGCCTGCTGGAGCCGATGGCGGCTCTCGCCGTTCAGCACCACACCCCCGCCGCTGGCGATGACGGTGGGCTCGTGGTGCTCGAGCAGCTCCTCGAGCACGTCGGCCTCGATGGCCCGGAACCCCCGCTCCCCGTCCTCGGCGAAGACCTCGGCGACGGTGCGGTCGGTGATCTCCTCCAGCGCCTCGTCGGCGTCGACGAAGGCCCGCTCGAGGCGGGCGGCCAGACGGCGGCCCACGGTGGTCTTGCCGGAGCCCATCAGCCCGACGAGCACGACGTGGCGCGTCACGGCCGGCTCTAGTCGAGGTCGGCCACGAAGCCGTCCCGGTTGCGGCGGAGCTCGTCGAGGCTGTCGCCGCCGAACTTGCGGGTCACCTCGTCGGCCAGCACGAGCGCCACCATCGTCTCCGCCACGACGCCCATCGCCGGGACCGCGGTGACGTCCGTGCGCTCCTTGAAGCTCACCGTCTCCTCCTTGGTGGCGGTGTCGACCGTCTTCAGGGTCGGGCGGTTGAGGGTGGCCAGCGGCTTCATGGCCGCCCGGGCGACGAGCACCTCGCCGGTGGAGATCCCGCCCTCCACGCCCCCGGCCAGCGCCGAGTGCCGCCGGTAGGTGCTGGTCTCGGCATCCCAGGAGATGGGGTCGTGGGCCTCGCTCCCCCGGCGGCCCGCCACCTCGAAGCCGTCGCCGATCTCCACGCCCTTCACGGCCTGGATCGACATGAGGGCCCGGGCGAGCAGGGCATCGAGCTTGCGGTCCCAGTGGACGTGGCTGCCGAGCCCGACCGGCACCCCGTAGGCGAGCACCTCGACGACGCCGCCCAGGCTGTCACCGTCCTTGGCGGCGGCCTTGATCTCCTCGACCATGGCCGCCTCGGCGGTCGGGTCGAGGCAGCGGACCGCCGACGCGTCGATGGCGGGCAGGTCCGAGGGGAGGGGTCGGGTGGCCCCGGTCGAGCGGGCGGCGCCCATCTGGATGACGTGGCTCAGGACGTCGATGCCGAGCTCGCCCAGCAGGGCCTTGGCCAGGGTGCCGGCGGCCACACGGGCCGCGGTCTCCCGGGCGGAGGCCCGCTCGAGGATGTCGCGGGCATCGCGGAGGCCGTACTTCTGCATCCCGGCCAGGTCGGCGTGGCCGGGCCGGACCTGCGTGAGCGGGCTCTGGGTGGGGCCGTCCTCCGCCCGGACCGACATCTCCTTCTGCCACTTGTCGGGGTCGCGGGTCCACTCGCTGTTGGCCACCTGCACGGCGACCGGCGAGCCCAGGGTCCGACCGTGGCGGACGCCGCCGAGGATCGTCACCTCGTCCTGCTCGAAGCGCATCCGGGGGCCCCGGCCGTAGCCGAGGCGGCGTCGGGCCAGCTCGTCCTGGATCGCCTCGACCTCGACGGGGAGCCCCGCCGGCAGGCCCTCGACGATGACGACGAGCGCCGGCCCATGAGACTCACCCGCCGTCAGGAATCGCAGCACGGCGCCAACGTACCTGGCCGCCCTCCGCCCCCAGGAACCCGTTCCCGGCCCGTCACGAGGCGGCCCTCCCGTCGGCTCAGAGGTGGAGCCACTCCAGGAGGCCCCAGCCGACCTGGTCGCCGATGGTGAAGCGGGCCACCGAGTCGACGATGCCGAACATGGCGCCGCGGCCCTCGTCGGTGGCGAGGTCCCAGACCTTGCCCTCGACGACGAGCTCGCCCTGGTACTTGCCGTGCTTCCAGCCGTCCCCGTCGAAGCCGTACCCGGTGCCGACGCCGATGTGGACGGGCAGGACGACCTCGACCCCCACCTCGAGGTCGCCGAAGCGCAGCGTGCCGTGCTGGACCTGCCCGAAGAGCCCGGGGCCGGCGGCGTCCCACACGAGGTCGTGCTCGGGGCGCCCGAGGTGGTCGACGCGGCCGTCGGGCCAGAGGCGGACGGCCTCCTCCAGCACGCGGCTGCCGTCGTCGCGCTCCTGGCAGATGAGGATCATGGCGTGGTCGGGCATCCGGAACGGGGCGTAGAGCCAGCGGAACCCCGTCCCCGGCTTGCCGGCCAGGTTGCCCGGGGGCTCGGCCTCGCCGACGGGGCGGATCCCCCACGAGCGGTCACGGCTCCCCCACCAGCGGTCGGGGGTCACCTCGATCCGATCGCCGTCGACCTCCAGCCACCCGGCCCACGAGCCGAGCTGGGCGAGGCGGCAGGCGTCGAGGAAGGCGCGGCCGTTGGCGTCGCGGTCGACGTGGCCCGGCTCCTGGAAGGCGGGCACCGCGCCCGTCCAGGTCAGGTCGTAGGCGAGGCCGTGCTCGGCGGCCTCGAGCGTGCAGCGCAGCGTCTTCAGGCCTTCGATGACCTCGACGGCGAACGGGCCCACCGTGGTGTCCAACCGGTCGAGCCCGAGCTCGCGCGATGCCCGGACGACGCGGTGCTCGTCGCCGCGGCGCACCAGGGCGAAGGCGTCCTGCACCCCGAGGTTGGGGTACTGGCCCTGACCGATGACGAGGAAGAGCTCGTCGCTGCAGGGGTGGCAGTTGAAGTAGTACCGGTCGTAGAAGTTGCGATCGCTGGTGGCGGGCTGGCGGACCGGCAGGGGTGCCTGGTGGATCGGCAGGTCGTCGAGGGGTGAGAGCACGCGCCTCCTCAGGGGCGCTCGTCGAGCAGGCGCTCGAGGAGCTGGGTGCCGGTGTGGTCGAACGCCATCGCGGCGGCGCCGGGGAAGACGCCCGAAGAGTCGAGCAGCTGCATGACCCGGGTGAGGATGGCGGCGTAGCGGACCGCACCCAAGAGCTCGTACCAGTCGAGGTGCGCCGCCGAGCGGCCCGACGCCGCCTCCCACCGGGCCACGGTCGCCTCGCGCGAGGGCAGCCCCTCCAGGCGGGGGACGCCGAAGGCCTCGTGGTGGTGGCGGTCGATGAGCAGGTACCAGGCGAGGTCCTGCACCGGGTCGCCGGCCGTGACCATCTCCCAGTCGAGGACGGCCGCCACGCGCTGATCGGCTCCGAAGATCATGTTGCCGATCCGGGAGTCACCCCAGCACAGGGCCGGTGCAGGGTCAGGTGGCGGCAGGTGGGCCTCGAGCCGTCGGAAGGCCTCGTCGAGCAACGGCAGGGGGTGGTCCCCGCAGGCGAAGCGCCGGTAGGCGCGGTCGGCGTCGAGGAGCTGGGTGGGGGACCTCGGCTCGACCCACGCCAGGTCGGCGCGGTGCGGGTCGAGGCGGTGGATCGCCGCCATGGCGTCGATCCCGGCCTCCCACACCGCGGCCTGCCCAGTCGGCCCCAGCTCGGGCATCCAGCCCGCCACGTGGTAGCTGGGGTTGTCCGCCGGCACGTCGCCGGGGATCCGAGGCATCACGAGGAACCGATCCCCGAGCACCCGCCGGTCGTCTTCGAACCAGCGCACCTCCGGCACGGGGACGCTGCCCTCGTGGTGGAGGGCCCGGAGCACCCTGGCCTGGGCGTCGAACTCGGTGCTCGGGAACACCTGGTGCCCGGACGGCTCGACGCGCACCACCAGCGGGTGGTCCTCTCCCGACCACGAGGCGTCGACGAGGAGCGTCTCGTTGGAGAACCCCGACAGCCCGGGGATGTCGATGGACCGCACCTCCACCGGGATCCCGTCGAGGCGAGCCGACAGCCACGCCGCCAGGGCGGCCCGGGTCACGTCCACGTCGCGCTGCGCTGCTACCGCCACCCCACTCCCCCCGGAACGAGAACGCGTTCCACCGATGTCTAGCGCAGTCCCCGCGACGGGGCGGCGCACCACGAGCGCCGCGTCAGGCGAGGACGACGACCAGGCAGGCGAGGGCGAGGGCGGGGCCGAAGGGGAACTCGCCGCGGCGGCGGGTGACCAGCTGGTGGCCGACGCCGAAGACGACGCCGAGGATGCACCCGAGCATCAGCCCGTAGAGGACGTGCTGGATCGGGCCCGCCACGGGATGGTCGGGGGTCCACCCCCGCCACCCCAGGTACAGGCCCATGACGAGGGCCAGCTTCACGTCCCCGAAGCCCATCCCCCGGGGGTACACGAGGTGCGGGAGCAGCAGTGCGCCGAAGTAGGTGACGGACCCGATGAGGCCCCCGGCGAAGGCCTCCCCGTCGTCGTAGCGCAGCGACACGAGGAGCACGAGCGGGAGCGCCAGGGCGAGGGTCGGGAAGGTGATGCGGTCGGGGATGCGCAGGAGCTGGAGGTCGATGACCGACACGCACACCAGCGACGCGCCGAGCAGGGCCAGCGGGACCACGGCGAGGCTGTCGCCGGCCCGCAGCCCGATGACCGCCAGCACGACGGCCGTCACGAGCTCGACCCAGGCCCAGCGGGCGGGGGCCGCGGCCCGGGGCACCCGGGCCCGCAGGAGCCAGGGCTGGGCCCACAGCGGCCCCCAGCGCACCGGCGCCACGGGCTCGCCGTCGCGGGCACCGGCCAGCGGCGCACGGTCGGGGACCCGGTCGATGAGGAGGTTGAGCACGGCGCCGACCGGGAGCCCCAGGAGGCCGAGGACGACGGCGGCGGCGGCGCTCACGGCGGGTGACACTACCGAGGGGTCCGGGTGGGAGCGGGGAGCCGGCTCAGCGGTCGCCGCTCAGGAGGTAGCCCAGCTCGGCGGGGTCGACGGCGCGGTCGGCCGCCACCTCCGCGCTGATGATCCCGTCCTGCACGAGGGCGGCCAGCGACTGGTCCATCGTCCCCATGCCGCTCGTCGCCCCGCCCAGCATCGCCTTGGCCAGGTTGGCGGAGTCGCCCTGCCGGATGAGCTCGAGGACCTTCGGGATCGGGAGCAGCACCTCGGTGGCCAGGGCGAAGCCCTCGTCGACGGCCGGCACGAGCTGCTGGACGACGATGCCCTTCAGCGTGTTGGACAGCTGCACCCGCACCTGCTGCTGCTGGTCCACCGGGAAGACGTCGACGATGCGCTCCACGGTCTGGACGGCGTCCATCGTGCGCAACGTGGCCAGGACGAGCTGGCCGGTCTCCGCCGCCGCCAGCGCGAGGCGCAGGCTCTCGAGGTCCGGCAGCTCGCTCACCACGATCACGTCGGGGTCCTGTCGCAGCGCCACCCGCAGGCCGGTCGCCACGCTGGCCGTGTCCTCCCCCACCTCGCGCTGGTTCACCAGCCCGGTCTGGTGGCGGTGGAGGAACTCGATGGGGTCCTCGATGGTGAGGATGTGGGCGGCCCGCGAGCGGTTGATCCGATCGACGAGGGCGGCGAGGGTGGTCGAGATCCCTGACCCGTGCGGCCCGCACACGAGCACCAGGCCGCGCCGCTCGTCGGCCCAGGCGATGACCTCGTCCGGCAGCCCCAGGTCCTCGGCGGGCGGGATCTCGGGTGGGACCATGCGCAGCACGGCCCCCACGGAGTCGCGCTGGACGAACGCGGACACCCGGAAGCGACCCTTGCCCGGGATGGCGTGGGAGCTGGACAGCTCGCCGACGTCGAGGAACCGCTCCTGCTGCCGGCGGGTGAGCACGCCGAGGACCAGCCGACGGGTGTCGGAGCCGGTCAGGGGCGGGTAGCCGGGGATCCGCCGCAGGACGCCCTGGACGCGCACGAGCGGTGGGGTGCCGACGGCGAGGTGCAGGTCGGAACCGCCGACGCGCACGACCTCCGTGAGCAGGTCATCGAGCTGCACCCGAGCCGCCGGGGCGGGTGGCCTCCGCTCGAGGCTGTCCGGCGGGGCGTCGGCCCACGCCTTGTCCTCGGCGTCGGTGCCGTCGGCCGGGCCGTACATCTGCGCGATGAGGCGCAGCAGGTCGTCGCGGGCGGCGACCGCCGGCACGACCGGCGAGCCGAGCTCGTCCTCGAGCGCCGCGATCACCTGGTCGTCCCCGGGGTCTTCCATGGCCACGACCAGCCCGGTCGGTCGCCGCTCCAGCGCCACGGCCAGGTAGCCACGGGCGAGGTCCTCCGGGACCAGGCCCCAGATGTCGGGGAGGATCGACTGCTCGGCCACGTCGACGAACGGCACGCCCAGCTCGCTGGCCACCGCGGCCATGAGGTCGTGCGAGCTGACGATCTCCTCGAGGGCCAGGAGGTGGCTCAGGTGCACGCCCTCGGCGGCCTCCCGCGACAGCAGCTCCTCGAGCGCGTCGCGCTGGAGCACGCGGCGGGACACCAGGAACTCACCGAGGCGGCGGGACGAGATGCGCATGGGTGACAGGTTGGCCCACGGGACGCCCGGGCCCGAGGATCAGCTCTTGACGGAGCCCAGGAACTTGAGGAGCAGCCCTCGGTTGATCGGGGCATCGGCCGCCTCGGCCACCTCGGCCGCCTCGGCGAGGGCAGCCTCTCGGGCCTCCTCGGTGGGCGCGTCCGCCGCCGCCTGGACGGCCTCCGCGGCCTCCGGCGGCAGCGCGGCCAGCTGCCGGAGGACCTCCTCGTCCTCGGCCTCGTCCGTCCCGGCACGGCCAGCCAGGCCGGGGAAGGCAGCGGCGAGGTCGTCGAGGGGGCCGTCCAGCTGGGCGGTGGCGGCGTGGACGGCAGCCGGGGAGAGGTTGCCCGGCAGGTCGAGCGGCACGAACCGCTCGGTGCCCGTCGAGCTCGACTCCACGGTGCGGGGCCGGGGACGGCGGGCCCGGATGGGCCGAGCCACCGGGAGGTCGTCGGCGTCGCCGGCCACGGCCGCGGCGGGGGCGTCGTGGTCCGTCCGCTCCTCGAGCGCAGCCTCGGTCGGGACGTCGTCGTCGGCCATGCCCGTCAGCGGAGGCAAGGAGGGAGCCTCGTCGACGGCCGGGGCGAGGATCGCCGCGGTCGCCCCCGGCGCTGCCTCGGTCACGGGAGCGGGCGCGAGCGCGGGGGCGGGAGCCGGAGACGGCGCCACGGTCGGAGCCGGGGCCCGCTCCTCCAGGTCGACGATGCCGAGCTCGACGAGGTCGCGCACGGCGCGGGAGACCGGCAGCTCGGCCAGCTGGAGGCGCTCGCCGATGCCCCGCACGGTGGCGCCGTCGCCCACTGCGACCAGCGCGGGCCACTTGTCGGCTGAGATCGTGACGTCGTCGGTGTCGAGGTGGCGCCGCAGGGTCACGTAGGCGTCGAGCGAGGGGACGACCGACTCGATCTCGCGCCACTCCGCCAGGAGGTCCCCGGCGCCGGAGAGGAGCGTCTCCACGTCGGTGGCGGAGCCGGGCTGGTCGTGGTGCTCGTCGGCGGCGAAGGCGAAGGAGCCCTCCTCGAAGCGGAGCAGCTCGAAGAGGGCGTCCACCGGCTCGACGGCCAGCGGGGCGTGGTCAGCCGAGACGGCCACCGTCTGGCCGCCGTCCACCCAGACCGCCCCGGCGCCGCGGTCACCCGTGAGGCGCAGGCAGCCGGTCTTCTTCGTTGCCGCGAGGAGCTGCAGCACGTCCGGAAGGGCGAACGTGTCGAGAGTGCCTTGGAGCGCCACGGGTTCCTCCTGGGAGAGCGGTCCGAGTAGGCATCGGCATCGCCGCGGCGGAACTTCAGTCCTTGTTGTGCTCCCGGTGGACCAGCGCGGTGACGGCGGCGGCGCTCATGGCCTCGAGCGGGGCCTCCTCGCTCGTCCAGAGTCGAAAGGCGTGGGCGGCCTGGTGGATCAGCATCCCCAGCCCGTTCACGGTGGTCAGGCCGCGATCCCGGGCCGCCCGCAGGAGTGGCGTGACGGCCGGGTGGTAGACGAGGTCGACGACGACCTGGCCGACGGCCAGCCGTCCGGGGTCGAGCGGGAGCGGTTCGGGAGCGCCGTCGGCGCCCACCACCACCCCCATCCCGAGGGGGGTGGCGTTGATCACGAGGTCGGTGCCGCCGACGTCGTCGGGGCCCCCGACCCGGGCCACGCCGGCGGCCAGCGCCGCCGCCCGGGCCGCCGGCTCCGGCGAGCGGTTGACCACCACGATCTCCGCCGCCCCCGCGCCGGCCAGGGCCCGGATCACGGCCCGAGCGGCCCCGCCGGCGCCCACGACGGTGGCGGTGCGGCCCGACAGGTCGATCCCCTCGTCGAGCTGCAGCGCGTCGACGAGCCCCGGCCCGTCCGTGTTGTGGCCGACCAGCCGGCCGCCGCGGCGGACCACGCAGTTGACCGCACCCAGCGCCTCCGCGTCCGGCGCCAGCTCGTCGAGGGCGGGGATGACGGCGGCCTTGTGGGGCATCGTCACCGACACGCCCTCGAGCCCCAGCGCCCGCACTCCCCCCATCGCCAGACCGGCCGCCCCCTCCGGCACCTCGAAGGCCAGGTACGCCCAGTCCAGCCCACTGGCCGCGAAGGCGGCGTTGAACAGCGTGGGCGACAAGGAGTGGCGGATCGGTGTGCCGATCACCCCAGCGGTGCGGGTGCGGGCGCTGAGCGGCACCGCGGCGTCGGCGGCCATGTCCGTCAGCCGCAGCCCAGGCCGGCTTCCTTGCACCGCTCCTTGGCGGCGAGGAACTCGCGGTTGCTGTCGGTGAAGAAGTGGTTCCCCTCCGCATCCTGGAGCACGTAGAAGATCCACGGCCCGTCGGCGGGGTTGAGGGCGGCCTCGATGCTGGCGCGACCGGGGCTGGCGATGGGCGTCGGCGGGAGGCCGGCCTGGCGCCGGGTGTTGTAGGGCGAGTCGCTCTCGAAGTCGATGTCCTCGCGGTCGCGGCCCTCCAGCTCCGCCTCGTAGCGGGAGGTGGCGTCGATCCCGAGCGGGATCCCGTCCTTCAGACGGTTGTAGATCACCCGCGCCACCTTCGACCGCTCGGCATCGACCTTGGTCTCCTCCTCGATGAGCGACGCGGTGATCAGGATCTCGTAGGGGGTGAGGTTGAACCGCTCCTGGGCCGTCTCCACCCCGAGCTCGGTCATCGTGGCGTCGAGCTGGGCCACCATGAGCTGCAGCACGGCGAGCTCGTCGGCGTCGGCGGCCACCCGGTACGTCTCGGGAAAGAGGATGCCCTCGTTGGAGGGCTGGTCGGCCGGCTGGAAGGCCGATCGCACCTGGCCGGTGTCGAGCAGCTGCTGCAGGGTGGCGGCATCGAAGCCCAGGCCCTTGTCGGGGTCGGCCAGACGGGCCACCACCTCCGGCACGGTCAGGCCTTCGGGCACGGTGAAGGACCGCTCGTCCGGGGGCTTCGGGCCCGCCGACAGGATGTCGACGACGTCGCCCATGGCGCTGTTGGGGGCCAGCTCGTACAGGCCGGCCTGGAACGGTCCACCCCCGTTGATGCGCAGGTACCAGCCCCACACGAAGTCGCTCGTGATGATCCCCTCGTCGGCCAGCAGCTTGCCGATGTCGTCGGACGTGGCGCCCTCCGGGATCTCGATCGAGATGGGGGTGCCGGGCTCGCCTGATGGGTCGATCTGACCGCGGACCCAGAGCCCGGCGCCTCCCACGGCCAGCACGAGCACCAGGGCGACCCCGCCCAGGACGGCCAGGACGCGGCGGCCCCGTGACGACTCGCGCCGCAGGGTGACGTAGTCCGCCTCGTCCTCGTGGTCGTAGCCGGGGCGCTCGTGGTCGTCCCACTCGTCGTAGGGATCGTCGTGGCGGTCGTCGTACTCGTCCTCGAAGCCGTCCTCGGGGTCGGGCTCGCGGTCGTGGGGCGGGCGGTCGCTCATGCGGTCGGTTCCTCGGGGGCGGTCAGGCGGCGGTGGTCGAGCCAGGCCTGCAGCATCACCGATGCTGCCACCTTGTCGATCACCTTGCGGCGGGCGGGGGCCTTCAGGTCGAGCGCCAGGAGGTCGCGGTCGGCGGTGACGGTGGTGAGTCGCTCGTCCCACAGCTCTACCGGCAGGCCGGTGGCCGCCGCCAGCTCGGCCGCCTCGGCACGGGCGGCCGTCGCGGCAGGGCCGTCGGAGCCGTCGAGGGACAGCGGCAGTCCCACCACGAGCACCTCGGCGCCGGCCTCCTCGGCCAGCGCGGCGAGGCGGCGGTGGTCGCGGGGGCGGTCCCCGCTGCGGGCCAGCACCTCGTAGGGGGTGGCCATGGTGCCGGCGCTGTCGGACAGGGCGACGCCGATGCGCTTGGCGCCGAGGTCGATGCCGAGCGCCCTCACGGGCGGCTGATGCCGGCGGCGGCCCGCACCGCCTCGAGGGCCGGGTCGATGCCCTCCGCGTCCTTGCCGCCCGCCACCGCCAGGAGCGGGTCCTTGCCGCCCCCTCCCTTGATGTGCGCCTTGGCGTCGTCCAGCAGCGCGGAGGCGTCGAAGCCGCTGTCCGGCGTCACCGCCGCGACGAGGGCCGCCCCTCCGCCCTCTGGGGCCGTGCCGAGCACGACGGCCCGGATGCCCGGCTGCTGCCGCAGCGCGATGGCGAGGTCCCGCAGGCCGTCCCGATCGAGCCCGTCCACCCGCTCGACCACGACGCCGTCGACCGCTCGGCCCGCCAGCGAGCCGGCCTGGTCGCCCGCCGCCTGGCGCTTCAGGGCCCGGACCTCCTCGCGGAGCGCCTTGATCTCCTCCAGCCGCTTGCGGGCGCCGTCGACGACCTCGCCGACGGGCACGTTCAGCACCTCCGCCAGGGCGGCCAGGGTGGCCTCCTCTTCGCGGAGCCGGGCGATGGGCCCGGTGCCGGTGACGGCCTCCAGGCGGCGCAGGTTCGACCCGATCGAGCTCTCCGACACGATCTTCACGGGCCCGATGTCACCGAGGGCCTTGACGTGGGTGCCGCCGCAGAGCTCGGTGGAGTGCCGGCCCGCCTCCAGCACCCGGACGGTCTCGCCGTACTTGTCCCCGAAGAAGGCGATGGCGCCGAGCTCCATGGCGGCCGCCTTGGTCGTCTCGTAGTGGCGGACGGTGTCGTTGTGGAGGATCTCCTCGTTGGCGAGGTCCTCGATCTGACGGATCTGCTCGGCGGTGAGCGCGTCGGCGGGGCCGAAGTCGAAGCGGAGCCGGTCGGGTTCGACGAGGGAGCCCTGCTGCTGGACCGCCTCGCCGAGGACCTGTCGCAGCGCCCAGTGCAGGATGTGGGTGCCCGTGTGGTTCCGCCGGATGGCGTCGCGGCGGGCGACGTCGATGGCGGCGGTGGCGTCCTGCCCGGCCTCCAGCGACCCATCGCGGACCCGCACGACGTGGCGGTGCAGCCCCGGCAGCCCGAAGGTGGTGTCCAGCACCTCCGCGGTGCCGGTGTCGGTGGTGATGGTGCCGGTGTCGCCCACCTGGCCGCCGGACTCCGCGTAGAAGGGGGTGCGGTCGAGGAACACGGACGCCGTGCCGTCCTCTCCCGGCACGACCGCCAGCACCGTGGCCTTCGTCTCGTGCTCGTCCCGCCCCACGAAGTCCGTGGGGCCGAAGCGGTCGAGGATCTCCTGGAACGAGGTGAGGTTGGCGTAGTCGTGCCCGGCCTTGGCGCCGGCCTTCGACCGCTGCTGGGCGGCGAGCAGGGCCTGGCGGTAGCCCGCCTCGTCGACGTCGATGCCGAGCTCGGCGGTGATCTCCTGGGTGACCTCGAGGGGGAAGCCGTAGGTCTCGTAGAGGTCGAAGGCGACGTCGCCCGCCAGCTGCGCCCCGGCCGGCACCTCGGCCAGCTTGGCGTCGAGCAGGCTGGTCCCGCGCTTCAGCGTCTGGCGGAACCGGGCCTCCTCGCGGGCGACGATCCCGGTGATGCGGTCCTGCTCGCGCCGCAGCTCCGGATAGCCGTCGGACATCGCGTCGACCACCGCGCCCACGAGGGGGCCGGCGAGGTCGTCGTCGCGCCCGAGCAGGTAGGCGAAGCGCACGGCGCGCCGGATGATGCGGCGCAGCACGTACCCGCGGTCCTCGTTGGACGGCACGATCCCGTCGGCCACGAGGAAGGTCATCGTGCGGCTGTGGTCGGCCAGGATCTTGAGGGCCACGTCGGTGCGCTCGTCGGTGCCGAGACGGGCGCCGGTGATCGACTGCGCCACCTCGACGAGGCGGTCGAGCGGGTCGACGTCGTAGACGGTGTGGGTGCCGTTGAGGGCGGTGAGCATGCGCTCGAGCCCGGCGCCCGTGTCGATGCCCGGCTTCGGGAGGTCGGTGAGGCCGCCGTCGTGGCCGCGGAAGTACTGGGGGAACACCAGGTTCCAGATCTCCACGTACCGGTTCTCGGCCGCCGGGTTCTCCGGCCCGCCGCCGGGGCCGAAGTCCGCGCCGTAGTCCCAGAAGATCTCGCTGCTGGGGCCGCACGGGCCGGTGTCACCCATCTCCCAGAAGTTGTCCTTGTCGAGCCGCTGGATGCGGGCCCGGGGGAACCCGACCGAGTCGGCCCAGATGTCCGCCGCCTCGTCGTCGCTCACGTGGACGGTGACCCACATGCGGTCGCCGTCGAGGCCGAGCACCTCGGTGAGCAGCTCCCACGCCCACGGGATCGCCTCGGCCTTGAAGTAGTCGCCGAAGCTGAAGTTCCCCAGCATCTCGAAGAAGCTGAGGTGGCGGGGGGTGCGGCCGATGGCGTCGAGGTCGTTGTGCTTGCCGCCCGCCCGGACGCACTTCTGCACGGTCGCCGCCCGCGGCGGGCGGTAGGGGGCGGTCTCCTCACCCAGGAAGACCGGGACGAACTGCATCATCCCGGAGTTGGTGAACATGGGCGCCGTCGGGTGCGTCGGGATCAGGCTCGACGACGGGACCAGCGTGTGCTGCCGGGCCTCGAAGAACTCGTTCCACGCGCGGCGCAGTCCGTTGGCGTCCATGGTGGCTCCGAGTCTATTGGGGGGCCGGCCGGGGGCTGACCGCAGATCCGGCGAGGCTCAGCGGTGGGAGAGGTCGGTGCGGAGCTCGGCTTCGCGCTCGCGCATCGCCTCGCGCCCCTCCGCCACCGCGGCCCGGAGGTCGCCGCCGAGGCCCTTGACGGCCTCTGCCAGGTCCGCCGAGACGCGCTCCGGCGCGTAGCGGGCCGCGGTCTCGCGCACGAAGCGCATCACCCAGAACGAGACGCCGAAGCCGAAGCCGGCGCCGATGACGAGCCAGAACAGGCGACGGAACATCAGCGGTCGGCGCGGATCCGGCGGAACCGCTGGGCCGCCCGGCTGGTGCCGGATGCCAGCGCCATCGTCTTGATGACGGGGTTGGAGAAGGCGAGGTAGGCGAGCCGGGATGCCGCGTCGACCGTGCCGCCGATCGACTCGGCCGTGCCGAGGACCCCGCCCAGGCGCTCGATCTCGACGTTGGCGCTGCGCACGGTCTCGCCCAGCTCGGTCATCACCGGCACCGTCTCGGTGCGCAGCAGGTCGACGGTGTCCCGCACGGCCTTCAGCGTCTTCGTGATCGACACGAGGGAGACGGCGAGCAGCACCACCGCCACGACGCTGGCGATGGCCACGATCAGCGCGGCCAGCTCGGTGGCGCTCACCCGTCTTGCGTCCTTCGTGCCATGCGCGTGCGGATCTCCTGCTCGAAGCCGTGGTGGGAGGGGTCGTAGTACCGGCGGTCGCGCACCTCGTCGGGGAGGTGCTGCTGCGGGACCCAGCCCTCGGGGTGGTCGTGAGGATAGTCGTAGCCCACCCCGTGCCCGAGCTTCTCGGCACCGGCATAGTGCCCATCGCGCAGGTGCGGCGGCACCTCGACCGACGGCCCGTGCTGCACGT
>Ga0190269_10000735_pt1 | contig 16396 bp, 14 predicted proteins | sample Popmic249IS_FD_133749 | JGI IMG/M metagenome (GOLD analysis project Ga0190269, IMG submission 133749) | Populus adjacent soil microbial communities from riparian zone of Blue River, Arizona, USA - 249 IS | ecosystem: Environmental > Terrestrial > Soil > Riparian zone | place: USA: Arizona...
GAAAGCGGTGTGATCCAGTCGATTTGCCAGGAGGACTTCAGTCCGGCGATGGACGCGATCATCGAAGTGATCGCGCGGCAGCTCGGCGCAGTTTGTCTGCCGCGTCCGCTCGTGCGGCGCTCGGATGGGCTCGTGAGCTGCAACGTGGTGTGGGAGCTGCCACCGGCTGGGATGGCGCCGCTAGGCACACCGACCGAGTGCGCTGATCTCCCGTACTTGAAGTCGGTGCCGCCCGGCGGCGAGATGATCAACCAGCGCGGCGGCGCCAATTGCTTGGTGAACCAACTTCCTGTCAAAGACACAGGCCGTACGCCGGAGGGCGCGGGCTGGTACTACGACAACTTTTCGGACGAGGTCACGCGCGAGTGTCCAGGCGCGCGCAAGCAGCGAGTCTCGTTCACCGAGCGCGCGCGCCCGCGCACGGGTGTGGTCGTTCGGCTCGACTGCCTCAACGAAACGCAGCGCATTGCGCTGAGCCAAGAGCTGGAAGACCCGGAGCAGCCGCAGATCGGCAGCGAATGTGTGGACGTCAAGCGCGGTGATCGGCGCGTGAGCGGCGATGAGGCTTGCGTCGTGGAGCTGCCCGATGGCACGGACAACTCGATGTTTTGTCATCCTGCGCAGAACGTTTGTGTCAAATCATGTCAGAGCTCGACCGAGTGCCCCGCAGCATGGGAGTGTGACACACGGCCTGAATCCACTGAGCTGACGGGAGGCAAGGCCTTCTGCGTTAATCCGACATGTGGAGCAGAATGATGGTGTGAGTGGGATGGAAAGTGTCAGATGCGTTGTTAGGTTATCAGCACCGCACCATGACAGCCCTCCTTGTCAACGAAACTCACGACCCCCAGCAGCACAGCTGGCTCAAAAGCGCGAACGAGGGCAGCAGCGACTTTCCGCTCCAGAACCTGCCGCACAGCGTGTTTCGGCGCGCAGGCAGCAGCGAAGCTTGGCGCGGTGGTGTGGCGATCGGCGATCAGATCGTCGATCTCGAGTCGCTCGCTGCGACGGGACTGTGCTCGGGCATCGCCGCGAACTCGATGCGCTTGGCCGCGAGTGCGCCACTCAACGCGTTCATGGCGAGTGGCGCAGTGGCTTGGGCTGCAGTGCGCAGCACGCTGTTCAATGCGCTCAAGCGCGACGCCTCGCACCAGAGTCGCGTGCGCGCGTGCCTCTTGCCGCAGGCCGAGGCAGAATACGCAGTGCCCGCGTCGATCGGGGATTACACTGATTTCTACACGTCGATCCATCACGCGACGAACGTGGGCAAGCTGTTTCGCCCGGACCATCCGCTGTTGCCGAACTACAGCTGGGTGCCGGTCGGCTATCACGGGCGCAGCTCATCGATCCTGATCGCCACTGCGCCAGTGCGTCGCCCATGGGGGCAAACCGCGCCTGCAGCCGGCGCCACGCAGCCGAGCTTTCAGCCGTGTCAGAAGCTCGACTACGAGATCGAGCTCGGCGCGTACATCGGACCGGGCAACGCGCTCGGTCAGCCGATCACGCTCGACCAGGCGCACAGCCAGCTGTTTGGGTTGTGTCTGCTCAACGACTGGTCGGCACGGGACATTCAAGCCTGGGAGTATCAGCCGCTCGGGCCGTTCCTGGCGAAGAGCTTTGCGACCAGCGTGTCGCCCTGGATCGTGACCTTGGAGGCGCTTAGGCCGTTCCGTGTGCCGCTGCAGCGTGACCCCGCGAGCGCGACACTGCCGTATCTCCATTCGGCTGAGAATGCCGCACAGGGCGCGTACGACATCACGCTCGAGGTCTGGCTGGAGTCCGAGCGCATGCGTCAGCGTGGTATCGCGCCGAAGAAGCTGTCGAGCACGAGCTATCGCCACGCGCATTGGACGCTCTCGCAGCTCGTCACGCATCACACTGTGAACGGCTGCAACCTGCGGCCCGGTGATCTGCTCGGGACGGGTACGCAGTCGGGCCCGTCCGACGGCGAGCTCGGCTCTTTGATCGAGCTCACAAAGGGCGGCAGCACGCCGCTCACCTTGGACGGCGAGACGCGGACGTTCCTCGAAGACGGTGACCGCGTGATCTTTCGCGGTTTCTGTGAGCGCGCTGGTGCAGTGCGGATCGCCTTTGGATCGCTCAGCGCGCTGGTATTGCCTGCGCAGTAGCGCTCGACTAGCGTCGCTGGCGTGAACCTGCCCGAACTGCTCGTCGAAGCTCTGGAGCTCGCGCTTTGGCTCGCGACGCCGGCGTTGCTCGCTTGCATCGCCGTGGCCGCGATCACGAGCGTGCTGCAGGGCAAGATGCAGGCGAGCGATCCGAGCATCGGCTTCGTGCCCAAGCTGTTCGTGGTGCTCGGAACATTGTGGGTCAGCCAGAGCTATCTCGCGGAGCGTCTGACCGCGTTTGCGGGCAAGCTGTTGCACGCGATGGCGAAGCTGTGATGCTGGAAGAGATCCTGCGTTTCTTGAACGTCGCGTTCCGGCTCTGGCTGCGTTGCGCGCCGTTGTTTCTCGTCGCGCCGTACCTTGCGGTCGGGATGACACCTGGCATCTGGGGCGCGCTCGCGAGCTGGGCGTTTGCGGGAGCGCTCACGCCGCTCGTGCTCGCGGATGCTGCTGCAGTTGTCGGCGGCGGGGTGACGTTCGAGGTCGTCGTGATCGAGCTCACGGTCGGTGTGGTGGTCGCGCTCGCCCTCGGCTTGCCATGTGCGGTGTTCCGTACGACTGGTGCGATCGCGCAGGCCCTCGGAGGTGGCCCGCAGCCAGATGCGAGTCAGCTCGGCAAGCTCGCGGGCCTCGTCGCACTGGTTTCGATCGCTTCGACTGGAGCCCTTGGCGGCGCTGCAGAGCTGCTCCTCAGCGTGTCGCCGCCGCTACGCGCGGCAAAGGCGCCGGAGCTCTCGCTGCTGCGTCCGCTCGCCGAACAAGTCGTGCGTGCGTTCGAGCTCGGGGTGAGCCTGGCGGGCCCGCTCATGCTCGCAGCGGTCTTGGTCGCGCTCGTCGCCGGTCTGATCGGGCGCGTTGCAGACTTGCGGCTGTCCGCTGTGGGCCCGGCGCTCCTGCCCTGGCTCGGCATCGCCATCGTCTGCCTGTGTGTGGCCAACTGGCTCGACAGCTTGCCCGAGCTGGTGCGGGCGTTTGCACGAAGCACGACGCGACTCCTGGAGTAAGCTTTGCCCATGTCACAGCCTGTGCCGCAGCTTCTATCCGCAGAGACCATCGCCAAGCGTGTGCGCGAGCTGGGCGAGCAGATCGTGAGAGATTACGCAGGCGAGGAAGTCGCGGTTGTCGCTGTGCTCGCTGGCAGCTTCGTGTTCGCGGCCGACCTGGTGCGTGCCATGAACCTGCCGCTGTCGGTGGACTTTCTCGGCGTGCGTTCCTACGGCGATGAGACGTCGTCGAGCGGTGTGGTTCGCATCACGCACGATCTCGCGCGGCCGATCTCGGGCAAGCACGTGCTTTTGGTCGAGGACATCGTCGATACGGGCCTGACTGTGCGCTTCTTGATGGACATGCTGCGGTCGCGCTCACCCAAGTCGCTGCGCTTGGCTGCGCTTCTACACAAGCCTGCGCGCTCGCGTGTGACCGTACCGATCGATTATCTCGGCTTCACCATCGACGACGTGTTTGTGGTGGGCTACGGCCTCGATGCCGCCCAGCTGTACCGAAACCTTCCGTACCTGGGCTACCTCGAGACATCGAGCTGAATAGGAGTCTGCAATGAGCGCGCGCCTCGCCATGTTCGACAAGTTGATCGCCAAAGGTACGAACGATCCGTTCGTCTACTACGGCCGAGCGATGGAGCTACGCGGGCTCGGCCGCGGCGAAGAGGCGCTCGAAGCGTTCGCCGCGATGCGCGAGACGTTCACGACCTATGTCCCGCAGTACTTGATGGCGGGGCAGCTTGCGGCTGAGCTCGGCCAGTATGCGTTGGCTCGTGAGGTAATGGAGCAAGGCCTCGTGCAGGCAGAGCGGGCGGGGGACTCACACGCACACTCTGAGTTGACCAGCGCGCTCACCAGTCTGCCCGCTGCCTAATCGCCGCACGGCGCACGCCAACTTGCCTCAGGCCGGCAACTCGACGTCGAACGATCGGCGATCGACAATGGCAGCTGCATTCGCAGGGCGCCGCTCACAGCGGCGCCTCTCGAATCACGCAACGGAACCGGAGGCTTGCTGCTCAGAGCGGCGGCTACTTGCCGCGCTTTTTGGCCGCCTTCGGCGCCGCTTTCGCAGGCGCGCTGGACTCCATGGCCTCGAGACCACGAAGCACAGCCAAACGTAGTACGACGGAGCGTGAGAGCCTTCCGACCACGAAGATGTCGCCGTTGCTGCGCAACGTGGGAATGAGCGCGTCAGCACGCTGCAGGAGAGACTTAGGTAGACGGAGAGTGACAATGCTGGAGTCGGCCATCGGTTCCTTTCTACGCAGCGCAGACCGTGCGAGACTGGCTGCGTGCTTGGCCGGCGAAGTTAGGATTCGAGCTGCACATAGTTCTCAGTGATCGCCCGATTTCACCGCCACAAGCAGTGGACGACATTATCACGTTATCGTGCAAACGTGCGTTGTTTGTGTGTTGGCTGTAAGTCTTTGGGAAGCCCTACGCAGTTGCTCGAGAATGGGTCCGGGATCGCCCTGTGCGTCGCCTTGTGGGTGGCAGTATCCATCGGTGTCGGCTGTGGGAGCACCTCGCTTTCACCCGCGCAGGAGGGACCAAAGAGCGTCACGATCATCGATAGCGAACGCTGCAACGGGATCGACGATGACGCTGATGGCCGCGTCGACGAAGCATTTCGCGATGAAGCAGGCCGCTACATCGATGACGCCCACTGCGGCAGCTGCGGCCATGCCTGCTACGACGTGATCGCGCACGCGACGGACCAAGGTTGCCGTGTGCTCGGCGAAGTGCCGGCATGTGCCGCGCTCGAGTGCGATCTGGGCTTTGTGGCTTCGGACAACGGCCGATGTGTGTCATGGGCAGACCAGATGTGCCGCGCCTGCGAAACGCAGCGTGATTGCGGCGGCATCGCGTCACTCAGGTGCGTGCGTCTGCCCAGCGGCGGCTACTGCTTGCAGCCGTGCCAGGAGAGTTGTCCGGACGGTTACAGTTGTCAGCAGATCGCAGCCGAGATGTACTGCGTACCTCAGCACGGTGATTGCAGCTGTGAGACATCGGGAAGCTTCACCCGCGCCTGCACCGTGATCTCGCCTGACGGCACAGAGTGTCCAGGCAGCCAGCGCTGCGAAGCCGGTGCGCTGTGGTCGTGTGAGCCCGACAGCGAGCGCTGCGACGAGATCGACAATGACTGTGACGGCCGCATCGACGAAGGCTTCGTCGATGACCGCGGCGTGTACGGCGTAGACATCGCGAACTGCGGCGCTTGCGGCGTCGACTGCGGTGACCGCGAAGTGATGGGCATGGCGCTGGAGTGCGGCGGCGACGCTTTTTCACCGAGCTGCGTGCTGGCATGCCCCGACGCACAAGATGGCGTGCAAGTGGGTGATCGCATCGATGCGGATCGCCGGCCAGAGACCGGATGCGAGTGCACAGTCAGCAGTCTGCAAGACGATCCCGCACAATCCGATGATGAAAACGCGCTGGACGATAACTGCGACGGTGCCGATGGCGAAGCGCGGCACGGCTACTATGTCGCCGCCTTTGGTGACGATGCTGGACCGGGCTCGCCGACGCGGCCGTTCGCGAGCGTGGACCGTGCGACGCGGGCAGCGGCGGAGTCGCTCGGTGACAGCGAGCCCCGGCCGCACGTGTACGTCGCGTCCGGGACGTACACCGAGGTTGTGCACGTGCGCGCTGGCGTACTGCTCCACGGGGGCTATCGCAGCGATTTCCTTGCGCGCAATCCAGATGAGTTCGCCGTATCGCTTGTCGCACCGCCCGAGAGCGTGGAGCGCTTCGGCGCCGCCCTGATCATTGACGCTGACGGCGACGCCGAGACCCTGGTCGAAGGCTTCTATGTGCGCGGCTTCGATCTGGCGGACGCGTCTCGCCCCGCGATCGGCGCGATCGTCGAGCGGTCGAGCGCCGCCCTCAGCTTACGTGACCTGCGCTTGCAAGCGGGCAAGGTCGCGGCGGGGCGGCCCGGTGACAACGGTGCGGCAGCTGCCGAGCGCGCAGCTGCAGGCGGCGACGGCGAGAGCCCTCGCGCCAGCACCGAAGACGACGCGCACGCCTGCATCATAACCGCGGCCAATCGCACGCAAGGTGGCGTCGGTGGTCAGAACACTTGCGCAGGCACGGATGTGTCCGGAGGCACGGGCGGCAGCGCGTTTTGTCCGGCGAGCCGGGCATTCGCGGAGGATGGCGCACGCGGGCTGGGCGCGGGCGGCGGTACGCCAGGGCTTGGCGGCACGCACGTCGATGCACCAGTGCGCGAGAGCGAAGTGTGCTCGGGCGTGTGCTGCGGGCTCGCCGACTTCAACGTTCCGGCGATCTATCGCCAGGCTACGCCCGGCGACAACGGCGCAGGTGGCGTCGATGGAATGAGCGGCGCTGCTTGCGAAGACCCACTTGGACAGCTCGACGGCGACGGGTGGGCACCTGGCCAAGGCGAGGATGGAACCGACGGAACGCCGGGCGCCGGCGGTGGCGGCGGCGGCGCGGGCGGTGGTGTCGTGATGGATTGGACGCCCGGCGTGTGTGAGTTCGTCGACGGCTTGGGCGGCGCGGGTGGTGGCGGAGGCGCCGGTGGCTGCGGAGGTCGCGCGGGCATGGCAGGACGCTCGGCCGCGCCGGTGATCGGATTGTGGCTGGCGCTTCCGGAGCTCGCGCGTGCGCCGCAGCTCAGCGGGCTGATGATCGAGACTGGGCCTGCTGCTGATGGCGGCGATGGTGGTGCGGGCGGCGATGGTGCGATCGGTGGCTCGGGAGGCCGTGCGCGCACGGCTGCGGCGGAAGCGCTGGCGACGCCGACGCTCGCTGGCGCAGCGTCCGGGCAGCGCGGAGGTCACGGCGGCAAGGGCGGCAATGGTGGGTCAGGGGGCGGTGGCTGCGGTGGTTCGAGCATCGGCATTTGGGTCTCGGGCAGCGCCAGCGACCCGCAGCTGATAGCGGCGATCAGAAGCGCTGCAGCATTTGCCTTGGGCGATGGCGGGCGGCCAGGTCGCGGGGGAGGCGGCGCAGTGCGCGCACAAGACGGGGCGGCAGGAAGGACGATCGATGTGCTCATGCGCTGAACGATCCCTCTTCGCTTTGCTGTGCGCGTGTCTGTTTCTCGGTGCGTGCTTCATCCAGCACCCGTGCGGCGAAGAGACCTGCGACGGCAAAGACAACGACTGCGATGGACGCATCGACGAGGACTACAGCTCGGACGCCGGGATGTACTTGCACGTCGAGAACTGCGGCGGCTGCGGAATCCGCTGCGCGGAGGTCTTGCCGAGCGCGCTCACGACGGAGTGCGTAATGCGCGGCGACAAGCCGGCATGCGCGATCTCCGAGTGCCCAGCCGAGCGCAGGCAGGCGATCGATGGTGCATGCATTGCCGCTGTGAGCGTCGCCTGCTTGCCGTGCACGACTGATGAGGAGTGCGAGCTGCGCGAGCCCGGCGCGCGCTGCTGGGTCGATGGTGCGGGCTCGAAGCGCTGCGCGCCGGCTTGCGATGACGACGACGCGTGCTCGGAGGGATTCGCGTGCGGACCTGAGCGGTTCTGTGTCCCGCGCTCCGGCGCCTGCGAATGCAGCGCGCAAATGCAGGGCGCACGCTTCGCTTGCGAGCTGCGCGCGGTCGCGACCGCGCAGATCTGCCCTGGCGTTCGTATGTGTGCCGAGGACGGTCTGACAGCGTGCGCGCCGGCGCTCGAAGAGACGTGCAATGAGCGCGACGACGACTGCGATGGTTTGATCGACGAGGACTTCACCGATGAGGCCGGTCGCTACGTCGGTGACGCACACTGCGGCGCGTGCGGCGAGGCGTGCACCGCCCAAGGGCCGAACGCGCGTGCGACTTGCGCGCCGACGTTCGACTCTGCGCTGTGCGAACAGTCTTGCGACGATGGCTACGTCGATCGCGATGGCTTTGCGAGCAACGGCTGCGAATGCACGCTCGGCAGCGTGCGCGTGCCCGTCTTGAATGGCGATCAGGACTGCGACGGCGAGATCGATCCCGTGCCGGAGCTGGTCTTCGTGTCAGTCGGCGGCAACGACGCCAACGATGGCAGCGAAGCGCGGCGGGCCGTGCGGACGATCACGCGCGGCATGCAGCTCGGCGCGCAGCTCGGACGCACTGTGGTGGTGGCGCGTGGCGTGTACCGCGAACGCGTGAGCTTGGTCGCGGGTACTACGTTGGTCGGCGGCTACAGTCCCGACTTCACCGCTCATGACGCCGAGCTCTATCCAGTGTGGATCGAGGCACCTGTCAGTGATCCAGGTGTCCCCGTGCTGCGTTGTGACACGATCGAACAAGCGACTTACGTGTCTGATCTGACTGTCATAGGCAGCGATGCTGTGGAGCCGGGTCGAGGCAGCACGGCTGTCGTGCTCGCGGAGTGCGGCGAGGCCGTCGAGCTCCATCGCATCACCGTGATCGCACGCCGCGGCGCAAATGGCAGGCGCGGTGCTGACTCCAGTGAACGCTATGCCGCGAGCACGGGCCTCACCCTCGCAGAGCTCACAGGTCTGTCAGGCGGCTCGGGCGAGAGCAGCCTGACAGAGAGCTGCTCGTTCTTGGCTGGCGGAAGCGCGGGTGTGAAGAGCTGCGGCGCTGCCGAGGTGAGTGGTGGCAGCGGCGGCGCCGCTCGTTGCGCCGCTCTTAGCTGCAGCAACACAGGAGGCGTGCCCTGCGGAAACGCGGGCTGCACCGACTTCACGAGCGACGGTGTGTGCGACATCGAAGCCGCGCGTGCAGCTGCGATTTCCAATCCGCCCGCGCGGCCCGGTCGCGGTCGCCTGCCCGGCGTTGCCGGCGCGCCCACGTACGATGCGCCGACCAATCACGGCGCGTGCTCGTTCTGCGATGACAACCCGAGCTTGCCGCGCGCGGGTGGGGACGGGGGTGATGGCAGCCCAGGTGAACCAGGCGCCGGCGGCCTCGGCTGCGAGGCTGCACCGGTGATGGACCCGCGCGGTATCGTTCAGGGAGCGTCGGGTGAAGCGGGCGGTGATGGCTCGCATGGCTCGGGTGGTGGCGGTGGCAGCGCGGGCGCGGGCTACGCTGTCATTGCAGCCACGAGCGGCGTATGTAGCTCGGTCCCAGGAGCAGCTGGTGGCGGCGGAGGTAGCGCAGGTTGCGGGGCGCCGGGAGCAGCTGGCGGCGGCGGCGGTGGCGCATCGATCGGTGTGGTCATCCGCCTGTTGCCTGGAGCCAACAGGGGCCCGGTGCTCGATGATGTTCGGATCGTGACCGCGAGCGGCGGCGACGCAGGTGACGGCGGCATCGGTGCAGCTGGTGGCGCCGGTGGATCCGGAGGCGTCGGCGGAATTAGCACTTTTTGGTGCGCGCGAAATGGTGGACGTGGTGGAGATGGGGGCGCCGGCGGTGACGCTGGTGGCGGCGGAGGCGGCTGCGGTGGAGCGAGCTTCGGCATCTTTGTCGCATATGCCAACGATGCCCCAGATCGCTACGCACAGACCTTGCGTGAGAGCGTTCGCGTAGAAGTGGCTGGCCATGCTGGGCAGGGTGGACGCGGCGGTTTCTCACCCAGTCAACCTGGCAGCGCGGGCAACGCCGGACAGATTGCAGATCTCGCGCTCGTAAAAATGTGATGTTCCGCGTCGTTTGGCCGGACTGCAGCCGATAGCTGCGCGCATGTCGCTCTCATAGTTGGGGCAAGCAGCAGCGCCCGAGGCGGTTTTTCTGAGCACATGTCGATTTTAGTGTCGAACTGCGAGCCGGATTGCGCGCCTGCTGGAACTGGTTTGGCGAAAGCAACGATCCACTGCGGGGTGGTTCGCAAAAGGGAGACACGTATATGAACGTTACGTTGGCTTCGGCCTGGGAGAGCATGAGTCTTGCAACCCGCGGAGTATGGGTCGCGCTTGCATTGTCAGCATGTGGACAGTCAGCCGCTGATACGACTGCCACCACGAGTGTCACGGACACAGCAACCGCGTATCTAGCGCTGTCCGACAAAGTAGAGCGCTGTGAAGAAGCAAAAGATGCTTGTGTCACTGCCGCCGCTGGCGACACGACAGCGATCGCCACTTGCGAAGCTGAAGCTGAGAGCTGCATCGCGGAGACGCGCGCCGCTCAGGGCGACGCACGTCGTCGCTTGCGCGACGACGCTGAGGGCTGCGTGCGCGAGTGCAGCAGAAACCGCGGTGACTCGGATGGTGGCGTAGACGAGGACGGTCCGATGGACACGCGCGGCTGTATGGGCCGCCGTCGTGCCGCTGTGGACAGCCAGTGCTTCGATGATCTGTTCGCGTGCCTCGATGCGATCGGCATCCTGATGAGCGGTGGCGCCACGCAGATCGACGATGCAACGCGCCAAGCCATCACGGCTTGCGTGGACACAGCGCATGAATGCTCGATGAGCGACATGCGCGGACGCCGTGGACCGCGTGGTCCAGGCCGTCGCGGCGGTGGTGCGGCGGGCGAGCCTGCAGGTGCAGGTGATGCAGGCGCCGATGGGGATCGCGATGGACGTGGTCCAGGACGCCGCGGTCCGCGTGCGGAAGCGGGTGCGGCGAGTCCGGCAGCGGATGCAGGTGTAGATGCGGATGACGATCGACGCGGACCTGGTCGCCGCGGCGCCGCAGGTGGCGACGCCGATCGCGGCCGCCGTCGCGCGGAAGCTGGTGCCGGCGGCAGCTGAACGTCGAGCACATCGATCGGAAGAGCGCAGGAGCCTCGTCAGGGCTTCTGCGCTCTTTATGTTGGTGCTGATTCTTCGCGGATGCTTCGGAGCTTTTGGCTGATCGCGGCGGCGACCTGAGTGTCGTGGGACGTACTCTTCGAGTCCAGGAAGAGCTCGTGCACGAGCACGGCCGCCTTGGCGAGCTCCCCCGTGTCCTGCGGCGCGACTTCGGGATCGATGAGGTCGGCGCAGCGCTGTAAGTAAGCAGCCGCGGCCAGCACAGCGCTCTGACGCGCTTCATCGAGCTCACTCGGGTAATCGAAGCGCCACTGCCACACTCGCTCGTTGACGGCTGCGCGCGCGCCGGTGCCGAGCCCCACGCCTGTGGCAACAAACACCCTGCAGTCGTAGCGGCGACAGGCGCGGGGACGCTGCGTGTAGATCGAGCAAGCGCCGTCGACCAACATCGGGCACTGACCACCGCAGGATTGATCGAGCGTCCACGCCTGCGCGTTGTCGTTGGCTGCGCGGCTCAGGCGCGCCGCCGGAATCAGCGCGAGCGTCTCCTTTTCCGTGCTGTCGATTTGGATGAAGTACGAAGCCTTGCAGCAAGCGTTGCACTCACCGCAAGGCACCTCACCAGTCGGCTCGACCTCTATTTGCGCGCGCAGATAACCGTGCAGCCAGCGCGAAAACTCCCCGCCAGGCAGCGCACCCGTACGTTTTCGCTTCTCAGCCGACACAACTGATATGCCAAGCGTAACGCGCGGCCCGTACCTCCGGCAGATGTGGGTATATCGGCGTCGTTCGGCAACTGCCGCCGATGGCTGCAGCTATGTCTGATAGGCTCGCTCGATCTGACTGTCGCGCTCGCAGCTCAGCGCGGCGGTTGATAGAGCTGGATCAGGTTGCCACAGGTATCCGAGAACACAGCTGTGCTGACCGGGCCTTGTTGCGTGGGCGGCTGCGTGAACGCGACACCTGCGGCCTTCAAGCGCGCATACTCGGCCTCCAGGTTGTCCACTTCAAAGGCGGTGCACGGAATGCCCTGATCGAACAGTGCCTTCTGGTAGGTCTTGGCTGCAGGGTTGGCGTTCGGCTCTAGCGAAAGCTCCAGGTCGTCGCGGCCTTTAGCGACGACGGTGAGCCAACGGTATGTGCCCCCGGCCGGGAAATCCTGCTTCTTCTCGAACCCTAGGACCCGGGTGTAGAAGTCGATCGCGCGCGCCTGGTCCTCGACGAAGATACTGTAGAGCTTGATTCGCATGTGGATAGCCTTTCGTTATCGAACGCTATCCTGCAGCGCGCCGGGGTGCGTCGCTTCTCCGAAATTGCGAAACGCTTCCAGCGGAAGCTGTGCGAGCACGCCGAAGCAGCTGTGCGCAGGCGCCAGGAGCTGGTCTGGAACCTGCACGTGTACACGCCGATACTCGGATGGGCTCATCCCGACGCGGCGCGCAAACAGGCTGCTGAAGCTGCCCAAGCTTGCAAACCCCACGTCCATGCAAACGGTGGTAACTGACGCCTGATCGCTGCTGAGCATGCGCTTGGCATGGTCGATCCGAGCCTTCATGCGCAGCTGATGTGGCGTCGTGCCGAAGAGCGCCTCGAACTGCCGGATAAAGTGGAACTGCGACATGCCGGCGCGCCGGGCCAGCTCCGCGATCGACAGCGGCTCGGTGACTTCAGTGAGCAGGTCGCGCGCGCGGCACAGGCGTCGGAACGTGGCACGTTGAATCAACATCTTAGGCAGATTAGCGCTCGGCCTGGACACACGGTAGCGCTAAGGCAATTGACCATGGACGCGCGTCGAGGTCCAGAGGAAAGCTAAGCAGTGGGTAGGTCGTGGAGGGATGACATGAGGCGTACGTCATGACTCGAGAGCTCGTAGAGCACAGCTCCTTGGTGGAGCAGAGTGCTGATACCCCCGCAGTGTTGGTCGTCGACGACGAGCTGCACGTGCGAATGCTTCTTCGCTCCGCCCTCGTGAGCTGGGGTTACACCGTGGACCTGGCCGCAGAAGGCTTGGATGCGCTCGAGCGCCTTACGCAGCGCACGTATGATGTGATTCTTACGGACATCAACATGCCGCGGATGGATGGGGTGACCTTGTGGCGCAACGCAGTCGCAGCAGGGCACCCGGGTACGTGGATCTTGATGACGGGTTTAGCCCCACCACCTGTCGGGTGCTTCGTTCCCGTGCTCTACAAGCCATTCCAACTAGGCGATTTGCGCCAGATGCTCGCGCACATGCTGCCCGTGGTAGCGCACTAACAGTCAGTCTAACATCAGCTCGAACCGAGAATATCGACCGGTTTTGCGCAGGATCGAAGCGACTTGCTTGGCCACAGTGGAGCGCGACACACCGCGCAGGCGTGAGATCTCCGCATCACTGCGGCCCTCTCGAAGCGCGCCGAGCACCGCGCGTTCGGCATGGGTCAAACCCTCGGAGTGTGTGGCCGAGGACTCCACCTCCGAGAGCACGCCCAGCTCCAAGCCGTCGAGCTCAACGATAAAAGATTCGCCTCTTCGGCTCACGAGGCGGATCAGATCGCGCCGCCCGCTGCACTTCAGCTTGCGGCAAGCTGCGTGCAAATGAGCGGATACACCTCCTTCCGTGAGGCCGAGCTCGTACGCGATCTCACAGTTGGTCGCACCTCGACCTGCCATCCTGACAACGTTTAGCTCGCGCTCTGTCAACGCGCGCGGATCGAGCACACCGTCCGCGTTGCGGATGGCGAGGATCCAGCGGCGACCATCGTGGTCGAGCCGGTCCACGAGCGACCAGCGCCCGCGCACGAGGGCGGTCCAAAGCTGCAACGCGGCATCTGGGTCGCTGCGCCTGAGCGAGCCGCGAGCCTGCTCGCGTTCCCGCACGGCTACGGCAAGCCTTTCCATCGTTGCAGCACCGGGTGCTCCTCTGGTGCGATGAACGCACGTGCCGCACGGCGCGAACACTGCGTCGACGTGCGTCTGTGGGAGCGTGCGAACGTCCACGCCCCAGCGCAGCTGCATCGCCGCTGTCAGGTGCAACGACAGTTGTCGGTAGCGGCTCTCGAGCCCGCGCGACAATCGGGTCATACGCGAGCTGAAAACAGTGAAGCTCGCGCCGTGGCTGGTGCCGGCGAGCGGCACGAAGGAGACATTGTCCGCGGCACCCAAGCGCGCGAAACGGTGCTCGAAGCGGCGTATGTACCAGTGGCCCGTCGGCAAGAGCTCGTGCAGGCGGAAAAGCGGCGCGCGCCACTGAATCTCCGTAGCTTCTAACTGTGAAAAGGTTCCGGTGGTTTCCCGTAGGAGCGGCGTAAGCGGGTCGTAGGCATTCGAGAAGATGGGTACGGCAGATTTTGTATGCTCGAAGCCGGGCACGGGCGCGAACAAAGTGGCGACCGCGCCAAGGTCGGCGCCGAGATGATCGGTGAGCCGCGCGCACAACTGACCCGCCCAAGCTGTATCGTCTGTGCTTAGCTCGTAGATGGCCTCGACCAATGCGATTTCGTCGCAGATCCGCATCACCTGGTGGTGCCTACGTCTAGCAGACGTCGAGTATGGGATAAAACACAGTTCAAGCGCTTTGTGCGCGTCCGCCTGCCGTCACACCCGTGCTTGCTAAATAGATCTGACTAGCTACTGCTCGACGCGTTCGATGCGGACCGCACAGCCTTTGTAAGCCGGCTGGCGCGAGTAGGGATCGAACGCGGCGAAAGTCAGCCGGTTCGTCTCAGGATGATGCATGGGCATGAACACCTGCCCCGGTTGCACCACGTGCGTAATGAACGCTTTGACGACGACCTCACCGCGCTGCGAGCTGACTTTGACCCAGTCAGTAGGTCCGAGGTTCAAGGCTTTCGCATCGACGGGGCTGACTTCGACATAAGGCACTGCAGCGTGCAGCTTCTTCAGCACCGCGGACTTTTTTGTGCGCGTCTCCGTGTGCCATTGCGCCGAGCTGCCGCGACCTGTGAGCAGCAGCAGTGGGAAGTTGGCGTTGGGCTTTTCGGGCAGCGGCGCGAGATCGCTCGTGACGAAGCGAGCCTTGCCGCTGGGCGTAAAGTACTTGCCGTCGCTGAACAACCGACGTTCCGAGCCCTTTTCTACGCTCTGGCCTTCGGGCACTGGCCACTGGATGCCGCCGAGAGCGTCAACCTGCTCATAACCTTCGATGCCGCTGATGTCGCAGGGCAGCCCGCGCGACAAGCGCTTGATGATTTGGAACACCGCTTCGGGCGAGCTCCACTCTTCGAACATGTCGCCCACGCCCCAAGCTTCTGCCAGCGCTTTGAAGATGTAGAAATCTGCGAGCGCTTGACCGGGTGCGCGCGACACGCGCTTGATCACGCCGATGCGTCGCTCGGAGTTGATGAACGTGCCCTCTTTTTCGCCCCAGCCCGCAGCGGGAAGCACGAGGTCCGCGCGTACCGCGGTCTCGGTCGTCGAATACATGTCTTGCACCACGAGGAAGTCGAGCCGCTTCAGCGTGTCGTGTAGATCGGCCTGATTGATCCACGAGTGCGCCGTGTTCGTCGCGATCACCCACAGGCCTTTGATCTTGCCGGACAACACACCATCGATGATCTGATCATAGGTGAGGCTGCGCTTTTGCGGGATGCGCGCGACATCGATCCCGAGCAGCTCGGCGACGTGCGCGCGATCTTCCGGCCTCATGAAGTCGCGACCGCCGAGCAGGCTCGTGGTGTTGCTGAACAGCCGCGAGCCCATGGCGTTGCATTGACCGGTGATCGAGTTAGCCCCCGTGCCGGGTCGCCCCATGTTGCCAGTGATCAAGGCGAGCGCGATGATCGCTTGCGCGGTGCGCACGCCTTGATGGCTCTGGTTCACTCCCATGGTCCACCAGAACGACACGCGCTTGCCTTGCCCGATCACATCGACGAGCCGCGAGATCGTCTCCCACGAGAGGCCCGTGCGCTCGCACACCACTGTCGGCGTGAACTGACTGACGTGCGCGGCAAACTCTTCGAAGCCTTCCGTGTTCGCAGCGATGTACTCGCGATCGATCATGCCCTTGCGGATCAGCTGCGCCGCCACCGCGTACAGCAAGATCAGATCGGACTTCGGTGCGAGTGGTACGTGCAGCGTCGCCGCTTGAGCCGTCTCGGTGCGGCGCGGGTCGAGCACCACGATCTCAGGGTTATGCGGGTTCTTACAAACACGCTCCCACATGATCGGATGCGCGATGCACGGATTCGCACCCACGAACACGAGCACGTCCGACTCTTCGAAGTCTTTGTACGTGTAAGGTGGCGCATCGAAGCCGAATGACTCTTTGTACGCGACCACTGAGGTTGCCATGCACTGGCGCGTATTGCCGTCGCCGTGCACGATGCCCATGCCGAACTTTGCGAACGAGCCGAGCAGCGCCATCTCTTCGGTCGGGATCTGGCCGGTGCTCAAAAACGCGACCGACTCGGGCCCGTGCTTTTCGATGATCGCACGCATGCGCGTCACGAACGTCGAGAGCGCGGTCGGCCAATCTGTTTCTCTCAGCTGGCCTTTGGCGTCGCGCAGCAGCGGCTTGGTCGCACGATCGGGCGCGGACAAAGGCGTTAGCGCCTCCCAGCCTTTCGGACAAGCCATGCCGAGGTTCACCGGATAGTTCTTCGACGGGCTCAAGTTGATCGCTTGGCCCGCCTTCAGGTGCACGTTCAAGCTGCAGCCCGTC
>Ga0190269_10000736_pt1 | contig 16392 bp, 8 predicted proteins | sample Popmic249IS_FD_133749 | JGI IMG/M metagenome (GOLD analysis project Ga0190269, IMG submission 133749) | Populus adjacent soil microbial communities from riparian zone of Blue River, Arizona, USA - 249 IS | ecosystem: Environmental > Terrestrial > Soil > Riparian zone | place: USA: Arizona...
CGCGGCGCCGCCTTCGCGCGCGCTTACGAGATGATGTTCCGCTGGAAAGGGAGCCTCATCGACTCCTTGCGCCGCCAGACGGTCCTCAACAGCAAGGGGCTGGCCGGGCCGCACGCCATGAAGATCAGGCGGCTGCAAACGGTGCGCGCGGAGATTGCCGGGTGGTACTTTAAGGCTCGGGTAATCTCGCCCGCCGAGTGGGCACAGAAGAATGACGAGCTGACGGCCGAGAAGGAGAGGCTGGAGAGAGAACTCGGGCGCGACCTGAAACTCGGGGCGCTGGAAGACCCGCTGCCCGTCGGCTTCAAAGATTTTCAGAGCGCGCTCGGCCCGGACGAAGCTTTCATCGACCTCTACTTCTACGACCATCGGACCTCAGTAAAGGACGTGGAAGAGCGTTACGCGGCCGCCTTGACAGGACCCCAGGGCGCTCCCGTACTCATCGACCTGGGCCCAGCCGCGAGGCTCAACGAGGCCGTGGCGGCCTGGCGCAAAGCGGCCCTCATCCCGCGCGACGCCGCGGCGGAGTGGCAGGCCGTCGTCGGGCTCCTCTGGAAGCCGCTAGCTGACGCGCTGCCGCAGGCCGCGCGGAAGGTTTGGGTCAGCCCCGACGGCGAACTGGCGCGCATCCCCTGGCAACTGATGCCCGAGGCGCGGCCCGGGGGACAGAGAGTGCTGCTGACGCTGACCGACTCGGCGCGGGAGTTGGCCCGCCTGCGGCAGACGCGCCCCGCGGCGGCGAGGGCCGGGGCCGGGACGCTGCTCCTGGCCGGCGACATCGACTTCGACGCGGGGCTCTCGCCCGAAGCGCGTCGCGCCGCCCGCAAGGATTTCGAGGCGCTCGAATACTCGAAGGCCGAGGCCGAGGCACTGCGCACCTTGTGGCAAGGCTTCGGAGCGGAGGTGGCCCTGCTGACGGGTGCCGACGCCAGCAAGGGGCGGGTCGTCTCCGGCCTCGGGCGTGCTACTTACGCACACCTTATTACCCACGGATTCTTCGCGCGCGAGTCGAGGGCCGTGACGGCCGCGCAGGGTGATGTGATGCGTGCGACTCAGTTTGAAGGCGCGCCCCCGCCCCGGAACGTGCGAAACCCCATGGTCGAATCGGGCATCGCGTTAGCCGGCGCGAACGCGTATGACCTGTCCTCGCTCGAAAACAATGGCGTTCTCAGCGCGGAGGAGATCGTCGGCCTCGACCTGAGCCGGTGCGAGCTGGTGACGCTCTCGGCATGTGAGACCGGGCGGGGTGAGGAGGTGACGGGGCAGGGGGTGATGGGCCTTAGGGCCTCCGTGATGGCGTCAGGCGCCCGCAGCCTGCTCATGTCGCTTTGGCGTGTGCCCGACCGGGCGACGGCCATCTTTATGGACTCTTTCTACACGAACCTCTGGACCAAAAAGCTGCCCAAGGCGGAGGCCCTGCTGCGGGCGCAGGAGGCCGTCCGCGACCACCCCTCGGGCAGATACCGCACCCCGTTCTACTGGGCGGCGTGGACGCTTGCGGGCGAAGCCTGGTAGCGGCCCGTGAAGGCGGGGCGTAAGGGTAATCAGTTGAACTCACACACTAAAACCACTCTGCTGTCTCGAAGCCTGGGCGCCTGCGCGGCGCTCCTTCTCCTGACCGTGCCGGCGGCGCCGCGCGCGGTTCAGCATGTCGGTCTCGTCCTCGACGTTCGGGGCGAGTGGGTCCTGTACGAAGGTGGAAAGGTCGTCGGAAGGGTGGAGCCCGGCCAAGGAGTCCCGGCCGGGGGCACCGTGCGGCCTACGCCGCCGGGCACGGGCTGGGTCGTCATCCTCCTCCCGAACGACAGGGTGATTAAGTGCGAGGCCGGCAACATGGGGGATTGCCGACGACCTTTCGGCCCCGGCCGCAAGCCTTCCGGTTTCGGGCGCTTTTATGCCGCGGTCATCAACCTCTTCTCGGGCAAGGGTCTCGAATACGAGTCGGCCGCCCCACGCACCCCCCATTCCACCAGGCTGCGCGAGGCCGTCCTCGGCCTCGACGCTGACCAGGTCGATCTCGCCCCGGTCTTCGAGCAGGCGGGCGAGGGCCGTTACCATCTGCTCTTCACAGCCGCCGGGCGCGACGCGCATGGCGAGCCGTTCCCCACCGTCGCCCTGAACTGGAAGCGGGGCGGGGCCGCGAAGGTCGCGGTTCGAGGACTGAAGCCCGGACTCTACAGACTCCTCCTGCTCGACGAGACGATGCGAGACGAGCCATCCGGCCCAGAGGCGTGGGTTCTCGTCACCGACGCGGCGCGGTTCGCCGCGGCTTCGGCCGCGTTCGGTGAAGCGCGTGCGTGGTCGGAGAGGTGGCGGGCCAGAGGGTCAGGCGATGCGGAGCGAATCTTCCTACGCGCCTATCTCGACAGCTTGAGGCGGACGAGCATTGAGTAGGTGTCGGCCGTGAGACAACGACGATTCGCAAAGGCACGGCTCAGGGCTTCCGCCTTCCTGCGTCGCCTCGCGGGCGCGGGGTCGCGCGGCGGCGCGTCGCTCGCCCGGCGGCTGCGACGCGCCGCCCCCTTGATAGCCATCCTCGCCTTGTTGACCGTCGCGCTCGACTACGGCGGCTGGCTGCGAAGCACTGAGACGGCGGCGCTCGACACCTTCCTCTTCCTCAGAGAACCACTCGAAGCCAAACACGTCGTCATCGTCGGCATCAACAGGGATGACCACAGGAAGTACTTCGGCGAGAGGAGCCCGCTCGACCCGGCGGAGCTTCAAAAGATAATTGAGGGAATCGCGCGGGGGCGCCCCGCGGTGATCGGCGTCAGCCTTAACACCTCTCACGAAGTCTTCAGGGGCATGAAGCTCCCGGCGTCGCCGCCGACCGTAGTGTGGGCTCGTGACGCGGAAAGACTCAGGCCGCCGGAGGAGGGCGAGGCGGAAGACTCGGGGCGCCCTGCTGACAAGAGCGTGGCGGAGGTCGGGAAGGAGGTGTTACAGCGTGCGCTGCCTTTCATCTTCAAACCGGAGGAAGCCCGTTTCAGCGTCTCGAACGTCCTCGGCGGCGACGGCAACAAACTCCCTTCGGGCGTGGCGCTCGTCCAGCGCGACAGCGATGGCGCCGTCCGGCGCTACCGCCGCCGGTTCCGGACATGGGAACCGGATGCGCCCGTCATGCCCTCCTTCCCCTGGGCCGTCATTCAGGAGTATGCCAAGCGCACCGGACGCGCCCTGAAGGAGGAGGAGGAGACGGGGGAAGGTTGGGTGATGAACTTTCCTGTCAACGACGCCTCGTTCAGCACAATCTCCCTGAGCCGACTAAAGGAGGTGTGGGACGGCGCGGGCTGGGGGGGCGAACAAGGTTTCGTTAAAGATAAGATCGTGTTGCTCGGCGCCCTTTACCCCGCTTCACGCGACCAGCACTACACCCCGGATGGTGTCAGGTATGGCGTCGAACTCTTCGCCCATGCGGTGGAGACGGAACTGCAGGGGCGGACCCTCAAGCCGCCACGCAAGTTTACCGTCTGGCTCACCAAGCTGTTGGTCGGGTTCGCGCTGGTCCTGGTCCACACGAGATTGACGGGCCGCGCGAAGAAACTGCGTTACACGCTCGCGGCGGTCCCGCTCTTGGCCCTACTCGCGAGTTTCTTCGTCTTCTCCTCACTCGCACTATGGTCCGTCTTCCTCCCGGTTCTGCTGGCCGCCTTGATCCAGCAACTTCACGAGGACTTGCAGGATTACCGCAAGGAGGCGGCCCGTAAACTGTATGGCGAAACCCAGGCTCCCGGCGGAGAGATAAAATACGCGCCGGAGCCCCCCGTTATTGCCGACGAGCCGAGAGATGCCCCGTCGGGCCGGCGTGAGGGGATAAAGAAGAAATAGCCGTCAAGTCTCGGGAAATGAATGCGTTCTCTCCCAGTCGTTTGGACCGGGCGAGGAAGCTATCGCTTACAGATCACTTCCCTTCCCGGTCTCATGCGCAAACCGAGTCTACCGCAGCTCATACGTGAGCGGGAGGTGCCTGCTTCATCACACCAGAGCCAACAGTTGCTAAGGTGCTATTTATTAAACTGACACAAATAGTTATTGATACGGCGAGCAGCGGACGTCACTGGCAGGCGGGCTATTTTCGATGTGCAACTCATCAAGAATCGCTGGGTTGCTCTGCGCAAACGCGCTCTTCAAACAATCTATTATGAGGGACATTTTAACGGCACGGTTTAAGAGTATTCTGTCGTCCGGAAAGAACTCGAAGTGATGAAGTCCTATGACCCTCCCGTCAGAAATATCTTGAACCGGAGACCCGGAACTGCCCCCGTACGTGTCGCAGCTATGTCCGAAATCCGTCGCCCGGGTCGAGCCCACGTTGATGATGTCCGTGTTCTGTAGATTACAGTCCTCTTCGGCAACTCTCTTTTTCAAACCCTTCGGATGTTGAATGATGAGAAGCTTCCTGACCTGACTCAGGTCGGCCGACGCGAGTCTCAGCGGCTCTCGGTCCGTCCACTTCTGTCGGAGCCTGAGTAGGGAGAAGTCCAGCTCCCGGTCCGTGACGAGGAGCCTTTCAAATTTGTAACTGACCGAAGGGCGCTGGCTCTCGAAATCGAACTCGACGCGGGCGTTATCCGCCCCCAGCTTTTCGTAGATGCAGTGGTTGTTAGTTATCAGCAGATCAGGCGAGACGAGGAAGCCAGTGCACGAGAACAAGTCCTGCGTGTCGCTCAGGCGAATCTTAACGACCGCCCTGCCCCACCCCTTGATGGGCTGCCCGAGGTCTCTGTACGTCTTCAACTGCGGCGTGGGTGGGGGCGTGGTGATGGCCTGCGGGACCGACTGGAACGTGGGCTCTGCGACCGCATCAACCTCCAACTGGAGCGAGCAGTTTTCGTCGAAACAGTAGACTTCGACGGTGGGGTCGTCCAACAACTCTTTCTCTTCCGACCAGAATGGGCTGGTCCCGTCGGGGCTGACGGCGTGCGCGTCCACGATCCGCTGGCCTTTGAGGATGCGGACGTACCAGGTGTTCGTCTGCGCCGGGGACACCACTCTGAAGCGAAGCTTGAGAATCCCTTTCCGCGGGATAATGGTCGTGAAGACCTTGTTGGTGCCGGCGACGGGCGCCAGCGGGTAGAGCTGAATGGGGGCGGGCAACTGCACGACGGAGCCGTAGATGGCCCGCACCTGCCTCGGCTCGATGACGCCCCTCCTGTCCTGCTGGGCCAGCGCGCCGGACGCGAGGAGGCCGAGGGCTATGACGACGAAGAGAAGGGGGCGCTTCTTGAGCATTGTCTTCAATTCCAAGGGCTGCGACCGGGCCTTCCGAGCGCGGCGCTGTCGGGCGTGGCGGCGACGTAGTTTTTGATATCTTTGAGGGCAATCGCCTGCTTGCCTTCGGCCGTCCTGAAGGCGTCGGAGCGGACGAACTTCTTCTCATCCTTGTCGTACGCCTCGACCACGTCGCACGGGATGGAGGTGTCCTTGAGTACGGCTTTGTTGATGACCTTTAGCTGGCCACGGTCCAGATAAATCAACCGCACGCGTTCGGCACCGTCGGGGCTGGAGGCGTATCGCTGGATGCGAAGAATCTGTTTGAAGCGGATGGTTAGCTGCTCGTCCGCATCCAGCGGGAACTCGCCGCCCTCCAGCCCCAGGTCGTAGCTCCTGCCGTCCAGCACGGTCACGTCCGGGTTCCCTTCGAAGGTGATGGCAAATCTCTCGCTGTTATTCTTAATGTCAACCAGGTTCCTGTCCGGCTGCCAGACGGCGCGCTCGTAGTCGAGCATGCCGCCCCAGAGGTCGCCGGTCGGCTCCTCGCCGGGGCGACTCTCGCCGAGGTACCTGTCATCCCACCACGACGTATAGATCAGCCGCGCCTTGAGTTGATTGGGGTGCCGGATTTTTTGCGCGAATAGGGCGGCTGCTGCTGCCGTGACTTGCGGCGCGGCGAAGGAGCTGCCGTACCACTTGGCGTACCTGCCGCCGGAGGCGGTGCTGAAGACTTCCACCCCCGGCGCGATCAGGTGGATGTGCTTCTTGCTGAAGTTAGAGATGGCCATCTTGGGCGCCGCAGAATCGCCCGGGGGCCAGACCTTGGCGTAATTCATGTCGTAGTCGGAAGCCCCCACGCCGATGATGTTCTTCACGTCGGCGAATGACCACTTGACCGGGACGTTTTCGTCGCCGGCGTCGTCGCGAATATCTTTGTTCTGGTCACCTGCCGCGACCACCCACAGGACGCCCTTCATGTCTTTCATTTTTTTCAGGAGGTCCCGCAGCGTGCTGCACCTGTTTTCCTGGAGCTGCTCGTCAAACTCGTCGCAGTGATCCGGGTCGCTAAATTTCGAGCTGATGTTGAAGATTCTGACTTTGTTCTCCGTGGCGAAGTCGAGCACTTGGCTCAGCCTCGCGGGCGTCACGGTGTTGTCTATGTTGATGAGGAACAGCCCGACGTTCGGGAGCAGGCCGGACAGGTCAACCCCTTTACGCTGGCGCGCCGCGATCAGCCCGGCGACGAATATGCCGTGCTCTCGGTCCGCGCGCGGCTCGGGCACGAGGAGCGACGACGGTTGCGTCGAAGCGTCCTGCGGTTCGCCCGCGGGCGGCGGGGCGGCGGCGCGCTCGAACCTGCAATCGCGCATGGTATCCCTGCATTCCGGCGGCGCGGCCTCGAACCACGCGCTTTGACCTTCATCGTTCGTGAAATCAGGGTGCGGCGGCGTGCTACCCTCTTTCTCAAGGACTCCGACGACCACGTCGGCAATCTCGTTGGACTCTCCGACGGGCGGCAGTTCCGGATAACGAATCGCCTTCTTGAGCCGAAGTCGCTCCCGCCGCAAGCATTCCAACTGCTCCTCCCTGGTCCCGGGGCACGGCGGCTGGGTGACGCCCCCATCCTGCGGGGCCGACGACCCGTCGGAAGCGGCGTTCGCCCTGGTGTTAAGCGTCTCCTTGGTGAAGGCGTAGACTTTCGGGAGCGATGTTACTTCCTGCTGGAACTTCGAAGAGTTGTCGCGCAGGTCAGTGGAGTTGACGAGCACGCTCAGGTGCCAGATGGTCGCGGGGAGGTAGAAGTCCCCCTTCGACATGTTAAAGAGGCGGGTGCCGCCGGACTTCAACTCGTAGTCGTTTTTGTCGGCAACGTACTCCTCGCTAGCCCGCGACTGGTGCTCCGGCAGCAGCACCCGTTCCTTCACGTAGTCTTCGACCTTCTTATCGAGGGAGACCATGCTGGTTTTCAGAACGGCCTCGACGGGCACGTCGGGGAGCAGGACACTCTGCCCCTCTTCGACCTTGACCACGGGCGAGCGGGCCTGCCGGCAGTCGTCCCACTTATTGATGTCGCAGATTAGACGGATCATCTCCGCCACGTTCGGGAACTCGCCGATGTCGTTGCCCCACCTTGTGCGGAAGCCGGGGAGCGGCACGTTCTCGTCCACCAGGAGCGCCTCAAGTTTCGCGTACCGCTTCTTCGCAATCACCGCCCGGTAGCGCAGCAGGCCGTTGTCGTAGAGGTAGCGGTAGAGTGCGACCTGCGCCTTAGTTGACCCGTTGAGGTCGTTTTCGAGGCTGACGGTGACGGGAACGGGCCGCGGGAAGGAGTGCACCGCGTTACTGAGTCCGTCGGCGACGAGAAGGCGGTCGGCGGTCACGGCCACCCGCAGCGGAGACATCGGACCGGCCGCGAGCGTGTCTACGCTCTGCCCCGTGGGGAGGAAGATGACGAGTTGCTTCTGGTCAATACCGTAATAGACGCCGCGATATAGGACGACATCTCTCAGCCTTGAGCCGGCCACGCCCAGGGCCGCGGGAAGATTAACCGGCGACGCGCCGCTGTCCGACTCGGGCCGCGCGGGGTCGGGCTGGCGGAGGGTGTAGAGCGTCCCCATCTGGTTCAGGATCATTAGCGAGTCGGCGGCGAAAGAAGCCCGCACGGGCGAACCTAGTCCCTCTATCGCCGGCATGATACCGGCCGCCCCGCCGGGGCTTTCGAGTTTAATGATCTGTCCCGCCCCGCCGCCGATAACGATCTCCAGGGCGGCCGGCGCGCCGTTCTCGCTGCGGTCCCGCTGGGCCGTCTTGAGTGCCAAGCTGACCGGCTCGGAGAGCGAGCCGCCTTGCAGCAGCTCCTTTACACGGTTGCCATCGGCGACCTTCTCGGCCTGGCATCCCGGCGTGGCAGGGTCGTGCGCCGCCGGGTCAATACTGAACAGCGCCGAGGTCTCCAAATCGTAAGCGAACAGTTTCCCGCCGTGATAAGCCAGCGCGGCCGGCCGCGGGTAGTCGGCGCAGCGAAAGAATTGACTGAACTTGCTCAACTCAAGAGTGGAGCGGCCTTCTCTTTCGAGCTTGGAGAAGTAGATGGCCCCTGCGCGCGCGTCGGCCACGTAGACCGTGACGCCACCCTCTTTATCCGGCACCACCGCCATGTCAGACACCGTGCCGGGCGCGGCTGGGGATTGGGCCGAGACTATGCGCCCACACAATACGATCGCGGCGACCAGGACCAAAAAACACAGGCCGCGCCGCGCCGGCCCGCCGGACCGTTTAAGCGTGAGGATGGAAAAACCTAACATCTTAATTCACCGAAGTTTCCGCGCGGCTCCTTCCCGCGACGTGGCCGGGAAGAACGGGCGCCGTCCTTCATGCGGCCCGCTCAAATCCTGACCTTAAAGGATGCGTGAGGCGGAATGCTCCTCACGGAGGGAAGGCGGCGCGCACGGAAGTTAAGACCGTACGCCGTGCGCGCCGCTTTTACAGAGGGGCTGGCTTCGTCGCTTCGGAACAGCTTCAAGCAACGCGCGCCCAACGTCACTCCTTTTTAGTCTTGAAGGATTCGATGATGCCCCGCACCGGGAGGTTGAGGCCGAAGGTGAACTTCGCCTTGTAGCGTTTCTTCACGTCGGCGGCGAGGGCGTCGTCCGTCGCCATGTCGCCCTCCTTCAACGTCGTGGTCTGCTGCTCTTTAACGAGCAGCCCCCCGAAGTAGAAGTTAGCGAAGCGCGGGCCGAACCCGGCGCCCAGCAGGATTTGATTCTGCGGCTGCTTGGCGATGGCTACCCCGCCGACGAAGTGGGGTATCCAGGTGAAGGCTTGCCTCTTAACGTCAACCGGGTAGGGGTAGAGGTTCAACAGCGCGAAGATGTTCTGCTTGTTGACCTCCTTGGCGGTGACGGTGTTGCCCGTGTTTTGAAACTCCAGTTGGCTGATGCGCCGGATGGGAACGCCGACGCTGACGTCCCACCAGTAGAGCCCCTCGTTGTCGAAGACCTTCGGCTTGTCGAGCACCTTGGGCTCCACGTTTCTGGTGGCCTGCTCAATCGTATCCAGCGCCCTCTGATCCAGCTCGCCCGTCTCCCTGTTCCTGAGCGCGGCTACATCCACCTCCCTTAGAGGGACGAACTTCGCCGTGACCGTCACGTTTGACGGAACGTACCTGATGTCAACGGCGCCTCCCCCCCAAATATCCTCAAAGGGGGCCGCGGTCGCCTCACCGCGCAGGGTCTTAAACAACCCGGCCACTGCGAAGAGGTTCTCCAGATTGGCGGGCGTCTTTTTGGTGATGTCGAACTCGTACCGGGCGAGGTAATTGCGGGTCGTCAACTTGTTGAGGTGGACGTAGAGGAGCCAGACCTTGCTGACGCCGAAGATGCGATTCTCGGTGGCGAAATCCTCCTGCGACCACGTGCGGCTAAACCCTTTCGCCCGCCCGTTGTTGTATACGTACCAGTTCTGCTTATCAACGGTCTGCTCGGCCGCCCCCTCCGGGTCTTTCCAGCGGACCACGTGTACGATGCAGTGGAACCCTTTGTCCGAAGCAAAATTCGGGGAAGGGGCGTTCTGGTCTGAGTCCTTCAAGGCCCCGTTCTCGATTGCCATTCTGATTAGCTTCTCGGCGTACTTCGCGTCGAAGAGGGCGGCGTTGTAGGGGTCCACGTACCCCAGGGCCTTGATCGGCAGCGGCCTCGGCACGTTCTTGATCAGGTCGCGGTGGGTCGGCCCCTTCATCGCGGCGGCCTCGCTCGGAGTAACCTCCCCCGTCGTGGCGCCGGACCCGGATTGGTTATTTTTCCCTGTCCCCTTGTCTTCCGGCTTTGTGGTCCCGCCTCCCGTTCTGATCTCCTCGTCAATCTCGTCGTCGTCGTCGTTAGTCTGCCCGCCGGCGCCTTGCGGGTTCGGAGTAGAGGCGCCAGTGTCGCCCGAGTCGAGCTCTTTTTTCAGCCGCTCTAACTTCTCGGCGTTCTCCTTCTGCGATTTCTCAAGGCTCTCGATCTGCTCTAGCCGCTTCAGCCTCCTGAGTTCTTTCTCCAGCTTGTCTATCTGCTGCTGCCGGGTGCCACCGTCGCTGGAGCGTGGCTCCTGCGTCTGGCCGTGTGCGCTGCCGAAAAGCAGGAAGACACATAGAGCAAGGGATGCTTTTTTCATTTTGAGGCTCCTTGGACGCGCTAAGTTTTCGGTTTAGCCGACTGATTGTCACGTAAGGGGCTCAACTAGATGCTGATTGACTGCTCCCCTTTGGTGGAATGAGACCTCAGCTCCGCATTTGTCCTGAGGCGCGTCGGATACGTGTTAGACCTGTAACAGTGAAAGGTGAATCTTTCGGTATGCTGGTATGGGCAGTGATTGATTACACCAGCAGTTCAAAGGAGTACGTAAGATATGTCTAAGCTTAAAACCTGTCAACCGTTCCTCGAATTCCCTTTACCGGAAATGCCAGTGAGTAGTTCCACGAGCTGGCGCGCGGGGCCTCACTTCTCCAGTTTCTTGACGTTCGGTGCTGAGGCCGGGGCCTGAGCCAAGGCGATGCTGCGGATCATGTGCCACTGCGCGGGGCGAAAGTTCGCTGACATTAGCCGCTCGACGTCCTCGATGGGCGAGCCCTGCCGGAGCATGGAGACTACTGTGTTTGCTTGCTCCTGTATCTGCTCGGCGCCTAGCTCCGGCCTCTCCGGCTTGGTCCCCTGTCGTTTGAGGAATGCCTCGACGCGATCGTCTGCCTCGCCGCTGCGGTGGATGGCCGTAGCGTAGCCTCCGGGATTCTGGATGCCCTCGGCGCGCAGGCTCTCGGCGTAGGCGCGGCACTCTTCAAGCGAGAACCTTGAGCCCGCACCCACACCTCTGCCCGCCTGTGTGTCTGTGTTTAATAAATCCTTATTACTGTTTTTATTGGTGGTCTCTCTGACTATAGTCTGTGTGACCTCTGTAGTCTGTGGGAATAGGGTGCTCTCCTCACAGACTATAGTCTGTCTGACCATAGTCTGTGAGGGTATAGTCGGCACCCCGGGCAGTACCTTGTAGCGGTTACCGTCTTTACTCCCCTTCTTCGCCGGGCCGAGGCTAACGATCAGCCCCTTGTCGATCAGGGCGGCTATCGAGCGCTGCACTTGGCTGCGGCTCATCACGCAGAACTTCGCCAGTGTTCCCAGGCCCACCTCGCACTCGTCGGACTTCCAGCCGCGGGTCAGACGGTATAGCCGCTGCAGCACAGACTGTTCGAAGGGGTTCAGGGCAAGCTCCGGGATGAGCCGGTCTGACAGGTCGTTGTAGGACGGGTAGTAGCCTTTGGAGACGTCGAGGGCGGCGAGGGAGTCAGACCTACGCTCGGCGCTTTTACTTTTCGGCCTTTCGGATGCTTTTCCTTCCCGGGTCGGCCGAGAAATGTCGGTAGAATCGTCTGTGTTCTTCTTGACTATAGTCTCACTGACTATAGTCTCACTGACGGGAGTCACTTGGACTATGGTCTGTGGGACTATAGTCTGAGAGGGTGAAATACTATCCTGCGCCGGGGGAGAACCGGGTTCAGAAGGGGCCTCGTTGACGGCGCTGGCGGCGCGCTCGCGCTCTTCCTTCTCCTTGGCGAGCCGCAGAAGCTTCGCCATCGGCAGCACCTTGACGGGCTCCGTCACGCGGCCTCCTCCTCCTCAACGGGCTGCGCCTCTAGCTGCAGCTCGGCGTACGCCTGGTCGATGACCTCGGGCGGGGCGGTATCGAGTCCCATCAGCTGGAGCATCTGGTAGGCCGTCCCGCAGAGCCGCAAGACGTCGCGGGGGGTGCCGCCGGAGAGCTCGTAGATGCGCCTGAGGGCGGGCGCGGGGAAGGGATTCGGGAACTTGTAGTAGTCGCAGCGGTGCTGGACCATCTTCTCGACCTCGCTGAGAGACAGGGGAGCCAGCACCGTCGGGTTGATGAGGCGCGAGTAGAGCGGCTTCATCTTCTTCGTACGCAGGCGGTCCCGGAGTTCCATCTGCCCGGCCAAGACGATCTGGAGGAGCTTCGCCTCGTTCGTCTCGAAGTTGAGGAAGCTGCGCACCAGTTCCAGCATCTTCGTCGAGAGCTTCTGCGCCTCGTCAATGAACAGGATGACAGCCTTGTCGGCCAGATACTGCTCGCCGAGCCACGCCTCGAACTCGCGTTCATGCTGCTGGACTGACTTGCGGGGCGGCAGCCCGACGGCGCCTGTAATTGTCTGGATGAAGGCGTACTCAGTCTTGAAGTTCGGCGTCGGGATGAGGACGCTGACGACGTCCTCCATGGCGTCGAACTCGGCGTGTGCGTAGCGGATGAGGCTGCTCTTGCCGACGCCGACGTCGCCCAGGACGGCCGTGAACCCCTGCCGATACTCCACGCAGTACCTGATCTTGAAGAGCGCCGCCTCAATCGCGTCCGTGAGGAAGAGGGCAACGGGGTTCGGCGAGATGGAGAAAGGGGTGAATTTCCTCTTCATAACAGAGGCTTATAACATCGGCCGGAAGCATTTTCAATAAATATTTGATGACAGAGGTGAGGAATAAAGCTTTATTCTTCAATTTTGCGGATTGGTAGGGGCTAGCTGGCAGGGCATTCCGGGGAAGGGAAAAGGCAGGTAACTACTGTTCGCCAGCGAGCACGGCGTCCATGGCCGCCTCACACTCCGCGGCAGGCCTCCAGCCTCTCTCGCGGGGTGTCGGTTAGTAGCACCTCTTCGGACTGTCGTTCGGCTGTCATGCCCTATGTGCGTTATGCGGCCCCCGGCGGGCCGTCAGTCTGTTTCGGGGCGGCCGGATGACTAGGACGGGGAGAGGTCCGTCATAGAGTTTGCGGACATGTGAGGCGGGGCTGATAACGAGGGGCGCGCTGGTCCCGCTATACGCACTACATTCACTACCGCCTTCCTACACGGTACAAGATTTTGACGGGGCCGCCATCAATCGCCTCCATTCGGCCTTCAAAGACTTCTTCGATCAGAGGCGGCCACTCGCGTTTCCACGTTCCTCCGTGGCTGAGGCAACCCGGGCATGTAAAGGCGACGGACGAGCGGGAGGTGTCCCCTGCCGGGAGAGAGGCCACCCGGTTGCAGGCAGCGAGGAATGACATTACATCCGCCCGCACGTACAGCACCGGCTCTACACGCTAACCTCTCTCTTCAAGCCACTCGGCGTCCGCACGCGCCCGGGCGGCCCGCGGGTCGTTAAAGGCAGCCAGAACGACCGCGAATGTGTACTGCAGGCCGGCGTAGGAGAAGTCAGCCGTACAGCGCAGCCTTCCGTATGCGCGCGGGTCGAGCGTGCGGGCGAGGGCTTCTACTGCCGGCCCCCGCACCTCCTGTTTGCCGGCAATCAGGGCCGCGAGGAGCGGCTCGATCTCGCGCGGGCCGCGCCCCGGGTTCTTCAGCGCATAGGCGGCACTCTGACGCACGAATACGTCCGGGTCCTGCATGGCGGTCTGTAGCGCGGCTCTGACGCCGGCGTCGTGTGCGCGCCACAGTGCGCTCGCGGCGGCGGCGCGGACGCTCGGGGCCGAATCGCGCAGCGACGCGAGCAGGGCCTCGATAGCGCGCCGGTCCGGGAAATAAGCGAGCGCGGCGGCCGCGCTCATCCGCACCAATTCCTCGTCCGCGAGAGCGGCCAGCAAAGGCCCGAGAGCACGGGTGTCGCCGATGCGACCCAGCGCCGCCGCGGCCAGGGCGCGCGCCCGCGGGTGAGTGTGCCCGAGCGCAGCCAGCAGCGGCCCGACGGCCGACTCGCCCATCCGTGCGAACGCGTCCTCGGCCCTGTACGCGAGGCAATTTCCCCAGCGGTCGTCGAAGGAGTCGAAGAGGGGCGCGATGATGCGCGGGTCGGGAATCTCCAGCAGCTTGAGTACCCAGAAGTCGAAGCCCCGTTTTTCCTTGCCCAGCCCGGCCAGCTTCGCCGCCCGCCGAGCGATCTTCTCGCCGACGCTCTCCGGGCTGATTCGGTCCAGCACCGCCCTGGCTAAGTCCCCGTATTCCCCGTCGTCATCCCGCCGGCCGCTCAGCATTAAGGCGGCGGGCGCCCCCATTCGCACGAGCACCTCTTCGGCTTTTGCTAAGAGTTCTGCTTTGTGCTCGCTCAGTCCGAAGAGTTCGCGAAGCAGCGGCGGTAAGATGAGCGGGTCGCCGAGCCTCAGCAGGGAGCGTAAGGCTTTAGCGCGTACCCCCTCGTCCAAGCTCTTCAAGTTTACGTCCAGGCGGTCGATCTCCGACTGGACGTAGCGCCGCTCCTCGATGAGCCGCTTCAGAGCGTCGAGGGCGTGCTTCTCAAATACCTGACACTCCCCGAAACGGTCCTTCTCGACCCTGCTCTCGACGTTGCCCATTAAGAGGTGGAAGTCGAGCGCGTCCTGGGTGATTCCGACGTATTTGGCGGCGGCGGCCTTCTTCATCGTCACGGCGCTTTAACCCCGCTCAGCTTTTAACCGCAGGATTGAGTCTTCTTTCTCCTTGAGAATCGATGCTCCGAGGAGTCCGGCCGGCGATGACGTAACACGCCTCGCGCGGGTTTCGGCGGACGGGCGCACTACCCTCCGGACGGGGGAGCGCCAATAGCCTTTCCCCACGCGGCCATTAAAGCAGGGTGTGCCCCGGAGTCGCGTAGTTCCGTGATTCTCGCCATGATTTGCCTCTCCGAAAGGGCTGCGTCCCCGGCGGCCGGCCCGAGGTCCGTAGGGCCTGCACCCGCCTCCGCCGCCTCCACCTCGGCGATGGCCAGCGCGCGAGCGCGCCCCGCAAAGCCGTCCGCGTCGCCCCGGTCCAGCAGCCACCGGACGGCCTTCGAGACCTGCCTCCTGAAGTGCCCCGAGCGGCGCGTGTGACCGCCGCGCACGAAGGCCAGCACGGCCGCGGCCGTGAACTCGACCTCCAAGTCGCCCGCGCCCCAGGAGCCCGAGGCGTTCTGCGTGCGTGCAAGCTCCCTGAGAGCCCGCTCCGGGTCCGGCGACAGCATCTTCGCGGTGTCCGTCGATTCCGCAGGCACGCCCCTTTGGTACAGGGCCGTGTCGTCGTAAGAGCCCGGTGGTGGCGGGGCCGGCGCGGCGTTCGCATGAGTGTCCACGGAACGGCGCTTCCGCTTAAACACCCCGAAGATGGACCTGCTGCTTACCGCCCTCTTCGGCTGCGACGGCGCTGCCAACTGATACATAGGCATGCTCGCCATCAACGGAGGCGCGGCGCCCATGATAACGCCCTCGGGCAGCGGCTGAGACACGACGACCTGCCGTGGGCGTCCGTCCCCGCGCGCTTCGCCAACGGCGTCTACGGCCACCAGCGCCGTGTATGTCGTCACCAGTCGGTGCTCGATGGCGAGCGCGATTACCTGCTCGCGCGCGCCCGGCAGATTCCTCGCGCTCTCTGAGCCTTGCGCCAGCAGGTCGTCAACCCGTGCGCGCGCCCACGCCCTCTCCACCGCGCCGTCCCTGCCCCCGGGTCGCGGCAGGGCCACTCTCGCCCGCAACTCCTCGCCGCCCCGGGCGCCGATTAACGTCAGCGAGCCTTCGGCCAAGCCCCCCTCGTGGGCGGCGCACGCCACTATCTCCAGCGGCTGCCCCGCGTATAGGTCGGGCAGAGACCTCGGGTAGACGTCCCACGCCTTCACACCCTCCCATTCCAGCCGCAGGTCTGTGAGCACGGGGAAAGAGACCCGGTCCTGGAATCGGATGATCGCCCCCTCGACGTCCTCGCCCAACTGTAGGAACTCGGCCGTACCCCGGCCCGCCTCGGCCGCCTTAGCCAGCAGTCCGCGGTTGACCGACGGCCCCAGCCCGAAGGCGAACAGGCGCGCGCTACCTAAATTCCTTCTAACGACCTCAAGCGTCCCGGCCTCGTCGTGGACCGCACCGTCTGTGAGGAAGACGACGTAGCGCCTGCGTTCCGGGTCTGCGTGGAGGGAGAGGGCGGCGCCCAGCGCCCCTGCGATTTCTGTCCCTCCCCTCGCGTCGAGACGGTCAAGCCAGCGGTCGGCGTCGTCCACGGCCCGCTGCGTAAAGGGCGCCGTCCCCGCGCGGAGCCACTCAAGCCGGTCGTCGAAGGCGAGCAGCGCGAAGGAGTCGCGCTCCCCCAGCGTCCGCAGGCAGGCGCGCAGCGCGTTCTTCGCCTCGGCGAGAGGGCCTCCCGACATCGAGCCCGAGCGGTCGAGGACGAAGACGAACTCGCGCGGCGGGGGCTCGGCCGTATCC